>Ga0182741_1002640_pt1 | contig 20448 bp, 17 predicted proteins | sample eDN5th37CBELigOP_FD_128874 | JGI IMG/M metagenome (GOLD analysis project Ga0182741, IMG submission 128874) | Enriched Organic Plus compost microbial communities from Emeryville, California, USA - eDNA 5th pass 37_C BE-Lig OP (version 2) (version 2) ... | reverse complement strand
TCTTTATTCCAGTTTTCGCCGAATTTGCAAGGCGATAGCTTTGCGGAACCACCCGGGGGCATAACCGGTTCTTGGCCTGCCGGCTTCGTTCCGAAGTTCGGTAAGTGAGGAGCGAAAGGCATTCGCGGCGCAGCCGCTCCCACAGGGAAGGCACAGGAGAGAAGAATCCGCTTTCCTCCTGAAGGACCGGCAAACGAACGCCTTGCGGCCGCGGTCACCTCGCCACGGAAACACGCTAGAACACCGACCCACCCGGCAACCGCCCCCGCTTGGCGACGAACCCAATCACCGCGCCGATCGCTCCACCGGCGATGTGGCTAAGTTGCGAGATGTCGTCGTCGCCCAGAGCGTCCACCACCTCGCCACCGAGGTAGATGATCGCCACCAGCAAGAACGTCAGCGGAATCTGCTTCGCGCGCAGATCCACCATCGACGCCAGCACGATCAGCATGAACACCTCGCCGCTGGCGCCCATCACCCCCACCGACGTCAGCAGCAGGTTGAGCAAACCGGTCACCGCCGCGGTGATCAGCACGATGAACAGCATCGCCTTGCTGCCGTACTTCTCCTCCAGGATCGGCCCCAGCAGCAGCAGGAAACTGAGATTGCCCACCAGGTGCGCCCAGTTGGCGTGCCCCAGCACGTGGCTGAACAGGCGGAACCAGTCGGCGGCGCTGTTCCAGCGCATGTGCGGGCCGAAGCTGAAGTAGTCCACCGCCAATCCCGGCCACACGGTGTGGTCCAGCACGAGGATGAGCAAGGCGAGCAGGGCGAAGCTGAGGATGACCGGGGAGTTGTAGCGGATACGGTAGGACATCGGACCTGGAGTTATTGCTGGAACGGCCATGAAAAACCGCGCGTAGCATCAACCGCCGCCCGCGCCGCGGCAAGTCCGCTTGGAGCCCCGTGATCGCAACAGACCCGTCGGCGAACGGCGACAGCACCTTGTCGACACCGACGAGCAACCGCATTAGCAAGTTCTCAATTTCGTGCAAGGTCATCTCCGACCCGCACCACCGCGGGGTTCCCCGCCGGGTCGGTAGAACACCAACAAGAGGACCGAGCTATGCGCGTGTACTACATGGATGCCCTGCGCAGCGTCCTGATGGCCTTAGGTGTTGTCTATCACACCAGCACGCTGTACAGCGTGGGCCAGGTCTGGCGCGTTCCCGGCGCGGGCGGGCATGGCGTGTTCGACGGCCTGGCCGCGTTCCTGCACAGTTTCCGGATGCCGGCGTTCTTCCTGATCTCCGGCTACTTCTGCCTGCTCACGCTCAGGAAATACGGCGACGGCCGCTTCCTGCGGCTGCGCTGGGTACGCGTCGGCGTGCCGCTACTGGCCACCGCGGTGCTGGTCAACCCGTGGATGAATTACCTGAGCTGGGATACCTATCTGCAGCGCGGCTTCTTCGACTACGTGCTCGACCCGGCCTATCTGGCCGAGGGCACCTGGATCGGCCACCTGTGGTTCCTCAACAACCTGCTGGTGTACTTCACGCTCGCCTTCGTCGCCGCCAAGCTGCTGCGGCTTGGGCCGTTGGCGCGGCTGCGGTCGCCGGCGGCGCGGGCGCTCGCGCTCTGGCGGCGGCTGCCGGCCAACGTGGTGCTGCTGGCGTTGCTACTGCCGCTGACCAACATGGTCATGCTGCGGGTGATCTGGCGCTTCGACATCACCGACGACGCCTACCTCGGCCACTTCATCATGCTGTCCGAGCTGTGCGGCTATCTGCCCTACTTCCTGGTCGGCATGCTGCTGCGCTATGACGAGACGCTGCTCGCGGCGCTGGGCGGCTGGCGCTTCTGGTGCGCGGGCCTGGCGATGGCGGCGCTGGTGGCGGCCCTGCCGGTGGAGGCGGCCTGGTACGGCACCTACGTGAACGAGTACCTGGGCTTCCTGCTCGCCTGGAGCCTGTCGGGGCTGTGCCTGGGCCTGTTCCGGCGCCTGTTCAACCGGCCGTCGCCCTTCTTCCTCTACTTCTCCGACGCCTCCTACACCATCTATCTGTTCCACCAGTTGCTGGTGGTGGTGTTCGGGCTGCTGCTGGCGGGGCTGCCGCTCAATGTGTTCGCGAAGTTCGCGCTGGTGGTGGTGCTCACCTTCGCGCTGACCGCGGCGATCCACCATTTCCTGGTGCTGCGCCGCGTGGCGATGCGTTTTCTGTTCAACGGCAAGACCGACGCCGGCGCGAACAAGGCGGCGCGGCCGGTGGAATCGACGCCGGCGGCGGGCTGAGCTCGCCGCCGCTGTGGCGCCCCTACCGCCGCAGCGTCAGGTCCACCACCACGCGCACGTCCCGTCCCACCACGTCGGTGGCGGCGAACTCGCCCTGGCCGACGCCGAACACGGTACGGTCGAGCACGGTCTCGGCATGCATCTTGGCCTGATCGCCGTCGACGACCCAGGTGAACGGCAAGTCGATGGTCTGGCTCACGCCGCGGATGGTGACGACGCCCTGCGCCACGTAGTCGTCACCGCCCTTGGCGCTGAAGCCGGTGGTGCGGAACGTGGCGGTGGGAAACTGCTTGGTGAAGAACCAGTCCTTGCTCGGCAGGTAGGGATCGCGGTCGTTGCTGCCGGTGGTGATGCTGGCCACGTCGATGCGCACGTCGAACAGGCTTTCGTCCAGACGCTGCGGGTCGAAGCGCATGGTCGCCTGCCATTGCCGGAAGTGCCCCTCGAAACGCCCGCCCTGCTGGGTGGCGACGAAGCCGAGGCGGCTGGCGCCGTGTTCGATCCGCCATTCCGCCGCCCACGCCGGCAGCACCGTCAGCAACAGCAGCGCCGCGCACAGAATTCGCCTCATCGTTTCAGCCTCCCCGACCACACCACGGCAGCATGCGGCGCAGCACGTCGTCCTTGAGCAGCCAATGATGGCGCAGCGCGGCGGCGACGTGCAGCACGATCAAACCGGCCAGCAGCCAGAACATCGCCAGATGCGCGGCTTCCGCCCAAGCCTGCAGCTGCTCGTTCTCGCCGGTGAGATTGGGCAGCGGCAGCACGCCCCACACCACCAGCGGGAAGTTCGCCGCCGAGTTGATCAGGTAGCCGCTCAGCGGCATGGCCAGCAACAGCGCGTACAGCAGCCAGTGGGTCAGCGTCGCCGCCCGCCGCTCCCAGCGCGGACTGCCGGTCGGCGGCGCCGGCGTGACGTTGAACGCCCGCCACGCCAGCCGTAGCACCACCAACAGCAGCACGGTGAGGCCCAGCGACTTGTGGAGGGAGTAGAGCTGGAACTTGGTGGGCGACATGCGGTAGCTGACCATCACCCAGCCCAGCACGAACAACGCGAACACCGCCAGCGCGATCAGCCAATGGAAGAGCTGGGCCGGCAGGCCCCAACGCTGTGCCGTGTTGCGCCACTGCATGGTGTCGTCGCTCGTACCGATTCGAGGTTGCCGTGATAGCACCAGACTCTGCGCTCGGACCGCGGCGGCTGCAATCCCGGTCGGGCGCCGATTTCCCACCGGAAAGCAAGGCGTTCGCCTGTCGCGTCACCCGCACGTCGTATCGTCCGGCACCGCTTGGATAGACGGCCCGGCGCCGGCCGGCAATGCATCGCTCGGCGCGATGCCGAACAGCTGACGGAAACTGCGGCTCAGATGCGAGGAGTCGGAGAACCCGACATCGAGCGCGGCATCGGTGAGGCTGCCGCCGCTGGCCAGGCGGATGCCGGCGGCGTGCATCCGCGCCCAGATCCGATAGCGCCGCGGCGTGGTGCCGGTGGTCTGCTTGAACAGGTGCTGCAGCCGCGGTCCCGACAACCCCACCTGGCCCGACCAGCTTTCCAAGCCCTCGGCACCGGCCGGATCGGCCGCGATCAGCGCCATCACCTGCCGCACCCGCCGGTCCTGTTCCTCTCCCGCCGGCGGCAGCACCGCGTCCAGGCGCTCGGCCACGACCGCCGCCGACGGCTGTTCGCGCAGCAGCCAGTGGATCAGCGCCAGCCACTGGTCGACCGGCGGCAGCGGCGCCAAGGTAGCGCGCTCGCCGCACAACGCGCGCAGCGCCGTGAAACGCGGATGATCGGGACCGATCAGGACGAAGGCGGTGCGGCCGCCGGCGAAGCGCATCGCCGGCGCCGCGCCGTCGGGCGCCACCAGCGCGGTGCGCGTTCTGCCCACGCCGTCCAGCTCGAACTCGTGGTCGACGCCGATGCAGACCGCCGCCATCGGGTGACGGTGCGCGGCGAGATCGGGCAGGCGCCCCAGGTGCATGAACCAGCCGGGTCCGAGATAGAGCAGCGGCCCGGAATCTCCGGACGATTTCGACTTCATGCTCATCCCTTAGAGCCTCTGACAAAACCCTAGCACGCCCGCGTCGCCTGGGGGGCGCGCCGGGGTTTTGCTAGAGGCTCTTAGCCGGTTTTTACAAGTTGCGCTAGGCGGTACGCGCTAGGCTGCGGCAATCGAACAAGAAGAACGATCGGATCGCGGAGGAGAAACGTGTTCGATTACGTGATCGTCGGCGGCGGCTCCGCCGGCTGCGTGCTGGCCAATCGGCTCAGCCAGGATCTGAGCACGCGCGTCTGCCTGCTGGAGGCCGGGCCGGCCGACAACAGCTGGATGATCCACGCGCCGGTCGGCGTGCTCGGGCTGATGCGCAGCAAAACCCTGAACTGGGCCTACTGGACCGAGCCGCAGCCGCAGCTCGACTACCGGCGCATGTTCTGCCCGCGCGGCAAGACGCTCGGCGGCAGCAGCTCGATCAACGCCATGATCTACACCCGCGGCCACCCCAGCGATTACGACCACTGGGCGGCGCTGGGCAACCGCGGCTGGAGCTACCGGGAAATGCTCCCGTATTTCCTGCGCGCGCAGAACTGCGAATTCGGCGCAGATGCCTACAACGGCGTGGGCGGACCGGTGAACGTGGCGGCATTGCGTTGCGTGAACCCGCTCAGCCGCGACTTCATCGAGGCGGCAGTGGCGGCCGGCCATCCGCGCAATCCCGACTTCAACGGCGCCGAGCAGGCCGGCGTCGGCCTCTACCGCGTGGCACAACGCGACGGCGCACGCTGCAGCAACGCCGTGGCCTATCTGCAACCGGCCTTGGGCCGGCCCAACCTCACCGTGATCACCGACGCGCTGGCCACCCGCATCGAGTTCGCCGGCCGCCGCGCGGTCGCCGTGCACTACGCGCGGGGCGGACAGCCGGCGCGGGTGGAGGCGGCGCGCGAGATCCTGCTGTGCGGCGGCGCCATCAACTCGCCGCATTTGCTACTGCTGTCGGGCGTCGGCCCGCGCGATGAGTTGGAGCGGCACGGCATCCCGCTGGTGCGGGAGCTGCCCGGTGTGGGCCGCAATCTGCAGGATCATCTGGACATCTCGGTGGTACACCGGGCCAAGGACCGGCTCGCCATCAGCCTGTCGCCGCTCGGCTTGCCGCGCGCCGTGCGCGGGCTGTGGCAGTACCTGCGCCACCGCCAGGGCGAGTTCACCAGCAACTACGCCGAGGCCGGCGGCTTCGTCCACAGCGCGCCGGGGCTGACGGTGCCCGACCTGCAGCTGCACTTCCTGCCCGTCATCGAGGAACACCACGGCCTGGAACTGCGCAGGGTGCTGCTGGACTTCGGCTACAGCCTGCGCGCCTGCAATCTACGTCCCTTGAGTCGCGGCCGGGTGTTCCTGGCCAGCGCCAACCCGCTGGACCGCCCGCGCATCGACCCGAACTACCTCGGTCACCCCGACGACCTGGAGCCGCTGGTGCGGGCGGTGAAGATCTCGCGCGAGATCCTCGTTCAGGCACCGCTGGCGCGGCATCGACGCGACGAACTCAACCCGGGGCCGGACGTGACCAGCGATGCGCAGATCCGCGCCTACATCCGCGCCCGCGCCGAGACCATCTACCACCCGGTGGGCACCTGCAAGATGGGCCAGGACGATCTGGCGGTGGTGGACGATACTTTGCGGGTGCACGAACTCGAGGGGCTGCGCGTGGTCGACGCGTCGATCATGCCCACCCTGATCGGCGGCAACACCAACGCGCCCACCACCGCCATCGCGGAGAAAGCCGCCGAGATGATCCTGAACGCCGCCGTCGGCAAACCGCTCGCTGCATAAGGACAAGAACATGAACGACCTCACCAGCGCCGTTGTGCTCGACCTCGCCCCGTCTCCGCTGCGGTCGCTGCTGGAACGCCAGCGCCACGCCTTCAACGCCGATCCCATGCCGACGCTGGCGCAACGCCGCGACGCGCTGCTGCGGCTGAAGAACGCCTTGCTGGCGCATCGCCACGAACTGGCGCGCGCCATCGACCAGGACTTCGGCGGCCGCGCCGCGCAGGAGACGCTGTTCGCCGACGTGATGCCGGCGGTGCAGGGCATCAACCACACCCTCAAGCACCTGCGGCGCTGGATGCGGCCGTCGAAACGCGCGGTCGGCATCAACCTCAAGCCCGGCAAGGCCGAGGTGCTGTATCAGCCGCTGGGCGTGGTCGGCATCATGGTGCCGTGGAACTACCCGGTGTTCCTTGCCGTCGGCCCACTCACCGGCGCGCTGGCGGCGGGCAACCGTGCGATGATCAAGCTGTCCGAGCTGGTGCCTGCCACCAACGACGTGATGCGCCGCATGCTGGCCGGCGTGTTCGCCGAGGACGAAGTGGCGGTGGTGCTGGGCGAGCGCGAGGTGAGCGAGGAGTTCGCGCGGCTGCCGTTCGATCATCTGCTGTTCACCGGCTCCACCGCGGTGGGCCGGCATGTGATGCGCGCCGCCGCCGACAACCTCACCCCGGTGACGCTGGAACTGGGCGGCAAATGCCCGGCGATCATCCACGAGTCGTACCCGATGGCGGCGGCGGTGGAGAAGATCTGCTTCGGCAAGACGCTCAACGCCGGCCAGACCTGCGTATCGCCCGACTACGTGCTCTGCCCCGAGGGACGGGAGGAGGATTTCGTCGCCGCCTTCCGCGCGCGCTTCACGCGCATGTATCCGCGCCTGCTCGGCAACCCGGACTATTCCTCGATCGTCAGCGACCGGCACTACCAGCGGCTGCGCCACCTCCTGGACGACGCCGAGCGCAAGGGCGCGAAGGTGATCACGCTGGACCGCCCGGGCGAGGATCTGCGCGCCAGCCGCAAGCTGCCGGTGAGCCTGGTGCTGAACAGCAACGACGACATGCTGCTGCGGCAGGAGGAGATCTTCGGGCCGATCCTGCCGGTCGTGCCGTACCGCGATCTCGACGAGGCCCTGGCCTTCGTCGCCGCGCGGCCGCGGCCGCTGGCGCTGTACTACTTCGACGCCGACCGCGCCCGCCAGGACTACGTGCTCAGCCACAGCCACTCGGGTGGGGTATCCATCAACGACACCCTGTTGCACCTGGCGGTGGACGACATGCCGTTCGGCGGCGTCGGCGCCTCCGGCATGGGCCACTACCACGGCTGGGAAGGGTTCCAAACCTTTTCCAAGGCCAAGAGCGTGTTCCGCCAAAGCCGCTTCAACCTGGTCGGCATGGCCTATCCGCCGTACAAGCCCCAAATCACCCGACTACTGGAGCGTTGGTTACTGCGCTAAGCTCCATCGAGTCTGATAACAATATCAATTCATGGGAGGAGTCCGATGAAGCGTCTATTCCTAGCGGGCGCGCTGGCGCTGCTTCCGGCTTTGGGACTGGCCGACCCGCAGGTGGGTGAACAGCCGCCGGTGGTGAAGCTCGAGGGCAAGAACGGCGCCAAGGTCGACGGCAGCCCCTGGAGCAGCGACCAGCTCAAGGGCAAGGTGCACGTGATGTTCTACGTCGACCCGGACGAGCGCACCCTCAACGACCACGTGGCGGACGCGCTCAAGGCGCAGAACTTCAGCCGCGAGCACTACGGCTCGGTGGCCGTCATCAACCTCGCCGCGACCTGGCTGCCGAACGGCCTCATCGAGAGCAGCCTCGAGGACAAGCAGAAGGAATTCCCCGATACCACCTACGTCAAGGACTTCAAGAAGGTCCTGGTCAAGCAGTGGGGCGTGAAGGACAACACCAGCAACGTGCTCCTGTTCGGTCCCGACGGCAAGTTGCTGTTCTACCGCTCGGACAAGCTGTCCGACGCCGACGTGCAGGAGCTGATCAAGACGATCAAGGCGAACCTGCCACAGTAGCGGCACCGGCTCGGTTCGGCGACGCGCCGACGAAGGCCGCCGCCGAGCCATCCCCCAGAACCTGTCTTGGCCGTTCCCGCGTATGCGGGAACCCATGCCTTGAGAGCGCTCTCGTTCTCGCTGCGGCGGGAACGACAGCCCCGATTCTCGCCCCACGCCTCAGCGGGGACGACGGCGAAACAGCGCTCGAGCGCCGGCTACACGTACCACAAGTCCATGAACTCGTTGACCGCCATGGCCTCCAACCGCGCCTGCTCGGCGCAGGCCGCGCCGATGGCCTGCGCCTGCTTCGGCGCGAAGTGCCCGGCGATCGCGTCGTCGAACTTGCGGATCAGCAGCGGAATGCCCTCGGCGCGGCGGCGGCGATGGCCGATCGGATAGTCCACCTGCACCCGCTCGGTGTGGCTGCCGTCCTTGAAGAACACTTGCACCGCGTTGCCGATGGCGCGCTTGTCCGGCTCCAGGTATTCGCGGGTGAACAGCGGGTTCTCGCGCACTTCCATCTTCGCCCGCAGCGCGTCGATCCGGGGGTCGGCGGCGACGTGGTCCTCGTAGTGCTCGGCGCTGAGGGCACCGAGGATCAGCGGCACCGCGACCATGTACTGGATGCAGTGATCGCGGTCGGCCGGGTTGGCGAGCGGGCCGGTCTTGTCGATGATGCGCACCCCGGCTTCCTGGGTTTCGATCACCACCCGGTCGATGTCGTCGAGCCGGTCGCGCACCCGCGGGTGCAGCCGCATGGCGCACTCCACCGCGGTCTGGGCATGGAACTCCGCGGGGAACGAGATCTTGAACAGCACGTTCTCCATCACGTAGCTGCCGAACGGCTGCGGCAGCTTGAGCTTCTCGCCCTTGAACAACACGTCCTGGAAGCCCCAGGTCGGCGCGCTCAGCGCCGCCGGGTAGCCCAACTCGCCCTTTAGCGCGATCAGCGCTAGCCGCACGCCGCGCGCGCTGGCGTCGCCCGCCGCCCAGCTCTTGCGCGGGCCGGCCTGCGGCGCGTGGCGGTAGGCGCGCAGCGCCGAGCCGTCGATCCAGGCGTGGGAGACGGCATTGCAGACCTCCTGCAGCGAGCCGCCGAGCAGCGCCGCGCACACCGCGGTGGAGGCGACGCGCACCAGCATCACGTGGTCCAGCCCCACCCGGTTGAAGGAATTCTCCAGCGCCAGCACGCCCTGGATCTCGTGCGCCTTGATCATGGCGCTGAGCACGTCGCGCATGGTCAGCGGCGGCTTGCCGGCGGCCACGGCCCGGCGCGACAGGTAGTCGGCCACCGCCAGGATGCCGCCCAGATTGTCGGACGGGTGCCCCCATTCGGCCGCCAGCCAGGTGTCGTTGAAGTCCAGCCAGCGCACCATGGCGCCGATGTTCCAGGCCGCCGTGACCGGGTCCAGCCGGTAGTGCGTACCCGGTACCTTCACCCCGTCGGGCATCTCCGCGCCTTCCACCACCGGGCCGAGCAGCTTGGTGCAGGCCGGGAACTTCAACGCCAGCATGCCGCAGGCCAGCGTGTCCATCAGGCAGTAGCGGGCGGTTTCGTAGGCTTCGCGGCTGGAAATCTCGTACTCCAGCGCATAGCGGGCGATCTCGACCAGCTCGCGGTCGAAGTCGGGACGCTTGGCGCTGCGCGTGTCGGTGGACGCCATGGCCGTTGCTCCTCCTTGATCGTGGTGGGCAGCCCAGGATTGTCGACAACTCGACTTGCCCGCGGCGCACATGGCGGATAAAGTGGCCGCTATTCATCCAGATTGTCGACAACCAAAGCTCACATGTCCGAATCCGCCCCGGATACCGCCGACGGCCGCACCCTGGCCGATCGGGTCTTCGCCCGGCTGCAGGACGACATCGTCCTTGGGGTGTTCGCGCCCGGCGCCAAGCTCGGCGAGACCGAGCTGGCCGCCCGCTACGGCGTCAGCCGCGGGCCGCTGCGCGAGGCGATCCGCCGGCTGGAATCGCGCAAGCTGCTGGAGCGCGTACCCCACGTCGGCACCCGGGTGGCCTCGCTCAAGGCCGCCGATCTGATCGAGATCTACCGGGTGCGCGAGGCGCTGGAAGGCATGGCGGCGCGGCTAGCGGCCGAGCAGATGACCGAGGCTGAGATCGCCGGGCTGTGGGAGCTACTGTCCCTGCACGAACAGCAGCAGGATCTGCAGGAAGACGTGGCCTATTACCAGCGCGCCGGCGATCTCGACTTCCACTACCGGATCATCAAGGGCAGCCACAACGGCGCCCTCACCGACCTGCTGCTGGGCGAGATCTATCACCGGGTCCGCATGTTCCGTTACCAGTTCTCGATGACGCCGAACCGGCCAAAGAAAGCGCTGAACGAGCACCGCCGCATCGTCGAGGCCATCGAGGCGCGCGACGGCGAAATGGCGGAACTGTTGATGCGCCGGCACATCAGCCGCGCGCGCGAATACCTGGAAGCGCGGCAGCGCCAGAACACCCCCGAACCTCAACCGACCCAATCCGAGAGCGCATGAACAGCAACTACCGCAAGCCCCTGCCGGGCACCGACCTCGACTACTTCGACGCCCGCGCCGCCGTCGAGGACATCCAGCCGGGCGCCTACGCCAAGCTGCCCTATACCTCGCGGGTGCTGGCCGAGAACCTGGTGCGCCGCTGCGACCCCGCCACGCTCACCGACTCGCTCAAGCAGCTGATCGAGCGCAAGCGCGACCTGGACTTCCCCTGGTACCCGGCGCGCGTGGTCTGCCACGACATCCTCGGCCAGACCGCGCTGGTGGACCTGGCCGGCCTGCGCGACGCCATCGCCGAGAAGGGCGGCGACCCGTCCAAGGTCAACCCGGTGGTGCCGGTGCAGCTGATCGTCGACCACTCGCTGGCGGTGGAATGCGGCGGCTACGACCCGGATGCGTTCGAGAAGAACCGCGCGATCGAGGAGCGGCGCAACGAGGACCGCTTCCACTTCATCAACTGGACCAAGTACGCGTTCCAGAACGTCGACGTGATCCCGCCGGGCAACGGCATCATGCACCAGATCAACCTGGAGAAGATGTCGCCGGTGATCCAGGTGCAGAACGGCGTGGCCTTCCCCGACACCTGCGTCGGCACCGACTCGCACACTCCGCACGTCGACGCGCTGGGCGTGATCGCCATCGGCGTGGGCGGGCTGGAAGCCGAGAACGTGATGCTCGGCCGCGCCTCGTGGATGCGGCTGCCGGACATCGTCGGCGTGGAGCTGAGCGGCCGGCCACGGGCGGGCATCACCGCCACCGACATCGTGCTGGCGCTGACCGAGTTCCTGCGCAAGTCCAGGGTAGTGGGCGCGTATCTGGAGTTCTACGGCGAGGGCGCGGCGGCGCTGACCCTGGGCGACCGCGCCACCATCTCCAACATGGCGCCGGAGTACGGCGCCACCGCGGCGATGTTCTCCATCGACCAGCAGACCATCGACTACCTGAAGCTCACCGGCCGCTCCGACGAGCAGGTACGGCTGGTGGAGATCTACGCCAAGACCGCCGGCCTGTGGTCGGACACGCTGAAGGACGCCGAGTACGAGCGCGTGCTCAAGTTCGACCTGTCCAGCGTGGTGCGCAACATGGCCGGCCCGTCCAACCCGCACGCCCGGGTCGCCACCACCGAGCTGGCCGCCAAGGGCATCGCCGGCCAGTGGGAGGAGGTCCCGGGGCAGATGCCGGACGGCGCGGTGATCATCGCCGCCATCACCAGCTGCACCAATACCTCCAACCCGCGCAACGTGATCGCGGCGGGCCTGTTGGCGCGCAACGCCAACCGCTACGGCCTGACCCGCAAGCCCTGGGTGAAGACCTCGCTCGCCCCCGGCTCCAAGGCGGTGACGCTGTACCTGGAGGAGGCCGGGCTGCTGCCCGAGCTGGAGAAGCTGGGCTTCGGCGTGGTGGCCTATGCCTGCACCTCGTGCAACGGCATGTCCGGCGCGCTCGATCCGGCGATCCAGCAGGAGATCATCGACCGCGACCTGTACGCCACCGCCGTGCTCTCCGGCAACCGCAACTTCGACGGCCGCATCCACCCGTACGCCAAGCAGGCCTTCCTGGCCTCGCCGCCGCTGGTGGTGGCCTACGCCATCGCCGGCACCATCCGCTTCGACATCGAGAAGGATGTGCTGACCGTGGTGGACGGCCGCGAGATCCGGCTGAAGGACATCTGGCCCAGCGACGAGGAGATCGACGCGATCCTCAAGTCCTGCGTCAAGCCGGAGATGTTCCGCAAGGTCTACGAGCCGATGTTCAACATCCGCCGCGACGACACGGCGAAGGTCAGCCCGCTGTACGACTGGCGGCCGATGAGCACCTACATCCGCCGTCCGCCCTACTGGGAGGGCGCGCTGGCCGGCGAGCGCACGCTGCGCGGCATGCGGCCGCTGGCCCTGCTCGGCGACAACATCACCACCGACCACCTGTCGCCGTCCAACGCCATCCTGCCGGACAGCGCCGCCGGCGAGTACCTGGCCAAGATGGGCCTGCCGGAGGAGGACTTTAACTCCTACGCCACCCACCGCGGCGACCATCTCACCGCGCAGCGCGCCACCTTCGCCAACCCCAAGCTGTTCAACGAGATGGTGCTGGACGAGAACGGCAAGGTGCGGCAGGGCTCGCTGGCCCGGGTCGAGCCCGACGGCAAGGTGATGCGCATGTGGGAAGCGATCGAGACCTACATGGAGCGCAAGCAGCCGCTGATCATCATCGCCGGCGCCGACTACGGCCAGGGCTCCTCGCGCGACTGGGCCGCCAAGGGCGTGCGCCTGGCCGGCGTGGAGGCGATCGTCGCCGAGGGCTTCGAGCGCATCCACCGCACCAACCTGATCGGCATGGGCGTGCTGCCGCTGGAGTTCAAGCCCGGCACCAACCGCAAGACCCTGCGGCTGGACGGCACCGAAACCTACGACGTGATCGGCGAGCGCAAGCCGCGTTGCGACCTGACGCTGGTGATCCACCGCAACAACGGCGAGACGGTGGAAGTGCCGGTCACCTGCCGCCTCGACAGCGACGAGGAAGTGTCGATCTACGAGGCCGGCGGCGTGCTGCAGCGCTTCGCCCAGGACTTCCTGGAAGCGGAGACGGCGGTGGCGTAAGGATGTTGGAGAGGGTTGGTTTCTCCCCCTCTCCCCAACCCCTCTCCCGCGAGGGGAGAGGGGCTTTGGGACGCGCTCGATCAAGGAGGATCGCCGTGGACCGAACGCATACCGCGAAGAACCTGCGTCAGAACATGACCGATGCCGAACAACGGCTATGGCGCCACCTTCGCGCCGGGCGGCTGAACGGACACAAACTCCGGCGCCAGCAGCCCATCGGTCCGTATGTGGTGGATTTCGTCCACTTCGGCGCGCGCCTCGTCGTCGAAGCCGACGGCGGCCAGCACAACGGCAGCAAGCGCGACATCGCCCGCGACGCCTGGCTGCGTGATCAAGGCTTCCACATCCTGCGCTTCTGGAACCACGACATCGTTACCCATACCGAGGCTGTTCTCACAGCCATCCTCGACGCTGCCGAAGCCCGGCGGAAAGAGACACCTCTTCCTTCCCTCTCCCCTCGCGGGAGCGGGGCCGGGGGAGAGGGGGACGAACAAACTCAAACCACCTATCGAGTCAAACTTCCATGACCCACCAACCGCAGATCCGCATCCCCGCCACCTACATGCGCGGCGGCACCAGCAAAGGCGTGTTCTTCAAGCTCGACGACCTGCCCGAGCGCGCCCGCGTGCCCGGCGAGGCGCGCGACAAGCTGCTGCTGCGCGTGATCGGCAGCCCCGACCCGTACGGCAAGCACACCGACGGCATGGGCGGGGCCACCTCGTCCACCTCCAAGACCGTGATCCTGTCCAAGAGCAGCAAGCCCGACCACGACGTCGACTACCTGTTCGGCCAAGTCGCCATCGACAAGCCGTTCATCGACTGGAGCGGCAACTGCGGCAACCTCACCGCCGCGGTGGGCTCGTTCGCCATCAGCGCCGGCCTGGTCGACGCCAGCCGCATCCCACGAAACGGCCACTGCACCGTGCGCATCTGGCAGGCCAACATCGGCAAGACCATCATCGCCCACGTGCCGATCAGCGACGGCCAGGTGCAGGAGACCGGCGACTTCGAGCTGGACGGCGTGACCTTCCCCGCCGCCGAGGTGCGGATCGAGTTCCTCGACCCGGCGGCCGACGAGGAAGGCGCGGGCGGCGCCATGTTCCCCACCGGCAATCTGGTCGACGACCTGGAAGTACCGGACGTGGGCGTGCTCAAGGCCACCATGATCAACGCCGGCATCCCCACGGTGTTCGTCAACGCCGCCGACATCGGCTACACCGGCACCGAGCTGCAGGAAGCCATCAACGGCGACGCCAAGGCCCTGGCCATGTTCGAGACCATCCGCGCCCACGGCGCGCTGCGCATGGGCCTGATCCAGGACCTGGCCGAAGCCGAGCAGCGCCAGCACACGCCCAAGATCGCCTTCGTCGCCCCGCCCAAGGACTATGTCGCCTCCAGCGGCAAGACCGTGAAGGCCGAGGAGATCGACCTGCTGGTGCGGGCCCTGTCCATGGGCAAGCTGCATCACGCCATGATGGGCACGGCCGCCGTCGCCATCGGCACCGCCGCCGCCATCCCGGGCACGCTGGTGAACCTGGCCGCCGGCGGCGGCGAGCGCAACAGCGTGCGCTTCGGCCACCCCAGCGGCACGCTGCGGGTCGGCGCCGAGGCCGAGCAGGTGAACGGCGACTGGACCGTGACCAAGGCCATCATGTCGCGCTCGGCGCGGGTGTTGATGGAAGGCTGGGTACGGGTGCCGGGGGACGCGTTCTAACTGGCGCGATCTTCGATAGCGCCCCACCGGCTGTACGAGGTCCTCGTCCCCGCGAAGGCGGGGACAGGAATGCCCTTGCGTGGGCACGGCAGCAATAGGTCAGGCAATCGCCCCGCTCAACCCGGGCCACCAGCCCCGGCCGGCTCGCGCACCTGGTTCCACTCGATCGCCCGGCTGCGCCAGTGCTCCTCGATGGCCTGGGTGAACTCGGCGCGCACCAGCTTGGCCCGAGCCTCGGTCCACTGCTCGGTGACCTGGCGCACCACGATGCCTTCCGGCGGGCCGTCGCGGTAACGGCTGCGGGCGTCGTCCAGCAACCGGCGCAGGTCCTTCAGCTCGGCCTTGCCGCGGAACAGGCAGGGCACGGTGCTCAGGCCCAGCGACGCGGCCAGCGCGTCGCGCCGCGCCGGACTCCAGAACTTGCCGCTGTCGCGGTCGTAGACGTCGAACAGCAGGAACCAGTCCGGCAGGGCTTGGTAGTCCAGCGAATGGCGGGCGGCGCACCACTCGCCGAACAGGATCAGGCTCGGCGACAGATGATCGCCGATGACGTAGCGGTGCCGCGCCAGCCAGGCGCCGAGACGGGAGAACTGGCCGCGGTAGGGCTCGACGAGGTACTGGCCGCGGTTCTGGGCGCGCAGCGAGCCGTCGGGAGCGAGCGAGATGCCGAGGTTGGCACCGTCGACCTTCTCCTCCACCACCACCTCGCCGCTCAGCAACGCCTCGGCCTCGGCGGGCGACAGCACCTTGTCGTCGCGCGGCATGCCTTGGCCCAGCCAAGCGATGTGCGGGGTGTGTGGGAAGCGGAAGAAATCGCTCATCCGATCAGTCTCCGGGCAAGGCGGGCAGGGGTGCGTCTGGGAATTTGCTACGGTAGAAGGCGCAGGCGTCGTCGGGGCAGAGGAACTCCACCGTCAGCCCGCAGGCGCGCAGCGCCGGCCACCAGTTCAGCCATTTGCAGTCGGCCGCCTGCCAGAGCGGCGGCCGCTCGGGATGGGCGGCGGCGGTGGCGACGAATTTTCGGTCCGCGGGGTCGAAGCTAGCTTCCAGCGCGGCGTCGGGAAATTCGGCGAAACGGTCCGGCGCGGTCTCGGTCAGCGTCACCTGCTGCACCCGTTCGCTATTGCCGACGTTGCGCAGCAGCCACTTCAGGAACACGTCGCCCACGCCCTTGGGCGGATTGGTGCGGGTCTTGTGGTGATACTCGCCGAGAATACGGTAGCCGTCGTCGATCACCACGGTGCCCGACCGCTGCAGGGCCAGCAGCCGTTCGACGCAGGCCTGCACGCACTCCGCCGAGACCTCCGGGTGCTGGCCGTTGGCGACCAGCAGCACGTTCGTGTCGACCACGGCCTTCACGGCTGAGACGTCTTCCCCGCCTGCTGGCGGCGCCTCACGGCGGCCAGGGTGCGCGCGGCGATGTCGGCCATCTCGTCGCCGAAGAAGTTCTCCGGCCAATTCTCGATCTCGCCGTACTCGTTGAGCCGCAACGGCTCCATCTCGGCCTGCGCCTCGCCGCGGCGGCAGAAGTACACCGCCACGTCCTCGGCGGCGAGGGTTCCTTCCGCCACACGCCGCTGGATGCGGTTGAGGAAATGCTCGGAATGGCTTTCCACCACCAGCTGAGCGTGGCGCGGACTGCCGTTCTCGCGCGCCTGCACGGCGGCGATGAAGGCATCGGCCAGTTCGGCCTGCACCCGCGGATGCAGGTGCACCTCGGGCTGCTCCAGCCAGACGGTGGAGCCAGGCGGGCCGTAGAAGGCCTGCACCAGCGCCGGCAGCAGTTGCGACACGCCGAAGCCGACGTCGGTGAGCTTCACCTCGCCGCCGGCCGGATGGGTGCGGATCAGCACTTCGTATTCGCGCCGGCCCTTGGCGATGGGCCGCACCGCGAAGCCGTGGATCAGCTCCAGGCGCTGCAACCAGTAGGCGATGTAGGCATCGAATCGGTACGACTCGGCGCCGGTATCGAACGACCGCGCCTGTTCGCTGGCGGCCAGCAGCGCGGGAATGGCGAACTCGCCGCGCGGCCCGACGTTCTCCGGCGCCTCGCCGGTCCAGGCATACAGCCGGCGCGGCGGCTCGCGCAGCGGCCCCAGGTGGTGCAGGCCGCCGAGCACGGCCTCGGTGGCGTAGGCCAGGTCGGCCAGGAAATCGGCGTTCCTGAAGCGGGCTCGGGCCTGGTCGGGAACGCGGTAGAACTTGTCCGGCGGCGGCAGCGCCGGATCCTCGCCGGCGGCGACGGGCCGCAGCGCCAACGGGGCGGCCGTGAGCCGATAGCCGCCATCGGCGGCGCGGGCGTATTCCACGGTGAGCATGGTCTCGCCATCGCGCAGCATGCGGTAGCGAAGTTCGTGCACCACCGGCTGTTCGTTGCGGTCGGCCAGCAGCGTCACCGCCAGGCGCAGCTCGTCGCCGACGAACTCGGCCGCGGTCACCGGATCATGCACGGTGAGCGGCGCGGCCAGGCGCCAGCCCAGCTCGAACCGCAGCGGCTGGCCGAGGTCGTGCAGGTGCACCACCTCGGCGAAGCTACCCAGGTCGATCAGCGTGCCGGCGTCGCCCAGGTGCAGTGCGCGCCGGCGGTCGCTGGACAGCACGGTTTGCTTCAGCGCCAACAAGAGCTGGCCGAGGCTGCTCTTGCCGGCGCTGTTGGCGCCGAAGATCACCGTCAGCGGGGCGAGGCGGATAGCGCCGGTGTCACCCCAAGCCTTGAAGTTGCGGATATGAAGCGAGGTCAGCATCGATTGTCGTTACGTCCGCGCGGTCGAGCGCTGCTTGTGCGCGCGCACCCGTTGCCGCAGCCAGTCCAGCGCGCCCGGCGTATTCTTCCACACGCTACCCATGTACTGCGCGTACTGATAGGCCTGATCGTCGCCGCCGATCGTGAGCAGTCCCGGCGCCTGCTTCGGCCGCGCCCGGCGCCTGCCGGTCAGGTAGGCGGCGACCGTGGGCAGCCGCTCCAGCGCCGTATCCAGGGCCTGACTGGCCGCTTCCCCGCGCCCCAGGCGGTGCAGCGCCAGCGCGCCGCCGTACAGGGTTTCCGCGAACATGTCGTCCGGGTAACGCGCGGCGAGCTCGGCGGCCTCGTCGTCGCGCTCGGCCTGCAGCAGCAGGTCGATCAACACGGCGCGCCAGCCGTAGTTGTCGGGCGGGTTCAACCGCAACAGCCAGCGCAGCCGATCGAGCTCGGCGTCGCCCTCGAGATCTTCCAGCTCCCGGTCGAGCACACGCAGCGCCGGCCGATTCTGCGGGAAGAACCAAGGCAGGGTGACGCCGTCGTCCTTACCGGCGATGCTGGCGCGCACGATCGCCTCGACACGGCGGAAGATGGGCCGGTAGATCTGGTCCACGAGCCAGGGCTGATCGTCCAGACCGGCGCCGTCGATGGCCAGCAGCAGATCGTCGAGCACGTCCAGGCTGTCCGCGGCTTCGGGGTTCGCCTCCAGGAAATCCAGCCACGGCTCGGCGATTCCGGCCTGCCACGGATCGACCATACCCCTGTCGAACAGGATCGGGCCCGTGCCGAACGGCTTGGCCACGGGGAAACGCTCATGCCATCGTGCGTCCAGGACCGCCAGTTGCGGCGGCGGCACCAGCAGGTGCGCGCCCGGCAGGTCCTCATCCGGCTGCGGCAGCGTCTCCAGCCGGTACGCGCCGACCGGCCGCGCCGCCATCGCCTCGGTCCAAATCCGTACACGCTCGAAACTCTCGCCCAGCATGGGCGCGTGCAGTTCGCTCAACAGGCGCGCGGGATCGGTCTTGGCTTCTTGCAGCCAGTTCAACAGCTCGGGCGCCACGTCGTACGACCCGCGCCGCAGGCGCGCATGCCAGAAAGCGGCGCGCTGGCGGGCCAGCTCCGGGCTGCCCTCCATCAACAGCAACTGCAATTCGAGGATGGACAGCGACGAGTCGTCCGGGTTGGCACGCATGGCCTGATCGAAGTAGCGCCGTGCCGTCGCGGCGTCGCGCCGATCGAGGGCGATCACCGCCAGCCGTTGCGCGGCATCCGAGGCGACGTCGCGGGGCGCGTCCCGGGCGATCCGCTCCAGCAGGGCGAGCTTGCGTGATTCCCGGCCGAGCTCGTCGTAGGCGTCGCACAGCACATAGAGAGCCTGGCCGTAGCCATGGCGCAGGTGGCGCAGATCGCCGTCGAATAAGGGCTCGAGCAAGTTGACGACGCTGTCCGGATCGCCCTCTTCCATGCGCTGCTCCGCCACCGACGCCAGCACGTCGGGCGGGACGCGGCCACGCCGGGCCGCGGCGATGAACGCCGTCGGCTGCAACTGCTCGACCACCACCGGCCAGAGCATGTCCGGATCGATCCGCGGCAGCTCCGAGAAGCGCGCGCAACATTGCTTGTACTTGCTGCCCGAACCGCAGATGCAGGGATCGTTGCGGCCCGGCTCGGGCAAGGGAAGGGGACGGAAGTCGTTACGCGGCAGCGGCAGCGCGTTCCAGATTGCGTAGCCGAGCTGCATCGCCATCTTCGGCAAGGTGTCCGGTTCCGGATCCGGCTCGGGCAACCAGTCCGCCAACAAAGCAGGACCTTGCTCGCGCATCCAGCGCAGGAACTCGTCCGGCTCTTGGCTGCGCAGCCCCTCGGCCACGGCCGCGCGGAACAGCTCGAAGCTCGCGCGTTCCCGCTTATCGAGGCTCTGCGACCAATCCTCAGACATTGATAGCCTCCGCAAGGAATGTGGCCGGCAGATTACCAAGGCGCTGCCTGGCGCGACAGCACCTCGTCGCCAACGTAGCGCAAGTCGCGAAGCACGCGGGCATCGGCCGGCTGTGGACGTAGCGAGGAGCACGCCGCCAAGGCGCATCGAGTTTGGGGCCGTTACCACGGCTCCGTCAGAGGGGAGCTCCTGGTTCGTGCGTGCCACGTCGACGGTGTTGGCGGCGCCGCAGCCCAACGCTCACGGCGCGCACCCAATTGGGATTAGGTGCGGGCCGGAGCGCTGGTTGCAAGAGCGGCCGCGGAAGCTCGGCCGGCAACGTGCAAGTTGCCTTGCGACGCGAGTCCGATCTCGTATTGACTAATGATCCGCCCCAACAACAAGAAAAGGCGCGTACCCATGAGCCCTATCCGCATCCACCCGCTGATCCGCCCCGTGGCCATTGCCGTGCTGTCCGCCGCCGCGCTGCCGGCGCTGGCCGACTGCCCACCGCTGGGCACGCTGCCCGGCTTCCAGCTCGAGGATGACGGCGGCAACCGTCTCTTCGGCGAGCACACGTTCCTGGTCGGCAACGAGGAATCCTACGAAGAGAAGGTGATTCGCGGCCCGTACTGTCACGCCACCTTCATTCATTCCGGCGACGGCATGAGCCGGGTGGAGATCCTGCACAACTATCGGGATCAGATCGCCAAGCTGGGCGGCGAGGTGACTTACCGCGATCGCAACAACCTGCACGGCCGCTTGCGCAAGGACGGCAAGGAGACCTGGGTGTTCGTCTACGCCGAGGAGCAGCGCATCGATCAGGTGGTGGTCACCCAGGCTCCGCATAAGCCGCGGCTGATCTCGGGGGCCGGCGATCATCGCTTGTTCGGCCACATGCCGGGATACGCGTTGG
>Ga0182741_1002639_pt1 | contig 20457 bp, 21 predicted proteins | sample eDN5th37CBELigOP_FD_128874 | JGI IMG/M metagenome (GOLD analysis project Ga0182741, IMG submission 128874) | Enriched Organic Plus compost microbial communities from Emeryville, California, USA - eDNA 5th pass 37_C BE-Lig OP (version 2) (version 2) ... | reverse complement strand
GGGCGATGCGTCAGCCTTGGCGTCGGCCTTGCAGGCCAAGGAACAGCAGATCCTCAATGCCGCGCTGTTCGACCTGTCGCGCGAGGCCGAGGCCGATGTGGCGAAAGCCCGTGAGCGGATGCAGGCATATGGCAAGAAGTCGGTGCGCGAGAAGCTGGAAGGCGGCTATATCGAGCAGATCGACGACTTGCTGGACCGCTATGATTTCCGCCGCCGGTCGCCGGGGCAGGTCGCCAAGACCGAACGGCTGCGCGAGTTCGTTGACCGCATGATCGCCGAGGGCCGCGAGGCCGAGCTGATGATTGACCCGCGCATGATGGACGATGCGCGCCGGGTCCACTATTCGCGGCTGTCGCTGGACGAGTTCCGCGGGCTCCTCGACACGGTGGCGAACCTCGATCATCTCGGCCGGTTCAAGCAGAAGTTGGTCAGCGCTCGCAAGCAGCGGGATCTGGCCGCGACGGCGACTGCCGTGGCCGACGCCATCGCGACGAACATTGGCACGGGCCGCATCAAGCAGGAAAGCCGCGGCCGCTATCTCCTCGACCTGGTGCTGACCGCCGATACCGTTCTGGTCGACATGGATGGAGGCGACGAGTTCGGCACCGCCTATCAGGCCATCAAGGAGGATATCGACGCCGGCTATGTGCGCGTGGACGAGATGAACCGCGAGTTGTCGGAAAGGCTGTCCGATCTGTTCAAGGTTTACTCGGCCAAGGACATCCGCGACATGAAGGTCGAGCGCCACATCAACGGCACGCGCTTCATGTGGTCGAAGTGGAAGGCCATCGCGGTCGCTCTGAACACGGGGAATGAGGACAATCTTGCTCGCCTGCTGGCGCCGGATGCGCATGCGGACCAACGCATGTCGCGCGCCGACCTCGATGCCGTTCTGGACACGTTGGACCAGCGCGATTGGGATTTTGTCCAGTCGATGTGGGATCTGATCGGCAGCTACTGGCCGCAGATCGAAGCCGTGACGCAGCGCCGCACCGGGGTGAAGCCGGGTCGCGTGGAAGCCCGGCAGGTAGTCACGAAGTTCGGCACCTACAAGGGCGGCTATTACCCGATCAAGTATGATGCCGGGTATGGCCATGCGGCAGCCCTAGACGCCCGAACCGAACTTGACAAGTTCATGTCGGCTGGCCGGTTCGCCAAGGCGCAGACGAAGCACGGTCACACCATTGATCGCAAAAAGACCGGCAACGGCCGAACGCTCAACCTCGACATGGATGTGGCGTTCACTCACCTGCGCGATGTGATCCGCGACATCGCGCTGTCCGAGGCGGTGGACAATTCCTATCGCGTTCTGAACCATCCGCGGGTCGCGCAGGCTTTCATGGATGCGGGGCGCAAGAACGACCTCGACATGATGAACCTCTGGCTCAAGGACGTGGCGCAGGGTCCAATCGTCCATACCGATCCGCTCAACATGTTCGCCCGCATCGTGAAGAACAATTTCACGCTGTCGCGGCTGGCGCTGAACATGAAGACGGCGGCGCTCCAGCTCACCGGGGTGGCGCAATCGGCCGCGACCGTCGGCAAGCGCAAGATGGCGCGGGCCTTCGCGGATTACCTGAAGCATCCCGCCGAAACCTCGCGCGAGGTCATGGCGAAGTCAGAGTTCATGCGCCGTCGCCAAACCACCTTTGACAAAGACATCAACGACTTTGCCAATGACGCCATGATCACCAGTCCGTTGCGCGGCCGGGTTGCGAAAGGGGCCGAGGTTCTTGCCCGCGCCGGCTTTGCGCCGCTGACCAAGGTGCAATTCTATGCCGTGGACGTTCCGACCTGGCTTGCTGGCTATCGCAACGGTCTGCGCAAGTTCGACGGCGACGAGGGAAAGGCCATCGCCTTTGCCGATCGCATGGTAGCGCGCGCGCAGGATAGTGGCGCCATGCCGGACAGGTCGGCAATCTCGCGCGGCACCGTGTCGGAGAACGCGCGCCAGATCGAATGGATCAAGCTGTTCACCACCTTGCAGGGCTACATGATCGCCAAATTCAACCGCGGATATCTCACGGCCCGGCAAGGTGTGCGGGATATCCGCGCGGGCGAGACGGTAGCGCAGCGGTTTGGCGCGACCGCCGACATGGCGACGAACCTGATGCTGATCTATGTGGCCGAGACAGCCATGATGGGGCTGCTCTATGCCGCCATGGCGGCCGGTGACGATGACGACGAGCTGGAGCGCGAGAAGATCTTCACCTGGGTCTTGGGTGAGACGGTGGGCGCTGTTGTCGGCGGCATCCCCCTTGTTCGCGATGCCTGGTCGGTGATGTCGAATCCGGCGGCGACCGGCGGCGGGGTCTATGGCTCGATCACCGAAATTCCGGCGCGTCTGGTTCAGCAGGCCGCCCAAGGTGAAAACGACAAGGCCCTGCGCCGCGCGGTGGCGGATGCGGTTGGCCTGGCGACCGGGTTGCCTTCGACCGCAGCGATGCGCCCCATCGAGGAGTTGCTGGAGGATAGCGACGAGCGGTCGCTGATCGAGGCGCTGATGGGCCGCAATCCTCTGATCGACTGATCCCCGCCAACATATATCGCCCGTCTCCTGGTTCCTACCCTTCGCCTGACCCCATGCAGGCAGGCGAAGATGACGGTAGAGAGCGCGAAGAACAAGGCAGGCCCCTTCAACGTCACCGGGACGAGCGGGACGTTTCCCCGCGACTTCCTGCTGCTCGACGAGGATCATCTGCGGGTGATCCGCGTGCGGGACGGGGCGGAAACCGACCTGACCTCGGGGATCGGGCACACCGGGATCGGAACAGCGGACGGAACGGTCGTCATCTCGACCGGCATCCAGGCCGGCGACCAGATCTATCTGCTGCGCGCCGTGCCGAACCTCCAGCGCAGCGATTACAACGCGCAGGGCCGGGTCAGGACGGAGCAGGTCGAGTCCGACTTCGACCTGGCCATCATGCAAGTCCAGGACTTGCGCGAGGCGCAAGACCGGGCGCTGACCTTGCCGGTGTCGTCAGAAATCGGCGGCGAGGAGGCCATGGCGGCTGCGCTGGCGGCGCCAGAGTATGCTGCGCAGGCGCGCGAGGCGGCGGAGGATGCGCAGGCTGCGGCCGCGTCGGTTCCGCCGACTTTCGCCAGCCGCATGTCGGCGGCGGCGATTGTCCAGCAGTTCCCCGATGGCCGGGAAATCAGCATCGAGGGTATCCGCTATATCGTTGATAGCGCGGCCACGGGCATGAACTCCGCTATGTGGGATATGGGGGTGGACGGAGTTCGTTGCCCCGATCTGCCTGATAACTCGTTCCTATTCCTCTCCTTCGATCAGGATATCAGCGGTGGAAAGGTGCGTCTTCTGGTCGGCCAGACGACTAAAGAAATGCACCACCTCAATACCTTGCCTCTGGAGTTTGGCAATGGTGTTGCGATGGGTGGCCTATCGCCATCGATAACTTTCAAGGACGGCGTCTGGTATTTTATCAATGCCGCTTATGTTGTGGGAACACGCGATTTTGCAGTTTTCCGGTCGCGTGATCTGATAACGTGGGATAGGACATTTTGTAACTTTGGCCCTGATCCGATCACGGACGCGAACACCCCATTGCCGGGCGGATCGTCCCCTCCTGATTTCTTTTGGGGCGCGGAGGGATTTTTCGATACAGACGGCACGCTTTATGTTTTCGCCTCCGTCAGGTACGGTGCAGATTTCACAGATGCTTTTGGCAATACGGTCAAGCACTTCCGCACATATATGTCACGATGCAACGACCTGAACGCTCTGACATTTGATGAGCCTGTAGCGATAGATCCTGATGGGGACACGCAGTCGTTGATTGATCCGCATATCGTTCGCGGTGAAGATGGTAGATATTGCCTCTCCCTCAAAGATGAGGATACCAAGCGGATCCGGATTTATTTCGGAGCGTCGATTAATGGACCTTGGACATTTTCAAACGAGGTTTCGGACCCGAATTTCAAGATCGAGGGGCAATCCATTGTCCCCCGACGCTATCTATCGGGCGGCAGCGTCAGCATAGCCTATGACATGCTGGTCGATGCGCACAACGACATCGATGGCGTCAGGTCTGTTTTGCCCTTGCGCTACACGGCCACGGACTTGGCCGGGCCATGGTCTGCTGGCGAGATGGTGCTATCTTCCATGCCTGTGAGGCACGGCACTCTGGTCAACCTGTCGATGATGGATCCGGCCGCTCACGCCTCTGTGCGCGCAGCGATGGCTGCCTACGGAGGGGCGCCGGTGGCCTTCAACAAGACGGCCGTCCAACTGACCACGGGGCCCAACACCATCTATCCACAAGAAGGTGGGGTATATTATGTCACCGGCATCGGAAATGCAGCTGATGTGACCATCAAGGAAGGGCCGGCTGATAGCTTTTGGCTCGGGTGTTTCAGCATTGCTCAAGGGACTGGCATAAACGTATTGAACGCGTTTGCTGTCACTTCGCCGTTCTCGCTTGGTTTTGGGTCTGGATCAGATCGGATGGTCCTTATGAAACGCCGCCAATATGCCGACGGTTACTATCCAGTCGGATATGATGGTCGAGCACGTTTCCAGGCAACGAAGGGCGGGACACCCCAAACCATCCCTGACAATACAGTAACCAAGGTCACTTTCGGCACCGAAACGCGCGACCACGGCGGATTTTATAATTCCGGAACCAGTGAATGGACGCCGCCGGCTGGATGGTATGAATTATCGGCAGCTTTGCTATGTACCGGCCTGTCTGACAGTGGAAACTCTATTATACTTCGAAAGAACGGTGTTCTGTTGGCTCAAACATCACATGTATCGCGTAGCGGGAGCAACTCCACGCTGGCTGTGACAGTCGATGCATATGCGAACGGATCTGATGTATTCGATGTCGCCGTTCAGTTGGGCAGCGGAGGAACTGTAACTGGGGCTGGATCGAATACCTGGTTCAAAGGGAAACCTGCCTGATGACAGATCCGAGCCCCTTCCGCAGCCTGGATTTCTGGATCGCCGTCGGCGTGGCCTTGATCGTCAAGGTGAAGTCCTCGGCGCAGCTTGGCCCCGTCAGCGTCATCACAACCGCTGTCGTGGCGATTGGCGCCGCATGGATCGGCACCGATTACGCCGCCCAAATCCTGCGCGTGCCCCAGCCCATCGCCGCCGCTGTCGTCACCCTCACGGCCGAGGGCGCCATGCGCTGGCTGCTGATCGCGGTGAACGACCCCAAGCAGGCCATCGACCTCTGGAAGCACTGGCGGAAATAGGAGAGCGCCATGAGAAGCAACTTCGACCGCTGCCTGGCCGAAACCCTCGCGCACGAGGGGGGCTGGGCGGACGATCCGCGCGATGCCGGCGGGGCGACCATGAAGGGCATCACCTTTGCCACCTATCGCGCCTGGAAGAAGCGACCGATCACCAAGGCCGAGCTGCGGAACATCTCCGACGCCGAGGTGGCTGCGATCTACCGGCAGAACTACTGGGATGCCGTGCGCGGCGATGATCTTCCGGCGGGGCTGGATCTGGTCGCATTCGATGCGGCCGTGAACAGCGGCGTCTCGCGCGGGGCTAAATGGCTGCAATCCGCCCTCGGCGTGACGGCTGACGGGATGATCGGCCCCCAGACCATCGCAGCGGCGCAGCAGGCGCACCCCGAGGCCGTGATTGACCGGGCGATCAGCGCGCGGCTGGCGTTCCTGCGGGCGGCGAAAAACACCAAGACCGGGGCGCTGCTGTGGCCTACCTACGGCAAGGGCTGGACGCGCCGCGTGGAAAGCGTGCGCGAGACGGCAATCGCCATGTCGAAGGTGACGGCGCCGAACGCCACCAAGCCTGCGGCGCCGTCAGCGGGCATCATCGCCGCGCTGCTGGCGCTTTTCAAGTCCATGTTCGGAGGAAAATCATGAACCCCGTCTATCTGCGCATGGCGCTCTACACGCTGGCAATCGTCCTGTCATCGCTGGGAATCGGCACGTTCGATCCCGAGGTCGGCACGTTCACCATCGACCTGGAACAGGCGGCAATCGCGCTGGCTGGGGCAGGGGTGCTGAATGCGCTGGTGTTCTGGCGCTGGGGGAAGAAGTGACCGCGTGGCTCATCACCATCCTCGGGGCCATCGCCGCCGCCGTGGCTGCGTTCCTGCGCGGCCGGGCGCGGGGTAGGGCGGACGCACAGGCGCGAGAGGATGCGGCCTATCGTGAGGCGCGTAGGAGGATGGACGATGTATCGACTGATGAACTTGACGACGCTGCTGTTGTTGACCGCCTGCGCCAGCACGCCGGTAAGCCAGACCGCGATCTGTGACGGCACCGCTGCGTCCCGCAAGGCGCTGGCTGCGGCGCTGATCGAGGACGGCGGGGCCAACAGCCAGCGGTCAGGGCTGCGGCTGCTGGACCAGCTTGAGGCCGGCTGTCACCCCTGACGCCGGGCGCGGTGCTTGCTATATGCCTCGAAAGCCACGCGTGGGAAGGTATCACTGTGGACGTTCTGATAAGCGATCCTAGCCAACGCCTCCGCCAGCGCGTCCGCATGCGCCCGCTCGTCGGCTAGGGCGGCGGTCAGCCTCTCCACCTCGGCGCGGAGGCGGGTGAGTTCGTCGGCGGCTTCGCGCACCACTTCACCGAATGTCCAAGGCGTCGCATACGCATCATCCTCAGTAAAGTTCCGCAGCCGCTCAATCAGATCGTCACTCATCGCGCCTCCTCCGGGGGGCTGGGGGAGGGGCATCCAGTGAGTGGGTTCAAACTCTTCGCCCATGCCGTGCCTCCAATCATCGCGCTCGCGACCTAGCCAATCGGTCACCGGCCCCCATGACACATCACACTTGCGATAGCCTTTCTTGGCATAGTGCGCGTGGTTGATACCCCACAGGTCAACCCTAGTTCCATCCCTCGGCGCGGTGCTTATCGGTTGCCAGTCGCTCATGTCCTCTCCTTTCGAAGGATGTTGCGGGCCGCCTTGATCGCTCCCCAGCGCGTCTCGAACTTTTCGCCGTCCAAGATCAGCAGCCCGACCGGGGAGGCTTTTGCGGGTTGCCAATGTTCTTCGCCCCTCACCTTCTTGGCTCGGGCCATCTGGTCAGCGGCCCTGACGGCTGCGCATCTGGTCATTCTTCCCTCTCCTTCTGGTCGCGGGGGTGGGTGGCAAGGCTGTCCTCAAGCAGCTTTGCCAGTTGCAGGTATTCCATCGCCTTCACGGCCAGCGCGAGAGACGCGGCGGTATCACCAGCTAGGCGCGCTAGCTCAGCGGCATCGGCCAGTTCATGCGCGATCTGGACTGCGCCCTTCTTCATGGCGTCATTCCTCTGTGGTGGGGCGTTTCAAGATTCCCGATTCGGTCCCGGTTTGTCCCGCCCGATATTTCAGGCATCGGCATTGATTCCCCTGGGCTTTCCATACGTTCCTGAACCACCTTTACGGCGGCATGGACGAGCCCGAGTTGAAGATCATCGACGTCTTCGTCTGCAAGCTGCGCAAGAAGCTGGCGGCGGCGATGAACGGCGAAAGCCATATCGAGACGGTCTGGGGTCGCGGCTATGTCCTGCGCGATCCCGCCTCCGAGATGCAGAATCCCGAGCGCATGGCCCTGCGCGCCTGAGCGTCGCGGGCGTCGGGGTCGCGCAACGCCCTGGGGCCGGCGCTGGACAATCCCGCCTTCGCCCCGGTATCACCTGCTGCGCAGATCACGGCCCACGGGGCCGGCAGAAGGCGGAGGGCAGATGGCCGGAGATGACGAGGATCGGACGGCTCCCGCGGGGGAGCCGGCAGTGCCGGCGGCGGCCTTGCCGCCCGTTTCGAGCCTGGACGCCGAGGCCGCCGCGGCCGAGCATGCCCGGCTGAGCGACGAGGTGGCGCGGGCGAACCTGGCCTATTACCAGGAAGACGCGCCCTTCATCAGCGATGCCGAATACGACGACCGCAAGCGTCGGCTCGAGGAGATCGAGGCGCGTTTCCCCCAGCTTGCCCATCCCGGCAGCCCGACCGAGCAGGTCGGCGCCGCGCCCGATACGCGCTTTGCCAAGATCCCGCATCGCCTGCCGATGCTGTCGCTGGAAAATGGCTTCACCCAGGGCGATGTCGAATCCTTCGTGCAGCGGGTGCGCTCTTTCCTCAACCTGGCTTCAGGCGCGCCGCTGGAGATCACCGCCGAGCCCAAGATCGACGGGCTGTCGCTGTCGCTGCGCTACGAAGGCGGGCGGCTGGTCCAGGCCGCGACCCGCGGCGACGGTGCGGTGGGCGAGAACGTGACCGCCAATGCCCGCACCATTGCCGACATCCCCGGCCAGCTTGCCGGCGACGGCTGGCCCGAAATTCTGGAGATCCGCGGCGAGGTCTACATGTCGCATGCGGATTTCGAGAAGCTGAACCAGTCCGACAGCGGCCGGGTCTTTGCCAACCCGCGCAATGCGGCGGCGGGCTCGCTGCGCCAGCTCGATCCCAATGTGACGGCGGCCCGGCCGCTGCGCTTCTTTGCCTATGCCTGGGGCGAGGTCAGCGCGCCTTTTGCCGACACGCAGATGGAAGCGGTGCGGCGGATGCGGGATTTCGGCTTCCAGACCAATCCGCTGACCCGGATCTGCGGCTCGGTGCAGGACATGCTGGCCGCCTGGACCGAGATCGAACAGATGCGCGCGACCTTGGGCTATGACATCGACGGCGTGGTGTATAAGGTCAACGATCTGGGCTATCAGGCACGGCTCGGCATGCGCTCGACCACGCCGCGATGGGCCCTGGCGCACAAGTTCCCGGCCGAGCGCGCCTGGACCCGGCTGGAAGCCATCGACATCCAGGTCGGTCGCACCGGCGCGCTGAGCCCGGTGGCGCGGCTGCATCCGGTGACGGTGGGCGGCGTCGTCGTCTCGAACGCCACCCTGCATAACGAGGATTACATCGCCGGCCGCGGCGCCGACGGCAGCGAGATCCGCGGCGGCAAGGACATCCGCATCGGCGACTGGGTTGAGGTCTATCGCGCCGGCGACGTGATCCCCAAGGTCGCGGACGTGGACCTGGCCAAGCGCCCGCCCGAGTCCGTGCCCTACGCCTTCCCCGAGACCTGCCCGGAATGCGGCTCGCCCGCCATAAGGGAAGAGGGCGATTCGGTCCGGCGCTGTACCGGCGGGCTGATCTGCCCGGCCCAGGCGGTCGAGAAGCTGCGCCATTTCGTCTCGCGCGCCGCCTTTGACATCGAGGGGCTGGGCGCCAAGCTGGTCGAGGAACTGTTCCGCGACGGCTGGATCGCCGAACCGGCCGACATCTTCACCTTGCAGGACCGCTACGGCCCCGGCCAGCCCAAGCAGTTGAAAAACCGCGAGGGCTGGGGCGAGAAAAGCGCCGCCAGCCTGTTCCAGGCCATCGAGAAACGCCGCGAGATCCCGTTCGCGCGGCTGCTTTTCGCCCTTGGCATCCGTCATGTCGGTGAGGTCGCGGCGCAGGATCTCGCCCGCCATTACGGCAGCTGGGAGGCGCTGGAGGCGGCGCTCGACACCGCGCGCCCGGCGGCTGTGGCGCATCGCCTGGCCGAGGATGCGGCCCAGGCCGAGCGCGCGGCCGCGCAGGCCGAGGGCCGCCGCGCCCGGCCGTCCGAGGCGCGCGCCGCCGCGCTGGCGCAGGTCGATCTGCCGCCCGAGGCCAGTGTGGCCTGGGCCGGGCTGATCGCCGCCGACGGCATCGGCCCGGTGCTGGCCATGTCGCTGTCGGACGCCTTCGCCAATGCGCGCGAGCGGGCGGCGATCGACCGGCTGCTCGGCTTTCTGACCGTGCTGCCGCCCGAGAAGCGTGCCGCCGACAGCGCCATCACCGGCAAGACCCTGGTCTTTACCGGCACGCTGGAAAAGATGACGCGGGCCGAGGCCAAGGCGCGGGCCGAGGCGCTTGGCGCCCATGTCGCGGGCTCGGTCTCGGCCAAGACCGACCTGCTGATCGCCGGCCCCGGCGCCGGGTCGAAGGCGAAGAAGGCCGCCGAACTGGGCATCAAGGTCATCGACGAGGACGAATGGCTGGCGATCGCCCAGGGGTGACGCCGGGCCGCCCGCCGGCGCTGTTTCCGCTGTTCGCGGGTGTCGAGACCCTGCCGGGCGTCGGCCCGCGCGCGGCCGAGGCCTTTGCCCAGATGGGCGTGACGCGGCTGCGCGACCTGATCCTGACCCTGCCGCATTCCGGCATCCGCCGCCGCCCGATCGCCCGCCTGACCGAGGCCCGCCCGCCCGAGATCGTCACCGTGGCGATCACCGTGCAGCGCCACAGCCCGCCCACGGCCAAGAGCCGGCCCTGGCGGGTGCATTGCTCGGACGGCAGCGCCGATCTGCAGCTGGTCTTTTTCCATCCGCGCAAGGATTGGATCGAAAGCCAGCTGCCTTTGGGCGCGCGGCGGCTGGTTTCCGGCAAGATCGAGCTGTTCGACGGCATGGCGCAGATGGTGCATCCCGACCATATCGGCGCCGAAGGCACGGATCCGCCGCCGGATTTCGAGCCGGTCTATCCGCTCTCGGGCCGGCTGACGCAGGGCGTGGTGCAAAAGGCGGTGCAGGCGGCGATGGGGCGGCTGCCGCCGGCGGGGGAATGGAGCGACGCCTCGGTCCTGGCGCGCGAGGGCTGGCCGGCCTGGGCCGAGGCGCTGGCCCGCGCCCATGCGCCGGAAGGGCCGGCCGGCCTGTCGCCGACCGATCCGGCCCGAGCGCGGCTGGCCTATGACGAGCTTTTCGCGCATCAGATGACGCTGGCGCTGATGCGCCGCGACCGGCGACGGCAGGCAGGGCTGACCACACGGGGCGACGGGCATCTGCGCGCCAGGGTGCTGGCCGGGCTGCCCTGGCCGCCGACCGGGGCGCAGGCCCGCGCGGTCGAGGAAATCGCCGGTGACATGGCCGAGCCGCGGCGGATGAACCGGCTCTTGCAGGGCGACGTGGGCGCCGGCAAGACGCTGGTCGCCTTCCTCGCGCTGCTGGTCGCGGTCGAGGCGGGCGGGCAGGGCGTGCTGATGGCCCCGACCGAGATCCTGGCCCGCCAGCATTTCCGCGCCCTGGAGCCCCTGGCGCGGCTGGCCGGCATCCGGCTGGAGGCGCTGACCGGCCGCGACAAGGGCGATGCCCGTGCCAATATCCTGACCGACCTCGCCGAGGGGCGGATCGACATCCTGGTCGGCACCCATGCGGTGATCCAGAAATCGGTCGCGTTCCACGACCTGCGGCTGGCCATCGTCGACGAGCAGCACCGCTTCGGCGTCAACCAGCGCATGGAACTGGGCGCCAAGGGCGGGCATCTGCCGCCCGACATGCTGGTGATGACGGCAACGCCGATCCCGCGATCCTTGGCGCTGGCGCAATTCGGCGACATGGACCTGTCGGTGCTGGACGAAAAGCCCGCCGGGCGGCAGCCGATCCGCACCACGGTGATCTCGGATGCGCGCATGGCCGAGGTGGTGGCGCATCTGGCCCGGGCGCTCGAGGGCGGGGCGCGGGCCTATTGGGTCTGCCCGCTGGTCGAGGAAAGCGAGGCCATCGACCTGACCGCGGCCGAGGCGCGCTTCCAGGAGTTGCGGGCGCGGTTCGGCGATCAGGTGCGGCTGGTCCATGGCCAGATGCCGGCCGAGGAGCGCGATGCGGCCATGGCCGATTTCGCCGCCGGCCGGGCGCGCATCCTGGTCGCGACCACGGTGATCGAGGTCGGCGTCGACGTGCCCGAGGCCACGATCATGGTGATCGAGCGCGCCGAAAGCTTCGGCCTGGCGCAGCTGCACCAGCTGCGTGGCAGGGTCGGGCGCGGCTCGGGCGCGTCAAGCTGCCTGCTGATGTATCACGAGCCGCTGTCCGAGACCGGCCGACGGCGGCTGACCATCCTGCGCGAGACCGAAGATGGTTTCCGCATCGCCGAGGAAGACCTGGCGATGCGCGGCGCCGGCGACGTGATCGGCACCGCGCAATCCGGCCTGCCGCGGTTCCGCATCGCCGACCTGGAACGCCAGGCCGGGCTGATGGCGCTGGCGCGCAAGGATGCGCAGAACTTCCTGGAGCGCGACCCGGCCATGGAAAGCGAGCGCGGCCAGGCCGTGCGGCTGCTTCTGTGGCTGATGGAGCAGGACCGCGCCATCCGGCTGATCAGCGCCGGCTAGATGTTCGCATGATGTTCTTAAAAAGTTCTTTACTTTGTTCGCCAATCATGAGAACAAAGCATAAACGAACCTTGGAGAGACCCATGACCCGCCAATCCCTCTCTGACCTGCTTGGCACCGTCGCGATTTCGGTGACCGCGATCATCCTGTTTTCGCTGCCCTCGATCCTGGCGGCCTGATCCCTTACTGCCCCGCGCAATCGACGGCCCTTCGCCTGGGGCCGTAACCTTCCCCCGGACGATCATGCGCGCAACTGCCGGTCCCCTGCGGGCCGGCTTTTCTTTGTCCGGGCGCATGTGCCGGTTGCGCCGGCAGGTGCCTCCGGCGGGGGGTATTTGGGAAACGGTGAAAATCAGGCCGGCGAGGCGTCGATGGCGCCGAGCAGCGCCTCCCAGGCCAGCAGGATCGAGGCATGGCGGTTGGGGAATTCGCGGGCGGGCAGCAGGGCCTCCAGTTCGTCGAAGGGGGCGGCGGGGGCGGGACCGTCAGCTTTCAGCATGGCCTGCAGTTCGTCGCGGGCGCGGGCGATTTCGTCGCGCGAGCGGCCAAGCGCGGTGCGGCCCAGCACCCCGGCCGAGGCCTGGCCCAGGGCGCAGGCCCGCACCTCCTGCGCGAAATCGGCGATGCGGCCGTCCTGCATCGCCACATGCGCCGTCACCGAGGAGCCGCATTGCGGCGAACGGCGATGCGCGCTGCCCGTCGCATGGTCGAGCTTGCCCAGATGCGGGATATCCGAGGCCAGCGCCAAGATGCGCCGGGAATAGAGCTGCATCAGGTCGCTGTCGGACATGGTCTTTTCCCTTGCTGCCGCCCGGTCTAGATAGGGACGGCAAGCCCGAAAGGAAAGCCGATGTTCGACCCTGCCAGCCTGAAATATGACGCGAAGGGCCTGATTCCCGCCATCGCGCAGGATCATCAGAGCGGCGAGGTGCTGATGATGGCCTGGATGAATGCCGAGGCCGTGCAACGGACGCTGGAGACGGGCCGTGTCACCTATTGGTCGCGCTCGCGCCAGGGCTTCTGGGTCAAGGGCGAGAGTTCGGGCCATGTGCAGAAGCTGGTCGAGCTGCGGGTGGATTGCGACCGCGACTGCCTGCTTTTGCTGGTGGACCAGGCCGGGCCGGCCTGCCACACCAACCGGCGCAGCTGCTTTTATACCGCCATCCGCGGGGGAGAGGAGGTCGTCATCATGGCGCCTCAGATCCCCAGGGATTGACGGATCTGTTCGGCGCTGACGCCCTCGTCGCGGAAAAGCTTCAGCGCCCGCGCGTCGTCGCGCTTGGCCAGCCGCTTGCCCTGCTCGTCGCGGATCAGCCGGTGGTGATGATAGCGTGGTGTCGGCAGTTCCAGCAGTTTCTGAAGGACGACATGGATCCACGTTGAATCCAGAAGATCTTTTCCGCGCGTGACCAGGGTGATGTCTTGCGCGGCATCATCCACCACCACCGCAAGATGATAGCTGGTCCCCATGCCGCGCCGCGCCAGCACCACATCGCCGATGCCGGCGATGAAATCCTGCGCCGACAACCGGTGCGGCCGGCCGGGGGCGACGTTCTCGTCGAGAAAGGCGATCTCGTCGAGGCCCAGCTGGTCCAGCGCCCGCGCCGCATCCAGGCGGATGGCGTCATCAGCTCCGGCATCGGCCATGCGGCGCTGGCGGCAGGTGCCGGGATAGACCGGGCCGTCGGGACCGATCCGCGGCGCCGCGCCCTCTTGCGGGGCCGAGAGCGCGGCGCGGATATCGGCGCGGCGGCAGCGGCAGGGATAGGTCAGGCCAAGCGCCGAAAGCCGTTCGAGCGCAGCTTGATAGGCGGGCAGGCGCTGGGACTGGTGCATGACCGGCCGCGGCCAGTCCAGGCCCAGCCAGTGCAGATCCTCGGCGATCAGCGCCTCGTATTCCGGGCGGCAGCGGCCTTGGTCGATATCCTCGATGCGCAGCAGGAACTGGCCGGGATCGGCCAGCCGCGCGGCGGTCAGGGCCGCGAAGGCATGGCCCAGATGCAAGGGGCCGGTCGGCGAGGGGGCGAAGCGCGTCCGATTCAAGATTGTCCTGCAAGCCATTGCTGGAAATCGGCTTTTGCGCGGTCGGTATAGGCTGGGTAGCGGTCCTTGCGCCCCTTGCGGCCGCCGCGCGTCGCGTCCAGCGGCGGGTAGAGGCCGAAGTTCACGTTCATCGGCTGGAAGGTCTTGGCATCCGCGCCGCCGGTGATGTGGTTGACCAGCGCGCCCATCGAGGTGGTGGCGGGCGGCGGCGACAGGTCGCGCCCCAGTGCCTCGGCCGCGGCCATGCGCCCGGCCAAGAGGCCCATGGCGGCGGATTCCACATAGCCCTCGACCCCGGTCACCTGGCCGGCGAAGCGCAGGTTCGGGCGCGCGCGCAGCCGCAGCCGGTCGTCGATCAGCCGCGGCGAGTTCAGGAAGCTGTTGCGGTGGATGCCGCCCAGACGGGCGAATCTGGCGTCCTGCAATCCGGGAATGCGCCGGAAAACATCTATTTGCGCGCCATATTTCATCTTTGTCTGGAAGCCGACGATATTGTAGAGCGTCCCCAGCGCATTGTCGCGGCGCAGCTGCACCACGGCATAGGGCTTTTCGGCCGGGTTATGGGCATTGGTCAGGCCCACGGGCTTCATGGGGCCGTGGCGCAGGGTTTCGCGGCCGCGCTCGGCCATGACCTCGATCGGCAGGCAGCCGTCGAAATAGCCGGCCGTTTCCCCCTCGTGGAACTCGGTCTTGTCGGCGGCGAGCAGGGCGTCGATGAAGCCCTCGTAATCCTCGCGCGTCATCGGGCAGTTGATATAGGCGGTGCGCTCTGCCTCGGTCTCGCCCTTGTCGTAACGGCTTTGCCGCCAGCAGATCGACATGTCGATGCTCTCGGCATGGACGATGGGGGCGATGGCGTCGAAGAAGGCCAGCGAGCCTTCCCCGGTCAGGCCGCGGATCGACTGGCCGAGCGCCTCGGAGGTCAGCGGGCCGGTGGCGACGATCCAGCGGCCCTCCGTCGGCAATTCGCGGATCTCGCCGGGCTGGAAGCTGACCAGCGGCTCGGCCTGCAGCGCCTGGGTCACCGCCTGCGAGAAGGCGTCGCGGTCCACGGCCAATGCGCCACCGGCGGGCAGGCGGTGGCGGGCGGCCATGGCCATGATCAGCCCGCCCGCCGCCCGCATCTCCCAATGCAACTGGCCCACGGCGTTCATGCGGTCGTCATCCGAGCGGAAGCTGTTCGAGCAGACCATCTCGGCGCAATCGCCGGTGCGGTGGGCAAAGGTGGCGACCTGGGGCCGCATCTCGTGCAACACCACCGGCAGGCCGGCGCGGGCGATCTGCCAGGCGGCCTCGGAGCCGGCAAGACCGGCGCCGATGATATGGATCGGTTCCATGCGTTTCCCCTTCGCGTCAGGCGCGATCTCCTAGCAATCGCGGGCCATGACGGCAAGAGAAAGGGCGGCGCCCGCAGGGGTGCCGCCCGATTCTGTCCGGCCTCGGCCCGCAATCAGGCCTCGGCGGCCTCGCCTTCGGCAGCCGCAGCTTCCTCGTTATCGGCCGAGCGCAGGCCCGAGGGCGCGGCGATATTGGCGATGACGAAATTGCGGTCGATGGTCGGCTTCACGCCGGCCGGCAGCACCACGTCGTTGATGTGGATGGTGTCGCCGATCTGGCGGCCGGTCAGGTCCACGGTGATCTGCTCGGGGATGTCCGAGGCGGTCACGACCAGCTCGACCTCGGGGCGCACCACGACCAGCGTGCCGCCGCGCTTGAGGCCGGGGGCGGCGTCGTGGTTCTCGAAGTTCACGTGGATGAACAGGTTCACGCGGGTGTTGCGGTGCAGGCGCATGAAGTCGATATGCGTCGGCAGGTCTTTCACCACGTCGCGCTGGACGCCGCGGCAGACGACGCGCACGTCGTCCTGGCCGTCGATCTTCAGGTTCCACAGCGTGGACATGAAGCGGCCGGCGCGCAGCTTGGTCAGCAGCGAGTTGAACTCGATTTGGATGGGCTGCGGCTCCTTGCCGTCGCCATAAACGATGCCGGGCACCTTGCCTTCGCGGCGAGCTTGGCGGGCGGCCCCCTTGCCTGTCCCCGCGCGTGCCTCGGCCACCAGATCCGGGATCTCTTTGGCCATGATGGTATTCCTTTGGTTACGGTTCGCGGCCATCCTCCAAGGGTGCATGGCCGAAGCCGCGCCTATAGCGCGACGTCATTCGGATGTGAAGCGAAAAAACAGTTGCATGCCGCGGGGAAAATGCTTGTCAGATCGTCCTCGCTGGCTGCAAAGCTTGCTCCAGTGCGGGTCGGGGTTTTCGCGTTGCATCGGATTCATTCGCTGGACTATCTGAAGCTGGGACTGGCGGTCCTGGTGGCCTTTGCCCATACCTACTGGCTGCAGTCGCATATGACGCCGCAGCTGTTCATGATCGGCAACGGGCTGATGCGGGTGATGGTGCCGACCTTCTGCATCGTGGCGGGCTATTTCCTCTATTCGGCGGTGGCGCGCGGCAAGGGCAACAAGTGGCTGGCCCGCGTGGCGGCGCTCTACCTGTTCTGGATGGCGGTCTATCTGCCTTTCTGGATGGATCAGGTGCATGGGCTCGTCTCGCTGCTCAAGACCCTGGCCTGGGGCTATTTCCACCTGTGGTTCATGGCCGGCATCCTGGTTGCCGGGGCGGTGGTTCTGCTGTTGCGCGGCTTTGCCCGCAGGGTCGCGCCGGCCTATGAATACCGCATCCTGCTGGCGGCGGCGGCGGTCTGCGCCGCGATCGGGCTGGTTCTGCAATATGTCGCCCTGTCCGGGATCATGCAGATCGGGGTGAAGAAATTCTCGAACGGCCTGTTCATGTGCTTTCCCTTCGTGGCCATCGGCTATCTCTGCGGCCGCCGCGTGGCCCGGCTGGGGCTGCAGGGGCTGCCGCCGCGCCGGCTGGCGCTGGCTGCCACCGCCGCCGGGGCCGGGCTGCTGATGGCCGAGGCCTGGCTGGTGCAGGCCTGGCGCAGCGACCAGGTGATGCTGGACATCCCGATCAGCTCTTACGTCGCGGCGCCGGCCTTGTTCGTGGCGGTGCTGGGCACGGCCATGCCGCAGCCGCCGATCCGGCTCGATCCGATCTCGGCCATGATCTATTTCATGCATGTCATGGCGCTGCATCTGGCCCGCCTGCTGGGCTTCGAGCACCTGGGCGAGCTGATGCTGTTCGCCGTCGGCCTGCCGACCCTGGCCGCGATGCTTCTGGGCCGGTTGCGGATCCCCGGATTCGGCAAGGAAAGGACGCGGGGGCAAGGCGAACAGACCCGGCCCGATCCGGCGCCCTGATCCGGCCGCCTAGCCCCAGGCTTGCAGGAAATCCTGCGGCACCAGCAGGTTGTGGCGGCCCAGGTTCTTCACGTCCCGCTCGCCGCAGAGCGCCATGGTGATGTCCAGTTCCTTCTGGATCACCTCCAGCGCGCGGGTCACGCCGGTCTCGCCCATGGCACCCAGCCCATAGATGAAGGCGCGGCCGATATGGGTGGCATGCGCCCCCATGGCCAGCGCCTTCAACACGTCCTGGCCCGAGCGGATGCCGCTGTCGAGATGGATTTCGACCTGGTCGCCCACCGCCTTGACGATCTCGGGCAGCATGCGGATGGAACTGACCGCGCCGTCGAGCTGCCGGCCGCCATGGTTGCTGACGATGATCGCGTCGGCGCCGAAATCCGCGGCCATGCGGGCGTCCTCGGGGTCGTTGATGCCCTTGAGGATCAGCTTGCCGCCCCAGAGGTCGCGGATGCGGGCGATCTTGCCCCAGTCGAGCTGCGGGTCGAACTGCTCGGCCGTCCAGGCGACCAGAGACGAGGGGTCGCCCACCCCCTTGGCATGGCCGACGATATTGCCGAAAAAGCGGCGCTTCGTTTGCAGCATCTCGATGCCCCAGCGCCATTTCGTCGCCAGATCCAGCAGCACCGGCAGGGTCAGCCGCGGCGGGGCGGATAGCCCGTTCTTCAGATCCTTGTGGCGCTGGCCCAGGATCTGCAGGTCCAGCGTCAGCACCAGCGCCGAGCAATGGGCGCGCCGGGCCCGCTCGATGATCGCCTCCAGGAATTCCTGGTCGCGCATGACGTAAAGCTGGAACCAGAACGGCGCCTGCACCGCCTCGGCCACGTCCTCGATCGAGCAGATCGACATGGTCGAAAGCGTGAAGGGCACGCCAAAGGCTTTCGCCGCCCGCGCCGCCTTGATCTCGCCATCGGCGCATTGCATGCCGGTCATGCCGACCGGGGCCAGGGCCACCGGCATGGCGACCCTTTGCCCGACCATGGTGCTTTCCGTCGTCCGTCCGGTCATGTCCACCGCGACGCGCTGGCGCAGCTTGATGCGCTGGAAATCGCTGCAATTGTCGCGGAAGGTGCTTTCGGTATAGCTGCCGCTTTCGGCATAGTCGTAGAACATGCGCGGCACGCGCCGGCGATAGATCGCCTTCAGATCCTCGATGCAGGTGATGACCGGCATGGCATTCTCCTCAGTTCGGCGCGCAGTCGGTGCTGCCCTCGGGGCAGTCCTCGGCCGGGGATTGCTGCGACAGGGCCCTGGCGCGGGCGTGCAGGGCCTCGGCGCGGCGCTGCAAGGCGGCGTCGCCCGCTGCCGGCGCGGTGCCGGCGCGGGCGGCAAGGGAGCGGCCGCGCGCATCCAGCGCGCCGCCCGCCGCCGCGGGGTCGCGGGCGGCATCGGCGGCATGGCCGGGCAGGGCCGGTTCGGCCAGCAGCCGGTCGGTCGGCATCAGTTCGGGATAGTCGCCCACCATGTCGCCGCATGCGGCCAGGCTTGCCAGCGCCAGCGCGCCCCAGATCCGCCCGCCCCAGATCCGCCCCATGCCGTTCCCCCATGTCTTCATGCGCCGGACCATAGGCCCGGCGGGGCGGCGGGGGCAAGATGCGCTCTTTACCTTGCCGCGGCTCGCCGCCTAGAAGACGGCATGGCAAGAACCCAGGGCTCAAGGGCAGAGATCACCGGACCGCTGGTCCGCGACGCCGCGCGCAGGCTGTTTGCGCGCCACGGCTATGCCGCCGTCTCGATGCGCCAGATCGCGGCCGAGGTCGGCGTGCAGGTCGGCACGCTTTACAGCTATACCGCCGACAAGCAGGCGCTGCTGGCCGACCTGCTGCGGGTGCATATGGAGGAGCTGCTGGCCGCCTGGCGCGACGATCCGGCCCGGCCGGCGCTCGACCGGCTGGAGGCGTTCCTGCGCTTTCACATCCAGACCAGCCTGGAGCGCCCCGAGGCGGTGTTCCTGTCCTATATGGAGCTGCGCAACCTGACGCCGGAAAACCGTGCCGAAATCGCGGCCCTGCGCCGTCGCTACGAGGATGCGCTGGAGGCGATCCTGATCGCCGGCGAGGCCGAGGGCACCATGGCCGTGCCCGATACCCGGCTGGCCACCATGGCGCTGATCGCCATGCTGACCGGCGTCACCAACTGGTACCGCGAGGGCGGGCGGCTGGACCAGGAGCGGGTGGTCGCGGTCTATCGCGAACTGGTGCGCGGCGCGGTCGGTGCATGACCCTTTGCAACCGGCCGGCGTGATCCGATATAAGGCGGCATGAGCCTTCCGCCGCAATTCCTTGACGAGATCCGCGCCCGCGTGCCTTTGTCACGCGTCATCGGGCGCAAGGTGGTCTGGGATCTGCGCCGCTCGAATCAGGCCAAGGGCGACTGGTGGGCGCCCTGTCCCTTTCACGGCGAAAAGACCGCTTCCTTCCATGTCGACGACCAGAAAGGCTTCTATTACTGCTTCGGCTGCCACGCCAAGGGCGACGCGCTGACCTTCCTGCGCGAGGCCGAGGGGCTGGGCTTCATCGAGGCGGTCGAGCTGCTGGCCGCCGAGGCCGGCCTGCCGATGCCCGAGCGCGACCCGCGTCAGGTGCAGCGCGCCGACCGCCGCACCGAACTGGTCGAGGTGATGGAGCAGGCGGTGCGCTGGTTCCGCATGCAGCTGGGCATGGGCCCGGCCGAGGCGGCGCGGGCCTATCTGGCCCGGCGCGGGCTGGACGAGGCCGCCTGCGAAGCCTTTGGCATCGGTTTCGCCCCCGACCAGCGGCAGGGCCTGTTCAACGCCTTGCGTGCCAAGGGCATCGCCGAGGCTCTGATCGTCGAGGCCGGGCTGGCGGCCAAGCCCGACGAGGGCGGTGCGCCCTTCGACCGCTTCCGTGGCCGCATCACCTTTCCGATCCGCGACGGGCGCGGGCGCTGCATCGCCTTCGGCGGCCGGGCGATGGACCCGAACGCGCGGGCGAAATACCTCAACAGCCCCGAGACGCCGCTCTTCGACAAGGGCCGCAACCTCTACAATATCGGCCCGGCGCGGGCGGCGGTGGCCAAGGGCAGGCCGCTGGTGGTGGCCGAGGGCTACATGGACGTGATCGCCCTGGTC
>Ga0182741_1002638_pt1 | contig 20457 bp, 19 predicted proteins | sample eDN5th37CBELigOP_FD_128874 | JGI IMG/M metagenome (GOLD analysis project Ga0182741, IMG submission 128874) | Enriched Organic Plus compost microbial communities from Emeryville, California, USA - eDNA 5th pass 37_C BE-Lig OP (version 2) (version 2) ... | reverse complement strand
GGCTCGCCGGTTACCGAAGGCTCACGATCCGCTACGAACGACATGCCGAACACTTCGCCGGCTTCCTCCAGCTTGCCGCGGCCATCACCTGTTTCAAGAAGCTCTCCACATGAGACATACTCTCAGTATCAGCTCAGTCGTTCGAGCACCATCGCCATGCCCTGGCCGCCGCCGACGCACATCGTCTCGACACCGAACTGCTTGTCGTGGGTGCGCAGGTTGTTGATGAGTGTCGCGGTGATGCGGGCACCGGTCATGCCGAAGGGATGACCGAGGGCGATCGCGCCACCGGAGACGTTGAGCTTGTCCTCGTCGATCCCCAGTTCGCGGGCCGAGCCGAGCACCTGCACGGCGAACGCCTCGTTGATCTCGAACAGGTCGATGTCGTCGATGCCCATGTTCGCATTCGCGAGGGCCTTGCGGGTCGCATCGATGGGTCCGAGGCCCATGATCTCCGGCGACAGGCCCGAGACACCGGTGGAGACGATGCGCGCGAGCGGGGTCAGCCCGAGTTCCTTCGCCTTCGTGTCGGACATGATCACCAGGGCGGCCGCACCGTCGTTGAGCGGGCACGCGTTGCCGGCGGTCACCGTGCCGTCCGGGCGGAAGACCGGCTTGAGCTGACTGACGGCCTCGTAGGTGGTGCCCGGACGCGGACCGTCGTCGGTGGACACGACGGTGCCGTCGGCGAGGGTCACCGGGGTGATTTCCCGTTCGAAGAAGCCGCTCTTGATGGCCTCCTCGGCCCGATTGTGCGAGCGCACGCCCCAGCGGTCCTGGTCCTCGCGGGAGATCCCGGTGTGGGACGCGATGTTCTCGGCGGTCTGCCCCATCGCGAGGTAGACGTCGGGCAGCAGCCCCTCGGCGCGTGGATCGGTCCAGTCCACGCCGCCCTCGGCGAGCTTCGCGGTGCGCGCCTCGGCGTCCGCGTAGAGCGGGTTCTTCGTATTTGGCAGGTCGTCGGCGGTGCCGGTGACGAAGCTCGACACCGATTCGACGCCGGCGGAGACGAACACGTCGCCTTCGCCGGCTTTGATGGCGTGCAGCGCCATGCGGGTGGTCTGCAGCGACGACGAGCAGTAGCGGTTGACGGTCACGCCGGGAAGGAAGTCGTAGCCGAGCTGCACCGCGACCACGCGGGCGATGTTGAAGCCGGACTGTCCGGCGGGCTGGCCGCAGCCGAGCATGAGGTCGTCGATCTCGGTGGGATCGAGAGCGGGGACCTTCGCGAGCGCTGCGGCGACCATCTGGGTCGCCAGGTCGTCCGGACGGACGGTTCTGAGTGAACCTTTCCCGGCGCGCCCGATCGGCGAGCGTGCGGCGGAGACGATGACAGCATCAACCATGGTGTACTCCTGACGATGACGGGGCTAGGGGTTACAGGCCGAGGTCGCGGCCGATGAGTTCTTTCATGATCTCGTTGGTGCCGGCCCAGATCTTGGTGACGCGGGCGTCTTTCCAGGCTCGTGCCACCCGGTATTCGTTCATGAACCCGTAGCCGCCGTGCAACTGGACGCAGTGATCGAGCACGTCGTTCTGCACCTCGGCGGACCACCATTTGGCCTTGGCGGCGTCGACGGCGGTGAGGGTGCCATTGACGTGCGCCAGAATGGCCTGGTCGACGAAGGCCTGGGCGGACTCGACCTTGGTGACCAATTCGGCGAGCAGGAACTTGTTGTGCTGGAACGAGCCGATCGGTCGGCCGAAGGCGTTGCGGTCCTTGGTGTAAGCGATCGTTTCACGCAGGATCTGGTCGACATGGGCGATATTGGAGACCGCGCAACCCAGGCGTTCTTGGGGGAGGCGATCCATCATGTGCATGAAACCGCGGTCCACCTCGCCGATCACAGCGCTGTCGTCGAGGCGTACATTGTCGAAGAACAGTTCGGCGGTGTCGGATTCGGGCTGGCCGACCTTGTCGAGTTTGCGGCCGCGGGTGAATCCGGGAGTGCCGGATTCGACGCCGAACAGGGTGATCCCGCGAGCACCGCCGGGGGTGGTGCGGGCGGCGACGACGACCAGATCGGCGGAATATCCGTTGGTGATGAATGTTTTCGATCCGTTGAGCACCCAACTGTCGCCATCTCGGACCGCGGTGGTCTTCAGGTTCGCCAGGTCGGTGCCCCCGGAAGGTTCGGTCATGGCGATGGCCGTGAGGATCTCGCCGCTGCAGAAGCCCGGTAGCCAGCGTTGCCGCTGACTCTCGGTGGTCAGTTCGGTCAGATAGGGGGCGACGACATCGATGTGGATACCCAGGCAGGACGACAGCGACGCCGAGATCCGGGCGAATTCTTCGGTGATCACCGCGGTGTAGCGGTAGTCGTCGGCCTCCGAGCCACCGTATGTTTCGGGGATCTGCAGGCCGAGGAAGCCGTGTTTGCCGGCTTCGATCCACACATCCCGGGGTACTGCCCGGTCCTCGACGAATTGCTCGGCGCGGGGTGAGACCTGGCGGTGCAGGAACTCACGGACCGACGACCGGAAAAGTTCGTGGTCGTGGTCGTAGATGGTCCGATCCATGAGACATCCTTCTTGCGGGAACCGCATCGTGAAGTGAACAGAAGCGAAGTGGTGGATGAGGGCCGACAGGCGGACGGGGGAATGATCCGTCCTCCTTCGGTCGACATCGTCTGATCGAGAGAAACCAGTCGCCGCGCAAGAGGAGATCCGTCCTGATGATCTCCGCCGATCGATGCACCGTGCACCCGAGATCCGGTAGTTAGGTGCTCAGGCCACCACCGCTACACCGACGAGCGCAACGAGCAGCACCCACAAGGTGGCGGCGGCAGCAAGGACGAACGGCCGCGGACCGACCGAGCGCAGCAGACTGATCCGGACTCCGAGTCCGAGCCCGAACATCGCCGTGGTCAACAAGGCCGATTGCACGAGCGCGGCCCGGTCGATCGCGACGTCGGGGAGCAGCCCCGAGGACCGGACTGCCACCAACGCGAGGAACCCGAGGACGAAGACCGGAACCAGAGGCGGCCGCGTGCCGACCGTCGCTCCGGCAGTTCCCGCGGCGCGGTGGCGGCGTCGCTGCACGAGCCCGAAGTAGGCCATGACCGGGGCCAGCATCAACACACGCGCAAGCTTGACCACGGTGGCCACGGCAAGTGCACCACCGCCGATCACACCGCCGGCGGCGACCACCTGCGCGACCTCGTGGATCGACCCGCCGGCGAGGATTCCGGCCTGCCGATCGTTCATCCCCAGGAGGTGTGCCAGCAGCGGGATACCGGGAATCATCGCGGTGCCGAAGACGACGACCAGTGCGATCGAGGTGAGGGTTTCCTCGTCCTTCGCGTCGACCACACCGTCGGCGGCGGCGACAGCGGCAGCACCACAGATCGAGAATCCGCACGCGATGAGCACTCGTTGCGTCCAGGACAGGCCGAGGATCCTACCCAGGTACATCGTTCCCGCGATGCCGAGTGCGACGATCGCGACGACGACCGCGATGACACCCCAGCCCAGTTCGAGGATGTCGCTGAACATCAATTGGAGCCCGAGTACAGCGATGCCGAGACGGAGCAGCCGCTTGGTCGAGAATTCCACCCCGGGCCGGATCCATCCGGGCAACGCGACCAGATTGGCCGCCAGCGCCCCGAGAACGATGGCGATCAGCATCGGATTCACGGCCGGGATCAAACGACCGAGCACCATCGCGGTCCCGGCGCCGGCGACGCACAGAGCGATCCCGGCGGTCAGCGCGGTGACTCGGGAGTGCGCGTGCGGCGTAGCCTCGGTCGTCGTGCCGGATTGTGCGGCGGCGGGCAATTCCGGTCTCATGTGCAGCTCGCCGGTCATCCTCGAGACCCTTGCGGTTGGGGTTCTGCTGCGGCGAGTTCGCGCTTGAGGATCTTGCCTGTGGCGGTCGTCGGCAGGATTGTGGTGAATTCGATCGCGCGCGGATACTTGTAGGCCGCCATCTGGTCTCGGCACCAAGCGATCAATTCTTCTTCGGTGATCTGCGCACCGGGTTCGAGGATGACGAACGCTTTGACCTCTTCACCGTGGGTGGGATGGGGGACCCCGACCACCGCCGCGAGGGAAACCGCATCGTGGGTGATCAACACTTCTTCGATCTCGCGGGGGTAGACATTGAAGCCACCACGGACGATCAGGTCTTTTGCTCGGTCGACGATGTAGTAGAAGCCGTCGGCGTCGCGTCGCGCGAGGTCGCCGGTGCGCAACCAACCGTCCCGCAGCACCTCGGCCGTGGCCTCGGGTCGCCCCAGATATCCGGACATGACGTTGTGACCGCGCACCGCAAGTTCCCCGATGACGTCGGGGTCGGTGAGGGTGTTCCAGTTCGCGTCGACAAGCCGAGCTTCCACGCCCCACACCGGTACCCCGATCGATCCCGGCCGCGGATTCCGTTCCGGGTCACTGAACAGGGCCAGCGGTGAGGTCTCGGACAGCCCGTAGCCTTCGAGGATCTGTACGCCGAACCGTTCGGCGAACCGGCTCAGGATCTCAACCGGGAGCGCTGCGCCGCCGGAGATCGCCCGGCGCATCGTCGCGGCGATCCGTTCGACATCGATGTTCTCGTCCACCGCATTGAGCAGGCCCCAGTACATCGTGGGGACGCCGGCGAAGACGGTCACCCCTTCGGCGGTCATCACCTCCAGCGCAGCACGGGCGTCGAATCGAGGCAGGAGCACCAAGGTGGCGCCGACCGACAGTCCCGCATTCATCATCACGGTCTGCCCGAAGGAATGGAACAACGGAAGCGTGACCAGGTAGGTGTCGCGGCGTACCGGGTTGCTGTCGAACAGTCGGTTGGCGGTGGCTGCGTTCAGCACCATGTTCGAGTGGGAGAGTTCGGCACCCTTGGGTTTTCCGGTGGTTCCGCTGGTGTAGAGGATCACGGCGGTGTCCTGCGGCTCACGCACCGCCGACGAGAACTCTGTCGACATGCCCGTCAGCGCTGCGTCGAGTCGTTGCACGCCGTCGGTGGCGGCTTCATATCCGTCGCCGACGATGAACATGTCCCGGCACTGCGGGGCGGACGCGAACGCGGTCCGCCCGAAATCGCCGATCGGCAGGTCCGGTCCGCCTTCGAAGCAGAAGTACGCCCGCGCACCGGAATCGTCGAGATGGTAGGCGATTTCCCGGCTCTTGAGCATGATGTTCAGTGGCACCACGACGGCACCGGCTTTGAGGATGCCGTAGTAGACGATCGCGAAGTCCGGCACGTTGGGAAACGACATCGCCACGGTGTCACCCGGCGCGATTCCTCGTTCGACCAACAGGTTGGCTACCTGGTTCGCGCGGGCGTCGAGTTCGCCGTAGCTGATGCGGGTGTCTCCGATCACCAGGGCATCGCGGTGTGGATACCGGCGGGCGGAATCCTCCAGAAGGACGGACAGGTTGAGCATCGTGGGGTCGCTTTCAGGATTCGGACAAGACAGGGGATTCGGTACCCGCGATCAGTGGTGCTCCGGTGGCGGCGCGCACCTGTTCCTCGGTGACGCCGGGGGCGCACTCGGTGAGGACGAGGCCGTCGGCGGTCACGTCGATCACCGCGAGATTGGTGATGATGCGCTGCACCACGCCCTCGCCGGTGAGCGGCAGCGAGCACTCCGAGACGATCTTCGGGTTGCCCTGCTTGTCGGTGTGCTCCATGAGCACGATGACCTTGCGGGCGCCGTGGACGAGATCCATCGCTCCGCCCATGCCCTTGACCATCTTGCCGGGCACCATCCAGTTGGCGAGGTCGCCGGTGGCCGAGACCTCCATGCCACCGAGCACCGCGGTGTCGATGTGGCCGCCGCGGATCATGCCGAAGCTCAGCGCCGAATCGAAGAAGGCAGCACCGGGGTTGACGGTCACGGTCTCCTTGCCGGCGTTGATCAGATCCGGGTCGACCGCGTCCTCGGTCGGGTACGGCCCGGTGCCCAGGATGCCGTTCTCACTGTGCAGGGTGACGTGCACACCCTCGGGCAGGTAGTTGGGGATCAGCGTCGGCAGGCCGATACCGAGGTTGACGTACTCCCCCGGCGAGAGTTCCTGCGCGGCGCGCGCGGCCATCTGCGTGCGCGTCCAACCCTGTGTCTCGACAGCTGTGGTCATGTTCTACGCTCCCTTCGCGGCGCTGACGGTGCGCTTTTCGATCTGCTTGTCCTGGACACCGGTGTGCACGACCCGGTTCACGAAGATTCCCGGGAGGTGCACCTCGCCCGGATCGATCTCGCCGGGTTCGACGAGTTCCTCGACCTGGGCGATGCACACGCGGCCGGCCATCGCGGCGAGCGGGTTGAAGTTCATCGCGGCCTTGTTGAACACGAGGTTGCCCTCGGTGTCGCCCTTGAGGGCGTGCACGAGCGAGAAGTCGGCGGTAATGGACTCCTCGAGCACGTACCGCTTGCCGCGGAACTCGCGGATCTCCTTCGCCGGGGATGCCACGGCGATCGAACCGTCGGCGTTGTACTTCCACGGCAGTCCGCCCTGGGAGATGGGCGTGCCGACGCCGGCGGGGGTGAAGAAGGCGGGGATGCCCGCGCCACCGGCGCGGAGCTTCTCGGCGAGAGTGCCCTGCGGGGTCAGCTCGACCTCGAGCTCACCCGAGAGGTACTGCCGGGCGAATTCCTTGTTCTCCCCGACGTACGACGCGGTGACCCGGCGGATGCGCTTGCTGCCCAGCAGGATTCCGAGGCCGTGGCCGTCGACGCCGCAGTTGTTGGAGAACACCTCGAGGTCGGTGGCCCCGGTGTCGGCGATGGCCTGGATCAGGATGTCGGGAATGCCGCACAATCCGAATCCGCCCACCGCGAGCGTCGCACCGTCACCGATGTCGGCGACCGCTTCGGCGGCAGTGGTGTAAATGCCGGTCATGCCGTGACCCCTGACGGTCGCTGGAGCAGTTCCTGCAGGAAGACGTCGGCGTCCGGCCACTCACCGTAGCCCGATGCCGGATTGAGGTGTCCGACCTCGCCGAGGTCGACGAACCGACTGCCCCAGACTTCCGCCATCCCGGCGACGCGACGCTTCTCTGCAAGCGGGTCGTTACTGCTCGCTGCGACGATACTGGGGAATGGGAGACGGCGACGCGGTATCGGAAGCCAACCACCCTTGTCCAGATCGTCCATGCTGGGATACCCGTCAGGCAGGGGGTTTTCCAGATCGGCCGGGGTCGCGAGCAGTGCGCCGCGGACCGACCGGGTGATCTGCTGAGCCCAATGCACGGTGATGAGAACGCCGGCGCTGTGCGCGACCAGCACCACGGGTCCGTCGACGTCGTTTACGACCGCGTCGAGAGCGGCGATCCGGGCTGCCAGGCTGAGCCGGTCGTGTTCGAGTGGAGGTACAGTGCGCACCCGGTCGAGCCGATCGGCGAGCAGCGTCTGCCAATGGTCGGGGACATGGTCCCGAAGGCCGGGGACGATGACCACGGTCGGTTCGATATCGTCGTTCATTGTTCTCCCAAATCTTGTGTCCCGCAGTGGATGATGTCGGGCGGAGATCATGTGGTCATATGTCGATGCAGATCTTCCCGAAGTGCGCACCGGACTGTTCGTAGTGGAACGCCTCTACCAGGTCGACGAGAGGGAAGTGCCGGTCGATGATCGGCCGCAACCCGGTCGATTCGATGGCATCGATCATGTCGAGTTGGTGCTGTCGGCTACCGACCAGTAACGCGCCCATGCGAAGCTGTCGGGCCAGCGCCAGACGGATCGGGACATCGCCTGCGGCACCGGCAAGGACACCGATCATCGCGATGTGTCCACCGACACGCGCTGCGATCATCGACTGCTCCAGTGTGCCGGGCCCGCCGACCTCGATGACGTGGTCGACGCCGCGGTCGCCGGTGATCGTGCGAACTGCGGCACCCCAGTCCGGTGTGGAGTGGTAGTTCAGCACGTGATCGGCCCCGAGTTCGCGGAGTCGTTCGGCTTTGCGGTCGTTCGATGTGGTGGCGATCACGGTGGCACCGGCAGCTTTGGCGAACTGCACTGCGAAGATCGACACCCCGCCCGTTCCCAGGGTGAGGACGGTGTGCCCGGGACGAAGAGTTCCGTCCACGAACAGTGCTCGCCACGCAGTTGATCCGGCTGTGGTCAAAGTTGCAGCCTCGGCATGGCTGTATCCCTTCGGCGCACGAGTGAATGCGGTCACCGGCATCGTGACCTCGGTGCGTGCGAATCCGTCGATTCCATCGCCGGGTACGCGACCGAATCCCTGCGTGGTCGGCTCTCCGTCGATCCATTCGGGGAAAAACGTGCTCACCACTTGGTCCCCTACGACGAACTCGGTGACATCCTGTCCGACGGCAATCACCTCACCGGCCCCGTCGGCCAGGGGTATCCGTGGTTCGCTGGCGCCCTTCAGTCCGCTGACAACAGCGAAGTCGTGGAAGTTCAGTGAACTGGCCCGGATCCGGACTCGTATTTCCCCACGGTCGGGTACACGTTCGGCAAGCTCGACCATGCTGAGCGTGTCGAAGCCGCCGCCGGCACCGACTTGCAACGCTGTGACAGCCATGTCTTCCGTATCTTCCGTCCATGCCGGACGCGCTCGGGCCCGTCGATAGCAGCGGGCCCGAGCGCGGTGGTCACGTCAGCTGTGGTGGGTGAAGCCGACCTGACCCGGGCGGCGGTTGGGGGCGTAGCCGAGCTTGGCGAGGGTTTCGTCGGCGTCGCGGTAGGTTTCGCCGATCCGGTAGATCTCGCGGGCTTCCTTGCCGGTGGCGACTTCCCGGCCGAGTTCCTCGGCGATGCGGACCAGTTGCCGGATCTGCTGGACCGAGGTCATCTTCTCGCCCTTGCGTCCCCAGAGGGTGTCCTCGTTGCCGCAGCGGGTGTGCAGCCCCATGGCGATGGCCATCGCGTTGACCGGCAGCACCGAACGCATGAGGGTTTCGAGGGTCAGGCACGCCCCGTCGGGCACGCGCTGGATGAAGTTCATGATGTTGTACGGGTTCGGACCGTCGAAACCGCCGCCGATCCCCACCCAGGTCAGATTCAGTGGACCGGTGTAGACGCCGCGCCGGATCAGGCGTTCGACGGTCTCGAGCTGCGGGATGGACGAGAGCTGGAAGTGCGGCTGGATGCCGGCGGCCTGCAGGCGCCGCAGGTGCTCCTCGACCCATTCCGGCCCAGCGGGCACCGTCATCTCCCGGTAGGTCGTCGCGAGCTCCGGGCGTTCCATGGAGGTGCCGGCGATGTCGTCCGCGGTCATCAGTTCCATGATGTTCATCTGGCTGGTGTTGATGGCGATGGTCACCTGATCCGGCTTCGGATCCAGCTCGGCGAGCATGTGCCGAACATCGTCCGAAAGCCACTTCGCCTCGGCACCTTCACCTTCCGGTGCGAACGAGATCGATCCGCCGACCTGCAGGATCATGTCCGGCACCGCCTCGCGCAGACGGGAGAGCAGTTCGTTGAACTTCGACAGCCGCTTGCTGCCCTTGCCGTCGAGTTCACGGACATGGATGTGCAGCACCGTGGCTCCGGCCTCGTAGCAGTCCACCGCCTGCTGGACGTGCTCGTCCATCGTCAGCGGCAGGTCCTCCGGGAAATCCTCCGGTTCCCATTCGGGTCCGTACGGGGCGGCGGTGATGACCAGCTTCTCCTGGCATTCGGGGAACAAGGCATCGTCGTGGAAATGCATGGCAGTCTCCTGTCGATCAGGTTGGGGTTGTGCGAGGAAAAGATCGGTGGGGTCAGAAGGGCCGGTCGCCGATGATGCCGGCGCGCTCCATCTTCCGGACTGCGGGCCAGTAGTCCTGGACCGCGTAGTGCTGGGTGGACCGGTTGTCCCAGATCGCCACGCTGTTCGGTGTCCACCGCCAGCGGACCTGGTACTCGGGGATCGTCGCCTGGCTCTGCAGGTACCGGAGCAGCTCGCCCGCCCCGGGGGCGTAGTCGATACCGCAGCGGACGTTGTCCGCGTTGTGGAAGTTCGTGAAGTGCGTGGTGAAGCTGTTGACGAACAGGACCTTCTCGCCCGTTTCGGGATGGGTGCGGACGACGGGGTGTTCGGCGTCCGGGAATCGGTCCTTCAGTTCGAGGCGCTTGTCGATCGGCAGTCGCGCACCGAAGGACGCTTCGATGCTGTGTCGTGCGCGCAGCTCGGAGATCTGTTCCTTCACATGCTCGGGGAGCCGCTCGTAGGCGAGTGCCATGTTCACCCAGATCGTGTCGCCGCCGACGGCGGGACCTTCGACGCAGCGGAGGACGCAGCCCATGGGCGGGTTCTCCCGCCAGGTGGCGTCGCAGTGGTAGGAGTTCTCGAACGCCTCGGGCGGGCTGTCGAGGTCCTTGTAGATGCGGACCAGGCCGGGATGTTCCGGATCGCTGCCGAGCACCGGATGGTCCTCGAGCGGGCCGAAACGCTCGGCGAGTGCGACGTGCTCGGCCCGGCTCATGTCCTGATCCCGGAAGAACAGCACCTTGTGTTCGAGCAGCAACGCTTTCAGTTCGGCGAAGCGTTCGTCGTCGCGGGCCACCTCGGCGAGGTCCACGCCGTGCAGTTCTGCGCCGATGCTGCCGGTCAGTGGTCGCGCGTCCATTCGGACCCGAGCAGATGCGTCAGCGTGGTGGTTCGTGTGGTCGACGGTGGTGGTCATGACGGTCCTCCTGTGCATGACGGTTGGTGGTCGGGTCGGATGTCAGACCGAGAACACCGACGACCCGATGCTGGTGCCGGCTTCGAGGTCGCGGTGTGCTTGTTCGGCTTCGTCGAGCTTGTATCTCTGGTTGATGTCGATCTCGATGCGTCCGGTCGCGACGTGTTCGAACAGTTCGTTCGCCAGTTCGGCCCGCTCGGCCGGATCGGCGATGTAGTCCGCCAGCGCGGGTCGGGTGACGTACAGCGAGCCCTTGACCGCGAGGTCCATGGCGTTGATCGGCGGGATCGGTCCGGAGGCCGTTCCGAAGGCCACCAGCAGGCCACGTCGAGCGAGACAATCCAGCGAGGACTGGAAGGTCGAGGCGCCGATGCTGTCGTACACGACCGGTACGCCGACACCGTCGGTCAGTTCCCGGACTCGCGAGGGGACGTCTTCGCGGGTGTAGACGATGACCTCGCTGCACCCGTGTGCCTTGGCCACTTCGGCTTTTTCGTCGGTGGATGTGGTGCCGATGACGTTGATGCCGAGGATCTTCGCCCATTGGCAGAAGATCAGACCGACACCGCCGGCTGCGGCGTGCAGCAGGACGGTGTCGCCGGCCTTCAGGGTGGGGGCGATCCGGCGCAGAAGGTACGACGTGGTGAGTCCACGCATGGTCATCGCGGCTGCGGTCTCGAACGAGATATCGTCCGGTAGGGCGATCAGGTGGGCGGCCGGCATCACCCGTTCGGTGCTGTAGGCGCCGAGGGGACTGCCGGTGTAGGTGACGCGGTCGCCTTCGCGGACGTCGGTGACATCCGGACCGACGGCCTCGATCACACCGGCCGCCTCGACTCCCATGCCTGCCGGGAGCGGAGCCGGGTACAGCCCGGTACGGAAGTAGGTGTCCGCGAAGTTCAATCCCACGGCTTCGTGCCGAATCCGCACCTCGCCGGGACCGGGTTCACCGACCTCCACGGTTTCCCATTTCAGGACTTCCGGGCCGCCCGTCTCGTGGAAGCGGATCGCATGTGCCATCTGTGTTCTCCTTGGATGCGGGGAGTTCTGCCTCGACCCATACGGTGTGACGTCGATAACACAACGGTAGACAAACGTTCTGGATAATACTTATCCCTGCAGGACATATTTTTTACCATTTCGGGACGCAGAGGTTTATGCTCGCGGGATCCGTTCGAGAAGAAAGGGAAACAGCCATGACATCGTCGAAACCGCTGGCGCGATACGCCGCTCTCACCGGCTTCGTCGACCTCGGACGCTCCTTGTCGATCGATCCGGTTTCGCTGATGCGCAGCCTCGATCTCGACCCCACCGGGCTCGCACTCCAGGATCGGTGGGTGCCGGCCGCCTCCATCGCCCGATTGCTCGAGCTCTCCGCCACGGCCACCGGATGTGAGGACTTCGGGCTCCGCCTCGCCGAGCGACGGCGCCTGTCGAGCCTCGGCCCCTTGAGCGTCGCGATCCGCGAGGAACCGAACGCCCGTAGTGCCGTGCACATGCTGATTCGCTATCAGCACACCTACAACGAAGCACTGTTCATCGACGTCACCGAACGTGACGGATTGTCGAGGATCGCCCTGCGCGTCGAACCGGGGGAGCCGATGCCAGTCCGTCAATCCGCCGAGCTCGCCGTCGCCGTGATCCACCAGCTACTGCAGCACCTGCTCGGCGATCGTTGGCGACCGGTGTCGGTCTGTTTCGAACACAACCGGCCCGAGGACGACAGCACCCACCGGCGCATCTTCGACGCCCCACTGACGTTCGGCGGTGACTACTCGGGGATTGTCCTGTACACAAGCGATCTGGACCAGCCCAACCGCTTGTCCGACCCTCTGCTCCGCAACTACGCCCAGCAGTTCCTCGACGAACATGCCGTACCCGAGACGCCGACGCTCGACCGGCGGGTGAAAGAACTCGTCGAGCTGCTGCTGCCGACCGGGCGCTGCTCCATCGACCAGGTCGCGTCGAGTATCGGCGTCGATCGACGCACCATCCACCGCCACCTGGCCCGCTCGGGACAGACCTTCACCGAGGTCGTCGACGCCACCCGCGCCGAACTGGCCCGACGGTTGGTCGCCGGCCGACGACATACCTTCGCCGAGATATCCCAGATGCTGGCGTTCTCGGCACCGAGCGGGTTCTCACGATGGTTCACCCGCCGCTTCGGCATGACCCCCCGGGAATGGCGCGCACGCTCGGAAGAATGACTGTCCCGAAACGCACAGATTTGCGTCCCCGAGGGATAAGCCTTCCGGTCCGGTCGATACTAAAGTGATGCGCACCACTATCCGCCCCGGAAGGTGTGCGGACCACATCCACGTCCCTCTGCGTGAAACGAGTGCCGCGTGACGAAAACCGAACCCATCCCCACTCCGACGCTGGACGCCATGCGCCAGGACGGCAACTGGAACCCGTTGTGGGACAAACTGTCCGAGTGGGATCCGGAGTGGACCGAGCAGTTCATGGCGATGAACGCCATCCCGATCCGACGCAATATCTTCACCCCCCAGTTCGTCGAACTGCTCAGCATCGCCATCGACGCCGCGGCGACCCACCTGTACGCCCCGGGCGTGCGCCGCCACATTCGAGCCGCTCTCGACCTGGGCGTCTCCCGCGACGAAATTCTCACCGTCCTGCAGATGGTCAGTGTTCTCGGTATCCACGCCTGCAACCTCGGCGTGCCGCTCCTCGCCGAAGAGCTCGCCGCCCACCAGGCACGCCACACCGACTCCTGACCACTTCGACTACCTCACTAGAGGAGCACCCATGGGCACCCCACCCCCCTCGATCGGCACTGCCACCCCTCCCCACTCGTCGAACGACGCCGTCGACCCCCGCCACCCGGGCGGGGACCACCGGACGCGACGGCGTTCCGTCTATCCCTGGCTGGTCTTCGCGCTGACATTCGCGCTGTTGTTGTCGGACTACATGTCCCGCCAGGTACTCAGCGCCGTCTTCCCGTTCCTCAAAGCGGACTGGGCGCTGTCGGACTCTCAGCTCGCCTCGCTCACCAGCATCGTCGCCCTCATGGTCGGCCTGCTGACCTTCCCCCTGTCGCTGCTCGCCGACCGCTGGGGAAGAGTCCGCAGCCTGATCCTGATGGCGGTGATCTGGAGTATCGCGACCCTGTTCTGCGCCATCGCCGCCAACTACGAACAGATGCTGGCTGCACGCTTCCTTGTCGGCGTCGGTGAAGCCGCTTACGGCAGCGTCGGTATCGCAGTGGTCCTGAGCGTCTTCGCGCCACGCGTCCACTCCGCCCTCAGCGGTGCGTTCATGGCCGGCGGCTCGTTCGGCTCGGTCATCGGCGTTTCACTCGGCGGCGTCATCGCGGTGCACCTGAGCTGGCGGTGGTCCTTCGCGGCGATGGCGGTGCTCGGTCTGATCCTCGTCGCGCTGTTCCGGGCCGTGGTCACCGAGCGGCGCCTTGCGGCGCATGCCGCCGACCAGGACCTCGCGCCGCCGGCTCATCCGGACGCACCACCGATCCGTGTCCCCGTCTCGACCCTGTTCACCAGCCCCGCTGTCTGGTGCGCCTATCTCGGTGGCGGCCTGCAGATGTTCACCGCCGCCGTGCTCTTGGCCTGGACCCCCAGCTTCTTCAACCGCGAGTACGACATGGCCCCCGACAAGGCAGGGGTCATCGCGTCCGTCTTCGTGCTGCTGGTCGGCACCGGCATGGTGGTATGCGGGATCATTACCGACCGGGTCGGCCGGGACAATCCCTCCCGGAAGTGGGCCAGCGCCATCGTCTTCTGCGCCGTCTCCTTGACCTCCCTCGGGATCGCGTTTCAGCTCGATCCGGGTCCTGCCCAGTTGATCCTCATTGCACTCGGGGCTTTCTTCTCTGCCGGTTCCTCCGGTCCGACCGCAGCGATGGTGGCAAGCTTGACCCACCCGTCGGTCCGGGCATCGGCGCTCGGCAGCCTCACCGTCGCCAACAACCTCCTCGGACTGGCGACCGGACCCTTCATCGTCGGCATTCTCGCCGATCGTCTGGGGCTGCTCGGGGCACTGCAAATCACGCCACTGGTGTACGTACTCGCGATCATCGCTCTACTGTTCGGCCGACGGCTGTACCCTGCAGGCCTGAAGAAGCTCGCAACACACAGTGCCGCCGCAGCGCAGACCACCGACAGCACGTCCGACGGCTCGGCTCGAAAGTCCTGAAGACCGGACCGACTCGTCGTGCCCACGTGCCACCAGCGCCAAGCGCGAACGGCGACATCACACGCAGCCGAGCGATTCGCCGTTCGCCGACAACCGTTCCTATCGATCCACACAGAGCCAGCGTTGCAGCACAGTGCCTGCCCCTGCCCACCGTCCCGATCGAGAGCGGGTGCAGATGCCGGTCACGCAGCCGCTCATGAAACGGTGGTAGCCGGTTGAGTGGATCGCCGAGATACCCATCGAGCCGGAGATCGACCTCGACCGCGGCTACTACGACCGCGGTGTCGCGACCACGAGTGCCTCGGCAATCTGTCCGATTTGTTCGACGACATCGAGGTACGGGCCGCGGCACTGCTCGAGAAGGTCATCGGGGTGCTGGAAACCAGGTAAACGCCCCGGCCGCGCCACCGTGCCGCCGGATCGGGTCCCGGCACCGGGAGCGGCGGTGCCGGTCGGCGCGGGCTCGTCGGGCCGAGATGTGAAGCGGTGCCCGGCCGGTGGTTCACTGGTGATCGTGACGGCTTCGGATGATGCACGCCGGCGCGCCGACGAGCTGCTCGCCGCGCTGAGCCCGCAGGAGCAACAGGCGATGGTGGAGGCGCTGCGCGCAGGCAGCGCCGGGGACTGGCTCGACGAGTTGCTGCGCACACCGGAACCGGTGGTCGGTCAGGTCCCGGACCGGGTGCGGGGTGTGCGGGTGCGGGTGGATCTGCTCGGCGCCAAGCCGCCGGTGTGGCGGCGGCTCGAGTTGCCCGGGGATCTGACCCTCGACCGGCTGCACACGGTGCTGCAGGCCGCGATGGGCTGGTTCGACTGTCATCTGCATCGCTTCCGCACCGGCAACGATCCCCGTGCCCCGTATTTCGTGACCGTCTTCGATGTCGAGGAAGGTGACGACGGGATTCTCGAGGACACCGTGCGGCTCGATCAGCTGCTGATCGCACCCGGTGATCGCCTCTGGTACGACTACGACTTCGGTGACGGCTGGACTCATGTGGTGCAGGTCGAAGCGGTCCTCGACGAACCCCCCGCCACGGTGCGGTGTATCACCGGCCGCAATGCCTGTCCGCCGGAGGACTGCGGCGGTATCTGGGGTTATGCGGACCTGGCGGCCTGGGTGCGCGGCGGCTGCGATCCGGCGGCGGTCCCGGCGCCGTTCGACACCGCCGACGAGGCCCGCGACTGGCTGCCACTGCACTGGCATCCGGACCGGTTCGATCCGGACGAGGCCACCGCCGCGATCGCCGCGGCGATGACCGGCCCGGTTGCGGTGCCCGCCGAGCTCGCCGCCCTGCGCACCCGACTCGAACTCCAGGGCGATCCGGCGCTGACGCTCCTGCTCGAACACGCCACCACCGCTGCGGTGGTCGAGGTCGGTGAGGTGGAGGCCGCGCAGCTGCTCGAGCCGTATCTGCTGTTGCTCGAGGCGATCGGTGACGGGGTGGCGCTGACCGCCGCCGGTTATCTGCCCCCGGCGCTGGTCGAGCACCTCGCCGACCGGATCGGCGTGACCGGATGGTGGATCGGCGCGGCCAATCGTGAGGACCTGACCGTCCCGGTGGCCCGGTTGCGGGCCAGCGCGCGCACCCTCGGCCTGATCAGTGTGCGGAAAGGACATCTGGCCCCGACCGCGGTTGCTCGCCGATACCGGGACCGGCCGTTGGCGTTGTGGCGGCACCTGATCTCCCGGCTGCCGGTGGGCAGGACCGACTTCGACCGGCAGGCCGGCTGGATCACTACCGCGGTGATCGCCGGCGGGGCGCCTGCCGAGCACTGGCACACCGAGATCGCCGCCCTGCTGCAGGCACTGGGCTGGCGCACCCAGGGCAGCAGCTCTCTGACTCTCGCCGCGGTCGGCAATCCCACCCTCGAGGTGTTCGACATCCTCGCCGGTTCCACCCGCGGCGGCCGGCCCACCGGCGGGCACCCCGCCGTGGCCGCAACCGCCCGCGCCGTGCTCACCCCCTGACCCCCGCAAGGACGACACCCCCCGGTCCGGTTGTGGGTAGGCGCACCGGACCGGCATGCAGCACGGTGACCACCGGAGGCCACGCATCACCGCAGGTCACAGCCCTCTGCGGCGTGCTCCGGGTGTTCTGCTCGAGGGGCGTCGAACAGCACACCCGTCAGTGGAGGTTCCGGTAGTGACCGCCGGAAACAAGCGGATGTGGCGTAGCTGCTGGTCAGCGTCGGCGTTCGGCTCCTGGGCCCAGGATCGAGGTCGGCTCGCGCATCGCCTGCGGGGATGGTTTGAGGTAGCGGCGCAGGGTCTCGGGTTTTGCGGTGGCGGGACGTGGCCATCCGTTCCGGCAGGCCGGCCCCGGCTTCTCCTGCCGGGACGGGCAGACTCATCGAGGATCACGCATTCCTGACGGGCACGGTCGGGGCCTGTGGTGAGGACACATCGGACCTGGTGTGTTTCGCGGGAAGAGCCTAGCCTCGACCTCGAGGGCACCATCCGGAAAAACGTGGCGGCGTACCGAAGGATCCGCCAGACCCCGATGGTTCCGGCCTCGTCGCTCCTGATCCATCAACCGAGGTGTCCGCGGCTGCCGGCGCCGATCCGGTTCCGCGCAGTGGCCGTGCACCGTAGCACGCCCTGAACACTCCGAATCCGGAGGTCTGATGCAGTTCCATTGTCACACAATCTATTCGGGTCCTCGTGTGCGTGTGCCCGGATCGTTGTCCGGGGGTCAGCGTGTCGTCACCCTCGATGCGGGTGCCGGTTCGAGGGGCGCGGGCGGTCCCCCGGACAGGAGACCGGGGTGAGCGACTGGACCTGTCGAGTGAGCGCTTCGATCAGCCGTCCGGTGTGCTCGGCGCAACTGCTGTTGGTGTTGGCCGACGGAATGAGCACCCTCGAAGTGCAGACCCGGGCCCTCGAAATCGCCCGCGATCATTACGGCCCCGACGCCTGCATCGACGAGGTCTGCCCGGAGGACTGGGCGCAGGTTCGTCCCTGGCCGGATCTGCCGACGAGGACCCGCCGGGCTCCCTGCTGACCTGCTTGGTAGTGCCGCCCGACCTCGCCTGCATCGGCGGCGGTCGTGTCCTGCGCCGAGGTGCCTTTGCTCGGGTAACGGTTCATCGCGCCTGCCGGTGTGTTACGGTTCTGTTCTTTTCCGTTCGCGCGTGGCCGGGTAGGCTGATCGGCACCACCGGCACCCCCTGCGCGGTGGTCGAGACCCCGCCGACGCGGCTTGCGCCCGTCCGGCGGGGTTCTTCGTCGATGTGAACACGCCCCTATCGCCGGTCGCGCAATGATGAGAGGCTGGACGAGGCCGGATCGGATGCGCCCTGCAGGGGGCCGCGCAGCCGTTCCGGCCGCCCCGTTCACCCCGCTCGCACTCCGCGATTTGTGGAACACGCACCTACGTTTACGATCCGCTGCCGGGGGTACACGGACCTACCCAGGCCGGTCTATCCGGATAGCTCAGCTCGGGGAGGCATCGCCAGTTCAACCCAGCAGCTGGCGATGCCGTCTTCGACACCCCGGTGCATCGGCCTGGTCCGCGCGTGACGACGCGCGCTGCCAGGATCGCCCGGCAGAAGGTTCGCTCGTCTCTTCCCGGTGACCGGAGGCGGTGCTGTTCGGTCTCGGCGCCCGATCCGCGGGCATCGCGACGGACCCGACGGTTTCACGCGTGAGGAGAAACCATGGGTTTCGTGTACTACATCCTTCCCGACGGCCGGGAAGCCGGTTACGGAGTCGCGGCCGAATGCGACGAGCCCCGGTGCCACCGGCCGATCGACCGGGGACGGGGGTATCTGTGCGGAGACGATCCCCTCGGGTGCAAGCAGGACGACGAGGCGGGATGCGGCAACTACTTCTGCCTGCTCCACCTGCCCGATCCCCGGTGCCCGGTGCCGGGATGCGGTGTGCGCTGCGACGACGAGTTGCCGTGTTCGTTGGTGCGCGGCCACGATCGGCCGCACCGGAGCACTACCGGTACACCTCGCCGCTCACCCCCGCACCGCCCGTGAACAGCGCGCACCGCCGGCTTCGTTCCGGTCGGCGCGGGTCTTGCTCGGGTGCGCCGAAGGTCGCGGTCCGCTGATCACCGACCGCCTCACCGCGGTGAGAGTAGGGTCGAGGTGCCGGGGCCCGAAGTGCGAGACCATGCCGGTCTCGTCGGCACCGTCGATATGAGCAGGCCGCCTTGTGGCCCAGTCAGGAGCGTCACGATGACGCTGCACCATGCCCGAGTCCGTTCCGATCGTTCCTTCTCTCGTTATCCCGCCGGGCCTCGGCGACTGCGCGGCGACTGTCGGGGCTATCGGCTCCGGCATCCGGCATCCGAGCCGGACGCCGGATGCCGGTACCTGCCGCGCTCCGGACCCGACGCGGCAGGTGGACCATGACCAAGCCGACGCGACCTCTGTTCACCAACGGTGACCTGCGGCGTTTCCGGGCCGCCGCCGACGGGGGACAGCCCTTCGAGGCCCCGACCCGCACGGTGCGGTTGCTTCTGCGCGACCTCGACGAGCATTCCCCCGGCGTCGACGGCGCCTGGTGGCCGCGGGGCGGCAATCTCACCGCCGAACTCCACGACCTGGTCTGCGCACTGACCCCCCGTTTGGGACGGGCCGAACGGATCACCTTCGACTGGAATGCCCTGAGCATCGCGCAACGAGGGATCGATCCCCCGGACGGAATCGACCTCGCCGGACCGGCACCGGATCAACCACACCACCGGATGCACGTCTTCGGCCGGGGCGGACGCTGCCTGCGGTTGCTGATCATCGAGCCCATGCTCGACGCCGACCGAGCGTACGAGGACATGCAGGCCAGCGTGACACCCGGACCCGAACAGGTGTGAGCACCATCGATATTCGCACCTCGACAGGTCCCTGGCGGCACTTCTGTGCCCGAGACCGCCGGAGGTGCGCACCGTGCATCCGGCCGCCCGGCCCGGGCCGACGAACCAACGGCACCCGAGCAGCAACGCCCCCGAGCGCTCGCCTCCCCGGATGACGCCGACCCCCCGAAACGAGGACTCGGCCAGTAGCAACGAAAGGCACCGGATCATGCCCATACCGCCCATCATCGAGGCGGTGCTGCAGACCCACTACCGTCTGCTGCGCACCCCGCTGGCGGTACTCGAACAGCACCTGCCGCACGATCGCGCACAGGGCCTTCCGGTTCGCTCGGCCTGCCGCCGAGTCTTGATCATGTGCGATCGCACCGCCGCACACGTCCTGCACGACGAATCGGCTGCCGGTGCAGCCGACCGGCTCGAACGTCACCACACCGCCGACCGTCACGCTCACGCCCGGCAACAACACGCTCGGGACCGGCAGAACACGGCGGTACTCGACCGCCACCGCCGCCGGTTCCTCGACCGGCACTATCGGTCCGGATACACCTCACCACCAGAGCAGAGACCGACCGGATCGACGACCATCGCCGACACCAGCGACCAACACCGGTAAGACCCGGGCGAAGACCGACAACCACGACGAACACAACCCCGCCGGCAGGGACGGGCAGACCCACCGGCCGGACTCGACCACCGAGCAGACGATGACGGCGGTGACGACCCTCTCACCGAAGCTCCCCCGAACGATGGACAAATCCGTCGACAACGAAACATGTTGGGCGCCATCATCGGACTGCGCTACCGGCCACGGTCCGATTGTCCGTAGCGCTCCCCCCGGTCCTCGACCGAACGCCCAGTGCACCTCATCAGGGTGCACACCGGGTCCACGTCACACCG
>Ga0182741_1002637_pt1 | contig 20463 bp, 14 predicted proteins | sample eDN5th37CBELigOP_FD_128874 | JGI IMG/M metagenome (GOLD analysis project Ga0182741, IMG submission 128874) | Enriched Organic Plus compost microbial communities from Emeryville, California, USA - eDNA 5th pass 37_C BE-Lig OP (version 2) (version 2) ... | reverse complement strand
GAAGCCGCCGCCCGCAGCGCGATGGCCGATGCGCAGGCCGCCAAGGTTCCCCTGGCGCAATGGATATCGGAGAAGAAGCTCGCCTCGCCGACCCAGATGGCCGCCGCGAACGCGGTCGAGTTCGGCATGCCGCTGCTGGACGTCGCCTCCTTCGACGTCGCCCACAACGCGGTCAAGCTGGTCAGCGAGGAACTGCTGCAGAAGCACCAGGTGCTTCCGATCTACAAGCGCGGCAGCAAACTGTTCGTCGGTGTCTCCGACCCGACCAACAAGATGCAGGCGCTGGACGAGATCAAGTTCCACACCAACCTGGTGGTGGAGCCGATCCTGGTCGACGACGATTCCCTGCGGCGCGCGCTCGATCTGTGGATCAACGCCAGCAGCAACCTCAGCAGCACCTTTGGCGGCGACGATGACGAAGGGTTGGAGAACCTGGAGGTCGGCAACGACGACGAGGCCGCCAACGAATCCGGCGTCGATGCCAAGGGCGATGACACGCCGGTGGTCAAGTTCGTCAACAAGGTGCTGATCGACGCGATCAAGCGTGGCGCGTCGGACATCCATTTCGAGCCCTACGAGAACGACTACCGGGTGCGCCTCCGCATCGACGGCATCCTCAAGCAGGTCGCCAAGGCCCCCACCAAGCTGAACCAGCGCATTGCCGCACGCCTGAAGGTGATGGCGCAACTGGACATCGCCGAGAAGCGGGTGCCGCAGGACGGCCGCATCAAGTTGAACATCAGCAAGACCAAGCAGGTCGATTTCCGCGTGAGCACCCTGCCCACCCTGTTCGGCGAGAAGGTCGTGCTGCGTATCCTGGACGGCAGCGCAGCCAAGCTGGGCATCGACAAGCTGGGCTACGAGAAGGATCAGCAGAAGCTGTTCGAGGAGGCCATCCACAAGCCTTACGGCATGGTGCTGGTGACCGGCCCGACCGGTTCGGGCAAGACGGTATCCCTGTACACCGCGCTGGGCATCCTCAACGACGAGATCCGCAACATCTCCACGGTCGAGGATCCGGTCGAAATCCGCCTGCCGGGCGTCAACCAGGTGCAGCAGAACACCAAGCGCGGCATGACGTTCGCCGCGGCCCTGCGCAGCTTCCTGCGCCAGGATCCGGACATCATCATGGTCGGCGAAATCCGCGATCTGGAAACCGCCGAGATTGCCATCAAGGCCGCCCAGACCGGCCACATGGTGCTGTCCACGCTGCACACCAACGATGCGCCCCAGACCATCGCCCGCCTGATGAACATGGGCATCGCGCCCTACAACATCACCAGTTCGGTGACCCTGGTCATCGCCCAGCGCCTGGCCCGGCGCCTGTGCCCCAAGTGCAAGCAACCGGTGGAGCTGCCGCACCATGCCCTTATCGCCGAAGGCTTCACCGAGGCCGAGATCAGCGCCGGCTTCACCCTGTACGACGCGGTGGGCTGCGATGAGTGCACGGAAGGCTACAAGGGCCGGACCGGCATCTACCAGGTGATGCCGATGAGCGAGGAGATCGCCACCATCGTCCTGGAAGGCGGCAACGCCCTCCAGATCGCCGAGGCCGCGCAGCGGGCCGGGGTCCGGGACCTGCGCCAGTCGGCGCTGATGAAGGCGCGCAACGGCGTGACCAGCCTGGCCGAGATCAACCGGGTCACCAAGGACTGATTTCCCCCGGAATCGACCGCCGGTTGCGCCCGTTTCCTTCCCCGGGCGCGGCAGGTTGCCAAATCCTGCCCCGCGTCACAGGCCGGGGGAGTTCCCTTCACGCCGTAAACCGCTACCATGCGGAATGAAGTCCGGTCGGGGAAACCGGACGGGGATACCCTGATGGCCATCAGCCGTTCTGCCGCCAAGAAAACCGCCGCTCCCGTCGCCCGCGACAACCCGTTGAGTACTTTCGTCTGGGAAGGCGTCGACAAGCGCGGCGTCAAGATGAAGGGAGAGCAGGCGTCGAAGAACGCCAACATGCTGCGCGCGGAATTGCGCAAGCAGGGCATCACCCCGAACGTCGTCAAGGTCAAGCCCAAGCCGCTGCTCGGATCGACCGGCCGGACCATCACGCCGAAGGAAATCGCCTTCTTCAGCCGCCAGATGGCGACGATGATGAAGTCCGGCGTGCCGATCGTGAGCTCGCTGGAGATCATCGAGGGCGGCCAGAAGAACCCGCGCATGAAGAAGATGGTCGGCCAGATCCGGGCCGACATCGAGGGCGGTTCGTCGATGACCGAGGCGATCAGCAAGCATCCGGTGCAGTTCGACGAGCTTTACCGCAACCTGGTCCGCGCGGGCGAAAGCGCGGGCGTGCTGGAGACGGTGCTGGACACCATCGCCAGCTACAAGGAAAACATCGAAACACTGAAGGGCAAGATCAAGAAGGCGTTGTTCTATCCGGCCATGGTGATCGCGGTGGCGATCATCGTCAGCGCCATCCTGCTGATTTTCGTGGTGCCGCAGTTCGAGGAAACCTTCAAGGGCTTCGGCGCCGAACTGCCGGCATTCACCCAGATGATCGTGGCGATGTCGCGGTTCATGGTCAGCTGGTGGTGGTTGATGCTGATCGTCGTGGCAGGTTCGATCTTCCTGTCGATCTTCCTGTTCAAGCGCTCGCCGGCGTTCCAGCATTTCCTGGACCGCACGATCCTGAAGATCCCCGTGATCGGCCAGATCATGCACCAGTCGGCGGTGGCCCGGTTTGCACGCACCACCGCCGTGACCTTCAAGGCCGGCGTGCCGCTGGTGGAAGCGCTGGACACCGTGGCCGGCGCCACCGGCAACACCGTCTACGAAAAGGCCATCCACCGCATCCGCGACGACGTGGCGGTGGGCTATCCGCTCAACATGTCGATGAAGCAGGTCAATCTGTTCCCGCACATGGTGATCCAGATGACGGCCATCGGCGAGGAGGCCGGCGCGCTCGACACCATGCTGTTCAAGGTGGCCGAGTACTTCGAGCAGGAGGTCAACAACGCGGTGGACGCGCTGTCCAGCCTGATCGAGCCTTTCATCATGGTCGTCATCGGCATCCTGGTCGGCGGCATGGTCATCGGCATGTACCTGCCCATCTTCAAGCTCGCTTCGACCGTTTAAACTCGCCCGATGGCATTTCTCGATCAACACCCCGGCCTCGGCTTCCCGGTCGCGGCCGGCCTGGGCCTGCTGGTGGGCAGCTTCCTCAACGTGGTCATCCTGCGCCTGCCGCGCAAGCTGGACTGGCAGTGGCGGCGCGATGCCCGCGAAATACTGGAAGAACCGGAGATCTACGATCCCCCGCCGCCGGGCATCGTGGTGGAGAGTTCGCACTGCCCGCACTGCAAGCACAAGCTGGCCTGGTTCGAGAACATCCCGCTGGTCAGCTGGCTGGCGCTGCGCGGCAAATGCCGCTACTGCAAGGCGCCCATCTCGCCGCAGTATCCACTGGTCGAGTTGCTGACCGCGCTGCTGGTGGTGGCCTCGGTATGGCGCTTCGGCTTCGGCTGGCAGGGATTCGGGGCCTCGCTGCTCAGCTGTTTCCTGGTGGCGCTGTCCGGCATCGACCTGCGCACCCGCCTGCTGCCGGACCAGTTGACCCTGCCGTTGATGTGGCTGGGCCTGATTGCCAGCCTGGAAAACCTCTACATGGTGCCCAAGGCCGCGGTGCTGGGCGCGATTGCCGGCTATGTGTCGCTGTGGTCGGTGTGGTGGCTGTTCAAGCAGCTGACCGGCAAGGAAGGCATGGGCCACGGCGATTTCAAGCTGCTCGCCGCGATCGGCGCCTGGGTGGGCCTGAAGGGCGTGCTGCCGACCATCCTGCTGTCCTCGCTGGTCGGGGCCATCATCGGCTCCGTCTGGCTGGCCGCGAAGGGGCGCGATCGGGCCACGCCCATTCCGTTCGGTCCCTATCTGGCCGTGGCCGGCTGGGTGGTGTTCTTCTGGGGCGAGGACCTGATCGACGCGTATCTGCGTTTCGCCGGCCTGCGTTGAGCCGCGCCGGCATCGCCGTCAGGGCGCGTTTCTCCTTCCGCTCTACAAGCGCGCGGTTCCGGCCAATAATGGCGCGATGAGCGGATATGTCATTGGACTGACCGGCGGCGTCGCCTCCGGCAAGAGCGCACTGGAACGGGCCTTCGCCGCGCGTGGCATCGGTATCGCCGACGCGGACCGGGTCGCGCGCGACATCGTCGAACCCGGCGAGCCCGCACTGGCGGAGGTCGTGGCGCGGTTCGGAGCGGGCGTGCTGCAGGCGGATGGGCGCCTGGACCGTGCCGCCCTGCGCGCCCGCGTGTTCGGCAACGACGGCGAACGCCGGGCGCTCGAGGCCATCCTCCATCCGCGCATCCGCCTGCGCCTGCAGGCGATCTGCGAGGAAGCGACCAGCCCCTATGCCATCGCCACCATTCCCCTGCTCACCGAAGGCGGCGGCCGGCAGGCTTATCCCTGGCTGGCCCGGATCCTGGTGGTCGACGTGCCGCGGGAATTGCAGAAGCAGCGCCTGATGCAGCGCGACAGCATCGATGCCGCGCTTGCCGAACGCATGCTGGACGCGCAGGCCAGCCGCAGCGAGCGCCTGGCGCTGGCCGACGACGTGGTGGTCAACGATGGGGACATCGCCCATCTGGATGCCGCGGTGGCGGAACTGGACGCCCGTTATCGCCGGTTGGCGGCCGCCTCCGGCTAGTCGACCGGAACCCGTTCGGCCTGTTCCACCCACAGGCCGCGGATCGCCGCGATGCCCTGCGCGCCGTGCTGCCGGGCTTCCCCGATGTGGTCGGGCCGCAGGCCGCCGATGGCGTAGATCGGCAGCGACACCGCTTCGCGCAGGCGGGCGAAGCCCTCCCATCCCAGCACGCTGCCGCCGGGATGGCTGGCCGTTTCGCGGACGCTGCCCAGGGCCACGAAGTCGCAGCCCAGATCCTCGGCGCGGCGGAGCTCTTCGCCGGTATGGCAGGACGCGGCGACCGGTTGTCCCTCCGGCAGCGGGCGTATCGAGAGTTCAGGCAACTGGGCGGCGCGCAGGTGCACGCCGGCACCCAGGTCGCGGGCCAGGCCGATGTCGCCGTTGATCAGGACCTCGCCCTCGGCGCGCCGGCTGGCCTCGACCGCGGCCCTGGCCAGGCGATGGCGACGTTCGACCTCCACCCCCGGCATGCGCAGCTGGAAGCGCCGTACACCCGCCTCCATCGCGTGCTCGAGCGCGGCGAGCCAGGCGTCGTCCGGCATGTCCGCCGGCGATGGCGTCACCAGGTAGCGGTCCGGATGCAGCAGCGCGGCCACCACCGGGCGGTCGGCCGGTGGCATCACGTAACGCGGCAGTTTTTCCGGCGCCACCCAGGCCAGGGCCTGGCCCTCGTGTCCGCGCGGGTTGCCCTTCCACGACACCACCCGGCGCACGTCCAGGCGCAGGCGCTTGTCAGGATATTGCTGCGGCACGTTGATGATGGGTTCGCCGACCTCCGCGGTGATGCCGAGTTCCTCCTGCAGCTCCCGGATCAGCGCCTCGGCTTCGGTTTCGCCGGGCTCGCGCTTGCCTCCGGGAAACTCCCAGCGGCCGGCCAGGTCCCGGCCCTCGGTCCGACGGGCAAGCAGGATGCGGCCACGGGCGTCGGTGATGACGCCGGCGACGACGTGGATGGATCGCAGGGGTTCGGAGGACATGGCCGAAGCTTGCCGGTAATTTCCGCACGAATGCAAATGCGGCGGGTCATGATTGGGCCGCTGCCCCCATCCGCCGTTGGCACCTTCCCCCGCAAGCGGGGGAAGGGACTGTCTGGTTGGCGGCAGGCGCGGCGGAGAGATTCGCCTTCCCGCAGGTCACCCCCATCAACCCTGCCCCTCCCTTCCCCCACCTGCGCGGGGGAAGGGATGTTCGGTCAGCACGGGGCTTTGCGGGAAGGTGCGCTTCTGGATCCCACAACCCTGCCTCTCCCTTCCCTCGCCTGCGCGGGGGAAGGGACTGTTCGGTCAGCATCGGGCTTTGCGAAGAGGTGCGCTTCTGGATCCCCATCGACCCTGCTTCTCCCTTCCCCCGCCTGAGCGGGGGAAGGTGCCGAAGGCGGATGGGGGCAAACCAAGCAAGCCAGCCCAAAAAAACAGGCGCCCCACGGGCGCCTGTTTTTCTTGATCCGACCGCCAATATCAGGCCAGCTGGCCGTGGCAGTGCTTGAACTTCTTGCCGCTGCCGCACGGACAGGGGTCGTTGCGGCCGACCTTGGGACCGGCATCGGCCGGCATCGCCACCGGCCGTCCGGCCAGCGCGGCCTGGGCCTGCTCGGCTTCCTCGTCGGCGCCGTAACCGCCGGCATCGGCGTGCTGGAACTGCATCTGCCGGGCCTGCGCCTCGGCCATCGCGCGCTCCTGCGCCTCCAGCGCGGCCACTTCCTCTTCGGTGCGGATGCGCACGCGTGCCAACAGCGTGATCACCTCGCGCTTGACCCGTTCCAGCATCTCGGAGAACAGCTCGAAGGCTTCCTTCTTGTATTCCTGCTTGGGCTGCTTCTGCGCATAGCCGCGCAGGTGGATGCCCTGGCGCAGGTAGTCCATGCGGGCCAGGTGTTCCTTCCAGTTCTTGTCCAGCACGGTCAGCATGATGTGCTTTTCCAGCGCGCGCATGGTCTCCGCGCCGATGACCGCTTCCTTGTCCTCGAAATGGCGGTCCATCGCTTCCTGTACGCGGCGCTCGATGGCTTCGGCGTCCAGTTCCTCGGCTTCCTGCGGCCAGCGGGTGACCGGCAGCGGCAGCGCCATTTCCTCGGCGAGCTCGCGTTCCAGCCCGGCCAGGTCCCACTGATCGTCGACCGAGTTCGGCGGCACGAAGCGGGCCACGGTCTCGGCGACGACGTCGCCGCGGATGCCGTCGATGTTGTCCTTCACCGAGTCGGCTTCCAGCAGTTCGTCGCGCTGCGAATAGATGACCTTGCGCTGGTCGTTGTTGACGTCGTCGAAGTCCAGCAGGTTCTTGCGGATGTCGAAGTTGTGCGCCTCGACCTTGCGCTGCGCCTTTTCGATCTGGCGGCTGACGAGGCGATCCTCGATCACGTCGTCTTCCTTCATGCCGATCAGCTTCATCGCCTTCTGGACCCAGTCCGAGGCGAAGATGCGCATCAGGTTGTCTTCCAGCGACAGGTAGAAACGGGACGAACCCGGATCGCCCTGGCGGCCGGAACGGCCACGCAGCTGGTTGTCGATGCGGCGGGATTCGTGGCGCTCGGTACCGATGATGTGCAGGCCGCCGGCGGCCTTGACCGCTTCATGGCGCTGCTGCCATTCGGCCTTGACGCGCGCGCGGTCGGCTTCGGACGCATCCTCCGGCAACTGTTCCAGATCCGCTTCCAGCGAACCGCCGAGCACGATGTCGGTACCGCGGCCGGCCATGTTGGTGGCGATGGTCACGGCCTTGGCACGGCCGGCCTGGGCGACGATGTGCGCCTCGCGTTCGTGCTGCTTGGCGTTGAGCACTTCGTGCGGGACGCCGGCCTTGTTGAGGAACTCCGACAGCATCTCGGAGGTTTCGATCGACGTCGTGCCGACCAGCACCGGCTGGCCGCGCTGGTAGCAGTCCTGGATGTCCGCCAGCACCGCGTTGAACTTGCCCTTGCGGTTGAGGAACACCTGGTCCGGCGAATCCTTGCGCACGGTCGGGCGATGGGTCGGGATGACGATCACTTCCAGGCCGTAGATGCTCTGGAATTCGTAGGCTTCCGTATCCGCCGTACCGGTCATGCCGGACAGCTTCTTGTACATGCGGAACAGGTTCTGGAAGGTGATGCTGGCCAGCGTCTGGTTCTCGCGCTGGACCGGAACGCCTTCCTTCGCTTCCACCGCCTGGTGCAGGCCGTCGGACCAGCGGCGCCCGGGCAGCGTGCGGCCGGTGAACTCGTCGACGATCACCACTTCGCCATCGCGCACGATGTAGTCCACGTCGCGCTGGTAAATCGCATGCGCGCGCAGCGCCGCGTTGAGGTGGTGCACCACGGTGAGGTTGTTGGCCCCGTAGAGGCTGTCTTCCTCGTCCTTCAGGATGCCGGCCTGCAGCAGCAGCGCCTCGGCGTGCTCCATGCCCGCTTCGGACAGATGGACCTGCTTGCCCTTCTCGTCCACCCAGAAGTCGCCCTCGCCTTCCTCGCTCTCCTGCTTGACCAGCTTCGGCACGATCTGGTTGACGCGCAGGTACAGTTCGGGGGATTCGTCCGCCGGTCCGGAGATGATCAGCGGGGTGCGCGCTTCGTCGATCAGGATGGAGTCGACTTCGTCGACGATGGCGTAGTGCAGGCCGCGCTGGAAGCGGTCCTCCTTGGCCATCGCCATGTTGTCGCGCAGGTAGTCGAAACCGAATTCGTTGTTGGTGCCGTAGGTGATGTCGGCGGCGTAGGCCGCGTGCTTGTCGCTGTGCGGCATGCCCGGGTAGACCACGCCCACCGACAGGCCCAGCCAGTTGTACAGGCGGCCCATCCAGGCCGAGTCGCGGCGGGCCAGGTAATCGTTGACGGTCACCACGTGCACGCCCTTGCCTTCCAGCGCGTTGAGGTAGACCGGCAGGGTGGCGACCAGGGTCTTGCCTTCACCCGTGCGCATTTCGGCGATCTTGCCCAGGTGCAGGACCATGCCACCGATCAACTGCACGTCGTAGTGGCGCATGCCCAGCACGCGGCGGCTGGCTTCACGGCAGACGGCGAAGGCTTCCGGCAGGATCTTGTCCAGCGACTCGCCGTCGGCGATGCGCTTCTGGAACTCGGGGGTCTTGGCCTTGAGTTCGTCGTCGGAGAGCTTCTGCATCTCCGGTTCCAGGGCATTGATTTTGCCGACGCTGCGTTGAAGCTGCTTCAGCAGGCGTTCGTTGCGGCTGCCAAAGACACGGGTAAGCAAGTTGTTGATCATGTAAGGAACCGGTTGGAAATGAGCGTCGGGGGCCCGTCGTCAATCACCCTGGCCGAACCCCCAAAACGAAACAGGGCGCTCTGCGCCCTGTCTGGCAACACCGTATTGTAGCTTGGGGCGCCTCCGGGGGAATCAACCCCGCCGGAGGCCGTGCTCAGCCGCGCTTGATTTTGCCGACCGGGGTCGGGCCGTCGCCCAGGAACTTGCGCGGGTTGACCACGCGGCCGTTCTCCCACACCTCGAAATGTACGTGGGCGCCGGTCGAGCGACCGGTCGAACCGGCCTTGGCCACTTCCTGGCCGACCCGGACCAGATCGCCCGATTTCACGACCAGCCGGGAATTGTGCGCGTAACGGGTGACATAACCATTGCCGTGATCGACGTCGACCACGTTGCCGTAGCCCCCCTTGACGCCGGCGAAGCTGACCACGCCGTCGGCCACCGCCAGCACCGGATCCCCGACGCTGGCCTTGAAGTCGATGCCCTTGTGGTACTGGCCGCCGCCGCCGAACGGATCGGCGCGGCCGCCGAAACCGGAAGTGATGTAGCTGTTGGCGATCGGCATGCGCGAAGGCGTGGCGTTCTTGTCCAGTTCGCGGTTGAACAGCAGCGCTTCCAGCACCGAGAGTTGCTGGCCCGAGGCGGCGAACTGGCGTTCCAGTTGGGTCACGCCCTGATCCAGTTCGGCCGGCGACATGTCGTAGACCGCGTCGTTGCCGCCCACGCCCACCGGTTCCTCGAAGTCGAATTCGCCGTCCTGCAACTGGCCCATCCGGGTCAGTCGATCGCCGAGTGCGTTGAGACGGTTGGCCTGCGCCTGCAGTTCGCCCAGGCGCGCGGCCATGGCATTGATTTCCTGCTGGGCGCCGCGGCGCACCTGTTCCAGTTCGGCCTGCTGGCGCTCGGTCTTGGCCTGCAGCAGCGAAACCTGGGCCATGCCGATGGCGCTGCGCCCGGCCAAGCCGGCAACCAGGCCGACGGCGAGCAGGCAGGATGCGATGGTTAGGGGTCTGGCATGAACCAGGACGCGTGCCTTGTAGCCGAGGCCGGCGAAATGCTGGGCCAACCAGGCGCGCGAATTGTTTACGATGTTTTGAAAAGCCATAGATACCGATGTCTGATTCGAAGTCCAAGCCGCGTGGCGCAAGCACTCCGCAACCGGCCCTCCAGGCCGCGCTGACGGATGCTGCCGCCGACCCGGTTCGCCGTGCCCTCTGGCTCGACACCCTGGAACAGCAACTTCGCCCCTGTCTCCCGCCCGCCCTGGCCCCGCACTGCCGTCTGGCAAATGTGGCCGGCGAACGGCTCGTTTTTATCGTCGACTCCCCCGTGTGGCGGGCCAAACTCAGGCTCGCCTCCGCCGAACTGCTTGATGCCGCCCGATCCGTCGGACTGGTGGTCACCGAGGTGACCATCAAAACAACAACCGCCCCTCTCCACCCGAATCCCCGGGCAGAAACAACGGCACCACCTGTTCCGGAAGCCTCGCGTAAAGCGCTTGCGGCTGTCCTGGCGTCCTTGGAGTCTCCGGACTCCGCCGGAGGAGGTACTGCTCCTGACAACCGGCGCGGCGGGCGGAAGCGCTAGCCCGGGACGCGAAGGCAAGGCATGGTACCGGGCACAGCGACCCGGGTCGTTAGACAGAAGTTAATAAGAAGTTAAATACGGGGCCAAAATTAGACCCCTATCACATAACCAAAAACACGCACCCCGCCTCGCCCGGCGGGAACGGTTTCAGGTGAAATCAGAACGTCGAAGTAGATTCCGGCCGTCAGGCCGTGGCCGTCGCCGGCGCGCCGTACAGGACCGGCGACGGGTGGCCGGCATCCTCGAAGGTCACTTCTTCCCACGCTTCCGGCTGGGCCAGCAGCGCCCGCACCAGCTTGTTGTTGAGCGCGTGGCCGGACTTGTAGCCCTCGTAGGCGCCCAGGATCGGCCGGCCGGCCAGGTACAGATCGCCGATGGCGTCGAGAATCTTGTGGCGGACGAATTCGTCGGCATAGCGCAGGCCGTCGTCATTGAGCACGCGGAATTCGTCCAGCACGATGGCGTTGTCCATCGAGCCGCCGAGGCCCAGGTTGCGTTCGCGCATGTATTCCAGATCACGCATGAAACCGAACGTGCGGGCGCGCGATACTTCCTTGATGTAGGCGCCGGTGGAGAACTCCACCTCCGCCCGCGACTGCGAAGCCGGAATCATCGGATGGTCGAACTTCACGGTGAAGCCGACCCGGAATCCTTCATGAGGCTCGAAGCGCGCGACCTTGTCGCCGTCGGTCACTTCCACCGGCGACTTGATGCGGATGAAGCGCTTGGGCGCGTTCTGCTCGACGATGCCCGCCGATTGCAGCAGGAACACGAAGGGTCCGGCGGAACCGTCCATGATCGGCAGTTCGGCCGAGGACAGTTCAACGTAGACGTTGTCCACGCCCAGTCCCGCCAGCGCCGACATCAGGTGCTCGACCGTCTGCACCTTGGCGTCGTCGCAACTCAGGCCGGTGCACAGCGTGGTCTCGGTGACCAGCTCCGCGCTCGCGGGCATTTCCACGACCGGCTCCAGATCCACGCGACGGAACACGACGCCGGTGTCCGCCGGGGCCGGACGCAGCGTCATGTAGACTTTTTCGCCGCTGTGCAGGCCCACGCCGGTGGCGCGGATCACGTTCTTGAGGGTGCGTTGCTGGGCCATCGGAGGGGGACCGAGGTGAAGGTGCTGACCAAGAGCGGCGAGAATAGCACGCAATTAGCTGAATCTTAACGGAAGAATTGCTTTGTCCCACGGCTGAAACAATGCCGCGCGAGGCTGCCCGATCCGCTGCCCGATTTGCGAACGGGGACGGAAAGGGCTGCCGGGCCGGACAGGCCCGGCAGCGAAGGGACATGGCGGTACCGCGCCTTCCCCCGGACCGGCGGGAGGGTTGTTCAGTCGGCGGAGATCAGTCCGCCTGGCGGCGCAGGAACGCCGGGATGTCCAGGTAGTCCGCCGGCAGATCCGCCGCGGCGGGCGCGGAGGACGGCGCCGACGCGGCGGCCGGAGCCGCCGAGCCACGACGCAGGCCGAGGCCGCCGACGGCGTCCGCCACCGGGTCGACGTTGGCCATGGCGTCGAACGCCGGCAGGCCGGTGGTGGCGTCGCGGACCAGCTTGATCGGCGCACGCACCGGTTCGCGCTCCAGGCCGCGGCCCGCCGGCTGGCGGGCGACGGCGCGGTTCAGCCCGGTGGCAACCACGGTCACGCGCACTTCGTCCTGCATGTCCGGATCCAGCACGGTGCCGACGACCACGGTCGCGTCCTCGGAGGCGAAGCCTTCGATGGTGCGGCCCACTTCGTCGAACTCGGCCATGGTGAAGTCCGGGCCGGCGGTGATGTTGACCAGGATGCCGTTGGCGCCGGACAGATTCACGTCGTCCAGCAGCGGATTCTGGATGGCGCTCTCCGCCGCCGCCTGGGCGCGGTCGTCGCCACGCGCATGGCCCGTGCCCATCATCGCCAGGCCCATCTCGCTCATGACGGTGCGCACGTCGGCGAAGTCGACGTTGATCAGGCCGGGGCGCACGATCAGATCGGCGATGCCCTGCACGGCGCCGAGCAGCACGTCGTTGGCGGCGCGGAACGCCTGGATCATGGTGGCGTTGCGGCCCAGCACGGTGATCAGCTTCTCGTTCGGAATGGTGATCAGCGAATCGCAGTGGTGGCTCAGCTCCTCGATGCCCTTCAGCGCGACCTGCATGCGGCGACGGCCTTCGAACGGGAACGGCTTGGTGACCACGGCCACGGTCAGGATGCCCATTTCCTTGGCCAGTTGCGCCACCACCGGCGCCGCGCCGGTACCCGTGCCGCCGCCCATGCCGGCGGTGATGAACACCATGTCGGCACCGTCCAGCGCCTCGATGATGCGCTCGCGATCCTCCAGCGCGGCCTGGCGGCCCACTTCCGGGTTCGCGCCTGCGCCCAGGCCCTTGGTGACGTTGCCGCCGAGTTGCAGCTGCAGCTTGGCGCCGCAGTTCTTGATGGCCTGCGAATCGGTGTTGGCGGTGATGAATTCAACGCCGTCCACGCTGCCATTGACCATGTGCGCCACGGCGTTGCCGCCGCCACCGCCCACGCCGATGACCTTGATCACTGCATTCGGAGCCATCTTTTCAACCAGTTCGAAATGTGCCATGTCCGTTGTCCTCTTTGAGCCGGGATCGGGGATTCGGGATTGGGGATTCGGAAAAACCGCTTTCCGGTTCCTTCTGCCCTCGCCCTCTGCCGGCGAGTTGTTGTGTTTTAGTGGTTGTTGCGTACCGCACTACTGCAATTCGTCTCTACCCTGCCGCTTTTTTGCCGGGATTGGGGATTCGGGATTGGGGATTCGGAAAAGCGTGCTCTCCGTTTCCCTTCACCCTGCCCAGACCGGCCAACGCTCGCGCCCTCGCGCTTGTTTCATACCGCTACCGCAAATCGTCTCCATCTCTACCTGCCGCTTTCTTTCCGCCTCTCCGCTCTTTGCTCTTTTCGCCTTTGCGAATCCCGAATCCCGAATCTCCAATCCCGGCCTTCAGAATTCGCCGCGATACCAGTTCTGGATCTTCTTGAACCAGCTGCCTGCCTTGCCGGTGGGCAGCGAAGGCCGCCGCGGGTGTTCGATCTGGCTGCCCATCAGCAGCAGGCCCACGCCGGTGGCATGGACCGGATTGCCGACCACTTCGCCCAGCCCGGTGACGTGCTGGGGAATGCCGACGCGCACCGGCATCTGCAGCATTTCCTCCGCCAGTTCGACCACGCCCTCCATCTTGGAAGCGCCGCCGGTCAGGACCATGCCGGCACGCACGCGCTCCTCGAAACCGGAGCGGCGCAGTTCGGCCTGGACCATCTCGAAGATTTCCTCGTAGCGCTGCTGCACCGCCTGCGCCAGCGAATGCCGCGGCAGGCGGCGCGGCGGGCGATCGCCCACGCTCGGAACCTGGATGCTTTCCTCGGCGGTGGCCAGCTGGGCCAGCGCGCAGGCGTAACGCACCTTGATCTGCTCGGCTTCCGGGGTCGGCGTGCGCAGCATGTGCGCGATGTCGTTGGTGACTTGGTCGCCGGCGATCGGCAGCGACGCGGTGTGGCAGATCGCGCCCTGCATGAACACCGCCAGGTCGGTGGTGCCCGCGCCCAGATCGACCAGGACCACGCCGAGCTCGCGCTCGTCGCTGGTCAGCACCGCGACGCTGGAAGCCAGCGACGAGAAGATCAGATCGTCGATCTGCAGGCCGCAGCGTTGCACGCACTTGCTGATGTTGGCCGCGGCCGATTGCGCGCAGAACACCAGGTGCGCGTCCACTTCCAGGCGCACGCCGGTCATGCCGACCGGATTGCGGATGCCTTCCTGCGAGTTGTCCAGCTTGTACTCGCGCGGAATGGCATGGAGGATTTTCTGGTCCGCCGGGATGGCCACGGCCTTGGCCGCCTCCAGCACCCGGTCCAGATCGCCCCAGGTCACTTCGCCGTCGCGGATCGGTACGATGCCCGGCGAGTTGCGGCACTGCACGTGGTTGCCGGAAATCGAGGCGTAGACCGAACGGATCTCGCAGCCGGCCATCAGCTCGGCCTCCTCGACCGCGCGCTGGATCGACTGCACGGTCGATTCGATGTCGACCACCACGCCCCGCTTCAACCCGCGCGATTCATGCGAGCCGATACCGATCACCTCGATCGGATTGCCGGGAGCGTATTCGCCCACCAGCGCGGTGACCTTGGAGGTGCCGATGTCGAGACCGACGATCAGCGATTTGTCGCCCTTGCGATTCATGTTGGAAAACCGAGATTTGATATTGGGGATTGGGGATTGGGGAAAGCGGAGAACGGTTCGGCGCGTCGATGCACCGCCAAGGGTGGATTGGCTACGCGTGATCCCGAATCACCAATCTCCAATCCCGGCTTCACCGCGCCCCAACTGAGCGCGAAACCGTTGGTGTAGCGCAGGTCGGCGCGCAGCAGCGGCTGTCCCTGGCGGGCGAGGATCTGCGGGAGCATGCGCACGAAGCGGCTCAGGCGCGGGCGGGCGTCGGCGCGGCCGATCACCACTTCCGTGCCGTTGCCCAGCATCAGCGTCCAGCTGCCGCGGCGGTCCATGACCAGGCTCTCCACGTTCAAGCCGAGCGGTGCGAACAACTGGCGCGCTTCGTTGTACAGCGCGATCACTTCCTGCACCTGCGAATCCGGGCCGCCCAACTGCGGCAGCTTCAGCGCCTGCAGCGCCTTCGGCGTCGGGAACAGGCGGCCGTGTTCGGACAGCAGGCGGTCCTTGCCCCAGCGCGCGAACGGACGGTGTTCGACGATGCTGATCTCCATCACGTCGGGCCAGCGCTTGCGTACCTCGGCGCGCTCGACCCAGGGCAGTTTCTCCACGGCGTCCTGCGCGTCCTGCAGGCGGACCGCGAAGAAGCCGCGCTTCGCATAGGGCAGCACCACCGCGCGCAGTTGTGCCGGATCCACGCGCTCGAATTCGCCGTGCACGCGCAGGCGGGTCAGCGGCCAGCGATCGGCGCCGATCCAGCCGTTGACCACCGCGACCACCGGCAGCGCGACAAGCGCGACCGCCAGCAGCCAGGCGAGGATGCGCAGCACGGCGTTCATCAGCCGTCCACCTCCGGCAGCGTCTGTTCCAGGATGCGCCAGCACAGTTCGGCGAAATCCAGGCCGGCCTGGCCCGCCGCCTTCGGCACCAGCGAGTGGCTGGTCATGCCCGGCGCGGTATTCACTTCCAGCAGATAAAAGCGTCCGCTCGCGCGATCGCGCATGACGTCGACGCGGCCCCAGCCGCGGCAACCGGCGGCCTGGAACGCCGCCAGCGCGATGCGCCGGATCCCGGCCTCGTCGTCGCCTTCCAGGCCGGGGCACAGGTACTGCGTGTCCTCCGCGACATACTTGGCGTGGTAGTCGTACCACTGGCCCTTGGGCACGATCCGGATCGACGGCAGCGCGACTTCGCCGAGGATGCCCACGGTCAGTTCGTCGCCCTCGATCAATTGTTCCATCAGCAGCTCGCCGTCATAGCGCGCGGCCAGTTCCACGGCGCTGTCGAGATCGCCGTCCTGGAACACGCGGGTCACGCCCACGCTGGAGCCTTCGTTGGCCGGCTTGACGATCACCGGCAGGCCCAGCTCGCGCGCGGCGGCATGCACGTCGTCGCCCTTCAGCAGGCGCACATAACGCGGCGTCGGCAGTCCCAGCGACAGCCAGACCTGTTTGGTCCGCACCTTGTCCATGCTCAGCGCCGAGCCCAGCACGGGCGAACCGGTGTACGGCATGCCGAAGGCTTCCATCAGACCCTGCACCACGCCGTCCTCGCCGCCACCCTTGTGGCCGTGCAGGATGTTGAAGACGCGATCGAACCGATGCTGGACCAGCGCCTCGGCCAGCGCGGGAATACCGTCGACGGCCGTGGCGTCGATGCCGCGCGAACGCAGCGCTTCCAGCACGTTGCGGCCGGAATCGCGCGACACCTCGGCCTCGCTGGACGTACCGCCCAGCAGCACGGCGACGCGACCGAAACGGGCCGGGTCGGTGACGCGTGGCGGCGGAAACGGAAACTCGCTCATGTGTGTTGTTGCGCCTTTGCGCCGTTGGGATCCACAAAACCGTGCGCGGCGATCTGCTGGGCGATGTGGCCGATGTCGCCGGCGCCCATCATCAGCAGCAGATCACCGTCGCGCAGGACGTCCGGCAGCACTTCGACCAATTCGCCGACCTGGCTGACCACCACCGGTTCGTTGCGGCCGCGCGCGCGGATGGCGCGCGCCAGCGACCGCGCGTCGGCGCCGGCGATCGGCGCCTCGCCGGCGGGATACACCTCGCTCAGCACCAGCGCGTCGGCCTCGGAAAGCACCGCGGCGAACGCATCGAACTGATCGCGGGTACGGCTGTAGCGGTGCGGCTGGAACGCCACCACCAGGCGCTTGTCCGGCCAACCGCCGCGCGCGGCCGCGAACACCGCCGCCAGTTCCTTGGGATGGTGGCCGTAGTCGTCGACCAGGCGGACCCGCGCACCGCCGGCGGTGGCGACTTCGCCCAGATCGTTGAACCGGCGCCCGATGCCGGCGAACTTCTCCAGCGCCGCGCCGATGTTTTCCGGCGACACGCCCAGTTGCCAGCCGACCGCGGCCGCGGCCAGCGCATTCAGCACGTTGTGGCGGCCCGGCAGCGCCAGCGTCACCGGAATGCTGGCGTCTTCCGGCAGGCGCAGGGTGAAGCGCATGCGGCCGGCTTCCTGCACGACGTCCTCGGCGCGCACGTCGGCGTTGTCGGCGATGCCGTAGGTCATCACGTGGCGCGGGGTTTCCGCGGCCAGCGCGGCGACTTCGGGATCGTCGATGCACAGCACCGCCAGGCCGTAGAACGGCAGGCGCTGCAGGAACTCGGCGAACGCCGCCTTGACCCGCTCGAAATCGTTGTCGTAGTTCTCCAGGTGATCCGCGTCGATGTTGGTGACGATCGAGATCAGCGGATTCAGGCGCAGGAAACTGCCGTCGCTCTCGTCCGCCTCGGCCACCAGCCATTGCCCGTCCCCGAGCTTGGCGTTGGCGCCGGCGGCCAGCAATTGCCCACCGATCACGAAGGTCGGATCCAGCCCGCCCTCGCTCAGCACCGCCGCCGTCAGGCTGGTGGTGGTGGTCTTGCCGTGCGTGCCGGCGACCGCGATGCCGCGTCGGAAACGCATGAGCTCGGCGAGCATGGCCGCACGCGGGACGATCGGAATGCGCTGCGAGCGCGCTTCCATCAGTTCCGGGTTGTCGTGCCTGATCGCGCTGGACACGACCACGCAGTCGGTTCCCAGCACGTTGGAAGCGTTGTGGCCACGCATCACCCGCGCGCCCAGCGAGGCCAGCCGGCGCGTGGCGGCATTGTCGGCGTTGTCCGAACCGGAGACCTCGTAGCCCAGCGTGCACAGCACTTCGGCGATGCCGCTCATGCCGGAACCGCCGATGCCGACGAAATGGACACGCCGGAACTCACGCGCCAGGTTGCCGGTGTGCTGCAGGCGGCGTTCGCGGGCGGCGGCCATCATGCGGCACCTCCGGCACCGGGATTGGGGACTCGGGATCGGGGATTTGCGCGTGCATGCGCGCGCCTCCGGCCTTCGCCGGTGGCGTTGCTGTTGCGAATCTCCATTCCCCAATCACGAATCACGGCTTTCCTCCAGAATGATGTCGGCGATGCGGTCGGCCGCATCGACCTTGGCCAGGCCGCGTGCGGCCTCGGCCATCGCAAGTCTCTTGTCCGGGTGCCGGGCGAGATCGCCGAGCACGCCGTGCAGGCGTTCGGCCAGGTAGTCGTCCTGTTTCAGCAGGACGGCGGCTTCGCGTTCGACCAGGAACTCGGCGTTGCGGGTCTGGTGGTCATCCACCGCCTGCGGGAACGGCACCAGCACGCTGCCCACGCCCACCGCGCACAGTTCGGCCAGGGTGGAGGCACCGGCGCGGCAGACCACCAGATCGGCCCAGGCGTAGGCGGCCGCCATGTCGGTGATGAAGGCCTCCACGCTTGCGGGCACGCCCGCGTCGGCATACGCCTTCGCGGCTTCCTCGCGCATCTTCTCGCCGCACTGGTGGCGGATGGACACCGGCGTCTCCGTACCCAGCATCGACACCGCGCGCGGCACGGCCTGGTTGAGCGCGCGCGCACCCTGGCTGCCGCCGAGCACGAGCAGGCGCAGCGCACCCTCGCGGCCGGCCATGCGCGGGACCGGCGGGGCGACCGCGGCGATTTCCTCGCGCACCGGGTTGCCGACGTATTCCTCGCCACTGGCGAAGCTGCCCGGGAACCCGCTCAGGATCCGGCGGGCGAAGCGCGCCAGCACGCGGTTGGTGAAGCCGGGCGCGCGATTCTGTTCGTGCACCAGCAGCGGTTTGCCCAGCAGGCGCGCGGCCAGGCCGCCGGGACCGGCGGCGAACCCGCCGAAACTGACCACGGCGCGCGGACGGCGCGCGCGCAACAGGCCCATCGCACCGGCGACGGCGCGTCCGACCCGCAGCGGCGCGCCGAGCAGCGCGAGCTTGCCCTTCCCGCGCAGCGCCGCGATCGGGAGCGTGTCCAGCGGAATGCCGTGCGGCGGGACCAGGCGGGTTTCCATCGCGCCGTCCGCGCCGAGCCAGGTCACCGGCACGCCGCGCGCGCGCAGCACTTTCGCCACCGCCAGCGCGGGGAAGATATGTCCACCGGTACCGCCGGCCAGGATCATCACGGGCTGGGCCGCGCTCATGCGGTCCTCCCGAAGATGGGTTCGATGCGCTGGCGCAGGCGACTGGTGCCACGCACGGCGGCGGCGGGTGCAGGCGCCACGGAAGGTGCAGCGGCCGGCGTCGCGGCCGGCGCCTCGCTCGGCGTGTCGGGCGAGTTGGTTTCCCCACCTGCCTGCAACTCGCCCCGCAGCGCGACCTGGCGCTGTGCGCGCTCGAGTTCGTAAGACACCCGCAGCAGCAGCCCCATCGCCGCGCAGGTCATCAGCACGCTCGAGCCGCCGGAGGAAATCAAGGGCAGGGTCAGGCCCTTGGTCGGCAGCAGGCCCAGGTTCACGCCCATCGAAACGAAACTCTGCAGGCCAATCCACAACGCGATGCCGAAGGCGCAGTAGCCGGCGAAGTGGCGGCGCATCTCCACGCAGCGCAGGCCGATCCAGAAGGCGCGTCCCACCAGCAGCGCGTACAGGCCGATGACCAGGCAGATACCGATGAACCCCAGTTCTTCGCCGATCACCGAGAAGATGAAGTCGGTATGCACTTCCGGCAGGTAGTTGAGCTTGAGCACCGAACCGCCCAGGCCGATGCCGGCCCACTCGCCGCGGCCGATCGCCATCAGCGCATTGGTCAGCTGGTAGCCCGAACCGAACGGATCCGCCCACGGATCGGCGAACGAGGTCAGGCGACGCATGCGGTAGGGCTCGGCGATGGCGATCGCCGCCAGCACCGGCAGGCCGACCAGCACCGGCCCGAACATCCGCGGCATGTTGACGCCGCCCAGCACCAGCATGCCGGCGGTGATCGCCAGCAGCAGCGAGGACGAACCGAAGTCCGGCTGCATCAGCAGCAGCGCCACCAGCACCACCACCACGCCGAGCGGCTTGAGCATCGCGATCCAGGTCGCGTTGACCTCGTCGCGGAAGCGCACCAGGTAGCTCGCCAGCCATACGATGAAGAACACCTTGACCGCTTCGACTACCTGGAAGTTTGAAATGCCCAGGTTGATCCAGCGATGCGCGCCCTTCACGCTCACGCCCAGGCCCGGCACGAACACCAGCAGCAACAGGCCGACGCAGCCCAGCAGCAGCAACTGGTTGTAGTGCTCGACGGTCTTCAGTTCGGTGCGCATCGCCCAGATCGCCAGGCCGATGCCGCCGGCCAGGAACATCAGGTGGCGGACCAGGTAGTAGAACGGCGTGGCCGTCTGCGAGATCGAGCTGGACGCCACCATCACCACGCCCAGCGAGGCGAGCGCCAGCGCCGCGCCCAGCAGCCACGGGTCGAAGCGGCCACCGATGGCCTCCAATCGCGTTGCCTGGCGCAGGCGGTCGTTCATCAGCGCACCTTCAACGTGGCCAGGCCGACCAGCACCAGCACCACCGAGATGATCCAGAAGCGCACGATCACGCGCGG
>Ga0182741_1002633_pt1 | contig 20481 bp, 12 predicted proteins | sample eDN5th37CBELigOP_FD_128874 | JGI IMG/M metagenome (GOLD analysis project Ga0182741, IMG submission 128874) | Enriched Organic Plus compost microbial communities from Emeryville, California, USA - eDNA 5th pass 37_C BE-Lig OP (version 2) (version 2) ... | reverse complement strand
TAATCCCCAAGGCCCGATTCTGACCCAGACTGGAGTGGCATCACAGACGGCTTCAACTGCAGTAACGCCAACGCTTCCTCCTGCCTCGACTGGTGGCGTTCAGACGTCCCCACAGACAAACCATTCTCAGCTCAGCACAATGACACAGCCCCCATCACAAACGAGTACCATTACCCCTAACCAGGATCTCACGACAACTGACTCTCAACCGCCGTCCTGCGCTTCAGCGGGAGCGCTAACACCCGCCACAATCTCCGTACAACCCCATGAACCTGTTGTGGCAGGTGCTGAGCACCTAACACACCAGGAATTTCCTTCAACTGACTTGCGGATTAATATAAGCGACAATAGGGAGGCCTTGGATCAGCTCACGACAATGCTTGGATATGACAGTCCCAACAGCAATTCGCAGATCTCCGAAGTCGGTGTTGCCGTCCAGCAGTCATGCGTCAGTGCCACTCGCTTTGAGACCTCGACTACAGCGACAATGAAACGAACTCCACCGGTGGCCGCTGATGTTGATAGCATGGTGTCACCTCACTAAGGGCTTCATCGCTTTTCGTACTACGTAGAACTCAACTTCTTTGTAACTTAAGCATATTACCCACACAAACGTATAGTAGGATCAAACTCTCGCCGTACGTTGTCTACATTTGATTAACAAATCTCCACCCCATTTTGGAATGGTTACATCTATTCTGTTTCATCGATCGATGCGATTTTATACAACCGCTGAAACTTGCTATATGTACATCTGTTAATTACCTCAAGCCATTGGATTCAGTTACATGGCGTTACACAAGACCCACTAGGTATCATAAAACCAAACAAGACCAAGAATGAATGTAACTCCTTTTTCGCCTTACTTCTTCTTCGGCTTTCCGGATTGGGACTTCTTGTCGCTGGCTTTTGTACTAGCAGCGGACGCATCAATCTGCTTCTTGGACTTACCAGACATCTCTGCGTTCATGGCTCGGAGCGCCGCGGCAACACCCTCGGGGCCAAGCTGTGCCATGAGCTTCGCAAGAGCCTCAGCTTGGGCCTCCTTTGAATCGTCCTTGGGCTTTACAGGGCGCAACTCGTTCACCGGGACAGCTAGCAAGTCAACTGGGACACCAGCAACCACTTCTGCTTCAGGCCCCTCTTTACTTGCTTTAGAGCTGTGCTTTGCTTTCATGGCTGACAGAGCCTCGGCTTCAATCTTTTCTTCATCATCATCGCCTTCGCTATCATAATCGTAGTAATCGAAGTCCTCGTCTTCATCCATATCGAAGTCGTCATACATGTCATCAGAGAATTCTCCATTCTCGTCCTCAAGGTTTGTCTTTTTCTCGTGGACAGAGGCCTTTTTCCCCTCCTTTTTACTGCCTGCAGCGTCGATGCCTTCTTCATCCTCCTCTGATGCGAGGATCGCTTGACGTCGGAGTTCCTCCCAGTCAATCACTTTCCCGGCCTCAAGGTCCTCGATAACCTGAACGATTTGCTCTGGATCACTCAGGTAACCCTGATCAATGTGACGTCGGATGCTGCGTTTCTCACGCTCCTTGAGGGCGGCTCCGTCGAGACGCTTCATGGCGTAGCCTTCTGTGATTGCTGCAATCTCATTAGCGCTTTCTGCTGGTGCCTTGCACTTGGGGCAGATACCCTTCTCGTACGCACAGTTGTCGCAAACCGTGTGGTAGGCTCGGCGAATGGTTTTTTGTGCACAGTTGTCACACTTGCGAGGCTGCTGAAGAGGCTTGTACTTTCGATACGTCTTACGCCATTCAATGATCTGTGCACAGCGATGGCACAGACCGACGTGCTTAATACTCATGATGTACGCGGTTTTGACGGAGTGAGGATTGTGGTAGAACTTGATTTCGTTTTGGTGTGCGGGACGTCTTCCCTTCTTTTTCTTCTTCTCACGTCCCACATGTGCGGTGCTCATGGCTGTGTATGTCTAGACATGGAATATAGGGCAACATATTCGCCAGTCAGCTCGTGTCTGTGTCTCAGCGAGCCCTAGGTGCGTGAACGAAGACTTCCCAAGCATCCTCCGATCTCGGCTGTGAGAGGGATGGCACACTGCCCGTTACGGCAGCGCGGTTTTTCCGAGCAATTCGAGGTGAAGGTGTGATGCATCTCTTCTCACATGTCTCCCATTCCTCGCACCGGCTCCTCATCCTCTAAGTTCGCATAGGCAAGCAGATGTTTTCTCGAGCTTGGTACGGATTCCCGTAAGCGTTTAGGTCCAGACCCTTCGGACTAGCTAGTGATGGCATTCCCGATAGTTTGACAGCATTTTGAACCCACGACTAACTCACAATTCATCAAACACTTACGTTTGCAATTCTGCTCCGCAAGGCGCATTCCGCACGCAGGTGGATGAAATTAACTAGTTCTCCAGGAGGGGGTGGATGGAATCACGTGGAAACCCGAATGGATATGGATCTTCAGGAGGGTGAAATTTGACTATCGTGCGCGTGTGTTGTCGTGCAATTATGCTTATTATATTTTGATCTTCCACGTACTGCATTATTCGAGTTTATAGATGTCAAGCCAACTTTTCCGTGCGTATTGCCGGCTCAATCACACGCTTCGAGCTCTGGTACGTTCGCTTCACGTGACTGTTTCGCGCGCAGTTCTCGCTCGAGTCACTTGGCCCTTCTTCTTCCGGGCCTACATCAGCCTTAAATCAATGCGACTTATCCTTCTGCGCCAACTATTCCCTGAAACTGCTTCTAGAGCGCTTCACTTCCTCGCCACTTCAGCTCGGTCTCAAGTGGATCCACTGCCGCTGCTGCTGGCAGTGGCAGCGCAGAGGCTCGCAATAACCTGGCGAACATCCTGAACGCGCAGCTCGAGGAGATGAAGTCCATCGGTACGTACAAGCGCGAGCTCGTCATCACCAGCCCCCAGCAGAGCCTCGTGACCATCACCCAGGCCGACAAGCCCATCTACAACTTCTGTGCGAACAACTACCTCGGCCTATCGAACGACCCCGATTTGATCGAGGCGGCGAAGAAGGCCCTTGACACTCATGGCCTTGGTCTTTCCTCAGTTCGTTTCATCTGTGGTACTCAGGATATCCACAAGCGACTTGAAAACTTGATCAGCGAGTTCTACGGGACCGAAGACACCATCCTGTATCCTTCGGCTTTCGATGCTAATGCTGGTCTCTTCGAGGCTATTCTTGGTCCTGAAGATGCTGTTATCTCGGATGAACTCAACCATGCTTCCATTATTGACGGTATCCGCTTGTGCAAGGCCCAGCGCCACCGTTTCAAGCACATGGACTACGACGACCTCGAACGCATCTTGAAGGAGACTCAGGGTTGCCGCCAGCGATTGATCGCAACCGATGGTTCCTTCTCCATGGATGGTCACATTGCTGATCTCAAGAAAATCTGCGACTTGGCAGACAAGTACAAGGCACTTGTCTTCGTTGATGACGCTCACTCGACCGGTTTCCTCGGCAAGACCGGCCGCGGCACTGCTGAGTACTGCGGCGTGAGTGGCCGCGTTGACATCGTCAACAGCACTCTTGGTAAGGCGATGGGTGGTGCTTCTGGTGGTTATACTACCGGTCCTAAGGCGGTCATTGACACCCTCCGTAACAAGGCACGTCCATATCTCTTCTCGAACTCGGTTGCGCCTGCACTTGTCGCTGGCGCCATTGCTGCCTTCGAGAAGATCATGAAAGACACAAGCTTGCGTGACAAGCTTGAGGCGAACACGAAGCTCTTCCGCACCCTCATGCACCAGAATGGTTTCGAGGTTGAGCCCGATGGCCACCCCATCGTCCCAGTCATGTTGGGCGATGCTAAGCTTGCAAGCGACTTCGCGAGGGAGATGCTCAAGGAAGGCATCTATGTCGTTGCCTTCTCGTACCCTGTCGTGCCCAAGGGTAAGGCTCGTATCCGCGTCCAGATCTCGGCTGGTCATGACGAGGCTGCCATCCGACATTGCGCTCAGGCCTTCCTTAACGTTCGCAAGCGCTTGACTGGCAAATAAGCATTGCATGCAGGAGCTGCACGTTAGAGCTTGACTCCAGCGCATACTGCAAGTGTTGATCATGTAGCGCATTTGCAAGCATTCATGTCAGCCACTTGCAGTCTATCTAGTTCGGGAGATCGACTCTACAAGGGCAACTAACGAATCCAGCAGATGCACGGTAGTCACCGAACCGGGTCATATTTATTGGCTTTTCATCCATTCTAATATACATAAACCTATACATAGTTTAATACCTGCTGCTGCTCCTGTTGGTCACCTGATTGTAGAGTACATTTGATACAAGTTGCTTGTGAACTTGGGGAGGTCGAGACCATAATTTCGTAAGGCGCTCTCACGAGGCGAGAAGATCTTGACCTGTCGGACATGCGTGTCACGACCATTCTGGTGACTCTGCAGTATTGCAATTTGCAGCACATGGGCACGACACACTCCTAGCGAAGCCCCTGCATCAGGCCCCATGTGCGAGGCAGGAGCAGCGCCAATAGGAATGACCACCCAACCCTGAGGTTGATCCAACTCCACACACTGTACCTCTTCGACATCGTGCAAGTCGGTACCCACACGGATGGATATCTTTGCTGGCGTGTAGCTCTCGTCGCATCTGTAATCAAGATACAGTGCCACCTCTTGCAGTCTGAGCTTCTTCTGAAAGTGAACATTAATTAGGTGTGGATGCGACCCATCTGACTGCCAAAATGTGTCAGGGTCGCCGTCTCGAAGTTGATCAGCTCCGTTTCCAGGTTTGGCAGAGGACAGCGTCCAGACACCTTCGTCACCGACTTCCCGAAGCCACTCGTTGTGCTCCAGCTTCTCCACGATACGATACGGAAGTGAAGATGCCTCAGGGTCTCCTTCCGCATCGTTCTCTGCAGCGTCCTCGGGATTCGCTGACCTTCGTCTGCTTACCCGTCTACCAGTTGATTTCGTTTCATCCTCTTGATCTTTGATTTCACTCGTGCTCTGAGCCTCCTCACCGGTATCCTCCTCTGTCTCGTCCAGGTCCACTTCTTCGTCGGCATCAAGTTGTGTCGACAGGGCGGTTGGCACGAATACTTCACTGGCTGGCCTAGCTGCGCCGTGTCGAGTAGAGCGTGGCAGGCCGAGCCAGCTCATGTCCATTTCATACACTGAGCTCATGTCGGACTATTGGTTGTGCTGCTCAGGCGCAGACTGTCCCCGACTCAATCAACTTGCAGAGCTCTGGAACTTTGCCTTGAGAGTGTTGTGACGCGAGTCAAGCGGCTAGAGTGGGTTACAAAAGCATGCTATTTCATAAGCAACAGGCAATAAAGCGTTCAATGGCCACGCCTCATGGTATTCCAGTGAGAGAAGCTCGTATAACGGTTAGAATAGTGAGAAGGTTTCGCTTTTGCGCGTGAAATACTGAGTGCAGGAGTAGACTGCGATGAGAGGCGAATGCTACACAAAATGGACAGTTGAATGCCATTCACCTCAAGCCACAGCACTCGCGTGACCTTCCCCACACACCACTGTGACACTGCCCCTCTTACCCTGAAATCGTCAGGAGGCGGAGCGTCCCGAGGGTGCAATCGGGCCCGACCTCGGGAACGAAAGTATTTGCGCACCCCGCATCTCCACAGATTCTTGGTCAAGATAGCGCCAGGCTGAGGTTTTGAGCATTCTCAAGCTGGTGTTTTAAACGCAGTTTTAACACAGTTAACTAGTACGTATCACGATGAAATCTGCGCATTCTCCTAGATCTACATGTGGTATACGAATATTTATTATTATTATAACAGAATAGTACCGTATATACCTGCGTTTCGCTCTTGAAGAAGGTCTCGAATCAGCAAATCTCTCGCTTCTCTCAAGTTTTGCGCCTGTATTTCGTCGGTTTCGCACTGCTGCCGCCGCGTAATAATAGCATCTCGAGACGTATCCCGGACCTGCGCCTCAGATTTTAACTTAGGATGCGCAGGACACATGCACACACGCGTGAGAATGGCCTCCGATCTGTGCTTTTCGAGCCTAAGTCTGACTCAAGTGCGGGTGCAAAATCTTGTCCAGGACGCCTAGTTTGGACACGGTTTTGGATGCCATGCCGTCAGTGCACACACGGGCTATGCATGCGATTCGACTTCTCTTGATGAGTAGAACGTAGAGATCCTCGCAAGATCCGCTTGCACAAAGGGATCCACTATGCAATCCTAGCGCTTTGCTAACCCTTGACACCTGACCAAACTCCCTCCTATAGTGCGGTTCCTTCACTTGATCAAGCCTGTAACCTATGTGTTACCGGAAGTCGCACCTCCCACACAGCGTATTCCTACCAAGGAGAAGCTCTGGTGCACTGTGGCCACCTTGCTGATCTTCTTGATCTGCTGCCAGATCCCTCTCTATGGTGTCCGCAACACCTCATCCTCGGATCCCTTCTACTGGATTCGTGTCATCCTCGCTTCCAACCGTGGTACTCTGATGGAGCTCGGTATTTCCCCCATTGTCACCTCCGGTATTGTCATGCAACTCCTGGCCGGCTCTGGTATCCTTGAGGTTAACCAGTCTGACAAGGAGGAGCGCCAGCTCTTCGCTTCTGCTCAGAAGATCCTTGGTATCCTCATCACTTTGGGTGAGGCCGTCGCTTACGTTCTCTCCGGCATGTACGGTGACATCAAGGAGATTGGTGCTGGTAATGCTATCTTGATCATCCTCCAGTTGCTCGTTGCCGGCATCATCGTTCTGTTGCTTGATGAGCTCCTTCAGGTCGGTTGGGGTATCGGCTCTGCTATCTCGATCTTCATTGCTACGAACATTTGCGAGACTATCGTTTGGAAGGCCTTCTCTCCAGTTGCTATCACTGGTCCTAACGGCACGGAATTCGAGGGCGCAATCATCGCTTTCTTCCACCTTCTTTACGTTCGTCCCAACAAGTTCTCTGCTCTTTTCGAGGCTTTCTACCGCTCTCACCTCCCTAACCTGACTAACCTCATCGCAACTGTTGTGGTGTTCTTGGTCGTTATTTACTTCCAGGGTTTCCGTGTCGAGCTCAAGGTCGAGGATGAGCGTGGTTTCGTTGCACCTTACCCCATCAAGTTGTTCTACACTTCCAACATTCCCATCATCCTTCAGACTGCTCTCGTCTCCAACCTCTACTTCTTCTCTCAGCTTATCTACAAGCGCTTCCCCACCAACCTTCTTGTTCGCATTCTTGGTGTATGGCAGGACAGTGGCAGCGGCTACTCGATCCCTGTCGGTGGTCTTGCTTACTACGTTTCGCCTCCTCAGTCTCTCTGGTCCATGTTGACTGATCCTATCCACGCTGTCTTCTACATCGCTTTCGTCTTGCTCACCTGTGCCTTCTTCTCCAAGACTTGGATCGAGGTCTCTGGTGCTTCCGTCGCTGATGTTGAGGCTCAGCTCAAGGCTCAGGGTCGTCACCTGGTTAAGACTAAGGACTACACCCGCATGCTTCTTAACCGCACCATTCCCATCGCAGCTTCCTTCGGTGGTATGTGCATTGGTGCACTTTCCGTCGGTGCTGACCTCCTCGGTGCTATTGGTTCGGGTACCGGTATCCTCCTTGCCGTCACCACCGTTTACCAATACTTCGAGCTCCTCGCCAAGGAGAACGACGGTATGCTCTTGTAAAATGAGCACGCACACAACAGCTAGTAGAATGTCTGGGAAGCATTGTATGCACAGAAGATAATCTAGTAGTGGTCATGCCGAGTAGATGGCAAAAAAATTGTAGATTGATAAAGTTCGCGCTACGCTACTAGGGAGTCTTCCACCAGAACAATGTACTTCTAATCTTAGTGATGTGCATGAATCCCGACATGCAGGGCGACGAACCAGTTGAGCGCCATTAATTGTAGGGTAGCTGGTTGGACGAAGGTCCTTCTGGTTCGGCAGTGCGGGTCGCTTGGGAGACCTCATCAGAGACCGACTGCCGCACGCTAGGGAGAGCCACATAGATTAACTACGAACACCATCCAATGTTCATCTGTCATGCTGGCATGACAGCCGTATAGAATAAAACAGTTAACTTCCATCTGTAGGTTATATCGATGAATGCCGGTCGGTTTGAGGAAGCATACGGTGGTTGCAACAATTGAGCGGAATGGTTTATTACAACAACTGCCCGAGAACGGACAAACGCTACATTACAAAAACCACTTGCTTAGTGAGATGGCTTCGTACGGAAGCACCGTAGGAAGCCTTCAGTGAACTTGGAGTCTGATATGGTCTTGAGGGAATCCAAACACAGATCAACAAACTGTTTCAGAGTAAGCTTCGTCTCTGGATCTTGCTGAGTCCATGCAGGAGGTACTCCATCTGGTAGGTTTTCGAACCCTCCTGCAATCACCTCCACTGCCCGCGCAGCTTCGCGAAGAGGTAGCTGTTCCTCGACCTTGGTGTCGAGGTGGAGGAACAGTCGAGTCAATCGTGCCAGTCGTGGTGCTGAGTGCTGTCGCAGGATGGGGAGTTGATCTTCTGCTGCGGCCATCGCATGGTCGAACTGGTCGTTGGTCAATGTGTGCGATACTTGAAGTGCAAACCTTACGAACTCGCTGTCATTCACAAATCCATCCACGTCAGAACCAAATGGATCCTGCGCACGACCTGCCGGAATGCCCATCGCTCCAAGGAGCAGGTAAGATTCGAATCTTGGCAATGCTGGTCGTTCTTGCAGATATCTACAGTAGAGATTAAGAAGCCGAGTTGCTCGACCGACAATCGCTGCATCTGAGCTCAAGTCGCTGCGCGCAAGTGCATACAGCTTGCGAGTGTAGGTATTGGGATGAGAATGCCGTGAAGCACTCAGGACCAAATCGAGGACCTCCACCTGAGACATCGTGGGAATCGTAAGTTTAAAGTCTGTACCGTTCGGTGTCCTTCGGACGAATGTGCACTTCTTGCTTGTGAACCATGAAACTGCGTTCTGTTGTGCGATTTTAATGGTATCATGATGGGAGCTTGATGTCACGTCGCCCTCTCCTTCCTGGGACTCTAGCTGTGACATCAAGAAGTATGCGCCAATAAGACTGATTTCCTTGGACTCATCTGACCGTGAAAAGAAGTTGGGTAACGTGCTGATGGTAACCGTCGCACGTGGGTCCTCGGATATAACTTGTTCCAAGCTCTTTTGACTTCGATGGGGTCTCCTTTGCGTTGACGTCCCTTGATCAACTTGTGTCTGTGTGTCTGCAGCGACAACTGCATCCTCGGATGCAGCTGTAGCCGCGGCCGCAGATGATGGTGCGGTGGCCCCGAGAACGCCACCAATCGCTGCAGCGCCTCCATTCTGTGCTAGGAAAGGTACATGAGCATTGGGGAACTCCATGGCGAGAGACGACGTGGCCGACTGTGAGGTCCCGCTGAGCCCACTTCCGGAGAATGCATCCGCTCCTGGACTGCTAGCGGCTAGACCAGACTTGGATACCGCAGCTGGCCCAGCGTTGTCCCGAGGACTGCTGGGATCATCTCGTCGAAACTTGGAAACGACGATACCTTCGTTGGCAAGGCTGGAGAGGAATTTCAGGATCAAGACGAGGTATGCAGGGCGACAGTGAGCGTGTGGCGGCTTGAAAGCACACATGTGACAGTTGCGAGTCAAGGATATGCCAGTTGAGGTGCAAGCCCAAGTCCATATGCTGCGGGCGGGCTACGTACGCGGTGAAGTAATCTCGCGAGAACTCGGCGATATTTTCTGGGCTGTATCGTATTACTTCGCGTGCCCAATCACGGAGAATTTCCGGGAATTCTTTTGGTATACGGAATCTGTCGCGCAAATCCATATTTTAACTTCGAGTTCAACAGCCCTATCCTGAGATATCCAACTCCTAACAGGCGTGTTTCAAGCCAAAAGTTTGAACTTGAACGGTTGGCCGTTACTTGGTGCGTGGGTGAGCCCATCCACCCTGAAAAAAAGTCTACAGGTGTTTGGCTCGGACCAGCCAACTCCAGTCATACACCCTCTGCAACACCGTACGCATATCCGTGCTGCAGACACTCCTGGGAGCACTGCAGCAAGACCTTGGTGACTTGTGCACTTGTGAGCAACTTGCAAACTTGGATCTAACGCAGAAGCTCTCTTACATCACAAGTTCTGGACACGTCGACATTTCGGCCTTCGAGCACAGAGCAGCTGAAGGCAGGGATAGTGCGTGCATTCACGTCAGAGACAAGCACTTGCTGATACGAATCAATCAACTTCGCTATCCTTCCTAACTGTCAACACCCTACCAAACTCAAAGCATGACGGCGAACACCAGCCCCATCCGCTGCGCAGTCATGAGCGGCCTGCTGGCGATGCTCTCAGGAGTCACGGCCAAGCTGGCTTACAATACTGATATCCACGCCCAGGCAGTGGCTCAAGTCTGCTCCCTTCACGAGGCTTGGATCCGGCCGTCTATTCCAGCTTCATTCAACTCGATGCTCAGTCTTACGAACACTCCGCTGGCCGAAGCGCAGTGTCATCAGATCGTGCACTATACCTGGATTGCGTTTGCCATTCTGACACTTGTTCTGAATACCGAATCTCTGCGGTACTCCCTCATGACCATGAGCCAGTCAAACACGTCTCTTGGCGCGTTTGTGATCAATGCAACGTGTCTTTTTGGGCTTTCGTTTCTGACGACCTTTACGATTGCCTTGATCAACGCTGATTCACTTGCGATTGCCACACTATTCTCAGTACGGCAACTTAGTGGTGCCGCTCTATTATTGGCTGGGCTATATCTTGTCATGAGTGCAACCGGCCCTTCTCAGCAACCTGAACCTCACGCGTCAACCAGCAGCGCTGTATCTTCGGCGGGTCTCTCTCCTCAGAAACCCAGCGTTGCACCTGAGCAGTGGATCTTCTTCATCGTTGTTGCCTTGTTGCTGGGGTTTGAATATGTTCTCATTTCGGGCCAGCTCGTACATGTCTCCATCAGTTGACTTAGCTCAGTGGAGTTTATTACTTCGTCAAGCGTACGTTATCGAGTCGCTTGGTACAAGTGCATCTGGCAATCAAATTCATCTCTGAACCTTCGACCATCGTGAGCGGAACGGATTTAAGCGCAGTTGCGACAGCCCTCTTCCTCGAAAGATGATTCATTCAGTCGCAAACGGTTGCGGAGCGGTAATGACGAGGCGGGGTAGGATCTGCGTGGAGCTCTGCGGAACTCATCATCAAGATCCGCACGGTAGTTTCGGCTGCGAACTCGTGGGGCATGACCTAGTCTCCTATCCCTCCATCGCGTGTATTCCGCAAAGTCACCATGGCAGGTAGGGCACGCAGGATCGCGGCCACCGCAACAAGTATCCACGTCATCACGAAGGGCATAACGACGTCGTCGTCGTCGGCGGCCCTCGTCTGGTCTGAACATCGGCTGGCAGTCCACGCACGAGCAATCGGCACATGGACATGGACCCTCGACATAGGGCCCCATCATATCTGGTACCTCAAATCGGCGGCGTCGCGCGCTGGAGCGACGCATACGAGGCGAGTCGTAGTCGATCTCGCGAGTGAAGCGCGGCTCAGCCAGTGATGGATCTGGACCAAGACGACCTTGCGCACTGGCAAGGTACATGCAAGCAACAACGCAGACAACGACTGCTACCAAGAAAATACGTGGTGATCTCATTTCTAGACTATGATGTGTGAGGGCAATGGTATGGGCACCCGACAGAGTGAGGAACACGTGAGTGCTACGCAAGTGGTCAATCAAACACTTCAATCGAGATACTCGTGAGAAGCATAGATAATCTTGATATTCATGAATACAATGCATTGTTTAATCTTGATGATGAATATACACACTAGTGTCTCGCTCACAGCTATTAGCATTGCGACAACCTGCTTCAAAATACCTCACCAACCCTTACTGAAAAGTGTGTCAAGTCTGCGATTTCTCCTTCCCCAGTGAGTGCGGTACTGAAAAGCTGACGCGGCTCCGACCTCCCGGTTTTGCTGACATCAGCTGGGACGGCGTATCTTACTGCTTATAACATGTGCATGTATGATGCACACTGCAAGCGCGGTTTTGTATTGACAATACATATTTGATACTTTGGTCGAGTATATCTTGGTCTATGGACGCTTCCGGGTAAAAGGAGTTATGCTCTGACACAAATAAAATGCATGGATCATGGCTCCAGATGCGGATTCATTGAACGATGAGCTCTTCGGGATGTCGACGGCTTGAGGACCCTGATCTCAGACCTCGGGTTAGGGATGTCTCAGACCTTCGGGCCGTCTCGACAGAGCTCGGAGAGGACAGGTGCGGGAAGGCACCACCACGAAGGGCCTCATCCCTAGTTTCCTGCACTTCCCTAAGTGTGATCCCCACCTAGGCATGCAAGTCCTCAGTGAAGAAGCAATAAATCAATTAGGGCAGCAGAGCATACCTGGTCGACATTTCGAGGTAGCAGTTGAATGTCGACGGAGATCGATGTGCACAAAGCTTCAACATCCTTCGATTGTGGATGTGCATGGGCCACACCCACGCGTGGCCATTTTTGCGTGAAGGCTAATCCTGAAAAGCATCGTCTTCGCACCGGACCTTGACCTGAGTTCAAGTAGTTAACGACTCGATGTTGCATTGCCGTAGTCGCCTTTTTCGTGTTATAGGCAAATTGACGTTCTATAAAGATCGGCAAGGACTAGCCTTAGCGAGTGGCCTGGCGAGTATCAAACTTGACGACCAAGACACACAGACACACAGACACACAGACACACAGACACACAGGCACACAGACACACAGACACACAGACACACACGCACAAACGCACACACAATGCAGAAGTATATAATACGAAGCATAACTCTTCTTTGTTTCTGTCTAGCCCTCATATGCATCCAATGCGTTCAAGCCCAGACAGATGTGGCTGGCTCACCATCAATCGTTGGTGACCTACCTGCCATAGCAACTGCAGGCGCCCATAGCATCACACCAAATGGTTGCTCACACGCGACGATTGTCAAGCGTGACCATGTGGAGATTTGGGAGCGTAAGCCTGAAGGTTGGGTATGTGTGAGCAGGTCTCGATGTAGCACAAGGCTGTAATTACAATCCAGAGGCAAACGCTGCACGCTTAGATTGCAGCAGTACAGAAACTGGGTCGGTTGTCAGATGACTTGTTCCATGAGTCATATTCGAGGCCCATCTTGGCTTGCATCGCTTCGGACACATCGATGGGGCCACCGCGCTTCGAGGGAGGTGCGAGACCATATCTCAGACTGCGTTGTACTTGTGACTACGCCTATTTGGAAGCCCCATGACTGCGAAGCTCGATCCTTAAGGTTCCTCCACTCCTGCACTGCAAGAGCTCCTGGTGTGGTCACATTCTATGCGCTCTCTCCTCAGCTTTATCCTTTCCCGTGATCCTCATCGTACTTGCGTTGTCACTGAATGATATGCGCTATAGCACGCTAAAGATCGCAATATTCCTGTGTAGCGGAGCTTAATGCGGGTTGTGCTTGCAGCTCCCGGACCCCGCGACTAAGCCGCATCGCAGGTTCAATAAACATGTGATGATTACTAGGTCATCAAGCGCCGAAGCCGTTGGATGTGCTACGTGCGAGGGTAGAAGCCCGCGTTAATATGCTAGCACCGGGGGTGCGCTGGCTTTTTCACAGCACGCCCTTCTGAATGGCGGCAAGGTACAAGTGATAGTACATAACAGCTACCATGGCCACTCCGACCACGAGGAGGACCTGATCGCGCCAGCTTAGCATGAGAGAGCGGGATCTGTACGTTGTACGATGCCCCGAGCGTGATAATGAGTGACGAACATGTGGGTAAGCGATTGGGTGAGTGCTCACTCATGAAGGAAAACTTTGGTGGCGATTTTCGACATGACGCTGGTAGTGCATTCAGTGAAAAAACATGAGCCATGCTCAGATCTACACAACTAGAGTGATCACACGTGTAAAATGCGCATTGCATTCCAACACAATGCGGTTTTGCACCGCATAAGACTCCTGATGGATGCGGTTTTCACCCAAAATTCGAATTTGAATTCGAAATTCAGAAATTAGGGATCGATCTGCACTGTACACTATCCGCGTTATCTGCCGCGTTCCAAGGCTAGCGCTAAAAGTAAGCTGGAATATGTGTGCTCCAGTGTATTGTAAATCGCTTCATCTGTACCGAACCCGGTATCATCCACCTTCTCTTCGTGGGGCCATGTAGCCTCTTTTGAAGTTCAAGTGCGGAGATAACATCTGCATTAAACTGAGCAGTGCATCAGTGCATGCGGCATAAAGTCAATGAATTATGCTATCCACAGAATTGAGATTGCACTGATCCAGCTTCATCTCTTCTGGGGTGAAGACCATCCCCATTTCAACGAGAGTCAAAACCTCACGGGTTGGGGATGATCAACGGACTAGGGATGCTTGCGTCACACCCGGGCGCAAGTGTGTGGTGCCACTTTTCAGCCTTGTGAACATGCTATATATATGCACTGTTGTCGCGTGTTCGGGTGGTGACATGTAGTGGTTTATACACGGAGGCAGTAGCCTTTAGGGTAAATCTAGTACTTGGGTGGCTGACTTGATCGGTACCCCATCGATCGTGTATCTCTGGCAGATTTCCATCCCATCAGAGAGTTCTCGTAAAGCTCAGAGCTCACAACGAAATATTACCCACCTGTCGTTCCTCTCCACCCGTGTGAAGCTGCCACAATGAGACCAAGACAGGCAACGCGCCTGGCATGGCTTTGTAGCGTGGTTTGTGTGGCTGCGCTAGCAGCTATAGCCCTTTCGGCGGACACAAGTGCTACATCCCCTTCTACGCCAGCAATGAATAGCACGATGCTGCCTCGAGTGAGTCGCCATCGTGCCACTCCAGTCTTCCCGACGACCCCAGTTCTCACAAACATTCGACTCTCAGGGCAGCCGCTCAGAGATGGGCCGACCAACCGCTCGCGCCGTGAACTTCCCGGAGTTGTGCCCACGCTCTCCGGTGTTCCGCATACTCTTCCCAAACCAAAGCCTGAAGAGATATCGCGCGCCCGCGAGCTTGCCGAACCATTCGCACCGTTCGAACCGGTTTCGGCAACTGCGGTCGATCCCACCCGACCTGATTCAGATGACAATATGGCTCACGCCGCTGGCGGAGATGGATCTGAACAGCCGCTCCCACATGATGGGTCACATGCAATGCCTACCGATGGAACAAGCATGGCAAGCTCTTCTCCAGGACTTGGAGGAGCCGGTGCTAGCGCCGGATTTGGAGCTGCCCCGATTGGTATCTCCACAGGCATTGGAAGTGGATATGGACATCCGGGAGCAATCTCGAAAAAGGGTCAACTCCATTCGAAGATGAGAAAATTCGGTACTTGCTCCGATGAGAATACTCCGGTGATTGTCCCACCTCTGATTGCTAATGAGAATGCGCGCATCGCAGCACCAGCAATTCCGGATTCAGTCGGCGTAGCCGGCGCTGCAGACACTGCCACGACTCTCAATGGCACAGCTGTAGCTACGAACTCTACCGAGCCCGTATCAGCACCCGCTCCGATTGTAGAGCACGTTGGGTCCTTCGCAGACGCAACAGGGTACGCAAGTGTTGAACCTGAGAATGAATACTTCCTTGGAGCGTGCGAAACTCAGTTCTTCCCGTCCGATCGTCCTCTTGAAAAGGAAATCACCCGTAGGGCCAAGAGGGATTCAGATCTCAACATGGGTGACAGAACCGTTTGGGAGGCTTTGAAGAAGGTTCCGGAGTCCAAGAGGATGCGCCAACTCCTTAGCCATGACTATCCTGAAATTGAAGAGATTCGCAACCTACTCGACTCGCCTGACCGCAATCTCACGTTCCTTGTTCCCACGGATACTGCGCTCAAAGAGGGCACTGCTTGGCTCAACCGTATGTTCCCAATGGCGGTCACACCAGACATTGCTCGAGATACGGTTCTCCTCCACATCCTGCCCACCACTCGTTTGAACCAAGACAATCTCAATCCTGGCGATTATGAGATTGTTGAAACCGCACTTACGAACCCCGACATCGTCACAGGTGAGAAGGGCCAAGGCCAGAGACTAGCCATCTATCGCACGCCAAACAAGATGACTCAGGTGTTCTGGGGAGTCTTCCATGCCCCAATGACGACTGCAAATCTCTCTGTACGAAGCTTCCGCTGCAAGAATGGTGTCATTCTCCTTGTTGACAAGGTCATGTGGCCTCCTCGCTCGTTAGCTTCGACTCTGAGAATCACTGGAAACTCCGCACTTGCGAACTTCCCGCCTGTATCAGTATTCGCCGAAGCTCTACCTTCATTTACAATCATGGTTCCACCGCCTGCTGCGATTCATCATGCTCTCCGTCGCGCATGGATTACTCCGGCTCCAGAACACAGTGCTGAGGGTCGTACTGTCCATGCAATGAGCGAAGCGTCGGATGCGATTCGCAGTATCACTCGTCGTTTGAGCTCTGAGGAATTGGCACGACCCCCTACGACGGCTGATGTGCGAGGAAGCTGCGAGTCATGGACCTGCTGTGGGGACGTGCCTAGTGAGGCAGAATTGTGTGAGTCATGTCGGCGCATTGTTCAGGCTACTGCTGGTCCTCACCGAGCTCTTCGAATGTATGCGGCCATGCTTGGCATCCAAGCCTTCCCCATTCAGGTTGATTGCGCACAATTCGCTCGCACCATCCGTGCGAAACTCATTGCCAAGCGCAACAAGGCCATTAATGAATGCAAAACAATGACTGATGAAGAGTATTTCAACAAGATTAAGAACGATTGTCTTGCCAACCAAGATCGACGCGAGAACTGCACCCGCCGTATAACCGACTTCGCCAGTCGCTATGGCATTACTCTTCATGGTCCAAACGTTGACTGTGAGCAGTTTGCCCGTAAACTCATGGAGATGCGGCGATGCGCTTGTCGTCGACTCGAGTTGTCTGAGCGCATTCGTGAAACTGGAACGACTCCTGAGCACGCCATGAACCGTGCTCGACCAGGAGGTGACCGTACTGGTGCTGTCCTGCCGAACGACTTGCTCTCACCTCGATACCCTGAAATCAGGTACCCACGCCGAATCGTTCCATTTGCCGCTGATGACGAGTCGAGTGGAATGCCACCCAACTTCGATCCCAATGACCCTGACTCGTATCCTCGTCTTTCAGAGATTCCACCTGACTCTGCTGTTGATGAGTTTATACCTCCGTTAGATGAGATTGTTCGGATGATTCGTGAGCACACGAATGCAACTTGCAATGTTGCAGAAGATATGGCAAGCGACTTGAACATGACATTGCCAGCAAATGCTCGCAACAATCCTGACGCTGCGGCGCCCCTCCTTCGGGCAAGGATGAGGGAACTCACCTTGCGTGAGTTTGCAGAAGCTAGAGCCCTTGCTCGTCGCGGAGAAGAACTCCGTGCAGCTCGCGCTCGTAGTAGCAATGCTGGCGCTGGAACACAACCACGAGCACGATATTCAAATACTCGAGGCCCAGCCCCGCGCACTCGCTCTGTACGAACAAACCAGTACATGTACTATGCACAACCAGCTCGAGGAGCGTATCGAGCGCAGCCACCTCGTCCAATGCGCTCGGGACCTGTCCCGGTTCGCCGTACGCCTGCTCAGCCAGTTTCCCCTATTCCCCCCACCCCGGCACCAGCACACTCCACCGACGCTGCAGATGCTTGCGCAGAGAGATTCATGTCAGCCATCGGTGACTGCTGCAGCTGCATCACTAATCCGTTTGAAAGATTGCGCAACGCAAACGAAACAGTCTTCACTCATGAACGATTCAAGAACATGTGCTTGAAGATTCGAGACTTCAGCCATGGTGATGAAGCCGAGGCTGCACGCGAGTTGGCAAACCTCTTTGGTCTCAACGTCCACAAGCCTGATTTTGACTGCGACAAGTTTGCAGATAAAATGATGGAGGAAAAGAAGAAGCTGATTGCTCGGTTGGAGGCTAACAATATTCATACTATTGGCGAGCTCCTTCCCAATCCACGGGCACTGGCTGATCACTGCGAACGATTTGTTGCCAACACCACCCCTATGCGACGTAATATCATTGAGTACCTGTCTCGATACGGCATCTTTGCTCGTGAGCCTATCATCAACTGCAATGAATTTGCGGAACGAGTCTCGGCGTTGTGGAACACGCTTCTTCCCCCGGAGGTTCGAGCTCGTAGAATCGAGACTCTCTCACACCCGGACGATTCCTACAGCGACAGTGACTATCCGAGCCGTTCCATGGATGTGTTTGGTCCCGAATCAGACGGATCGGACAACCGTTTGCGACTGCGATTCGTTGACATGGGACACGATGAAAAAATGAAATTAGCAAAGGAGGTTAGTGATATGATGGCACGTCACATTATTCCACACCGAATCGTTACACCCAGGGATTTGGAAACGCAATCTGTTATTCGATGCGGATTGGGTAATGTCATGCCGATCACGACTAAGGAGAAGGTGACCCTTTACAAGGATCCAAAGTCTGGCAAAATGCTGACTCGTGCTCGCAAGGCTTATTACATCGGTGGCGCACGCGTACGACAAATGGCTGTTGTGCGAAACGGAATCGCAATCTTCCTCGACCGTTTCACACAATGCGGTTGCGACATGCCAGTTGACCGCGACCATTCGCACCATTAATAAGTCTGCGACAATCGTCGAGCTTCCTAGACCACTGCACTTAGATGGCGCACTGCGCTCTCTAGACATGTAGTGGAGATTTAGATTAACCAGCCTCTCCATATAGCCTTCTTGCAAGAACCATTCCCTTGAAAGACACAAAATCGGTGACTAGTGATGTAACTACATCCATCGATGAAGTACAACGCTGCATTACCCCTATATCCACTCCGACTAAGCACCAGATGCATGGTAAGCTGTTTCGTGGCCTCGCCTGGGGACGAAAGGCATGCAAGGCTTTCGAGATAAGCGTTGGAACCATTCGCTCAGCGGGATAATCACCACTAGTATTCCAATCAATGAACAATACAATCGCTTTTCTGGTTGGCACGACATCAGCTAGTTAACCCTTCGATCCTGGTTTTATTTTCGCAGGCCGAATTTGATTCAGTGTGATGTAGCACACTGCATGCGCTTACATGCGGATATTTCCGATAAAAGCTAGTGTTCGGTCCTGCCGCACGATTACGCATGACTCGAAGCTAAGAAAACCTCTAATCAGGCATTGTTGGGGCTACAGTCGCTGAGTTAGACCCCATGTAAAATTGGATCATCAATCGATGTTTGCAAACATTCAGTTCATAAAATTACGGGCGGTGTTCAAGCACTTAGTAGCAGCCGCTCTAGCCAATCAACTCTGTCGTTCTTCGGACCTTATCTTTCTGCTTTCCATGCAACTCTGGTCTTCCCTGGATTGATCAGCCGAGGAGGACAGCATCGGTCCATTCACCTTCATAGTGTTGACTAGCGAGTGAGAAATATACTTATGAGGGCAACCAGTTGTCTCGTGGAGTTCCTCACCACGATCTAAACTCGACTAGCCTGACATCTGACATCTACATCAGCGTACCCTTTCATGTTAGTGAATACGGGCTCCATGGCTGTTGATCACCGATCGGAGCTTGAGGAAGGCTTATAGACGAACAAAGCATCAAGCGCATCCATATCATACCCTAAGGAACCAGAATCATCATAGGAACCGCCTTTGTGACGATCGTGTCGGTCTTGCATATGAGGTGGTAAACCATCGCCACCGCGTTTTGCCTTTGCCCTCAAGGCCTTGATGATATCATCATCTGGCGCCTTCGAATCGATACCAAGTGCTCCAAGATCAGCATCTAGGCGATGGGCAAAGTTCGACACATAACCACTGGGTCGTGTGAGTGGAATACAAGTTCGGTAGAGATGGGGGCGAGGAATCTTGGCGGTGCAGTCCCTGCTGTTGCAGACATGTAGTCCCCACGCCTCGCTTGCCGATGCATGGCCAGGAGGGCTACGAACCATTGCAGATCTGCCTTTACCTCCTCGTGAGACATGCCCCGTTGAAGAACCGCTCGTTGATTTCGCTGAACCCGCCGAGGCTGAGGCGTGAGACTGCTTCTTGTCGTCGTCTTTCTTCACGGTTGGTGCATGCTGTGCTGATGGAGCACTCTCGATGGAGGATGCCGCGGCTGCTGTGAAGGACGCGCTTGATGCGGCTGTCGTTATCGGCGATGTAGACACTGATGCTGATGACACGGCTGCGGATGTCGGCGGTACTGCTTTGGATGTGAAGGCAGCAGGTTCGGAAGCCGCAGTCATCGTCGTGGCCGAAGAACTATTTGAAAATGGTCTAAACTTCGTCGAGGTCTGACTTAAGATGCTTGCGGAGGCTTCAATGGCTGCTGCAGCGGCAGCCTCAACTGCGGCATCGGCAGCTGCCGCAGATGCAGCTGCAGCGGCTTGTTGTTCGGTGATGGAGTGCTCGACTGCCTCGTAGCTCTGTGCAGCGAGTCCATCCCGTCTTCTAACAAAGCTATGGTATCGAGCGCTATCAAAGAAGCTTTCACTCTTGTCTTCGGGATCATTTGTGGCCTCCAGGCACTTCAGT
>Ga0182741_1002632_pt1 | contig 20503 bp, 20 predicted proteins | sample eDN5th37CBELigOP_FD_128874 | JGI IMG/M metagenome (GOLD analysis project Ga0182741, IMG submission 128874) | Enriched Organic Plus compost microbial communities from Emeryville, California, USA - eDNA 5th pass 37_C BE-Lig OP (version 2) (version 2) ... | reverse complement strand
GAAGTGCACCTCGTCTCGTGCCGGAATGTCCTGATCTATTTCGACCGGCCGTTGCAGGACCGGGCCTTGGGCTTGTTCAAGGAGGCCCTGGTGCGCGGCGGGTTTCTCGGCGTCGGCGAGAAGGAGACGGTGCGCTTCTCGAGCCATGCGGACGCGTTCGCGGACTTCGCTCGCGAGCAACGGATCTACCGGCGCGGCGGCGCCGCACAGAATGCCGGAAGGGAGCTGGGCCATGCCGCAGCATGAGGCCGTCAAGTTCCTCCTGGTCGACGACATCGACGCCAACCTGGCGGCGCTGGAGGCTCTGCTGCGGCAGGACGGTCTCGAAATGCTGCGGGCGAAGTCCGGACCGGAGGCGCTCGAACTTCTCCTGATGCACGATGTCGCGCTCGCGCTGCTCGACGTGCAGATGCCGGGCATGGACGGCTTCGAGCTTGCCGAGATCATGCGCGCCACCGAGCGCACGCGACGGGTCCCGATCATCTTTCTTACCGCCGTGGCTACCGACGAGCGGCGCCGCTTCCGCGGCTACGAGGCCGGCGCGGTGGATTATCTGTGCAAGCCGCTGGATTCGCAGCTTCTGCGCAACAAGGCGGCCGTGTTTTTCGAGTTGGCGGCGCAGCGTCAAGCGCTGGCACGCCAGCGCGACACCCTGCAGCAAACCGCGGAGCAACTCGGCAAGGCGCTGGCCCAGCTCCAGGCGCATGGAGACAACTCGCCGCTCGGCATCGTCGAGTTCGACGCCGAGTTCAAGATCACTGCGTGGTCGAACGGCGCGGAACGCATGTTCGGCTGGAGGCAGGCTGAGGTCGCCGGCCGCGAGCTGAAGAGCCTGGGCTGGATGCATGCCGACGATCTCGAGCGCTTCGCAGCCTCGTTCTCCGATGTGCTGAACGGCCGCCAGTCGCGCACGGTCGAGCCGTGCCGCGCCTATTGCAAGGACGGCAGTGTGCTGCAATGTGAATGGTACAGCTCCGCATTGCGCGACGCCGAGGGGCGGCTGATCTCCATCAATGCGCAGATTCTGGACGTCACCGAGCGCAAGCGGGCGGAGGAGACGCAGCAGCTCCTGATCGGCGAGCTCAACCATCGCGTGAAGAACACCCTCGCCTCGGTGCAGGCGATCGCCAGTCAGACGCTGCGCCATTCCGGTAACCCGGCCGAATTCGCCGCCAACTTCACCGGTCGCATCCAGTCGCTCGCACGCGCGCACTCCCTCCTGAGCAGCCGGACGTGGCGGGGGGCAAGTTTGGCGGACGTCATTCAGGATCAGTGCGAGTCGGGCACGATCGATCCCGCCCGCTTCGCCGCATCGGGCCCGGAGGTGCAGCTCTCGCCGCAGGGCGCGTTGCACATCGCGTTGATCGTGCATGAGCTCGGGACCAACGCCAACAAATACGGCGCGCTGTCGACGCCGGCCGGCCGCATCGCGGTGAGCTGGCAGGTTGAGGATGGCCTGCTGCATCTGCGCTGGGAAGAGCGCGGCGGTCCGCCGGTCAAGGCGCCGTCCAAGCGCGGTTTCGGCACCACCTTGATCGAACGCAGCGTGAGGGCCGAAGGAGGCAGCGCCCACATTGCCTATGGGGCGGACGGTATCGCGTGGGACATCACCATGGCATTGCCGAGCCCGACAGCGGAATCCGAAAGATGGTCAGCCGCACCGGTCTCGACGCCGGCGCCTTCGCGTGCGCCGGCGGCACCGCGCGGCGGGAACAGGCTCGATGGGCTGCGGCTTCTCGTGATCGAAGACGAGCCGCTGGTGGCGCTGCAACTGGCCAACGCGCTCGAGGATGCCGGCGCCGACGTGGTCGGACCAACCGGAACCGCGAAGGAGGCCTTGCAGCTCATCGCCACGCAGCCGCTGGACGGGGCGCTGCTGGACGGAAACCTGCACGGCTCGCCCGTCGACGAGATCGCCGCCCAGCTGACACGGCGCAACGTCCCGTTCCTGTTCGTCAGCGGCTACGGCAAGGACGGCCTGCCGCGCGCCTTCGGCAACGCTCCGGTGCTCGGCAAGCCGTTCTCGGACGCGCAACTGATCGAAGCGGTGGGCCGCCTCACGGTCCGCGCGGGCCAGGTCGTGCTGCTGCGGCGCTGATGCATCGCCACACGCCGCCGACATGCACGTGCTCCCATGCGCGCGCCGGCCGTCGGCCTCATACGGAAAGGCAGAGGCGCGTTCACGTTCGGGGTCATATGGACCAGGACGCGCCAAGATGGAGCACCTGGGCCAGGGTCGCGATGCCACGGTCGAAAATTCGAGTATCCCCTAAACTTTCGCCGCATCAAAGCCGTCCGGCACCCGCCCAGTGGGCGCGATGAAGGAGTAGGGGGCGCGAGCCAGGAAGCGACCTGAACCGGGTTGAGCCAGAACCTCGCCCTCGCGCACCGCCACTTCCCCGCGCCGGATCGTGACCAACGGCCACCCTTTCACCGTCCACCCCTCCCACGGCGTGTAATCGATGGCGTGGTGCAAGGATTGGTTCGTGATCCGACGCTCCGCTGTCGGATCCCAGATCGCGAGATCGGCGTCGGCGCCTGGCGCGATCGTGCCTTTGCCGCGGAGCCCGAACAGGCGCGCCGGATTTGCGGCGGTGAGCCGGACGAACTCCGTCACGTCGATGCGTCCCTTCGAAACGCCCTCGCTGAACAGAACCGGAAGACGCGTTTCGATTCCTGGAACGCCGTTCGGAATGGCATTGAAGGCCGGCATACCGTCCGCCCGCGCCACGGCGCTGCCCTGGCCGTAGGCGCTGCTTCCGGCGCTGCGCTTGGCGGTGGCGAAGGAGAAGCCGCAATGATCGGAGGTGACGATGTCGAGCGTGCCGTCCTGAACGCGGCGCCATACCCGCGCGTTCTCTTCTTTGATGCGCAGGGCCGGCGAGCACACGGCCTTCGCCCCACCGAACTCCGGCTGCTGCAGGTCGTCGTGCGAGAGCGTCAGATACTGTGGGCAGGTCTCGCCCCAGACTTTGACCCCGCGGGCGCGCGCGCGGGCGATCTCGGCGGCGGCCTCCTCGCAGGACACGTGAAAGATCTGGATCGGCTGATCGACCAACTCCGCGAGCGCGATGGCGCGATGGGTGGCCTCGCGCTCAACGACCGGCGGGCGCGACCAGGCATGCTGCAGCGGGTCGGTCAGCCCGGCCGCAAGCAGCGCCTGAATACGCCAGCCGATCGCATCGAAGTTCTCGCAATGCACCGTCACGATCGCGCCGTGCCGGCGCGCGGTGGTGAGCACGCGCAGGTACTCGCCATCGGTCAGGCGGAGCGGATCGTAGGTGAGGAAGACCTTCAGGCTGCGGATGCCGCGTCCGATCAACGCCGGCACCTCCCGCTCCATCACCTCGGGCGAAGGGTCGGTGATGATCTGATGAAAGCTGTAGTCCGCCCGGGACTGGCGGGCGCGCGCCTCGTAGCCGGGGGCGCTGTCCGCAAGGCTGCGGCCTTTCCATTGCGGCAGAAAGCAGATGAACGACGTCGTGCCGCCGGCGAGAGCCGCGGCCGATCCGGAGGCGAAGGTCTCCTCCTGGGCGGACCCGTCCTCGCCCAGTTCCTCAAGATGGCAATGGCTGTCGATTCCTCCGGGCAGAACCAGCATGTCTTTGGCGGATATCTCCTCGCCGCCACGCGACAAGTTGCGGCCGAGCGCCTCGATCTTTCCGCCCCTGATGCCGATATCCGCCTCGAACATGTCGGCGGCGGTCGCAATGGTCCCACCGCGAATGACCAGATCATAGTCAACGTGGCTCATCGGGAATCTCCGGTTTTCATGACGCGTGAGGAAGGGCAAAAGAAGGCGATCATTCGATGGACAGGGCGATACGTCGGTCGATCGTCGAAGCGCGGTCGTAGTCCAGGCTGCGTTCCAGGTGATCGATGTGATGCAGCATGGCCGCGACCGCGTCCCGGACGCGGCCATTGGCCATCAGATCGATGATGTCGACGTGCTCATGCGTGAGGCAGACGGTGTTCTGGTTCTGGCGTTCGTAAAGCGCCTGGATGAGAACCGAGCGGTGGACGAGCTGATTGAGAATGCTGGCCAGGACAGGGTTGCGGCAGAGATCGCCAAGCATGATGTGGAAACCGCTGCTGAGCGCCGGCAGGCCCTTGTCGCCGCGACGGAACGCGAGCTCCTCACGACGCACGAAGGTGCGCAGCTTCGTGAAATCGGCCTTCGACGCATGTTTGGCCGTTTCGCGGACCACCTCCGCCTCGATCAGGCGGCGCGTCGAGAAGACGGCGCGCGCCTCGTCGGGGCCGGGCCGGCGGACCAGTGCGCCCTGGTTCAACCGAAACTCGATGACGCCAAGCTCGGCGAGCCGCTGCAGGACCGCCCGTACACGGGCCCGGCTGACGCCGAACTGGCGCGCGAGCGTCGCCTCCTTGAGCCGAGCGCCGGGGCGGATCTGCTTGGTGACGATCGCGTCCGTAACGAGCTTGTAGAGTTCCTCCTCCATCGGGATAGGACCCCTATTCGGGGACCGCGAGGGCGCACGCTTCGCCTTCTTAGAGGGCGAAACGGCCTTCTTCGAGGGAGAAGCGGCTTTGCTCATGACGACGCGGGCCCGCCGACTGCCGGATCGTTCGAACGGAGCGAGGCGGAGGCGCGGTTGGCAGCCTGCAGCTGCCAGCGGGCAATGATTTCGGCAGAGGAGACCTGTCGAATGCCAGTTTGTGCCATGGAGTCGCCGGCGAGCGATGCGGCATCGGATATCAGGCTGACCGCATAGTCCCGATCGAGCCCGTCCAACGCGGTCGCGAGCAATGAGCCCGGCAGGCGATCGGCGCCGGCGAGAGCCACATGCGCGATGCCGTTCGTCCGCAGAAGAAGTCCGAGCCGGGTATCGGCGAAGGCGCTGCGCCGCATCTTGTCCACCCACATTTCCCGCGGGCTCGATTTCGGGTTTGACCTGAACGGCACGTGCCGGGCCGACGTCTGACCGAACAGCCCGCAGCCGAGCGGACTGTCGATGGTTCTGACACGGAAGATCGGAACGTCATTCTGCTCGGCGGCAGACGCCAGCGCCTCGGCGTTGCTGCGTTGTGCATCGGTCAGGCCGTGCTCGTCGACGAGAACAAAGCCGGCGGCGTCCCACCCGGCCAAGGCACGTGAGGCGCGCTGCTCCGCCTTCCAGGAGGGCGCGATCGGCGCGTTGGACCCACGCCAGGCGGCAACGATCGCATCCACATCCGTGATCGTGGCAAAGGATCTCCGCATCACCTCGATGGCCGCGTCATGATGCGCCTGCGCCGCTTCTGCCACGCCGTCGCGAGGCACGACGACAGAATAGTCCAGGAAGAAGGCATCGCGAACCGTCGACTCGACGCACCCGCTGGTGACAACGCCGGTCACGACGACTGTCTTGATCCCATTGCTGCGCAAATAGAGATCGAGGGGTGTTCCTTGGAAGGCGTCGAAGCGGTGCTTGGTCAAGACCACCTCGTTCGGCGCGTCGGAGGGGCCGACATTGTCGTACCACTCGGCGCCCCAGGTGCCCTCCAGACACAGGCTCTCGACGAGACGGAGCCGGCGGCGATGCTGCGCCAGCGGGCGGCTTGTGACTTCCCGATCGTAGGTGGCCCGCACGAAAACGGTGAAAACCTCGCGTGCGCGCGCCGCTGCCAACAGCTTGTGCAGCGCTGCCGAAAGCGACGGCATTCTGGAATTGTCGTGACCGACCCGGCCGAACGCGCCATCCGGATGGCAGAAGTCATTCTGGACGTCGATGACGATCAGCGCCGTCGAATTCGGATCAACGAGCAGTGGAAAATCCTGCTCTTGGCCGCGTTCTGCAATCCACATGAGTGACTCCCCTCTTATCGGACTGACCGGCGATCCGCGCGGCCCCGACGCATGTATCATGGCACGGCGCTTGCAGAAGTGTCGACACACGTGCGTGCACAAAGTGCAGGCGTATCGATTGCAGTCGGAGGGGAAGATGAGCAAGGGAAGCAGGCCGACGAAGCCGGGGACGAGCCGTCGGGCATTCATGATCGGAGGGACTGCCGCGACCATATCGGTGGCGTTTCCGCCTCCGCTGCGTGCGCAGCAGACGACGATCGTTTCGACGATCTTCGGGGGCGCGTTCGAAGCGGCCTATCGGAAGCACGTCGTCGAACCGTTCCAGCGCAAGTACAACGCGGAGGTGATCCTCAAATACGGAACGTCGAGCGAGTGGGTCGCGAACTCTCTACTGAACCGCGGCGCTCCCGAGATCGACGTGATCTTTCTCGCCTACCCGGATTCGATCCGCGCCGTGAACGAGAAGCTCGGCATGACGCTCACGCCGGAGGACGTGCCGAACGTCCTCAATCTGCATCCGGTTTGGTACGAGAGCTACAAGAAGCAGGCGGTCGGTCTCGATTACGCCAGTTGGGGCCTGACTTACCGTACCGATTCCGGCATTCCGGCGCCGACCTCATGGCTGGATCTGTTCAAGCCTGAATACGCCGGCAAGGTTATCCTTCCGAACCTGACGACGTCGGGCGGTTTTCAGACGCTCGTGATGATGGCCAAGCTCCACGGCGGCAGCGAGGACAACATCGATCCGGGATTTGAAGCGCTGAAGCGCCTCAAGCCGAACATCCGCAAGTTCTATCTGTCCAACCCGGAAGCCGGCCAGCTGATCGATCGGGGCGACGCGGTGATCGGCGCCATGTACGACAACGCGACCTGGTACATGACCGACGGTGGAAAGCCGATCCAGTGGATCGTTCCGAAGGAGGGTGCACTCGTCGGCATGGTGTCCCTGCACATTGCGCCCAAAACGAAGCACCTGGATCTCTGCAAGAAGTTCGTCGACTTCGCGATCTCGAAGGAGGCGAATGAGGGCTTCTGCAACGCCATTATGGCCGGGCCCACGAACAAGCTCGCGACCCTTGCGGAACCGGCGGCGAGCCGGGTGCCGAAGCTCGACAGCATCCTGTTCCCCGACTGGTACAAGATCGTCAAGAACGCTCCCCGTTGGATCGAGCGGTGGAACCGCGAGATCACGGGCTGATGACGGTGAGCCGAATCGATCGATCCACGGTGAGGCGGCTGGCGCTCTTGGCGCCGGCTGCCGCCGTCGTCGGGCTCTTGCTCGGCGCACCCGTGGCGCTGCTCCTCTCGTATGGGTTCGCCCCGGGCGGCTCGACCCAGGCGGATTTTTCCGACGGCGCGACATTGGAGAACTATGCGGCTGTTCTGGGCGACAGCTTCTATCTCAACATTATTCTCAAGACCCTGTGGCTGAGCCTCGTCGTCACGGCCGCTTCCGTGGTCATCGGCTGGATGCTGGCCTATTTCCTCTGGCGCGCGCCGGAGCGGTTCAAGGCGCTGCTGACGGTGGCGGTCGTGGCGCCGCTCCTCGTGAGCATCCCCGTCCGGAACTACGGCTGGATGGTATTGCTCGGCGACACGGGCCTCGTGAATATCGCGCTGCAGAAGGCCGGACTGGTCGAACGGCCGCTGAAACTGATGTTCACGGATCTTGCCGTCGTCATCGGCCTCACGCACGTGCTGATGCCATTCGTTGTCTTATCGGTGATGGCGACCTTGGAGCGAATCCCCGCCAATCTTCCTGAGGCGGCGCGTTCGCTGGGAGCGAACCGGCTTGCCGCCGTCCGGTTGGTGGTCCTTCCGCTGAGCGTCCCCGGGATCGTCGCAGGCGCTACGCTGGTCTTCTGCGTCGCGATCTCGTCCTACGTGACGCCGGCACTGATGGGACCGTCGGGGGCGAAGTACGCGGCGACGCTGATCTACCAGCAGTTCATGTCGACCTTCGATTGGCCGAGAGGCGCTGCAATTGCCACGATCCTGCTCGTCGTCACAGCGATGACGGTCGTGCTTGGACTAGGCGTTGTCGGCCGCCGTTACAGACATCTCATGCAGGCGCACTGATGAAGGCCGTTCTCGTCGCACTCGTCTTGATGGCATATGCCTTCATCTTTGCCCCACTCCTCGTCGTCGTGGTGGTGTCACTGAATGGCGGCACCGTGGCCTCGTTCCCGATCGAGAGCTGGTCGTTCCGCTGGTACGGCGCGGCGTTCGCGAACGCGTCGTTCTTGAACGGTCTGTGGACGAGCACCTGGCTGGCGGTCTCGTGCACGATCGTGGCCATGCCGCTCGCGCTCATGGCCGCGCTTGCGTTGTCGAAGGTCGAGTTCGCGGGCAAGAGCGCCGTGGAGGCCCTGCTGATGGCACCTCTGCTCGTGCCCGGGATCGTCATCGGCATCGCGCTGCTGCTGTCTGCGAGTCTCATCGAGGTTCGCAATGCGCCCATGCGCCTGTTGGCGGCCCATGTGTTGATTGCGCTGCCATATTGCCTGCGGACGATCACCGCGAGTCTCGCCCGTATGGACGGAAGTCTGATTGATTGTGCGATGAGTCTCGGGGCAAGCCGCTGGCGCGCTTTCATCCACGTAACCGTGCCGTTGCTGCGACCGGGAATTATGGCGGGAATGATCTTCGCGTTTCTTCAGTCCTTCGGCGACGTTCCCGTTTCGCTGTTTCTGACGGACGCGCGCAACAACACGCTGCCGCTCGCGATCATGGCGTACCTCGAATACGGGGTTGATCCGAGCGTGGCAGCGATGTCGTCGATCGTTACCGTGTCTTCGCTCGCTCTGGCAGTCGGCCTCGAGCGGCTTGTGGGCCTGCGCAGGGCCGTAGGGTGAGGGGCATGAGCTACCTGTTGATCGATCAGATCACCAAGACATACGGCGAAACGCGAGCGCTGGACGAAGTGTGTCTCGAGGTCGCGCGCGGCGAATTCGTGACGCTTCTCGGCCCGAGCGGATGCGGAAAGAGCACCACGCTGCGTGCGGTGGCGGGTCTTCTGGACGTCGACCGCGGCGTGATCGCGATCGACGGTCGCGACGTCACGCGCGTGCCGATCAATGACCGCAACATCGGTATGGTGTTCCAGAATCTCGCGTTGTTCCCGCACATGACCGTGGCGGAGAACGTGGCTTTTGGCCTCAGGATGCGGAACGTACCGCGTTCCGAACGCAGCCGGCGTGTCAGCGAGGCGCTCGCGATGGTCAGGCTGGCCGGTTTCGATGACCGCTATCCGCACCAGCTTTCCGGTGGACAGCAGCAGCGGGTGGCGATCGCCCGCGCGCTGGTGATCAATCCAGGCGTTCTGCTGCTGGACGAGCCGTTCTCCGCGCTCGACCGCAAGCTGCGCGAGGAGATGCAGATCGAGCTTCGCCAGATCACCCGACGCGTGGGAATCACCTCCATTTTCGTGACGCACGACCAGGAAGAGGCGCTGACCCTGAGCGACCGCGTTGTGGTGATGAACGGGGGGCGGGTCGAACAGGTGGGCGCTCCGGACGCGATCTACAGCAGACCGGAAACGGCGTTCGTGGCCGACTTTATGGGCGCACGAAACATTCTCGCATGCCGGATCGTGCGTGCAACGCCGGAAGAAGTGGAGCTGGACTGGAATGGTGTGTCGCTGGCGGCGCTGCCCCCGCGCAACCAATGGCACGCGGTCGACCAGCGCGTCTTGGTCGCGCTTCGGCCCGAGCTGGTCTGCATCGGGAGTGTAGAAGGGACGACGAGGAATCGCCTCGCGGGTCAGGTCGCCGCACGGATCGACCAGGGCGGGTTCATTTCGCTGATCGTCTCTCTGGTCGACGACCCGGAGCGGACGCTGACCGTGCGGCAGAGCAAGCTGGACGAAACGCGCAACGGACGTGCCGCCGTCGGGGATCCGGTGACGGTCAGCTGGTCGGCGGCGGACCTCGTGATCTTGCGAGATCGGCCGCGCGACCAGGACCGGGTCGGCAGCCCGGCAGTGAATTGAACGATACGTTCGGAACGAGGAGGCACGGATGAAGAGAATTGACGGCGCTTTGGTACGAGCGATGAACGATGCCGGTGCCGGCATCGCACTGAGCGAATCGCGCTGCGACGAACTGACCATCGAGCTGGAGCAGCTCCGCGCCGCGACCGAGTCGGTTGCGACCAAGGTCGTGTTCGACGCCGATCCGGCGGACTTCCGGGTCGCCTTGATGGAACTGGCAAAGGAAGCGAAGCGTGACTGATTGGGCAACGGAATCGCTGGTTGACACAGCGGAGGCAATCGCCAAGGGGCGGACGACGTCGCGCGCCGTCACGGAGGCTTGTCTTGATCGGATCGGGCGGCTCGGTGCGGGGCTCGGATGCTTCGTCGAGGTCGACGGGGAAGGAGCGTTGGCCGCAGCGGACGCGGCGGATGCGACCTTGCGAAAAGGGGGGCCGGTTGGTCGTCTGCACGGCGTGCCCCTTGCGCACAAGGACATGTACTATCGCGCGGGCCGGATCTCGGCCTGCGGCTCGCGCCTGCGCCAGGAATTCAGGCCCGACTACACGGCGACGGTTCTCGAGAGGCTGGATGCGGCCGGTGCGGTCGAACTCGGCCGGCTGGTGATGGTCGAGTTTGCCATGGGACCGCATGGCTACAACGCCAACTATCCGCTGTGCCGCAACCCGTGGAACCCGGAACACATTCCGTGCGGCTCCTCCAGCGGTTCGGGTGTCGCCGTCGGCGCGCGGCTGGTCCACGGCTCGCTCGGCTCGGACACGGGAGGCTCGATCCGCTGCCCGGCGGCGGTCTCCGGCGTTGTCGGCGTTCTGCCGACTTATGGCCGGGTGAGCCGGTTCGGCGCGATGCCGATGTCGGCGTCACTCGACTCCGTTGGGCCGCTGGCGCGGACCGCGCGCGACTGCGCGCGCCTGCTGACGGTGATCGCGGGCGAGGACGGCAACGACGCCACGAGCTTGCCGGCTGCGGCGCCGGATTACGAGGCGGAGCTCGATAAAGACGGACCGCTGCCGCGGATCGGTATCGCCCGCGGCTATTTCGACGAGGGGCTGCATCCGGAGGTGCGGCAGGCGATCGATGCGGCTGTCGAAGACCTCAAGCGCGCCGGATTTGCGGTCCGGGATGTCCCGGTTCCCGTGGATCTGATGAAAGAGATTGCCGAGATCCAGCCCGTCGTCATGAAGGCGGAAGGCGCTGCGAGCCACATGAACGACATGCGTCAGTCGCAGGCCGACTACACATTCGAGGTCGGCCATCGGCTCCATGCCGGGTTCTTTGTTCCTGCCACGAGCTACATCCGGGCATTGAAGCTGCGCGCCGCCTATCTGCGGGCCTTCGCCAAGGCCGTATTCGCCGATGTCGACGCGCTACTGACGCCGGTCCTCTCGATCCCCGTGCCGACCATTGCCGACACGACCGGCAAGCGTGGCAAGGACTATCTCGACATGGTCGTCGCGCTCACACGCAACACAAAGGTCGTGAACTATCTCGGCTTGCCGGCCGTGAGCGTTCCCTGCGGATTCACCGGGAACGGCTTGCCGACGGCGTTTCAGCTGATCGGCAGGCCTCTCGCCGAAGCAGCGTTGCTGAGGGTGGCGGATCGCTATCAGAACGTGACGGCCTGGCACCTGCAGGAACCCTCCTTTGCGGAGTTTGCGGTCTCAAGACCTTAAAAAACGACCGGTAGGAGCCGATTCGGCAAAGCCTGGCCCACGTGCCGGCATGCTGGGGCCGGCGGCAGAATGAGTGCAACGGACGCGCACTGCCGCCGCCTCGTTGATCATTAATCGCGATAGAAGAGATCAGCCAAAATCATTTCTCTGATCGATTGGGACTCGCTAGCGTCCGTTCCCGATTTAGACGGCGGGGGCGAAGACCATGCTGAATAATGATGTTCGCAACGGGGCGCGGGATTGGCCGACGACGAGGCGGACGGTTTCAACGCCGAAGCTCGACATCGGGGTCGAATTCTCCGGCCCGGTCGATGGAAGTCCGCTGATCCTGCTTCACGGCTGGCCGGACGATGCGCGGACTTGGGATCGGCTCCTGCCGATGCTGCACGAAGCGGGTTATCGGACCATCGTCCCCTACCTGCGCGGATATGGCCCGACCCGCTTTCGCGATACTGCCACCATGCGCTCGGGACAGTTGTCGGCCCTGGGTTCCGACCTTCTCGAACTCGCCGATGCGCTCGGTCTCGCTGAGTTCGCGGTTGTGGGGCATGACTGGGGGGCGCGCGCCGCCTATATCGCAGCGTGTCTCCATCCCGAACGGGTAACCCACTGCGTCGCGCTCTCGGTCGGATGGGGCACCAACAGTCCCGATCAGGACCTCTCGCTGAAGCAGATCCAAAATTACTGGTACCACTGGTATATGGCCCTGCCGCGGGGCGAGCAGCTCCTGCGAGAAAACCGCCGCGAATTCACGCGGTACATCTGGCGCATCTGGAATCCGAACTGGACCGTCTCTGACGACGAGTTCGCGGCGACCGCCGCTTCCTTCGACAATCCGGATTGGGCGGACGTGGTGCTGCACTCCTATCGCGTGCGTTGGGGTCTTGCCCGAAACGATCCGGACTACGACCCGCTCGAGCAGCGGCTGGCCGCCGACCAGACCATCTACGTCCCGACGCTGGTCCTGCATGGCGGCGCCGATCCGGCGAATGATCCTGCCACTTCGGAAGGGAAAGAGCGCCTCTTCGGTGGCCACTACCGCCGGGTCGTAGTCGATGCCGGTCACTTCCCCCAGCGCGAAGATCCGGGACGGGTCGGAACCGAGATCGTGGCGTTCCTTGCGACTGTGTGATGAAACCCGAATCCGCCTTGATCGCTGCGGTGCCGGAGGCAGAACCGCTCATCAATTCGTTCCGGCAGCGCTTCGATCCATCTGCTGCGGTTGGCGTGCCGGCGCACGTGACGGTGCTCTATCCGTTTCGCGATCCCGACACGCTCGACGACGCACACTGAAAACCGTTTCCCGGTGTTTCCGGCACCTGTCGCCGTTTGATTTCCGGTTGGCGGAGATTCGACGTTTCGCAGGTGAGGCACTGTATCTCCCGCCTGATCCTGGAGACCCATTCCGCCGACTGACCCGCGAGGGTTTGGCGTCTGTTCCCGGAAAACCCGCCATATGGAGTGGCCGAGCATGACGAAGAGTTGGAGAAGGTGGCCATCGAACTCGTGCAGAAGCTCGATGACCACCTCCCGATCGAGGCGACGATCCGGGAGGTGGTGTTGATGGAGAACGTAAGCGGTCGCTGGAGATCGCCCTCATCATGTCCCGCATGCCATGGCGCATGCGTGCCCGGTAACGGGCGATTGCGAGGTTGCGGCAGCGCGCAGGGCGCTGGCCGCATCGATTGATTGCGCCGGGTCGCTTTACCCTACAGGACTGGCGGCGTTTGCCGGCGATGCCGCTGCCGCGTCAGGGAAGGCGGACCGCCCGGGAACCTTCACTCTGATGCGATAAAGCGACGTGGATGCCGTAATGAATATGCTCCGCAGATCATCGTCGCCCCAGGTGAAATTGGCCGCGACTTCGGGCGTACGGATGACGCCCAGACATTTCCCCGACGGGGCGAAGACGTGGAGCCCACCCTGCGCACAGCAATACAGATTGCCTTCGCTGTCGATCTTCATTCCGTCCGGCGCTCCGTCACCCTCGCCGGTTGTCTCTGCCCAAACGCCGAGGTCAGCCAGTGAGCCGTCCGCGCGGCGCTCGAACGCCCGTATATGCATGCGCTCCGTGTCGTTGACGAACAGACGCTTTTCGTCGAGCGAGAAACACAGGCCGTTGGGCTGGCCGAAATCGTCCATCAGCAGCTGGGGATCGCCGCCGCCGGGGGGAATGCGGTAGACACCCCGGAAGTCGAGCTGAACCGGGCGCTCGACACCATAGAAGTCCATGCGTCCGAAGGTCGGGTCCGAGAAATAGATTGCGCCATCGGTGGCGACGACGATGTCGTTCGGACTGTTCAGCTCCCGACCTCGAAAATGAGACGCCAAGACAGTGATCCCGCCGTCGGTTTCGGTCCGGCTCACCCGGCTCGTCGCGTGTTCGCAGGCGAGCAGGCGTCCCTGCCGGTCCCAGGTGAGGCCATTGGCCTTGTTGCTCGGGGCGCGGAACGTCTGAATGCCGTCCTGTGCGGACCAGCGCCGGATGATGTCGCCGGGCATGTCGCTGAAGAGCAGATACCGCCCATGCGGATGCCAGAGCGGCCCCTCCGTGAAGAGAAAGCCGGTGCCCAGTCTTTCGAGGTCGACGGTCGTACCGACGACCCTTTCAAAAGCAGGATCGCGGATCTCGACGGTCATCGCGCGGCCTCCGCAGCCTTCTTCTTCAACTCACTGACGCGCGTGGCGCCGACATACCAATCCTCCGCCTCGACTTCCTCGAAGACGACCCAGACGGCCTCAGGCGGGAGCTGGGCGACCTCGGTGATCGCCTCGGTGACACGGCGCGAGATCTCATCTTTTCGTTCCTGCGGGTGCCCCTTCAGGATCCGGACGCTAACGAACGGCATGATTGTCCTCCCTCTTGTGATTGATCGGTCATGTCAGCTGCCGGACGACACCCCGAGCAGGTCCTCCCGCAGCTGCGGATCGTCGCGCAGCGCTGCTGCGTGATCGGCATAGCGAACCGTGCCTTTTTGGAGCACATAGACGTAGTCGGCGAGGGCCAGCGAAAAGTGGAGGCCCTGCTCGGCCAAGAGGATCGTCAAGCCTTGCTGCTTGAGCCGACCGACCTGTTCGAGCAGCGTCTCGACCACCAGCGGCGCCAGCCCCTCCGACGGTTCGTCGAGCAGGAGGAGTTCGGGATTGCCCATCAAAGTGCGGCCGATGGTCAACATCTGCTGCTCGCCGCCGGACAGATAGCCGCTGCGTCGCCCGGAAAGTTCGCGCAGCTTCGGAAAGAGCTCAAATACGGCTTCGACGGTCCAGGGTCCCGGGCGCTGCGCGGCGCGGGCGCCAACCTCGAGATTGTCGAGTACGCTCAGATCGGCAAAGACGCGCCGGTCCTCCGGGACAAAACCGATCCCGGCGCGGGCGATCTCGAAAGGTTTGCGACCGGCGATGTCGGTCCCCTTCCAAAGGATTTGTCCTGCCGACGGCGGCGTCAACCCCATGATCGCGCGCATGGTGGTGCTTTTCCCCACGCCGTTGCGGCCAAGCAGGCAGACGCAGGCACCTTCCGGCACGCTCAGCGAAACGCCGAACAAGGCGCGCGAATGGCCGTAAGCCGCATGAATGTCCCGGACCTCCAGCAATGGCGTCGTCACGGATGCTGCTCCCCGAGATAGACACGCTTCACATCCGGATCGGCGCGAACCTCCTCTGGTCGGCCGACCGCGATGATCTTTCCTTGGTGGAGCACCGCAATCTTGTGCGCGATAGCGAAAACCACCTCCATGTCATGCTCGGTGAAAAGCAGGGTCAGTTCCCGTTCGGTCGCGATGCGCTGGATGAGGCGGATCGTTTCCGCCGTCTCGACGGCGGACATGCCCGCAGTTGGCTCATCCAGAAGAAGGATCTTGGGCTGCGCGGCGAGGGCGATTCCGAGCTCGAGTTGCTTCTGATTGCCGTAGGACAAGGTGCCGCTCACGGTGTCGGCCTGCGAAAGGAGCCCGATCGAATCGAGCAGCATGTTCGTCTCGTCCCGGAACACCGTATCGGAGGTGGACCACAGGTTCGTGGCCGCCCCACGATGGGCGATCACGGCGGCCTGGACGTTCTCGAACACGGTCAGCCGCGGGAAGATGTTGGCGCGCTGAAATGACCGGCCCATACCGAGCCTGCAGATCTGATGCGGGGGGGCACCGGTGATATTCCGTCCATCCAGGATGACTTGCCCTGAATCAGGCCGGATATGTCCGCTGATCAGATTGAAAAGCGTGGATTTTCCCGCGCCGTTCGGACCGATGACGGCAGCGATCTCGCCGCGGTCAACCGTCAGGCTCACGTCGGACGTGGCCACGAAGCCGCCGAAGGATTTCCGGAGTTTGGTGACCTCAAGCATCGCGGCGCCGCCGAATGGATGCGAGGAACTCGGCGAGCGATCCCATGATCCCCGCCGGGAAAGCGTAGAGAAGGACGATCAACAGGATGCCGAGAACAAGCGGCCAGTACTCGGTGTAGGAGGTGATCTGCTGGTTGAGAACGACCAGCGTGAAGGCACCGACGAGGGGGCCGAAAAATTGCCCCATTCCGCCGAGTATGACCATGATCAGGACTTCCGCGGACTTCGCCCAGTAGCCAAAATCAGGAAAGACCCCGCGGTTAAAGATTCCGAACAGAGCGCCGGCCAGGCCGGCGAACAGGCCGGCGATGACGAAGGCAGCCAGTTCGTAGCGCCTGATATCGATGCCGATGAATTCCGCGCGCTCCGGGTTCTCGCGGATGGTGGTCAGGATCCGCCCGAACGGCGAATTGGTGATCCTTCGAAGCACGTACAGGCTGACGACGACGATGACGAGGGTGAGATAGAAGAACAATTCTCCGGCACGCATGCGGCCGAGACCCGGCAAGGCGCCGAGCCAGTCCATCTCCGGATAGGGAACGTTGGCGAAGCCCTGCTCGCCGCCGGTTACCGCATTCCACTTGAAGCAGATCGCCCAAACGATCTGCGCGAAGGCCAGCGTCAGCATGGCGAAATAGATCTTCGTCAAGCGCACGCAAAAATAGCCGAAGACGAGCGCTGCTGCCGCCGCGGCGATCGCGGCCAGCGGCAGCGCGATGCCAAAGGGGATTGCATAGGTCTTCATGGCGATGGCGCAGGAATACGCGCCGATAGCGAAGTAGGCGGCGTGGCCGAACGAGACGAGTCCCGTTGTTCCCAGCAGGATATTGAGGCTGGTCGCGAACAATCCAAGAATCAGAATGTCGGTCGCAACGGAGGTGTAGAAGCGCGAGCCGACGATCGGAATGAAGAGCGCCGCCACGAAGGCGATCGCAAGCCACGGGACGGAACGGACAAGACGCGGCATCATCGCGAGAGAGGCTTTCCGAACAGGCCCCACGGGCGGACCACGAGGATGATCGCCATCAGGGCGAACACGGCGAAGCTGGAGAAGCGGGGGAATGCCAGGATCCCGAAGGAGAGAAACTGGCCATAGATGAGGGCTCCGATGAAGGTACCCCAGAGCGAGCCGAGGCCGCCGATCACGATCACGATGAAAGCTTCGACGATGATCTCGACGTCCATGCCGGGATTGACGGTTTTGATCGGGGTGATCAGCGCGCCGGCAAGGCCCGCCAGGAACGAGCCAAAAGCGAACATGACCGTGTAAAGCCGCCCGACATCGGCACCAAGCGCGCCCAGCATCTCGCGATCAAGAGCGGCGGCGCGAACCATGCGGCCGAGATCGGTGCGATGCAGAATCAGCCAAACCAGGAGCGCGATACTGGGCCCCAGAACCATGATGAAGATATTGTAGTGAGGGACCACAGCTCCGAAGATGGTGCTGGAGCCGGCCAGGATCGGCGGACGGGAAACCGACAGCTGCTGTGTGCCCCAGATGATCTTGGCGAGGTCGGCAAAGACCAGGACCAGCGCGTAGGTGAACAGGAGCTGATACAGCTCCTCGCGGCCATAGAGCGGCCGAAGCAGAGCGCGCTCTATCAAAGCACCGATCGCGGCGACGATGGCGGCGGCGCCAAGTACTGCGATCCAGAACGAGCCGGACGTCGCACTGAGGACGTGGGCGATCTGCCACGCGAGGTACGCGCCGATCATATAGAACGAGCCGTGCGCGAAATTGAGAATGCGCAGCACCCCGAAGATGAGGGAGAGTCCCGACGCGATGAGAAACAGGAACATTGCGATACTGAGACCGCCGACGAACTGTCCGAACAGAAACGAGGGCTCGAACATCAGCCTTCTCCGGACAGGGCGAGGGCGCGGGAGATCTGCCCGGCAGTCTCCTCCAGCATCTGCACCCAGCTGTGAACCTTACCCGCGTGGAAGCGGGCCTTCGGCATCGCCAGACTGACGGCGGCGATTGCTCGATCTGAACGGTTTCGAATTGCAACGCCGACGCAGCAGACGTCTTCGCACAGTTCCTCGTCGTCGACGGCGTAGCCGCCCTCACGCACGCGCTGGAGTTCAGCAAGGAAGACGTTTGGGTCCGTGATGCTGCGAGACGTCGCGGCCCGGAGCGGCCCATGGGCCAAGAAGCGCTCGACTTCTTCCGGGGCAAGTGACGCCAACAGCACCTTTCCCGTCGCCGTGCAGTGGGCCGGATCCCGTCGACCTGCACCGCGAGAAACGGTCACGGCATGGCGACCGGCCGCGGTGCAGATCTCGACCACGTCGCGCTCCGCCAGAATGGCCAAGTGTACGGTTTCACCCGACAGGTCGCGCAACGCCTCAATTCGTGGGCGCGCAGCGCCCACGAGATCGAGGTTTCCTGCGTAGGCGACGCCCAGTTCCAGCAAGCGCGAGCCAAGGCTGTAAGCGCGGCTCGTGGGATCCTGCTCGACGTAGTTTCGGCGTGCGAGGGTCTGCATCAAGCGGTGTGCCGTGCTTACGTTGAAGCCTGTGGCCGCGGCCAGTTCGGAGACCGTGACAGGTCGTCCAGCGGCGGCGACGTGATCGAGCAGGTCGAGCACCTTCGCCACCGTCTTGACGGCCGATCCCTCCTGGCCGCCCGCGGCCTTCATGTTCGACGTCACGTTGAGATCAGTCGAGGAACGGCGTCGGATCGATGTAGACCGGCTTCTCCATCACTGCGAAAGAGTAGCGCGGATCCTTGATCATGCGGCCCCAGAACTGCCCCCGATTGGCCGAGTGGGTCTTGGGGTTGATCGTCTGCTTGCCGATCGGCGTGTCGACCGTGATGCCGGGGAGCACCTTGGCAACATCTTCAGGGTCGGCGCTGTTCGCCTTGCGGATACCTTCCACCAGGACCTGCATCGCGATGTAGCCGACGGTCGGCCAGGACGACGGATGCTCCTGTCCCGTATACTTCTTGAGCCGCTCGATGAACGCCTTGTGCTCCGCCGGGCCGTCTTCCCAATTGAAGACGTCGTACGAGTTGCCCCAGATGCCAAGGGGGTAATCGTCGCCGATCGCCTTGGCGGATTCGATCGATCCGGCTTCGCCGCCGGCGATGAAGTTGTTGTTGATCCGCTTGAAGTATTCAAGCGGCGTCGCCTGCTTGATGAAGGTGACGAAGTGGCCGCCCCACAGCGAGCTGAACACGGCTTCGGGGCGCTTTGCCAGCTGGGCGTTGATGAAGGGCGTATAGTCCGCTTCGCCCAGCTTTGGCCATTGCTGGTCGACGATCTCGACGTCCGGCTTGATCTTCTTGAGATGCGCGACGAAGGCCGCGGTCACCTCCTGACCGTATGCGTAGTCGGGGCTGATGGTCGCCACCCGCTTGACAGGCATCTTGGCAATCAGCTCTGCCGCGGAGCGCCCCTCGATCGTCGTCGTGGAGGCCGTGCGGAACAGGTAAGGATGCAACGCCTGCGGCGCGGTCAACGCCTCCGGCTTCGAAACCGGGGCGATGAAGACGACCTTGTTTTCCTTGGCGATAGGCGACACGGCCGGTCCTTCTGCCGCCGTGAACGTGCCCACCAGGAAGTCCACTTCGTCCTTAAGGATCATTTCGCGGGCGACGCGCACGGCTTCGTCGGCATTGCCCTTCGTATCCTTCGAGATGAGCTCGAGCTTGCGGCCGAGCACGCCGCCTTTCTCGTTGACCTCGTCAACGAGCATCTGGGCGCCTTTCAGCGTGGGCTCGCCAAAAAGGGCTCCGGGGCCGGACAGAATCATCGGCATGCCGATCTTGATCGGGTCGGCGGCGCGCGCCTCGCCAACCACCAAGCACATGGCGGCAGCCGCCGCCGTCAGCAGCGTATGCATTCTCATCGTCGCTATCCTCCCTATTCATTTCAATATGTGAAATGATCTCTTATTTTTTGAAATGCTGGCACGAACCTGTCCCGAGCGCAAGAACAGGCAGCTCGTGAAACGGCGAGGGATGTGGGAACGCGACCGCTTGGTGCATGACGGCCATGCCAGGCGATTTGCCATTGGCCCCAGGCGTTACCGCTGGCGAATGAGTCGGAATGCCGGCGGCGACCGGTGGAACGCAGCCAAAGCAGTTCAAAGCCCACCGCGATGTTCGGGTCGATCGGATGTGCCGAGCGGGAGGGGCGACTTGGCAAGCCGGGGCGGACAGCCACGAGAAGACGTTGAAACGATTGAGAACGGGCTGAGTGCGTGGCGTAAGCGCGGACCGCGCGAGGGCGACTGGCGCGCACCGTGCCCCAGCCTAGCTACAGAAAGGTGCGCACAGAAGGCCTGAACGAAGATTGGGGAGGGATCGGAACCGAGATTGCGGCGCTCCTGGCGACCGTGCTCACGAGACAACCTGGCTCACTTCCACCTGTGCGCGATCGACCGGTCACGATGAATCGGGCGGGGACTGGACAGCTGCCGCGCGGGCTGTTCGGCCCGCGCGGCATTGGTTCGCGCTGCAGGCTCCCTTAAGCAGCGCGCACCGTCGTTAGAAACCGGTCGACTTCGGTCTTGAGGCGGTTGCTGTCGGCGGAGAGCGACTGCGCGGAGGCGAGGACCTGCGCCGAGGCGGAGCCGGTCTCGCCCGCGCCCTTGTTGACCGCGCCGATATTGTTGGCGACCTCGGTGGTGCCGGAGGCGGCGTTCTGCACGTTGCGGGCAATCTCCTGCGTCGCCGCGCCCTG
>Ga0182741_1002631_pt1 | contig 20512 bp, 15 predicted proteins | sample eDN5th37CBELigOP_FD_128874 | JGI IMG/M metagenome (GOLD analysis project Ga0182741, IMG submission 128874) | Enriched Organic Plus compost microbial communities from Emeryville, California, USA - eDNA 5th pass 37_C BE-Lig OP (version 2) (version 2) ... | reverse complement strand
TGGCGGCGCGGATCGTGGTCTCGCCCACGCCGAAGCAGGCGCAGACGATGTTGCCGGGATCGGGCTGGCCGGCCGGCGGGCGCCCGCTCAGCAACGACAATCGCTCGCTGGGCGTCAGGGCCGGCTGACTCAGCAGCTGGGTGAGCCACTGCCGCGGCGGCAGCTCGGGGTTGGGACCGACGAACAGGCAGCCGCGCAGGCGGCCGTCGAGTACCCGCGCGGCGCGGTAAAAGCCGTAGGCCTCGTCGCGATACTCCAGCCACTCGCCCTCGCCCGGCAAGGCCGTCTGCGCCCAGGCACGCCAGTCGCGCGGCGGCAGCACGCCGGCCAACTCCAACCGCGCCACGCCATTACCGGGCACCCAGGTCCAGTAATCGGCCTCCAGCGGCGGCGACACGGTATCGGCACTGAGCAGGAACCCGAACCAGCTCATCGGCACCGGCTCCACCGCGACCGGCGTGTGCTTGAACTCCGGCTCGCCGGAAACCGGGTCGACCACCGGATTGACCACCGCGTCGATGCGGGCGCAGGCCGAGAAGCGGTCGTTCCAGTGCATGGGCGCGAACACGTAGCCCGGACGGATGCCGGCGTCGAGCTTGGCCCGCAGCAGCGCCTGGCCCCAGCGGCTGCGCACCTGGGCGATGCGCCCCTCCTGCACGCCCAGCCGCAAGGCGTCGTGCGGGTGCAGGGTGAGGAACGGCTCGATCAGGTGCTGATTGAGCCGCGGGCTGCGGCTGGTGCGGGTCATGGTGTGCCAGTGATCGCGCACCCGCCCGGTGTTGAGCACCAGCGGGTAATCCTCGTCCGGCACATTGACCGGCGCCCGCGCCGGCGTCGGCGTCAGGCGGGCGCGGCCGCTGGGGGTGAAGAAGCGGCCGTCGCCGAACAGACGCGCGCTGCCGGCGGGCCGGTCCGCCGGCAGCGGCCATTGCACGGGCGTGAGCGCGTCGTAGCCGGCGGCGCCGAGCGTCCGCAGCGCGCCGATGTCGAAATCACGGCTGCCGTCGTTCTCGAAGGCCGACAGTTGCGCGTACTCGGTGAAAATCTCGTGCGCCGCGCGGTAGGGAAACGCGGCCTCGAAACCGAGACGGCGCGCGACTTGGGTGATGATCCACCAGTCCGCCCGCGCCTCGCCGGGCGGCGGCAGGAAGGCGCGTTGGCGCGAGATGCGCCGCTCGGAGTTGGTGACGGTGCCGTCCTTCTCGCCCCAGGCCAGAGCGGGCAGCAGAATGTGCGCCAGCGCGGTGGTGTCGGTGTGGCGTTCGCAGTCGGACACCACCACCAGCTCGCAGCGCGCCAGCGCCGCCCGCACCGACTCGGCGTCGGGCATGCTCACCACCGGATTGGTGGCCATGATCCACACGGCCTTGATCTCGCCACGGCCGATGGCGTCGAACAGGTCCACCGCCTTGAGTCCCGGACGCTCGGCCATGCGCGCCGCGCCCCAGAACCGCCCCACCCGCTCGATCGCCGCCGGCTCGAAGTCCATGTGGCAAGCCAGCTGATTGGCCAGTCCGCCGACCTCGCGCCCGCCCATGGCGTTGGGCTGGCCGGTGAACGAGAACGGTCCCATGCCCGGCTTGCCGATGCGGCCGGTGAGCAGGTGGCAGTTGATGATGGCGTTGACCTTGTCGGTGCCGGCCGAGCTCTGGTTCACGCCCTGTGAGTAGACGGTGACGGTGCGCGGCGTGGCGGCGAACCAGTCGTAGAAGCGCTGCACGTCGTCCGGCGCCAAGCCGCAGGCGGCGGCGACCTGCACCACGCTGGCGGCGTCGGCCCGGGCCGCGGCCAGGGCATCGGCGCAGCCCTCGGTGTGGCGCTCCAGGAACTCGAAGTCGGCGGCGCCGCTGCGGGCCAGGTGCGCCAGCAGGCCGTTGAACAGCCAGACGTCGGTGCCGGCCTTGAGCGAGAGGTGCAGATCGGCGATCTCGCAGGTCTCGGTGGCGCGCGGGTCCACCACCACCACCCGCAGCGGTCGCGTCTCCTTCTCGGCCTTGATGCGCTGGTACAGCACCGGATGGCACCAGGCGGTGTTGGAGCCGACCAGCACGATCAGATCGGCCAGCTCCAGGTCTTCGTAGCAGCCGGGCACGGTGTCGCTGCCGAAGGCGCGCTTGTGGCCGGCCACGCTGGAGGCCATGCACAGGCGTGAGTTGGTGTCGATGTTGGCGCTGCCGAGGAAGCCTTTGATCAGCTTGTTGGCGACGTAGTAGTCCTCGGTCAGCAGCTGGCCCGATATGTAGAACGCCACGGCCTGCGGCCCGTGCTGCTCGATCACGCGGCGGAAGCCGTTGGCGACCGCATCGAGCGCCGTGTCCCAATCGACACGGGCGCCGTCGATCATCGGGTGCAGCAGCCGCTCGTCCAGATCGACCGTCTCGTGCAGGGCGCTGCCCTTGGAGCAGAGCCGGCCGAAGTTGGACGGATGCTCCGGGTCGCCGCGCACCTTGAGCTTGCCGTCCTCGAACGCCGCCAGTACGCCACAGCCGACGCCGCAGTACGGGCAGGTGGTGCGGGTAGCGATGCCCGACGCTTCAACCGGCACTGCGCGCACCACCCTGCTCGGCCCGCGCCGCGGCGCGCGAGGCCGCGCGCTTGGGCAGGTCCTCGACCTTGCGCTGCTTCTCGTAGAGGAAGCGCAGCACCGACTGCCGGTAGGCGTTGTAGCGCGGGTCCTCGGCCAGCGCCACGCGGTCGCGCGGCCGCGGCAGGTCGATCTCGAGGATCTCGCCGACGGTGGCGGCCGGACCGTTGGTCATCATCACGATGCGGTCGGACAGCAGCACCGCCTCGTCCACGTCGTGAGTGATCATGATCACCGTGTTGCGCAGCTCGGCGTGGATTTCCATCAGCGAGTCCTGCAGATGGGCGCGGGTAAGCGCGTCCAGCGCGCCGAACGGCTCGTCCATGAGCAGCACCTGCGGCTCCATCGCCAGCGCCCGGGCGATGCCGACGCGCTGTTTCATGCCGCCGGAGATCTCGTCCGGCCGCTTGTGCATGGCATGGCCCATGTGCACGAGCATCAGGTTGTGCTCTATCCACTCGCGCATCTCGGCCTTGCTCTTGCGGCCGCGGAACACCTGCTTCACCGCCAGCTCCACGTTCTGGTAGGCGGTGAGCCAGGGCAGCAGGCTATGGTTCTGGAACACCACCGCCCGCTCCGGGCCGGGCTCGTTGACCTCGCGCCCCTCCAGCAGCACGCCGCCTTCGGTGGCCTGGTACAGCCCGGCGACGATGTTGAGCACGGTGGACTTGCCGCAGCCGGAGTGGCCGATCAGCGAAACGAACTCGCCGCGCTCGATCTTCAGGTTGACGTCGGACAGCGCCTTGAACGGGCCGCGCGGCGTGGGAAATTCGATCGAGACGTGGTCGATACTGAGATGGGTCATCGCGGCGACTCCCTTAGCGAAGGATGGCGGACTTATCCCAGGACAGGGCGCGCTGCAGCAGCAGCATGCCGCGGTCCAGCAGGAAGCCGATCAGGCCGATGGCGAGCACCGCCACCATGATCCGCCCCAGCGAACTGGAGCTGCCGTTCTGGAACTCGTCCCAGACGAACTTCCCCAGACCCGGGTTCTGCGCCAGCATCTCGGCGGCGATCAGCACCATCCAGGCGATGCCGAGCGACAGGCGCAGGCCGGTGAAGATCATCGGAATGGCGCCGGGCAGCACCACCCGCCGCACGTGGGTCAGCCACGGCAAGCGCAGCACCCGCGACACGTTGACCAGGTCCTTGCTGACGTTGGCCACGCCCACCGCGGTGTTGATCACCGTCGGCCACAGGCAGCACAGCATCACGGTCAGCATCGAGTTGATGAAACTCTTGGAGAAGGCCGGGTTGTCGCTGACGTAGACCGCGCTCACCACCATGGTGACCAGCGGAAGCCACGCCAGCGGCGATACCGGCTTGAAGATCTGGATCAGCGGGTTGATGGCCGCGTACAGGGTCTGGCTCAGACCGATCACGATGCCGATCGGCACCGCCAGCAAGGTTGCCAGCACGAACCCCGCCGCCACCGTTACCAAGCTGGTGCCGATCTGGTCGAGGAAGGTGGGCTTGCCGGTGTACTGCCGCGGCTTGGGTTGGTAGTTCGGGTCTTCCGCCAGACGGCGGGCGTTGAACTCCTCCACCCGCTGATAGAAGGCGCGTTCGCGCTCGCGTTCGGCCACGTGCTCCTGGAACAGGTTGGCGGCCTGCGCGGACACCTCGGCCGGCCCGGGGAACTGGCCGAGCGAGGTATCGATGTTGCGCGCCGCCGCCGCCCATAGGAACAGGAAGGCGACGATGCCCAGCATGGACAGCGCGGTGGTGCGCACCAACCGCGCCCAGGGGATCTCGACACGGTTGGCGCGGCCCAGGCGCAGGGGGATGGCATTCGTGAAAGCTAAGCGCATCGGCTGGAACTCCTTGCCTTCGCGGCCGTTCAGATCTTGTCCTGGCCCTTGAGGCCGATCTTGAACTTGCCCAGGTACTCGTTCGGCTTGCGGCCGTCGTAGACCACGCCGTCGATGAACTCGCTCTGCGGCGGCTTGAAGCCGGTTTCGCTGGCGAAGTCGGGGAAATCGCTGGCCTTGAGCTTGCCTTCGGCGATCAGCGCCTGCGCCGCCTTGGCGTAGATATCCGGCCGGTAGACCTTCTTCGCCGTCTCCATGTACCAGCTATCCGGTTTGTGCTCGGGGATCTGGCCCCAGCGGCGCATCTGGGTCAGGTACCAGATCGCGTCGGAGTAGTACGGGTAGGTCGCGTGATGGCGGAAGAACACGTTGAAATCCGGCACCGCGCGCTTGTCGCCCTTCTCGTATTCGAAGGTGCCGGTCATGGAGGCGGCGATCACCTGCGGATCGGCGCCGACGTAGTTGGGCCGGGCCAGGATCTTCACCGCTTCGGCGCGATTGCCGTTGTCGTTGGCGTCCAGCCAGTGGGCGGCGCGGATCAGCGCCTTGACCACGCGGATGTGGGTGTTCGGGTATTTGTCGGCCCAGGCCTGGGTCACGCCGAACACCTTCTCCGGATTGTTCTTCCAGATCTCGTAGTCGGTGATCACCGGGACGCCGATGCCCTTGAACACCGCGGCCTGGTTCCAGGGCTCGCCCACGCAGTAGCCGTTGATGGTGCCGGCTTCGAGCGTGGCCGGCATCTGCGGCGGCGGGGTCACCGACAGCAGCACGTCGGCCTGGATCTGGCCGGAGCTGTCGCCCTTGTGCGGGGCGTAGTAGCCGGGATGCAGCCCGCCCGCGGCCAGCCAGTAGCGCAGCTCGTAGTTGTGGGTGGACACGGGGAACACCATGCCCATGCTGAACGGCTTGCCGTCTGCCTTGAACTTCTGCACCACCGGCTTGAGCGCGTCGGCCTTGATCGGGTGCGCCGGCTTGCCGTCCGCCATCGGAACGTGCGGCTTCATCGCCTCCCACACCGCGTTGGAGACGGTGACGCCGTTGCCGTTGAGGTCCATGGAGAAGGCGGTGATCACATGCGCCTGCGTGCCGAAGCCGATGGTCGCGGCCAGCGGCTGGCCGGCCAGCATGTGCGCGCCGTCGAGCTGGCCGTCAATCACGCGGTCGAGCAGTACCTTCCAGTTGGCCTGCGCCTCCAGGGTGACGAACAGCCCCTCGTCCTCGAAGAACTGCTTTTCGTAGGCCACCGCCAGCGGCGCCATGTCGGTCAGTTTGATGAAACCGAACTTCAGGTCTTCTTTTTCCGCGGGCCCCACCTCGGCGGCGGCCGCCGTCGTCAGCGTGCCGGCCAGCGCCAGCACCGAGGCCAGCCGAGCGAACCTGCTCTTGCGTACAACCATGTAGATCCCTGCCTTGAGTTGCTGCCGAATGTGGCTGGCCGATCCGACCGGTCGCGCCTTAAGCCCTCGCTCCGCGCCGGATCGCGCCGCCGTCTACCTCCAAAGAGATACAAGACCCATGCCAGGATCCGGCCGAGCAAGGCGTGACGCGGCTTGACGCTGGGTAAAGGACCTTCCCGGAAGGGCGCCGGCCACGGATGGCGCGCCACGCTCGCGCGCGCAACGGTGCGCTCGCACCGCTGCAGTGCAACAAACGATGCCGGCTGTCGCCAGCCGGTGCTCACGGGAGCGCGTGCGGCCGTGGAAACCGCCTCGGGCAAGGGGGTAGGGAAGGAAGTGCAGGCCCTAGCGGGGGGAAGGCGATGCACTATCTTGAGCCCGCGAACGGTGGATCGGGAGAAAAAGGGAAGCCTCGGAGAGGCGGAGCGCACTCTGCTGGAGCATCCGAGGCGGCTGCCGGCGTGATCACGCAACCGGCCTTGAAGATCCATGAAAAAGCCGCGGCAGCTCTCGCTGCCGCGGCTTGAACGAAGGGAGGCGGCTCGGCGGACGCCTGCCCGGATATCAGCCCTCGGCCACCAGCCCCAGGTAGACCTTGCCATCCTCCACCCGCACCGGGAAGCGCAGTACCTCGCCCTCGTCCGGTGCCACCGCCTTGCCCGACGCCAGGTCGATGTACATGCCGTGCAGCGGGCAGGCCACGCGGCAGCCGTGGACGATGCCTTCCGACAGCGGGCCGCCCTTGTGCGGGCAGCGGTCGAGCAGCGCGTACACCTCGTCGTCGCTGGTGCGGAACACCGCGATGGTGCCGGCGCGGGCGCGGACGATGCGGGCACCGCGCGGCGGAATGTCCTCCAGCGCCCCGACCAGCACCCACTCCTGCGCCGTATCCGAAATTACCGCCGCCATCTCAGATCACCTCCTTCAAAGGCATGAACGTGCGTGCGCGCTCGGCCGTGGCGTGCTCCGCCCACGGATCCTTCTGGAACACCCGCTGCGATTCGTGGAAGCGCTTGGCCAGCGCCTTGCGCCCTACTTCGTCGTCGACCACCCGGCTCTTGACGAAGCTCAGGCCTACCCGCTCGATCCAGGGCGCGGTGCGCTCCAGGTAGCGGGCCTCCTCGCGGTAGAGCTGCATGAAAGCGGCGCAGTACTCCAGCACCTCCTCCTGCGTGCTCACTCGGCACAGCACGTCGGTGGCGCGCACCTTCACGCCGCCGTTGCCGCCCACGTGCAATTCCCAGCCCGATTCGATCGCCACCACGCCGAAGTCCTTGATGGTGGCCTCGGCGCAGTTGCGCGGGCAGCCGGAGACGGCGATCTTGAACTTGTGCGGGGTCCACGAACCCCAGGTGAGCTTCTCCAGCGCGATGCCGCAACCGGTGGAGTCCTGAGTGCCGAAACGGCACCACTCGGAACCGACGCAGGTCTTCACCGTGCGCAGGCTCTTGCCGTAGGCATGCCCGGAGACGAAGCCTGCGTCGTTCAGATCGGCCCACATCGCCGGCAGATCCTCTTTCTTCACGCCGAGCAGGTCGATGCGCTGACCGCCGGTGATCTTCACGGTGGGCACCTGGTATTTTTCGGCCACCTCGGCGATCGCCCTGAGCTCCGCCGGCGTGGTCACCCCGCCCCAGATGCGCGGCACCACCGAGTAGGTGCCGTCCTTCTGGATGTTGGCGTGGTTGCGCTCGTTGACGAAGCGCGCCTGCGGGTCGTCCACCGCCTCCAGCGGCCAGGTCGCGATCAGGTAGTAGTTGAGCGCCGGGCGGCACTTGTCGCAGCCGTCCGGGTTTTTCCACTCCAGGAACTCGAACACCGCCTTGAGCGAGGTCAGATGCTGGCGGCGGATCGCCTCGCGCACCTGATCGTGCGAGTGATCGGTGCAGGGGCACATCGGCTTGACCGTCGGCTTGGAGTAGTCGCCGCCCAGGGTGTGCGCCAGCAACTGCTCGACCAGGCCGGTGCAGGAGCCGCACGAGGCCGAGGCCTTGGTGTGGGCGCGCACTTCGTCGAGCGTGAACAGGCCCTTCTCGGTGATGGCGGAGACGATGGTGCCCTTGCACACGCCGTTGCAGTCGCAGATCTGCGCCGAGTCGGGCAGGTTGGCCACCTGGTTGACGCCGCCGTGGCCGGCGTCGCCCAGATTGGTCTGGCCGAACAGCAGGGTCTCGCGCAGGTCCTTGACCGGCGTGCCCTCGCGCAGCAGCTGGAAGTACCAGGAGCCGTCCGCGGTGGCGCCGTAGAGCACGGCGCCGACCAGCTTGTCGTCCTTCAGCACCAGCTTCTTGTAGACGCCGCCGGCGGGATCCTGCAGCAGCAGTTCCTCGCGGCCCGGGCCGCCCTGGAAGTCGCCGGCGGAGAACAGGTCGATGCCGGTGACCTTGAGCTTGGTCGAGGTCACCGAGCCTTCGTAATAGCGGAAGCCCAGCCCGGCAAGTTGATTGGCGGCGACCTTGGCCTGCTCGAACAAGGGCGCCACCAGACCGTAGCACACGCCGCGGTGCTGCACGCACTCACCGACGGCGTAGATCTTGGGGTCGAAGGTCTGCAGCGTGTCGGACACCACCACGCCGCGCTCGCAATACAAGCCGGCGCGCTGCGCCAACGCCGTGTTGGGGCGGATGCCCACCGCCATCACTACCAGGTCGACGGGAATCTCGCTGCCGTCCTTGAAGCGCACCGCCTCGACCCGCTCGCTGCCGAGGATGGCCTCGGTCTGCGCCGGCATGGCGAACTTCAGGCCGCGCGCTTCCAGCGACGCCTTGAGCAGCGCGCCGGCCGGGGCGTCGAGCTGGCGCTCCAGCAACGTGTCCATCAGGTGCACCACGGTCACGTCCATGCCGTGGCGCAGCAGCCCGTAGGCCGCCTCCAAGCCCAGCAGGCCGCCGCCGATCACCACCGCCCGCCGGTACTTGCCGGCGGCATCGAGCATGCGCTCCACGTCGTGGATGTCACGGAAGGTAATGACGCCGTCGAGATCGCGGCCGGGCACCGGCAGCATGAAGGGCACCGAGCCAGTGGCGAGCAACAGCCGGTCGTAGTGAGCGGTGGTGCCGTCGGCGGCTATTACCCGGCGGCCGTGGCGGTCGATCTCGATGACCTCCTTGCCCGCGTGCAGCGTGATGCCGTTCTCGGCGTACCACTCGAGCGGGTTGAGCATGATGTCGTCGATGGTCTTCTCGCCGGCCAGTACCGGCGACAGCAGAATGCGGTTGTAGTTGCCGTAAGGCTCCGCACCGAACACCGTGATCTGGTATTGGTCCGGCGCGATCGCCAACAGCTCCTCGATCGTTTTCATTCCGGCCATGCCGTTGCCGACCATCACCAGCTGTTTCTTCATCGTCATCCTCGCTTCTAGGCGGACACCCGCCGCTCCTTGTCAGCGTTACGTGAAACCGGTCCATGCTCGGAGCAAGGCACCACTGGGCGCGGGCAAAGGCGCACCCCACCGGGCATGGGTCATGCAGTGACTAATCAGGATTCGTGCCAGGCCAGAGACTAGGTGGGTAATCAGTCGCTTAGGGTCGACCGGCACCATTGCTGGGCGATGCCGCGGTGCAATGTGGTGCGTGCGCGCACCAAACGGGTGCACATGAAACCGGCCCATGGGGCGGATGGCCGCTCCCGACCAACGGGTTGCGGAGCACCGAACGCCAATCACCGCCGCATGTGAACCGGTCGAGATCAGTCCAGCCGCCGCACCGGCGTGACCGCCAAGTCGTACAGTCGCCAATCCAGTGCCTGCAAGTCGCGCACCGCCTGCTCCACCCGCGCCACCAAATCCGCATCGGAACGGGGCACCACGTAAACCTGCCCGGTCAGCAGGTCCCCCTCCTCGCGCAGCATCACCGCGGCTTCCTTCACCCAGGCTTGGCGCTCCAGCAATTCGCGCATGCGCCGCGGCAGCGGGTCGAACTCCGGCGGGTCGATGTGGCGCGGCGCTTCGTCGGCCAAGTCGCGCACGGCCATCGACAGATTGCGTAGACCGTCGCGCAGCACGTCCAGCGAGATCAGCGCCGCGGCGGCGGCGTCGGCCCACCATAAGCCGACGCCGATGCCCAGCACGCCGCAAATCGCCGCGGCACCGGTCATCCAGTCAGCCCGGTTCATGCGGGCATCGGCGTACAGCGCCTTGTTGTGCAGCCGCTTCGCCACCGGCTCCTTGAGCCGGCCCAGCAGCACCGGCGGGATCACGCTGTAGATCAGCACCGCGATCATGACCCAGCCTTGCCATACCGTTTCCCCGAACAGGCGCAACGTGCCGATGGTGGGGCGGTCGCGGCTCAGCAGGGTCTGCACCGCGTCGAACAGCAGCAGACCGCCGAACACCGTCAGCGCGAGCGCGGCGCAAAGAAAGGCGATCGATACGGTGCGGTAGTAGCCGAACGGAAAGCGGGCATCGGGGGCGCGCTGCTCGACGCGCATGGCGATCAGCACCGCCACCGGCGGCACGAAGCTGAGCATGTCCTCGATCCAGGCGGTACGCATGGCCTGCGAGTTGCCGGTCACCAGCCCCATGAGCACCACCACCGTGCCCATGGCGATCAGCGTCGCCCACTCCAGCCGTTTTGCGCGCAGGCGCGCCTCGGCCTGCTCCTGGGGAAGGCGATGGGGCTTACGGCGACGCACGGCCGTGCGTCCGCAACAGGGGAAGGATGGCCAGGCCGCGCTCATCGAGAAAGCGCTCCAGCGTAACCAACCAGCCGTTCTCGCCCTTGGCGACCAGCAGCACGTGCTTGTCCTCGCGCAGCACGTGCTCGGTCGGGCGCAGCGAGCCGTCGGTCAACGACCAGTCCGGCAGCGCGGCGTACTGCCAGTCGCCCCTATACGGATCGACCGGCTTCGCGCCCTTCTTGAGCAGATAACCGGACGCGGCCGAGCCCGGCGCGGCCGCCACCTCCGCCCGCGCCAACTCGGCAAGCGGCGGCGCTTGCGGCCGCGCCGCCACCACCAGTCGCGTGGTGTGGAACGGACGGGTCTTGCCGAGTTGCCGGGCCCAAGGGTTGTCGTCGACGAAGCCGCCCACGACCACGTGCAGCGCGCCCTGCTCCAGCGCCTTGAGCAGTTCCTGCTCCGGCCCCTGCACCCAGTCGATGCGCGCCCCCAGCCGCGCCGCCAGCTCGCGCAGCAACGCCGGCTCGACACCGCTAGGCTCAACCGCGGTCCACACCGCCCACGGCGGATTGTGAACCACCCCCACCCGCAGCACCCCGCGCCGGATCTGCTCGAGACTGCCGTCCGGATCACGCGGCAAATCGCAGCCGGCGAGGCTCGGCAGCAATAGCAGCAGTGCGAGAACACGAAACAGGCGCATCGCCGGTCCTGGCTAGATAGGGATGTACTTGTTCTTGAGGGTGGGATGGTGGGGGATCAATCGGCGGGACAACGGGGCAGCGTCGACGAGGAAGGAAACGGCGCTGCTATCGTTGCTTCACGATCTCTCAGCCCCCGCCCCCCTCGCTCCGCTCTCCCTGTCCCTCTTCCATAAGGGGAGAGCGAAGCGAGGGGTCTGAGGAAGAATTGGCCTCGGCAGACTCACCAACTTCCGATGGACGCGGTACTCGTACCGCGTCCATCGAGTACTTGTGCATACACCGTGCCCGTACGTCCCCTCTGCCCTTGCGGGAGAGGGACAGGGATACGCGAAGCACCGAATAATGTTGGACGCGTTCCTAGGGTGAACCGTCCGCACCATCTTCCTGTTCCCGCCGAACAATGCGGAAGGCGCGGCTCACCCAACGTGGAACGCAAGATTCAGCCCGGCTCCTCGCTGTCGTCGATACCGAAACCGCTCATCGCCAGGCCTTCGAGGAACGCTTCCAGCAGTTCGTCGCTGCAGGCGCGGAAGTGCTTGTTGTCGGGCTTGCGGAACAGCCCGTTGAGTTCGCCCTTGCTCAGCGCCACGTCGGACTCGGCGAAGATGGCGTGCAGATCCTCTTCGTGCAGATCGAAGGCGATGCGCAGCTTCTTCAGCACCGTGTTGTTGCTGACCGGGGTTTCGATGGGCCGCGGCGGGCGGCTGTCGTCGCGACCGCGCAGGTGGATGATCAGCCCGTCCAGGAAGTGGGCCAGGAACTCGTCGCTGCACTTAGCCCGGCCCCGCTCGCCCTCGCGCAGCAGCATCGGCTCGACCTCGGCGGCATCGGCGTCGGCGCCGGACAATCTCGCGATCTCGGCGATCCGCGCCGCGTCGGCGTCGAGGAGATTGCGCAGGCTGCGTAGGATTTCGTTGTTGAGCATGAACCGCCTCTATCGCTCGGGAACCGGAACGGGGCATTGTCCAGCATCGCGACGCGCGCCGGTAGCCGCGGCGAGCGGTTCCGCATCCCGGCTGCCTACGGACCAGCGCTGACGAAACCGTCATTCACCCGCTCGTGCCCGGGTCCAACAACTGCCTGGCGTCCCACGCATACGGCCGCGGCCGTCGCTGCAGCGTCACCCAGCGATCGGTGGTGAAGGCGGCCACCGCCCAATCGCCGTTGAAGCGGCCGATGCCGGAGTTCTTCTCGCCGCCGAAGGGATGGTTGGGCAGGTCGTTCACCGGCTGGTCGTTGATGTGCACCATGCCCGCCTCGATGCGGCCGGCCAGCTGCACGCCGCGCTCCAGATCGGCGGTGAACAGCGCGGCGGACAAACCGTAGGGCGTGTCGTTGGCGATGCGGATGGCGTCGTCGGCGTTGCGGGCGCGCAGGATGGGCGCGATCGGCCCGAAGATCTCCTCGCGCGCAAGGTCCATGTCGTTGCGCACGTCGACGAACACGTGCGGCGGCAGCACCAGCCCCTGCGCGCCGCAACCCAACACCAGCCTCGCGCCGGCCGCCCGCGCGCCCTCGATCTTGCTGAGCAGCCCCTCGAACTGGCCGCCGTTGATGATCGGCCCGATGAAGGTGTCCGGATCGTTCGGGTCGCCCACCTTGAGCGCTCGCACCCGCTCGACGAAACGGTCGACGAAGGCGTCGTGCACCGCATCCTCGACGATGACGCGGTTGGTGATCATGCAGATCTGGCCCTGGTGCAGGAACTTGCCGAACACCGCCGCCTCGGCGGCCAGGTCCAGGTCGGCGTCGGCCAGGACGATCAGCGGCGAGTTGCCGCCCAGTTCCAGCTCCACTCGCTTGATGATCGCCGCCTCCGCCGCCTGACGGGCGATACCGCGGCCCACCGGGGTCGAGCCGGTGAAGGAAACCACCCGCGGCACCGGATGGGTGACAATGTTCTTGCCGATGCTGGAGCCGGCGCCGACCAGCACGCTCAGCAAGCCAGCCGGCAAGCCCGCCTCCTCCAGGATCTTGGCCAGCAGCAGCCCGCCGCTGATCGGGGTATCGCTGGCGGGCTTGACCACCACCGCGTTGCCCAGCGCCAGCGCCGGAAACAGCGAGCGCGCCGTCAACTGCAGCGGCCAGTTCCACGGGCTGATCACCGCCACGACCCCGACCGGACGGCGGTAGACCCGCCCCTCCTTGCCCGGCACGTCGGCCGGCAGGATCTGCCCGAGCGCGACGTAGGGCAACGTCGCCGCGTGTTCCACCACCGCGCGCACCGCGGTCCACTCCAGCGAGGCCTTCAACCGGGTGCTGCCCGACTCGCGGATCAGCCAGCCGATGATTTCCTCGCGCCGCGCGTCCATGATCGCCGCCACGCGGCGCAGCACCGCCGCGCGCTCGCCCGGCAGTGCCGCCTCCCAGGCCGGCTGGGCCGCCTTGGCGGCGCGGAACGCCTGATCGAGGTTGTCGCTGTTCGCTTCGGGAATTTCCACCAGCATTTCGCCGGTGTAGGGGTCGTGGTCGGGGCTGCGGGTATGGGCACCGCCGTGCCGCCACTCGCCGGCGATGAATTGCCGGTCGAAGCCGTCGTAGGACGCAGCGGAGGCCGCGTTGGGCTGGCTCATGGTGCCTCCCTGGCGAGCATGGATCCGGCCCACTATCTATGAGCGCGCGGCGCGCTCTCCAAGACGAATCCGGCAAGGGCGGGAATCGAAACCGGCGGGTGCGGCGCTCCCTCCGCCCGCGGCCGCGGCGCATGGATATGGGCTGTCCGCGCAAATCGCCCGCGTTTCACCGCGCAGACTCAAAAAGTACATTTCCACATATTGATTATCGGATTTTTTTACCTAAGACTCTGCCGTCCCTCCCGCGGGCCCGGCGAAGTGCCGCTGTCGTGGGCAAGAAAATAATAAGAAACGACTAAGGAGAGACTGCACGACAATGGCCACTATTGGAAACAAACTGCACGTGGTGGTCGCACCGGTGGGAACGCTCGGCGACCTTCTTCCGGCGGCGGCAATCGCGCACGCATTGGCCGCGCGCGGTCACCACGTGGAAATGGTGGTGCACGAGTACTTCCTGCCGTTCGTCCCGGACGGCGTCGCCACCATCGCCTACGGCGATGCCGCGCAGTACGCCCGCGATCTGGCCGACAAGCGCATGCTCGACCTCGCCCATCCGATGATCACCGAGGTTCTGGTCGCGCCCAGCGTGCTGCCGCAGTTCCGCGCCGTCGAAGCGGCCGTGGCCAAGCACGGTCGCCGCAACGTGGTGGTGCTCGGGCCGGGAAGCTCGGTCGGCGCGATGTGGGGCGCGCGCTGCTGCGGCGCGCTGTCGATCGGTTTGATCTCAGCGCCGCCGGTGTTCGCCATTTACCAAATGCCGCGGCCGGTGAGCGACGGCGTGGTTCGCGCCGCTTTTCGCGCCGCCGGCATTTCGCCGCTGCCGCCCCCAGTCTACGATCCGGAGCGGCGTTTCTCGGGCGATTTCAGCCTGGAGTTCGACTATTGGCTGGAGATGTATCCGGCTTGGTTCGCGCCATCGGGCGCGCCGCGCGCGGACAATCTGCTGACCGGCACCTTCCCGCTGAAGAGCAGCAGCCACATCGTCGAGGAAGCCCAGCGCTTCGCCGCGGACGGCCCGGCGCCGTGGGTGTTCTTTCCCGGTACCGGCGGCGCGCTGCGCAAGGCATGCCCCGATTTCAACGACCTGGTGCGCGAGGCCTGCGAACGCAGCGGTCGCCGCGGCATCGTGCTCGACCGCACCCAGCCGGAGGCGTTCCGGCGCTACTCGGACTTGGTCGCCGGGGTGCGCTTCACCAACCTCGATGCCCTACTGCCGCTGTCGCGCGGACTGCTGCACCACGGCGGCGTCGGCGCCAGCTCGCAGGGCCTGGTGTACGGCATTCCGCAGGTGGTGGTGCCGGTGTCGTTCGACCAGCCGGGTAATGCCGCCTGGCTGGAAGCGGCCGGCGTCGCGGTGACCTGCGCGCCGCCGGAGCTGAACTGCGAGCGCCTGCAATCGATGCTGACCGCCGCCGAAGCGCTGCCGCCGGCGCCGCTCCAGCGCTACGCCGAACTGCTGCGTAGCGAAGGCGGCGCGGCCGGATTGGCGGAAAAGGTGGAAGCGGTCGCCCTGCGGCGCGCGCTGGAGGCGGTGCCGGCATGAGCGAAACCGTAACGATACCGCTCACGCCGCGCGAGTTCCTGATCCGGCAACGGGTATTCGAGCGTTACGGCCCCACCGGCGCCTCCCCCTTCGGCAACATGCTGCTCGCCGTGGTGCTACGCGGCGAACTCGACGTCGATGCGCTGCGCGCCGCGGTCATGCGCGTGTTCGCCGAGAACCCCGCGCTGTGCTCGTATTTCTCACCGGCCGACGCCGCGCCGGCCAAGCTACGCGCCGAGCCGTCGAGCATGGACTCGCCCTTCGTTTACCTCGACCGCAGCGGCGGCGGCGAGCCGCTCAAGCGGGCCGTGCGCGACGCCATCGGCCATCAGTTCGACATCACCCGCCCGCCCCTGCTGCGCGTCACCGTGGTGCGGCGCTCGCCGACCCGCCACGTGTTCGTCCTGTGCGCCAACCATCTGCTGGTGGACGGCTGGTCGATGGCCCTGTTCCTGCGCACGATGTCCAAGTACTACGGCGCATCGGGACCAGCGAAACCGAGCGAGGTGGCCGACGCCGAGTTGCGCGCCCACCTCGCCGAGAGAGCCGCCTATCTCGGCTCGCCGGCGCTTCAGCAGGAGCGCGCGGAACTGCTGAGCTGGCTGGTGCCGGCCGCCGACTGCCTGCGGCGCAAGGTCGAGGTCAACTTCCCCATGCCCAACGAGGTGCATGGCCTGGTGCGGTTCGACGTCGACGTCGCCGAACGCGTCCGCAAGCGTTACGGACTGAGCGCGGTCGAGCTGCACCGGGTGCTGTACGTGCTGCTGATCCATTGGCTTACCGGCCACACCGAGATCGCCCTGAGCGAGTCCAGCGCCAACCGCCCACCGCGTAGCCGCGCCTTGTACGGCCTGCTGTCGGACGATCTGCTCGTTCGCGCCTCGATTTCGGCGCAAGACACGGTCGAGGCATTGGTCGCCGCCGTGGCGCGCGGCCACGCCACCGCCGAGCGCCTAAGCCGCGTGCCGGCGCTGAGCGTGCTCACCGAACTGGTCGGCGCGCCCACCCTGCCGCGCTTCCACTTCAACCCGTTCGGCGTCAGCGTGGCCGCGCTGCGGCTGCGCGGGGTACAGGTGTCCCACTTCCAGACCATGCGCGCCTACGCCTTGACAGAGGCTACGCTGGTGTCCTTCGACAGCCGGCGCGTGTTCGTGGCCCTGGCCACGCCGGAGATCGAAGGACGCGGCTTGGCCGACATCGAGCATGCCTTGCGGCGGATGCTGGCCGGCTTGGACGACCCTCATCAGCGGATCGCTGATATCCTGTGCGGCCTCTAGCCGCGTTGGTTCATCCGGCGCACCCATCCACTCAGGCGGGACGCCGTCCCGCCACTCGCGACGGCAACACCACCATGCAATGGCAATTACTCGACAGCAAAACACGTTACGGCAGCGTCAGCCGGCTCCTGCACTGGAGCATGGCGCTGATCATGGCCTGGCAGTTCGCCACCGCCGGCGCGCACTGGCTGCTCGAGGACACCGCCATCGAGAAGTTCCTGTGGGGCACGCACAAGACGGTGGGCCTGCTGCTGATCGTCCTGGTGCTGGTGCGGGCGGCCTGGTCGCTGCTTAACCGCGGCCACCGGCCGCATCACCTGAGCGTGATGGCGCGGCTAGGGCATCTGGCGCTGTACGCGCTGATGGTGTTCGTGCCCCTGATCGCGCTGCTGCGCCAGTACGGCTCCGGTCGGGCATTCGAGCCGCTGGGGCTGCCGCTGATGCCGGGCACCGGACAGAAGGTGGAATGGATGATGACGCCGGCCAACCTGCTGCACGGCTGGCTCGGCTGGCTACTGCTGGTACTGATCATCGGGCATATCGTCATGGTGTTCGTGCATCGCAGCCGGCCAGAAGACGAAGACGTGCTGGCGCGGATGCTGGGCAACCGGCAGCGCTAGCCGGTTCGGATAACTCGGAGCGGCGGCCGCTCGTCGAACGAATCCGCCATCGCCTTCGATCGCCGGCCCGCCGCTGAGCGCAACAGCCGCGGGCCCGCGCTTCAGAACTTCTCCGCCACCCCCAGATACCGCCACTGCCCCAATGGCAGCTTCGCCATCGGCAAGCGGCCGATGCGAATGCGCTTCATCGCCAACACCCGCAGCCCCACCTGCGCGCACATCGCCCGAATCTGCCCCGGCCGCGGCGCCTTGAGCGCGAAACGCAGCCGGTTCTCGCTCTGCCAGCTCACCTTGGCCGGCGCCAATGCCCGGCCGTCGACGCTCAGCCCATGCTGCAGCCGCGCCAGCCCGTCCGGCGCCAGCCGCCCGGACACCTCCACGACGTACTCCTGCTCCAACCGGTCAGCATCATCGCGCAGCTTGCGTAGCACGCGCGGATCCTGACTCCACACGCTCAACCCCGACGCACCGGCCTGCAGCGGCAAGGCCTCGGTGAGGCGCGCGAAATGGCGCTTCAGTATCCGCGTCACGTGCGGGTCCTCGCCCCAATGCGACTGTGGCGAAAGCAACGCCGGCACGGCATCCGGCTCGACGTCCGCAGGCTGATGGAACAGCAGCGTAGCCGGCGGCAGTGGCTCGGCCTTGGCACCGGGCATCAGCTCCACCGTCTCGTCGGTGACCCGGAAATGCGGCTCCTCGACCACCTCGCCGTTCACCCGCACCCAACCGCCCTCGATGTACAGCTCGGCCTCGCGGCGTGAGCACGGCAGCAGCTGGGCGAGGCGTTTGGAAAGACGTACCGGTTCGGTCATGCAACGGGATCCTGACAGGCGCGGGCGCAGTGTACCCTGCTCAGGCTAGGGCCAGCGGCAAGAAAGACTGGAGAAAACAGAGATTACCGCCACTTCGCCATCCCCACGCAAGCAGGAATCCATCTTCCTAGCGTCGGCTCCCCGCTTAGCATGGATCGACCAACCTCCGGCCCCTCGTCTGGCAGTCCCGCAAGGTTACCCGCACACCTATCCTCACGGCGTGTTTCGCAGTTGTGCCGCCTCTAGCAAACGAATCACTTCTGCAAAGCCGTCACCACCTCCATTCGCCTGTGCCGCCAATGCCAGGTCCAGCGCGGTTCGCCCGTGCTTGTCCCTTGCGGTCGGATCGGCACCGTGCGCCAGCAGAAGTCGAACCGGAACCGGATCGGCGCTCAACGCGGCCGCATGCAGCGCGGTCAGCTCCGCGCCACTGAGCCGCTCCGGGCTGTCGATATCCACGCCACGGGAAAGGAACAGCCGCAGAATGCGTTCTGCCTCCACCGGGTCGGGAAACATCGCCGCATACCGAGCACCTGCTTCCGCGTTCAGCTCCCGCGCTTCGTCCACCGTCGGGAGGAAAGCGAACAGAGCCTGCTTGGATACCCACCGCAACCAAGCCGGAGATTGGTTCGGATCCATTTGTACGAGCAACTGCAGCGGCGCCGACGTATACAAGCGGTAGGCCATTCCGCCGACGACGAGCACGACGGCTACGAGCAGGGTGCTCGACAAACGCCTAGCACCCAACATCCGCCACTGGACCATGTCCGCCACGAACGAACCTCTTCGATCAAGCTTCTCGAACGGCGCTCATGCTGCCGTCCCACGGCCGCGACAAGGGCATGGGCGACGATCGTCGTTGCGGTGGAGAAAACCGCTAACCATGAACACCGCGCGGCGTAGCTTTCCCTAGGACCGTGGAAATGTGTGATTCTGCATCACGAACACTGCGGACAAGTGGCTTCGCTCTCGCTGCGCGGCCGTGCCGGTTCGCGACATTCGTGGGCTTCCGACAAAACGCCGGAACGCCCGAGCAGACTTCGCGGGCTGCAGGGGTGGCACTCACTACGCAGCATGCTGGCATTACAAAAGCAGCCCACAACTCCGCTCTGCGCTCTCCACCGTTCCGCCCGTCGTGCCGTATCCATCAAGTAGCGCGGGGTTATGCACGAACCCGTCCCATTGGTTGCAAAGCCGGCTCGCCTCGAACGGAACCAGGCATCGGCCAGCAGCAGCACTCAGGCGACCGCCGATTGCTTCAGACAGTACTTTGCGAAGCCCTTTTCCAAGGCCGCCCTAATCTCATACGTCATTGCATAGCCACTGACTGGAAAGGTCGGCGCCTGACGCCGCCGGCGAACGATAATGTGCTTAACTCGAATAGGAACCGAGCCAACCCCGACGGGAATCCTATCGTATCCGTCCTCGATGGCCACATCGAACTGCCAAACATCATTTAGAATAACCAAGAAATCACTCTTACCCTCGGCTCTGACAGCCTTGAAATTCAGATCACACCCAATTACCTTATTGACAAAATAATGATAATCTTTCTTAACACAAATCTCCTCTGTTTTCCCAGATAACCCAGGAACAGCTGATCCACCATATTGCACCAATACCGCCCCCGCCTCTCGGAATCTAACAGGAACCAAATTGGAGCGCCGAACTATCTCCATGATGTTATCGTAGACCGCGGCGAAACCTCCTTCGATTATCGTGTCACGCAGGTAGCCGGTCTCGTTCGGGAGCACGCCGGATAAGTTTATTATATCTCGAAGACGTCCGCTCGCTCGCTCACTGTCAATATTGGAAGAGTTCGGCGCAAGCGAGTCCTTACGGATCCACCCAGCCATCTCAGACTCCATCAACTCGGCGATCACCTGCTGGATGGCAGCTGCTAGCGGTGCCGTTCGCGGATCATGAAAGAATTGGCGTTCGACATCATCGATGACTTGAAAATAATAATCCAACACTCCCTTGTAGTTATTTTCTAGGAACGATCCGAACACCCGCGCATCATCCTTGAAGCGGCGCTGCATCAGATCGGCGGCAAGGTTGGTTGCCAGCATGGCCGCATAGGCCGGCGCAGCGAACCGGGAAACCAAGGTGACGCCGCTCAATGCGAGGTTAAGCCAAGCAAACTGCCGCACCCAGGGCGCCTCCGGCGCCTGGTAACGGCTCCTGTCATTTATTTCCTTACATGCGTGCTTCATGTTCTGCCGCCAAACCTGAATCTCATCGCGAAGCGCATTACCGGCCGCCTCATACCAAAAATGATTCATGATAGAGAACCTCCACTTCAACCACTTATTCAAGTTCCAAAAATCAAGCTCACCCCTGTATAATATCGCGCAAGATATTTCCACCCAAAACCAAAGTCAACACAAGCGATCTTTAGAATGAAATTCAACTCAAATATACGCTTTGCACTATTATTGGCTGTGCTAATGCTAAGCGCCTGTCAGGACCCACCGCCGCCCGCCGACATCACCGACAGATACGGCCTGCCCGTCCGCTGGCCGGGCGCGCAGCCGCCGACCTGGCAGGAGTGGCGCGCGCAGCAGGGCCGCC
>Ga0182741_1002628_pt1 | contig 20533 bp, 7 predicted proteins | sample eDN5th37CBELigOP_FD_128874 | JGI IMG/M metagenome (GOLD analysis project Ga0182741, IMG submission 128874) | Enriched Organic Plus compost microbial communities from Emeryville, California, USA - eDNA 5th pass 37_C BE-Lig OP (version 2) (version 2) ... | reverse complement strand
GCCGCGAATGTAGAGCGTGAGATTCTCATGAACGATGTGAACTACGATGACGAGAAGGAGCGTCCCAAGCATCGTCTAGATGCTCAATTCCTCGCAACGACCTCTTTGATCCTACCACGCTTTGTCCCATGTGGTAAATCGTACAAAATGTCTATATTGTTTAGGAACGTCCAGAATGGCCCAGTCTGGCCCCAAAAGCCTAACGGAGAATCAGCTGTGTCATTACATAGTGCCAGCGGTTACCAGTGTATTGTGGAATCATATCCTGTCCAGTTTCTTTCAGATGAACAAGCGAAGCACATGCTCATGATCCACCAGGCTCAAATGCAACAATTCGAAGAGGCTCGCGCTCGACAGGAGCAACGCTTGCCTCCCCTGAATGACATCGAAGTACCACAATTGTCTGAAGATCCAAGACACGCTAGCGCGTGCGCGACAAGCAAGACAAAACATCGAACATTCCCATACCCCGGTGAGCACGTACTCTCCGAGATGGACATCTACATTCCCACCATGGAGGACTTGTGCCAAATGTACGCCCTTGAGGATTTGTGGAAGAACGCGCCTCGCCACTTCATGGAGAACGAGGAGCGTCTTCGATTACGCATGACGGATAAGTCTTGTGCGAATCTACCCCCCTCGGTCGTCCAAATTCCAGCGTATGTGAGACTAGCGTATCCTCGAAGTGCCGTTGTACCCAATACGAGCACGAACCACTTCACTAGGCTCCATCGCTACGTTGGCGTTGACTTCGACCAATGCGGTATGCCAATTTCCGTAGATCCCACGGCTCCCATTCAGTTCGGTCCTTGTATCGGCATCCTAATTACAGTGTTTGAAACCGGCCAGGCACTGCTCACCAATACCCATGACCACGGTTCTCCAGCAAATGATCCAAGACCACCAGAATTCCTGGAGAAGGAGTTCCTGCGCTATGATACCCTGTATATGCGGATTCATCAACGAAACAATCCTGCTGGAAATGCTCGAGGTACTCGAGACAACTATGGTAACCACGGCGCAGGCGGCGGTGATTATTCAGGCTTCGGATCTGATGCGTATTTCTATGATGACAACAAAGACAATTCAATTTTCGTAGACTCTTTCGAACCAGACGCATTTGGTGCTGCCGACGCTGGACCTCCGCCACTTTATCGTGATGACAGTCTCGATGAGTCGATGGACTACGAGTTAATGAAGATAAACGGCAGCAAAGTTGGTACCTGGGATGATGAGATTTCTGATTTTGTCAATGGGACCACTCACGCCGGTGACGCCTCGCCGTCAGTAACAAAGGACAAACCGGGAGGCAAAAGTAAAGCCGGCAAATCAGGCAATGCGAGCAAGTCAGGCAAGCCAGGCAAAACAGGCAAAGCAAAGTCCAAAGGCATCAAACTCGTCCACGATGATGTGCAGATTTCAGAATTCTATGATGATCTAGCCTGCTACCCATCCGATGGTGGAGGCGAGGATGAGGTCTATGTTTCGAATGGTGTATTCGTTGCGGATGCTGACGATGATGATGAAGTTTACGTACAGCCAGTCGCGACAGTCGAAGAGCCCGAATCAGACATGGATTACTCAAGCGCGCGCAATAACTCCCAGGGACAAGGTCGACGAACACCTGTCACTTCATCACAAATTCGAAAGGCTCTCGAGGAACAGGACAAGGAGTACGATGATGTGGAGTACTATGAGGATGATGAGGATGGGTACGATTATATTCCTGCTGACGACGGCGATGAGGATGACGCTCGAGGTGGTGATGGTGGCGACGATGAGCAGGGTCCAGATAGCGTCGATGCAGGCTCAGCTCAAGTGTGGTCCTGTGCCGTCTGCACCTTCGATAATGAGATGCAGGACAAGTTGTGTGAAATGTGCATGGCTCCGCGACCATCTACATATGGAAAGGCAAGACGGGCTTAAGGGTGCAAGACACACGACAGTCACTGACCGTTTCATCACCGTAATCCCGAGCCGTGCAAGCTGGTGTAGTTGCTGTTATTGTTTAGCTAGTTACAGCCCCTAAGCGCGGCGAGGCCCTTGAGTTCTAAGGCTGGGCCTATGACTTAACTGAGCCGGCATGCCATGAGATTGCTCTCGCACAAGCAGCGGATGTCCCAAGATGCTCAATCAACTACTCGACCTATTTTCACCACCGTTGCTCATCCGCTCACGCTTTTCCCCTCGGAATGGAATCCTCAGACCTTCGCATCCCTGGATGCGCAGATTGAGCCATATATCAGCAGTGAGTTCGGGTGGGGAGCCATTACCCGATTTGTTCCCCTCTCTTCTTTTCTCGTTCCCTTTTGCATCTTTCATAGCCTCTCACTCCCTTCCAACATTTGATTCCCACAGTTTCTATGAAATAGAGCGCCTTGATGTATCGTTGCTTGTCATACGGATGTAGGGTCGTATGAGTATGCGTTGTGGATGACCGTCGAGTCGAACATGTGGCAAGTGTATATCCGTCTGCCCGTGTGTCTGAGGGTCCGCATGCCGGCGTGTGCGGTGACGCACGAGCGCACTTCGATTCCTGCATGCTTCATGCAGCTCTTCTCCCAGCTCTCCTCCCAGCCCTTTCATTCGAGAAGTCGAATCGAGGCACTGGGGTATCGGAATACACAGGCAGAAAAATCTGGCTGGAAACCACTAAGGGATTGAATACCTGCGTGCAGGGAGTGCTCACCCATCAATTCGGCATGGCTCATCTCACTCTAGATATGCGAGCGAATCTATTGATATTACTCGCAGCTGCTCTCGCTCTGGCGCATATCGCCTTTGCCGGTACGTTCCCGAATTGTGAACCGAAAAATTCACCCTTGCGCATGTTTCGACTAAGTTCTGGCGGTTCTAGTGCATAAACGCCTGCTAAACTGCCTCTTACAGACATATTTTATGTTCTTCCACTGCTTCCCCCATCAAGATGACCCCATCGAGCCCCGCATGTTCGCGGGAAACTGGCGATTCAGAACCGAAGCGTGTGCATTTGCGAAATATGAACACGATACATTGCACTTTATCTCAGACGGCCATGCCTGCATGTGGTACGCAAACCCGAAGGAGGGCCAGAGTCCCGTAGAGTGCCTCTTCGAAGGTGAAGAGCTGGTTTCGTTCACGATTGACGTCAAGCCAAATCCAGGTGGCCTGAGCTACAAATGGACCTTGAATTCGACCGTCATCGATAATCTGATCGTCACCTACGATGCCTACAGCTGCGTTGATGACGTATCTCATTTCTACGGCGCGTTTTATGTAATGGATCATGTCTCTCCATCATCCCAGCCAATTCATCGCTACGTTGATGAATCAGCCTCTCAGTTCACCAACGACCGCATTCAGGTTACGTTTAAGACCCCTGACAACACGCGTGTGATTCAGGAATATCATGTGATGAACGACCATGGCGTCGAAACTGAAGTGACCCCCTCGGGAACCACAACGCGTCACTTCCGATGGAAGTTCGCATACGACACTCTCTGCTTCGTTCATGTTTATCTGGATGAAGCGAACCAGGTTACAGAGTCCCAGCGATTCTGCCCTAGCCGCAGTCCCATTTTTAAGCAGCGCATGCTACCTCCTGCTGGCTACTACAGCTTCTCACCTGAGTTTTACTTGGGCACACCTCGTACAACCGCGCCCGCCGCCGATGAGCTCAAGGAAGGATGGTGGTGGCCCGGATGTGAGTTCCGCACGCTGGACAACTGGTCACCAACTGAATTTACCGCAAGCTCGAACTTTACATACGTCGACATTAGCAATCCTGAGCAACCAAAGGAGTTCTTGTGCAATGATCAGTACTTCCCGCCAGCCGATGTGGACCTCACAAAACTGCCCGTAGACTACACCCCGCCATTCCTCCACGGCAAGCGCACGTGCACGTATCAGCCGGCTGAAGGTGAGACCACCACACTGGAATTTACACTGACGGTGCGACCTCTTGAGGATGGTTCTTACGAGTTTCTGGCGTATCGTGGTACACCCGATGTGTATCCTACGCGCATGAATGCTGACCTTCGGTCGTATTTATTCCCATGCACCAGTAACTACGTCCTTCAGCATCGTGAGTTCGCCCTTCTTGATGATGTGAAGGCCAACATGGACTCTCTTTCACCCGAGGAAAGGATGCTCCTTGCACAATCCGAGAGCTTGGATTTCCCTTGCGTTAGTCTTTATGAGCAATTGCAACCCTCAGCGAACTTCGGAGAAAACCAGGATGGTGGTACGATCGTGATTGATGGAGACCAATACCGCTATTTGGCGACCTTCCCAACTCCCAAGCGTGTGAAGCTTCTCATCAATGGATGCTCCATTTACAATGCAACTTGCGACTCGCGCCGGCCGAATTATGACGATACCAATTCGACCCTGCCAGAGTTGAGGGTCCACGTTTATGAGCGTTGCGATGGCGTTTCGGCAGCAACGTTCGTTGGCTCCTTCCTTGATCCACACGGTAACACGCAAAATTGCCAGTTATACGATGGTGAGCTGGAAGACTACATGATGGTCCGATGCAACCTGCAAGATGCACCCGATTTGGCCTATGCCAAGAACTTCACGTCTTTCGAACACATCTATTTGGTGCTCGACCCACGTCACCGCATTGTATCCATCCTACCCGAAGCCAGTGCAACACTTGACCAATCCGTCACATACCCGTGGACAACAACCCCCTCGGGAGCCGTCTTTGTGACCATGCGCCCCATTGCCGCAATTGACCCAGATGAAGAGGCAAGCAGCTCAACCTGGTGGGATATGGATACCTTTATGGCCACTACATCCCGTTTCGAGCCCGTCGGCCGGCAAACCATGTTTGCAGAGGGTGTTTTCCTTCCGACTTCGAAGACGACTGTCGTGACATCGTCGACTAATCCCCTAGGCGTGATTACTCTCCGTACGCCTATACCTAAGTATTCGATCGCTCAGTTTATCTCTCCTTTCGCTGGAAAGAATATTGCCATTACGAAAGAATTTATGGATGGAGCAACACCAAAACGACCTGCTGTTTACACCTATACTCCTGCGACAGGTACCATCTATATCACTGAAATTGACGAAACATCGAGCGATATCCATGACGCGACCGCGATTCCGATACATGGTTCGCCCAAGCCTGCCAGGTTCTACCCACATCCCGCAACGACCGCCTCCTTTGATGGCGTGTGGCACGGCCCCTTCGCGCTTACTGCGGGTATTCCCTTTGCACTCGGCGTCATCCAGGGAAGCGATCTCGAAGTTGATGGCTTGCGACCACTCTCGCGCAATGTGCATGAATACTGGCGGACTGCCATCCGTCAAGCGTACACGACTCTTAACCCACAGAACAGTGAAACCGGTCAACTTTTTTGGGAGTCCATCAACACTTGCCGACCAATCAACGCAGATTATAGCACGCTCGCGGTGTTTAAGGCGCCATCGTTCGAGTATAACGACTTCCATGATATAGACTGCAATTACGAGTTCTCCCTTAACCAGCATACCCATGGTGGATTTGGTAAAGTGACCTGCGACCAAGGAACCCGGCAGTTCCGCTGGACTTTCCCATCGGGCGCGACGTCATTGATCCACATCCACTATTGGGATGGCAATGAACTGCGTTCGGCGGTCTTCATTCGTTGCCTTGCCACGATTGGAACAACGCCCGAACTTCCTGGTGCTTTCAATGAACCGTACCGAGTTCAGGAGTCAACCAACGCCCTGAATGAATCGCTCTTTAGGCCTAGCACCGCACGTGGTGCTTATTACCAATACGATAGTTCTGTGTTTGGTAATGCTGTACAGACCGGAGCCACTCCTACCCCATTAAGTGACTCAGTCTTTGTGAACTTCGCTGGCGCTCAAGGAGACCAATCTGCACCGTTCTCGATTGTACTTCAGCCCAATTCCCCAAGCGAGAGCGCTCACCTGAAACCAGAGTTGCTCTTTGACGAGCTGCGCCAGAATGTGACCTTGGATAGATTCGAGGCCTATAAGGACAAAGAAGCGATTGGGGCAATTGCTGACGCTTTCATTCTGCCGGAGCACACAGGCTCATCAAGTGCCGCTACTGCAGCAGGTGCCTTCCGTGTCTTCGCTTACCCAGCAATTGAACGAGACCCCACCTTCGTTCCTGTTGGTTCGTTTGGACCCAAAGTCTCATCTCTGCGATTTGGTGCAAGCGCCACTCTCGACCCCGACTTGTCATTTACCAAGTTCTTTATCAAGGGCTCGTACCAGTTTGCTATTTTCACGGCAGATGAGATCGCTTATGTGACACCACATGCCTTAGGCGAAAAGTGCAAGACCACGTTTGTCGATGTTGACACTTCAACCGTTGACACTGACGGTGTCATCCAAGTCAAAGTAACTGAGAACGACGTTACGAAGAGCTACTACTTTACAGACGTTGCACCAGGTCTGGCACTCGTTGATGAGCTTACTCCCGCAACCTTCGCGCAACTCACCGACCGAGGCCACCTGAGAATTGCGTATAGCAAGGCAGGACTTCCCGCGACTGTGCGCCGCACAGGCGATCGAAACGTCGTCATTGAGGAGTGGATCCCATGCGTGGAGACAGCGAGCGCGTCAGTCCGCTTGAGAAGTGAGATCAATGGCAACACAATTGATTGGACCTCACGGGCGACGCAAGAGGAGTTCGTAAGTCGATTCCAATCGAGACTTTCATCGACGAGCCGAGTCGAGCTATACAACATTACGTTTACCTCCGGAGACAAGCTTGTCTCGGCAACCGATGACGAAACGTGGTTCTCCTTTGCTCTCCAGACCAGTCCAACGCAGCTTAAAATTGTGCCGCTGTTGGAAGCTGCGCATGCGGCACTCAAGCTCGATTCAGCTTCAGATATGAAATCTTTCACATTCTCGATTAATAGTGCAGCAGCGAAGACACCTTCCAAGCCACCAACTTTCGACTCGAACGGTGGCGGCTCGAACGCCGGCAAAACTGCTGGCATTGTCATTGGTGTACTTCTTGGTGTTGCGTTGGTCGGCTATCTTCTTTGGCGTCATCGAAAGAAGAAGCAGCGTGAAGCCAATCTTCGTGCACAGGTCTCCGTCCAGGACAATAACACGTACCATATCCTCGACTAATCTTACAATGAATCTCCTCCCACGTGCACCCCATTCAGCGTATTGGGTTGTTTAGGTAGAGCTCCTATCGTACGCCTAGTCACCCCGCGTCGTTCCATTCTTTGAAGTTCATTGGCACAGCAGCGTTTGATTACTTTTCGGTCGGTTATTGTTTTTCTACAGCAGTCTAGGATCGGAGGTGTGGAGAATGTTATTTTTGTGACTCCGCCGTGGACTGAAGTATTGACCTAGACCGCATCATGACACTGTTCCCCTTCCTACCTGAACTAAAGTTCATGTCCACAGTGAGCCTAGTCTCCGAATGAGGTGTGCATGCATTAATACAGGTTACCAACATAAGGGGGATTGTCCGCCAAATGTCCGTGCCTCGGTAATAACAAATGTATGTTAGTATATTTCTTTCTTTATCCAGTGCAATAACAAATCTAGCGTCGTTTGGGTGGTGGTGGCGCGCGACTTCGGGCATTCTTGCAGTGTTCTATATGCCGCTCGGCTGTGCCTTCTGCGAATTTCCGCTCACAATACGGGCATTGGATTCGAGTGTCTGAGGCTTCGCTTGTTGGAGGTGGGGGCGGAAGCGTTCTCAAGTCAATGCCCTCCTTTTGAGCCTGTGCTACCATCTTACCATAGCGAATTGAGCGAATGAATTCCTCGTGCTGCTCTTTCCAAGACTGTTTTTTGGATGAAGAAGCCGTAGCGGAATTCGATTGTGCTTCTTTTCTCTTCAATGCACGTAACTCTTGCTCGCTGACAACACCTTGGAGACGCATCTTCTTGACGTCAAATTCCTTGCGAACCTTCGTGCAGACCTTAAGTTGAATGTGCTTCTGTAACGCAGTCACACGCATTCGACGGCCACAATCGGGGCATTGGTCAAGCTCTTCCTCTGGGCCACCGTATGGGTCTAGTTCTGTAACATCAATTGATCCACGACGGGAGTGGGACGCTCCAGAGGTGGAGTTATCATGATCCTCGTAGGCTCGATCGTGTGTTTGCTCTTCGCTCTGATAGCGCTCATCGTCCTCAGGCTCAGGGGCAAATCTGCGGGCTGAACTTGTGTGTGCGCTTGAAATATGGCTATAGGAGGTCTCGGATGCCAATTCTGCTCCCAATCCAGGTCGAGTTACTTTGCCAGCAACTCCACTCGAGATCGTAGCGGAGTCGGAAGGAAGACGTCCCACACTGCTCGACGCGCTCGAAGCTGCACGTTGCGAGGTTGGATGAGGAATGCCACTAGGTGGGAGGGCATCGCCCGAGCGACTCTCTGTTGGTGTTGTTGAGCGTAATCCGGCATCAGCCTGTCGAACTTGCGCTTGTCGAAGTTTGTTCGTGCGCAGCAAGGCATTCTTCTTCGCCAAGTTTGGCAACGGTGGAGGTTGACCGAACCCGTCTGTGTTAGAATCTGATTCATCCAACACGCTCTTCCATTCAGGGCGAGACTGTTGTGAAGACGACGCTGAGGAAGCAGCGGATGACGCTGCTGCCGAGGGTCTTGACTGGTTTCGAGATGGAGGTCCTTCACGACTGAGAGGCGGTTCCGCACAAGCCGACGTGCCCGCAGGCTGATCATACGTCAACACGGTCTTGCTTGGGATCTGGCCTGCACGGCGGCCAGCGGATGGAACACGCTTCTCGGAATGAAGGGGCGACTCTAGCGGTAGGGATGAGAGCGCCTCCGGTGAAAGTCGTTGCGGTGGTTGTTGATGTTGGAACTGTTGAATCTGCTGGAGTTGTTGCTGTTGTTGTCTCAAACTGTGCTCCAGTGAGTCGCAACGGGCCTGGGCTCGCGAAAGTTCATTGTGTAGCTCAACAATCTTGGCGTCAGAGGTATTCATATATTTCATGAGCAACTGGTTCTGTTGTCGTAGAGAACTCACTTGTTCCTCGAGGATCGCTAGTCTCTGCTCTAATGTGATAGAAGGTCGGGCACCACCACTGCTCCCGCCTCGCTGGTACATATGCATATCATTATAGCCCCCGGGGCCCATCCCTGAAGAAGGATTCACGTAACCAGCATTGCCATATGGGGGCTGTTGTGCGCCTCCGTACCCGCCCGGAGCGGGGCCATACTGGGTCGTCGGTGGCATTTGCGGTGGGTACTGTGACTTCGGGTGTTGTCCATGTGGAGGCTGATTGTACATCTGACCAGCTCCGCCTGGGGCCTGACCCTGGGGCGGGGCAGGGCTGGAATGTGGTCCATGAACAGGACCACCGTAGCCTCCGTCGCGGTTGGGCCAGTGGCTTGAGTCCTGTTGCGCGTAGGGTGGATAGCCGCCACTCGCGCGGGATGCATTCAGGACTTGCATCTTGCGTTCCAGATACGAGTCCATCCTCTCGCACCTTGGCTACGCCATGAACACGCACAAGGTAGGGTATGTGTGTTTGAAAATCAGTGAGCGAGAGGAAATTGAAAATTTTGCGGGTTCAAGAGAGTAAGCATACAATAGCAACGGATGCAAATAATGAAAAATCAGGTGGCACACAGACATCACAAATCAGAAGCGCCACACAGTCATCCATACTCTCAGAATTTATCCTCAATTGTCGTAGTCTTCAACGGTTTCTTACAGGCTGCGTTTTCAAAATCGGGCCGATTCCGGGCCAGGACGGATACTTGCACCATGCCCAGAACTGGGACATGTTCTGCCGCTGAGCAAGGAAGCCGATATGAAGGACCAAGCTTCCCAGCCCGGAGCGACGCAGGACTGACTGAAAAGTATAATATGCGCCTACTAACCGTGATACCACACTCATACCACTTCATATCTCCAACCGAATGCAGCTCGTGCAGTCCCAGCTTAACAGCTTCAAGTGAACATGTACAGGCCTGGACAGGCGAGATGTATTGAGAACGTATTATACTTGATGAATAAACTCCAGTGTGCTCTTCATGGTGGTCTCAATTAAGCCGACTTCAGCTTCTGGGTGAGCTTCTGTACACGGTTGAGCACCTCATCGCCTTCCTTGATAAGCTGCTGGTACAGTGCATCTCGGGTGCCTGGTCGCATCATTACGACGACTCCGTTCACACCATCGATCTTGCAGGGCAAGCGACCCGATGCAATGAAGCGCGCAAGTTCGGAGTCAATGAACTGTGTAGAAACACCAAAGAGCTGTGCCATACTGGCGATTGTGACGGATTGGTACGAAGCGAGGAATTGGAGATATGCTACGAGCCTGACCTCACGGAGGAAAACCTCCTTATGTGGTGCGAGATATGGGCTGCGCTGCGCCAAGACTGCAATTGGCAAGAGCTCAACGAAAAAGTCCTTGTAGCGGCAGTCGTAGAGTGCGTGCAGGAACTCACGAAGATGTGGGACGTCTCGAATGGCCTGAATAATATCCGGGGACTTCACCACCTTATCACGCAGTTCGACTCGTGGTAGTGTGATCATACTGATCAGAACGGTCAAGATAATGAGATTATCGAAGGAGAGTAGTTCAGTGGCTGTGAATGTAGCCACTGCATCTACCAACAGCTTGGCTGCGCTTGCAAAATCCTTTGACAAGATATAGTACATTGCACGGTAAACATTAAGTCGGTTTCGTCGCTCCCAATCACCTTCCTTTTCTACCATGTTGTGTGCCTTCTGGATCCATGTGCCAAGAAGCTCCAGGTCCTCGTGTGCAAATGCAAGGCGGACGATAGCCATCGCGACATCGATGCGAGCCGTTCCACCCACTGCGTTCTTCAGGCAGTCTTCATACAGCTCCAGTGCAGCTGCTTTATCTCCTGTGTTTGCTACGTAGTGGGCATGTGCAATCTTAGCGTCGTAAACTTCCGTATCACCTGCATTTGCCTTGGCATCTTCAATCTTTTTCTCTGTGGCTGTCGCCTCATCTGCGATGGCCTGCTTGAGCTCTGCAACGAGAGCCTGATCGATATCTGAGCCGGCCTTCCGCAATTGAGGCTTTAGATTCAGATAGAAATGGAGCATGTTGTGCTGCTTTACGAGCTCGCGTAGCTCCGTGAGCAGTCCCTGGATCTCGTCCTTCGAGACGATGACGTCCTCCTGCGAATAAGACGCGTCGAACTGGTTCAAGAGGTGGCGTAGCTCAAAGAAACGAAGCTTGGGATCCTGGGGCGTAGGTTCCTCATCCTCGTATTGGTTGGTCTGGACCTCCTTCTCCTCCTCCTCAACATCCTTCACGTTCTGGTTGGAAGAAGCCGCGGTTGTTGTGGACATTTGATAACCGTGGAGAGTGCCTACACACCAGATAAAAAGAGATCGTATAAAAGCGAAAGGAGGGTCAGTGTCGGATTTTCAATTCACGCGTGGCATCCGCAAGATGTGCCCCCTGAGTCCCCTTCAGATCGGATGACTTTCAGATAGATTCGTAGGCAGAGGATCTCACCATCCCAAGTCCTGCGTCGAGTCTGAAAGGGACTAATCTGAGAGATCGGCGCATCCTGCATTGAAATATTGGGCCGTCATCGGTCAGCACTCGGTGCACATCTTAAATCAGGCGCGATTTCACTCTTGTCTCAACATCATTCTGAGTCGGTCCTCTTGGCCCTGTGACGTCTCGGTCTGCCGGGCCGGGGGTGTAGGAATATTTTTCGAATTTTGATTCTGAGCAGTATTTGTCCACATCGGTTAGGAGTCGTGTTCGGTGCATTGATCGAGTGTGGTGGCCAAGATCTACACTTGATTGCATAGTAATCCGGTAGATTCCTCACTCCCACTACGTTTTAGCGAGCAGAGGTGTAGAGGTTCTGAGCATCGTGCTACACTAAGCTTCCCTCGCTTTTTCTCACATCACACACGGCACGGAAGTACCTGGCCAGACGTCAGGTCAGGTAGTTAAGCGTCGAAACGATGCAGATCCAGACTCACACCAGTGAACTAGCCGCGACCCTTCGGGTACTAGAGGAACAAATGAATGGGTCCCCATCCATCGCGCAGTCTACAGCCTCGAAGTCATACCAACACAGCAAGGACTCGAAAGAGGTGGAGGAATGGTGCCTCGACACGCTGGCGAGGCTCCTTGGACGCAAACCGCTGCCCTCAGAAGAGTTGGAAGCTCAGCGCCGCGCTGAGGCCGCACTTGCGCCTGAGGACCGAAGGCGACCCATGATTGACTACGACAGCATTAACCGTCGACTTGAGAAGAGGCGTCAGAAGGAACTCCAGAACCGACGGGAGGCGCAGAAGCATATCATGGAGATGTCCACACTCGAGTACCAGATGGATGCATTGCTCTCCGGCACGGCGGATGTGACCGATGAGACGAAGGAGCCCGAACCAGCACTGTCAGGCGAGCTCCAGAAGGCACTAATGGAGGGACAACAATTGGATGTGGAGACCGCGCTCAAATTGCAAGGAGCGCAGTCTTCGTCGACCGCCTCAAGCTCCCGATTCCAGCAGTGGGAGAAAAGCCGAATGCAGGCTCAACAGTTCCAGCAGATTCTCGAAACCGCAGGGCTCTTGACGCATAAGGCCTATACGAGAACACGAAACACACCTTTTATGCGGTACCTTCGCAACGGTGTATTCGTTGTTGATGTGGCAAATCAAGACCGCGAAATTCTTGATCTAGTTTTTGCAGCAGGATTACGTATTCCGAACATCCAATTCCTCAAAATTGTCGACTCCGATCTCTTCAGGCGAGAGCGTTTGATTCAAGGCGCAAATGGGAGCTTGGCGTCAACCACTACTAGTGCAGGAGCAACGAGTTCGTCCTCAAGATCTGTTGGAGGGAACACTACAGGCAAGGTCAAGGATACACCAACTGTCGTTAACCCGAACAGACTTTCTGACAAAGAGGTGCTTAGCGCCCTGGCAGCATTCATTCCTCGAATCGTCACCGCGCATGCTCGCACGCTCCGGTATATAGAATTCATCGGTATAACTTTCTCATCATGGCGTCCAATAGTAGATGCCCTGCTCACGGCATCATCCTTGCGAGCATTCTACATGCGTCGATGTACGATTCCATTGCAAGGGTTAGTCGACATCACACAAGCCCTGAGCGTTCTTTCAATCAATCACGTCGCTTTCTCTGAATGTGATTTGCCACCCCAGGCCGCTGACTGGTTTGTAAGGCTACTTACATCTCAGTCCCGTCGACGCGATGAGTACAGATGGCGGGCCAGCCTACGAACGCATGGACCTAGTACATGCAGCGCGCCTGCAGCGTGCCGTCAAGCAGAGCAGCACCAGCTTGAGAATTCGACCGCCATGACGCTGGCAACCACCGCACTTTCCGCGAAAACTCCCCTTGAAAAGCAGATCATTGATCGCCTACTTCATCAAGGTCTGATTACGCTAGATATCTCAAATAATTCACTCGGGGACGAGGGAGTGGCGTCTATCATTCGCACATTGGCCAGTGATGAATGGCTTCTTGCGATCGATGTGTCGGGAAACAACTGCGATGTTGCGACCCTCGACGCAGTTGTCAAGACCCTCTATGCAAATACTCAGCTGATTGCGATTAAGCTCGATGATCCATCAGCCGACTCCAGCCTTGTTGCAGACGCTGCATCACAGCGAGTGGGTCGTCGCTCCCCATCGCCTGCTGGAACCGAGGGAGGCAGATCAAGCCGCTCATCTGATATCCCAACAGGCTCGCTATCGAAAACCGATCGGCTACTCTCAGCGCTAGACCCATTTGCACCACTTCGCTTTACACGTCTTATGGCATTGTATGCCTCTCCCGGTACTCCAGGATTCGGAGTCACACTTGATAATGGCCACATGCGTCTTGCGCACCGAATGGCACGACGTGCTATTCTCTCGCGAAGCTACTGGCATCAGCAAGACTCGCAACAGGGAATCCCTTCACGGCCAAGCCTTGACCTGGGTGGTGTTACTCAACCGCCGCCCCTGGGTAAGAACGGTGGTCGAGTTCTTTTCCCGCTACTTACCCTGGTCTGTGACGATACGTCTGTGCTTGAGCCTCTTATGCACCTTCGCAACAGTGGGAAGCTCCGAGGCCCCTTAGGGGCTGCAGTCCGTGAAATTGCCACAATTACAGTGCCTAAACCTAAATCGGCTGGATCAACTGCGCAGGCGAGAAAGATTCGAGCTCAACGCCTGCACAGGCTACAGCAGCTTCTCACTGAGACCAAATTTGACCCATCGTACATCGAGGCGTTTTGGACAAATCGAAGGACGGTTCGAGAAGCACGCATTGAAGGCCTTGTCGCGTTGAGACGGTCTATCGAGAGCCGACTGAGGACTTACGCTCAATATATTGGCAAGCGTAAGCAGCAGCGGATTCTTAAGAAAGTTGGCAAAGATGAGCTGGATCCTTCTGATGAGTATACACTCGATTCGGCCGCACTGGGTCGTGAGGCAGAAGCGATTGCAGAGGAGTTGCTGTATGGCGAACTTGATTCTGCAGCGGGTCTAGGAGCGGGTCTAGGAGCAAGACGTTTGTCATCACAAGAGCTGGAACTGACTCGCCTCGTCTATGCTCAACGAATGCGAGCCTTGTTGGAGGATATTGTCGCTCCTGCCGAGGTTCAAGCAGCTCGCAAGCGCATGCGTCAACGTCAGCTCTTGAAGCAGCAAGCAAACGCTAAGCCTGTCCACTTGGGAGGGAATGGTGAGAGCAAACTGTTGCAATCGTACACAAGCGGAATTGGAATGCTTGGTGGCGATGACGAGTCGGACTCTGAATGGGAGGTCAATGATGCTTCACATACGACCGCTGACTCCTCTGAGGACGGTCCTCATCAAGCCTTGTTTGACAACAGTGAGGTGCTGGACGAACAACGTGAGCAGGCTATCGAAGAGGACTACTTTGAGCGTTTAACAAGGCAGCTTTCGAAGCTGACACTAAAGGCCCTTGGAATGTCTATGCCCGAAGGTGAGACCGCCACGCAAGTACATCTGTCAGGAATCAGTGATGGGCAGTCGATCGCCAGGTTTGAACGCATTGCCGAGTCTGTTAATGCACAAGGTGCAACTTCCAATAACCCGGTTGGCTCTGCAACCAACAAGGTTGAGAGTGAGCTCGCTGAACTGACGATGCGCGCGCTCACAAAAGCGTGGGAAGAAGAGATATCCGAGATGGCAAAATCCGGAAGCTGGAGCTTCGAAATAGAGTCAGAGTCCACCGGCCCTAGCGAAGGTGGATTTGCCACTGCCGGCGCTTCTTTCCCCGTCCCCCACGATGAGGATAATCGAGACGATTCTCGAGAACTGGGTGAGGACTTGGCACGATTCACGCTCCGCGAACAAGTTCTTGGCACCGGTCGTACAGGATATGAGTTGGCCGCCGAGGCCAAGGTGCTTCGAGACCAGCGTCGAGAAGCCGCGCGCAAGTTCCTCGCCGAACAGCTTGGTGAGACGTCCCATCTTGCCGAGGGAGATCTGATTACTTTGGCTAGACATGTTGCTGACAAGCTTCATTCGTCGGTCTTGCAGAAGCGTACAGCAGTGAAATTGCGACAAGCAGCGCAAGCACGCCAAATGGAGGAATTGGAGACTTTGGACTCTGAATCCAAAGATAACAATGTCTCCGCTGGGTATGCACGTCAAAAGCACCTAAGCCGTGAGCGCGCCAAGGCACGGGAGGCACCCTCAAAGCATGCGACTCGAAGCACGGCTAAGCTGACGCACGACGAGATCAAGGGATCTCATACTGTTCCGAGAGGATCAGTAAGGAGCGAATCTCGATCTGCGAGGGTAGTTCAGCGACCGAAATCAGCGGGTGCTATTGAGGTGCAGAAGACAACTCAGGCATCACACAATACCAAGTTTGACCCGAACGATCCGGTAGTGCGGGTGCTCCTTGATAAGGTTAAAGATATTGCAGGTAAGTGTCCAGGTTATGCCAACTTGTTTACGTTCTGGCTTAACAATATGAAAATGCTCCCATGACTGCGTTGCCTCATTACATAGCACCCAACTCACCGGCTACTCGTTCATCTCGATCACCTCTAGCTGAAAATGCTGCGTTGAAACATGCTATCAGAACTCAGGCTGCTCTTCAACGGCCTCGGACAGGGGGGACTTCTGCATCAGCGTCCCTACAGGCTTCTCCAAGTCGTCAACAGGGTCAGCCTGCGTGGCGATAAGAAGGATTCACCTCCGTGCAAATGGCAGTGTGGCGAAAGTCGAACAAACGAAAGCAAATGTATTGGTCGAATAGAGTAGTTTACAACTAAGTTCGTATGCGGTATGGTGGAGCGGTCGTTGATATTCGCAGACCTAACGGCGTGGTCGCGAGCTCGTACGAACTGCAACATTTATCTGCTTGACGGTATTGCTAAGTATATTCCGACGCGATGACGGATGTTCTAAACGCTTTCGAGCGAGGGTTTCGGTTCTCTGTTCGGCTTTATCTAGTTCATCGTCGCTAGAGTCGGATGATTTCAAAGCCCTCTCTTCTTCCTCTTCTTCCTCGCCCTGGAGATTGATAATTGAAGTAGGGCGTTTTGCACGAGAGGGTATCCTCCTGGGAAGGAGTTCAGGGACAGACTTTGGCGAAGCGCGGCGCGCACTTCGTGAACGACCAGGATCCTTTCCTGGGGAAGCTAGGATCAACGCACCCTGCACTTGCTGAGCCGGCGGTAGCGAATGTTCCTGATCACGCTGTTCGGCAGACAGGGGTGCATAAAAACTTGATGCCGGTGCAATACGACTGTATCTTCGGCTGAATTCTGCAAGGATCGCAAAACGTTGACGTGGGGACACAAGAGAGGTATGCTCGGCCCAATTGAGAACGTCATATACAGTTTGAACAATGCTTTCCTCTTTTTCATCAGTAGTTGGTGCTAGCATAAAGGACTGGCATCGATGAGTCACCACGACCTCGCAATTTCGCTTGACACCCCAAGGTTCACCATCCACTTGGAAAGCGAGTGGACCTTCAGTGCGAATAACCGCTCGTCGACCTTGCGCGAGCCGGTCAGCCTGTGCTATCCCAATGCGGATTTGGCCCATATGAAGGGTACTGCGGAATCCAATCACTTCGAAATACCCATCGTCCATTCGCGGCTCCATGAATTGAGACCCCTCCTCATGACGACCCCAGAAATCCTTGCCACCACCAAAGGACTTGATGTTCAAGAAGCAGATACCCTCCATACCAGTAAGATCCACTTCCTTCTCATCGACAAAGATGCGCACTTTGGCAGTGCGCAGGGGATCCGCCTGCTGGGTGAAATAGGTTTCTGAACCAATACGTGCGTACCACATCTTGTTGATGAGCTGTGATGAAAACAAGTGTGGATATGAATCTCGCATATTATGGAAATTGTGTGCGATGATTGCGTCGACTCCGATACCCAGGTAGTTGTTCACAACCATGTGATTCTCACCAAAGGGTCTTGACATCGCGCTCGGCTTGCAGCCAGCCTCTCGAATGGGCTCAACTGATTCTGGCGCATCAGCATTTGGAGACAGAGGTCGAACATCTGCGTTCCAGCGATCCAATAAAACCGTCTTGGCACCCACAATAAGAGACAAGTAATCATGTACAGAGTAGCTGGGACCACTACCCCATCCCAGAACCTGGGCCAGATCATTACCTGTGCCCAGCGGCATCAGGGCAACAGGCAAGACCGACTTGAGCTGGTCAACACAAGCAAGTGTCCAGGAGACAGTTCCATCGCCTCCGCAGACTAGAACCTGAGCGCGGGGTACATTCTCAAACACCTTGAGGAAAGGTAAAGGACCTCCACCTTCGGCAAGATCACACACCTGGATAGGGTTGAGCCTCTCCAAGAAGTCATGAATGAGGCGCGCACCAAGGTTACCACCGGACTTGCGATTGACAACGACCAAAAGGGGGGAAACATCGCTAGGAATGTTCGTAAACAGCCATGGATTCACCTGTTCAATGGCGTGTGCGTTGTTCTTCGGGCCGGTCGTAGTTGACGCGGTCGAAGTTGAGCTCCCGGTTGAACGCATTGCTACAGACTGTCTGCGATAGTTGGAAGGGTACCATCCGTTCACACCTGGAGTACGCAGGTCTGCAGCTTCTTTGATTTTCCCTTGGAGCAGCTTTCGCATTGCCAATCGTGCAGTGGCAGCGGTATATCCTGGAGCTGGCTTTACACATTGAGGTGGGATGATTAGTCTGCCGATCATTCCCAGGTTGCATCGGGAATCCAAGGCCCCGCGACTGATACCCTTAGAAAGGCAAGTCTCATGAATCTTAGATTGACACCAGATACAGTGCAGTCCTGACAAGGCGAAGAGTGAGCCGATGCCTTCCTTACAAACGATACAGATGTCGTGGATTGAGTGGTTAGCTCGCATCCAACGGTGGTTTTGAGAGATCGCACATGACGAGCTCGAGGATTGGGGTGCTGCCTTGGAATCTACTGGAGAAGCGCTACCATACAGTAACTCCTGCTCTCGGTCGGCATCACTTGCGAGATCGGCACATACAGGCTTGCAGTTATGCTCCACATTCTCGAGACACGATGTATGCGTTGCGTAACCGCAAATATCGCAACAAAGACCATCATCTGACGACTGTAGGTTATGCTCACACACGTTGCAATACATAGGACGGCGCAATGCGCCGGCGTTGTGATGGTAAAATTGGTGTGGTTCCGGCACACCCTTCAGGAGCATTTGCTCATAGTACTTGCCTAGAGGACACAACGGAGCAGTTGTAATGTGTAAATCTGATAAACACTGACTTCCCAATGAATCACATCTAACATGCACAACAATAGCAACAACGCATATGCCACAAACGAACTGACGTACCGTTGAGATAGGGCGCCTGAAGCCGCTCTGCACGACGCTTGCCAAAGTCAAGGTAGATGAGGATCCGCCAGATGAGGACAAATGCGAGTGCACAAGCGGCAATTTCGACTGCATACTGGCGCACAAGCGGAACGGCATGCGGCAGTCCGGCGATGAAAATGATGAAGACGCAGCAAAGTGCGGAAAAGATAACACGGAAGAGATTTGTGCAGCAAATATCGACGTATTCGCGCATACTAGGCTGAGTTAACCTTGACGGATGCAGCGTTACTAGTGTATATCTATCAATTGATGTGGTTTCCTTTGGGATACACACCGGGCACGTGCCCCAAACACTACCTTGGCCAATGTGCAACAGAGCTCTTGAGGCGTGATTTGCAGCAGGAACATGGCAGGATCACAGCTAAGATGTGAAGTGGATGGCCCGACTGAGGGAGCGGAATACAAGCTAATGTCAAAGGTGTATGTACAAGGGTTAACCAAGGGAACTACTGACACTCAATTATCATACAAGCACTTTGGGTACACGACGCCAAACATTGAATGGGATTTTCGCATTCTTGACGATCCACTGGGGAATGTAGAACGCTCGTGCAAAGCGGTTAGATCTCTCCGCATCCACAAATGGCACGGAGTAAACTAACTCCCATTCAGCTCCGTCCGCCTCACGAACAATGCGTACATGCTGGCCGTCGCTGCCTGTGACAGTTGAAGGGCCCTGTGTGACAGCAGGCACTTGGCTTCCCCAAGCATCTTCGGGATTCGTGCGATCCTGGCCGATATCGCCGTCTACCACATAATGACACGACTCCACAGGCACGTACCGAGTGGGCTCGCGTTGGTTCAGTTCATTCATGAATGGTGGGATGGCCGACGTTGCTGCGGGAATACCGTCGAGAATGTTGGCATTGAAATGCTGTGGAAGGATCCCTCGGAAATCAGATAGAATGAAATCCAAATCGATTCTTGGCCTCAGAAGAACTTGGAACACACCACGTTTCTGGCGCTGTTGCTTAGATTCTTGAGAGTCATCGATCACGTTCGAAACAACAGTCTGAGCAATTCCACTCGCAGCGTTGTCCATCGGAACCAAGACACCCTGACCGAATCCAGGTGGTGGAAGAGGTGAATCCTTCGTCTGCACGGCATAGCGTGCGTGTGGTTGGACGAGTCCACTTTTTTCACCACCGAGGCTAGTCCAATACTTCACATTTTCGCTCTGCCACCACTTCATGTACTCCTGTAATTCCTTTGCGCTCAATGCGACTTCAATCCATTGTGCCTCTGGAAGGAAGAACGAAGAAGGGAATCTAAACCAGTCCTTCCCAACACATGCGCGTAGAATTGTGGCTTGTGCAATGAGGGTCATTCGCTCTTCTGTTGTCAGCGTACCCTTTGTGCTAGTAGCACTCGAGTCCTCAGCGAGGTACTTCGCAAGAGTAGGCACAAACTCAGGTGCTTGCGTTCGTACGAACTCGAGCGGATCATAGTCAATGTAAGCACGTGCCCGTGCGGAGGCATGCTGAGACAACGTTGCCAGTGCATAGCCACGAGGATGGAGGCCACGTAGGGTGGACGCCTTCATGAGTGCGATCAGTTGTTCCACCGACCTAACGACGAGTGAGCCCGCAGTTGGGGAGACGGTTGAGCCCTCTCCTAGCAACTTCCTCCTCGGCTGAGCCTCAATAGAATTGAGAGAAGGATAAATTGGCTGGTTCGAGTATGCAGCGTTCGCGGGTTGCGTTGTGTCTGCCTTAGTCTCCGGATCT
>Ga0182741_1002626_pt1 | contig 20547 bp, 18 predicted proteins | sample eDN5th37CBELigOP_FD_128874 | JGI IMG/M metagenome (GOLD analysis project Ga0182741, IMG submission 128874) | Enriched Organic Plus compost microbial communities from Emeryville, California, USA - eDNA 5th pass 37_C BE-Lig OP (version 2) (version 2) ... | reverse complement strand
GACGCCACACCCCGTCGAGCGCGTCTCCTGGGATCGCCTCGCCCGATCGCTGCACGAGTTCATGACGACGCCGCGCCCGCGCTGAGCGCGCCGGCGGCCGGTTCCCACCTCACCACTCGAGATTCCCGATGACGATTCACGCTCGCCGGAGCGGCCTGCTCGCTCTCCTCACCGCGGCCATCTCCTGCACGCCGGCAGCCCGACCGACGTCGGCCACCGCGGCGCCCGAGCCGAGCACCGCGACATCCCAGCCGACCACCACGCCACCGCAGGTCGGCAACGTCGATCCCCGGACGCCGCTCACGCCGGTGCAGCAGCGCTGGGTGGACAGCACCCTCGCCTCGCTCTCGCTCCGCGAGCGCGTCGGGCAGATGGTCTGGCGCTGGGTGCTCGGCGACTACGCGAGCGTGGACGACTCGAGCTTCGCGAAGGCGCGCACCGACGTGGTCGAGAACGCGGTCGGCGGGATCACGATGTCGCTCGGCTCGCCGATCGAGGTCGCCGCGAAGATCAACGCGCTCCAGCGGCTCGCGAAGGTTCCGCTCATCGTCTCGAGCGACCTCGAGCCGAACCTCGGCCGCCTCGAGGGCGGAGTCTTCTCGCACTACCTGAGCGACGGCGGCGGCGCGACGGTGCTGCCGAACGCGATGGCCATCGGCGCGACCGGACGCGACGAGGACGCGCGCGACGCCGCGCGCATCATCGCGCGCGAGGCGAAGGCGGTGGGGATCACCGTGAACTTCGCGCCGACGGTGGACGTCAACAACAATCCGTCGAACCCGGTGATCAACGTCCGCTCCTTCGGCGAGGACCCGCAGCGCGTCGCGCGGCTGTCGGCGCTGTTCGTTCGCGGCACGCAGGAGGAAGGGGTGATCGCGACGGCGAAGCACTTCCCCGGCCACGGCGACACCGACGTCGACTCCCACCTCGGCCTGCCGGTCGTGGGCGCGTCGCGCGCGCGCCTCGACAGCGTGGAGCTGGTCCCCTTCCGCGCCGCGATCGACGCCGGCGTCGGCATGATCATGACGGCGCACCTCGCGCTCCCCGCGGTGCAGGGCGACAGCACGACGCCGGCGACGCTCGCCCCCCGCATCCTCACCGGGATGCTGCGCGACACGCTGCACTTCGGCGGCGTCACGGTGACCGACGCGCTGACGATGGAGGGTGTCGGCAAGGGGTACACGCAGGAGCAGAGCGCGGTGCAGGCGGTGCAGGCGGGCGCGGAGCTCCTGCTCATGCCGCGCGACGCGAAGCGGGCGATCGACGCGGTGGTCGCCGCCGTCGAGAGCGGCGAGATCGCGCGCGAGCGGATCGACCGCGCCGCGCGGCGCGTGCTCGAGATGAAGGCGCGCACCGGGACCGCCTTCCAGCGCTACCGCTCGATGGACGAGGTGCGCACGGTGGTCGGCGCGGGCGCGCATCGCGCCACCGCGCAGGAGATCGCCCAGCGCGCCGTGACGCTGCTGCGCGACCAGGGGTCGCTCGTCCCCTTCGCGCGGACGGGCGCCGGGCCGGCAGCGGCGCGGCGCGTGATGCTCGTGCAGTACATGCCGGAGACCGAGCTGCGCGCCGGCCGCTACCTCCCCGGGGAGCTGCGCGCCGCCGGGCTCGAGACGCGCGCCTGGAAGGTCACGCCGCGGACGTCGCCCGCGGAGCTCGACTCGATCGCGCGCGCCGTGCGCGGCGCGGACCGCGTCGTGTTCGCCGCGTACGTCCGGCGCATCGAGGGTGAGGGGCGCAACGCCATCCCCGCGCACATCGCGGCGTGGGCCGACTCGCTCGCCGGGAGCGAGCGCCTCGTCTTCATCGCGCTCGGCAACCCGTATCTCATCCGTCAGGTGCCGCGGGTGAACAGCTACGTCATGACCTACGGCGTGAACGAGGTGCTGGAGCGTGCTGCCGGCCGTGCGATCACGGGCCGCGCGCGCATCACCGGCAAGACGCCGGTCGGGCTGCCCGGCGTGTTCTCGCAGGGTGAGGGCATCCAGAAGTAGCACGGTTCACCGCGAAGGCGCGACGGGCGCAAAGGACTGCCTGTCCTTTGCGCCCGTCGCGCCTTCGCGGTGAATGCAGCCGTCGATCTGTTCGGAACTGGTCGCGCCTCTCGCGACGGCGTCACGCGCTCCTGTGTTGGCCCGTCATGCGCGTTCGCACTGGCATCCTCGTCGCCGGCTCGGTCTCGCCTGCACGCGCGGCACGTCGCATCCGGCGACGGAGGTCGCGCTCGCGGCGAACGGGGATCCCGTGCACGAGGCGCCGGACTCGTCGAGCGCGCGCCGGCTCGCCCTGCTCCCCGACGGGGAGACCACTCTTCGCTTCATCCTCGACTGCACCGGTTGTCACCAGTTCGACCCGACGATCGCGCGCGTGCACGGCCGGCCGCGCACGCGCGAGGAGTGGGAGGCGGCGATCCGACGGCCACGGCGGCGTGGCTCGCGCAGCATCTCGCCCGCGAGCCGGTGCTGGTCGGCGCGAGCGCCGCGCGCGCGCCGAGCGATGTCGTCGTGACGGAGTTCCCGATGCCGTCGCCGACCGACCTCCCGCACGACGTCGCGATCGATCGTGCGGGGCGAGATGTATCCGCACAGCCTCGCGCTCGATCCGCCGACCGGGCGCGTCGAGGCGGTCGAGCTCCCGCTCGCGTGGAGCGGACCGCGGCGCGCTCGTCCAGCACCTGGCGGTCGATCCACGATCCCACGACCTGTGGATCGCCGACGGCGCCTCGCCGGGGATCCCGGCGCGCATCGCGCGCATCTCGGCGCGCTGATCCGCAGCCCGCGAACGGGGGTGTGACCGGACGCGGCCGGAGCGGGTTCGGCGGGACGAACCACTTCTCCGATCGCACCGATGCGCAGCTCCCGCTCCGTCTTCCTCACCGCGCTCACAGTCCTCCTCGCCTGCGGCGGCGACTCCCCCGTCGCGACCGAGGAGTTCTCGCCGCACTCGTTCGTGCCCGTGTACACGGAGACGCAGCTCGTGGACGGCGTCACCGCGGCCGCGCCGGATCCCTACACGATCGAGTCGGCCTCGGTGAAGAACGACACGCTGCGGGTGGCGGTGCGCTACGGCGGCGGCTGCCGGATGCACGAGTTCCGGCTCCTCCTCTTCAAGTCGTTCCGCGAGTCCTACCCCGTCCAGAGCGACGCCCTCCTGTCGCACGAGGCGAACGGCGACGGCTGCAAGTCGCTGCTCGAACGCGAGCTCCGCTTCGACCTCACGCCACTGCGCAATCACTATCGGCAGACCTATCTGACGCGGAATGGCGTGATCCGCCTGCGGCTGATGGCCCCGGGACACGGGACGGTCGAGTACCGGTTCTGAGCGACGGCGCCGGACGGCGCGCCGTGGGCCGAGGACGATGAGCGAGGCTCCGAGCGGTCGAGGGCCGAGGGCTGCCGGCCCTCGGCCCTCGACCGCTCTGGTGCCAACTCTCTGGCTACATTCGGGTGTCAGACCATAACGGAGGCGATACCCGCGCCCGCCATGCCAGAGCTTCGCGAGCAGTTACAATCCGTCCTCGGTCACGGCTACCACGTCCGGCGCGAGCTGGGCGGGGGCGGCATGTCGCGCGTCTTCGTGGCGCGCGACGTGGCGCTCGACCGTGACGTGGTCGTGAAGGTGCTCTCGCCCGAGCTCGCGGCGACGGTGAGCGTCGATCGCTTCCGTCGCGAGATCCTCCTCGCCGCGACGTTGCAGCATCCGCACATCATCGGCGTGCTCGGCGCGGGGGAGCTCGACGGGCTCCCCTATTTCACGATGCCGTACGTCGACGGGGAGAGCCTCCGCGCGCGACTCCAGCGGGAGGGGCGGCTCGCCGTCGGGGAGACGGTGAGCATCCTTCGCGACGTGGCGCGCGCGCTCGCGTACGCGCACGAGCGCGGCATCGTCCACCGCGACATCAAGCCGGACAACATCCTCCTCTCCGGCGGTGCGGCCGCCGTCACCGACTTCGGCGTCGCCAGGGCGATCGCGGACGCCGCCGGAGTGCGCGACCGCGCCGAGCGCGCAGACGAGAGGCCGCGGACGCCGAGCCACCTGCACGGGACGATCACGCTCGTCGGCACCTCGCTCGGCACCCCCGAGTACATGGCTCCCGAGCAGGCCGCCGCCGATCCGTCGATCGACGGCCGCGCCGACATCTACGCGCTCGGCATCACCGCGTACGAGATGCTCACCGGGACGAGTCCGTTCCGGGGACGCACGCCGCAGCAGCTGCTCGCCGCGCAGCTCACCGAGGCGCCGGCGCCGATCGGCACGCATCGCACCGACGTGCCGCAGGCGCTCGTCGCCCTCGTGATGCGCTGCCTGGAGAAGGATCCGGCGAGCCGCCCCCAGAGCGCCGCCGAGCTGGTGTCCGCGCTCTCCGATCCGAACGTCGTGAGTGGCGCCTTCATCTCGGCCGCGGTCCCGGCCGTCGAGCGCGCGGCGTGGCGGCGCGCGGTGCGGCGCCCGTCGCGGCACCTCGTCGGCGGGCTCGCCCTCGCCTCGGTGATCGCCGCCGCCGCGTGGACGACCCTCCTCCGCGATCGATCCGGCGCGAGCACCGCGACGCCCGCGACGGTCGAAGCGCCATCGTCCCCCGCCGGTCCGCCGGCGATCGCGCAGAACTCGGTCGCCGTCCTCCCCTTCGTCAACATCGGACGCGACTCGTCGGACGGCTACCTCGCCGAGGGGATCACCGCCGAGCTGTCCGCGGCGCTGGGACGCCTCGCCGGCGTGCAGGTCGCGTCGCCGTCGGCCGTCGCCGCGCTCGAGCGTCGTCCCGCCACGCTCGCCGAGCTCGGACGTGTGCTGCGCGTGTCGAAGCTGCTCGAAGGGACGATCCAGCGCGACGGCACGCGGCTGCGCGTCACGGCGCGGCTGGTGAACGCCGAGGATGGCTTCATGATCTGGAGCGACGTCCGCGAGTACGCGGTCTCCGACGTCTTCACCGTGCAGGAGGAGATCACGAGCGCGCTCTCCGAGGCGCTCGGCACGGAGCTGACGGCGGGGGGCGCCGGCGCTCCTGAGCCGGCGCCCGGCGCGCCGGCGCTCGCGCGCGAGCGCGGGACGACGAACGCCGCCGCCTACGACGCCTACCTGCGCGGCCGCCACCGCTTCGCGAAGCGGGGCGATGGGTCGATCCGCCAGTCGATCCGCGACTTCTCGGAGGCGATCGCCAGAGATCCGCGCTACGCGCTCGCGCATGCGGGGCTCGCCGAGGCGTACGCGGCGCTGCCGGCGGCGGGGGGCGCGCCGCGCGAGACGGCCATCGCGCAGGCGCTCGGCGCCGCGGAGCGTGCGGTGGCGCTCGACTCGACGCGCGCCGAGGTGTGGGCTGCGCGCGGCACGGCGCTCCGCGCGGCGTGGCGGTGGACCGAGGCGGCGCGGGCCTTCCGGCGCGCGGTCGCGATCGACCCCGGTCGGGCCGCCGCACGTCGATCGCTGGGCGAGCTGCTCCTGCTCGACGGCCGCGTCGCCGAGGCGACCGCGGAGCTGCAGCGCGCCGCAGAGCGCGAGCCGCGGTCGCCGGCCAGCGCGATGGCCCACGCGCGGGCGCTGGCCATCGCCGGGGAGCACGGGGCCGCCGTGAGCCGCGCGCGCGCCGCGCTGGCGCTCGACTCGACACGCTCAGACTCGCATCTCGCGCTCGGCGCACTGCAGCTGCACGCCGGCGAGCGGAGCGACGCACTGCGCGAGCTGCGCACCGCGCTCGCGCTCGACCCGCGCAGCATCGCGGCCCTGGGGCTCCTCGGCCACACCCAGGCGCTCATCGGCGACCGGGAAAGCGCCACGGCGACGCTGCGCACTCTGCTGGCGCGCCCCGACGCGCCGGGGCACGCGGGCGCGATCGCGCTCGTGCACCTCGGGCTGCGCGACCTCCCGGAGGCGCTCACGTGGCTCGAGCGGGCCGCCGAGCGGCGGGACGACCTGTTCGCCACCGCCCCGCTGGCCGCGCCGACCTTCGACCCGCTCCGGGGGTTGCCCCGGTTCCGGGAGCTGGTGCAGCGACTGGGGTTGGACGCGCGGCTGGCCGACCCGCGCTGAGCCGCGCTCGGCACGCTTGTCGCTCCTGGGCTTCGCGACCACCTTCCCCGCTCCACCCGCATTCCCGCGCCATGCCCACGACCCGCCAGCTCCGCTGCTCGATCGCGCTGCTCCTGCTCGCCGCCGCGTGCCGCGATCAGGGAGGCTCCGGCGCGGCGCGTGGCGACACGACGCAGATCGCGCGCGGCGGCGCGGGCAAGGAGATCGTGGCGGTGCTGCCGACGCGCCAGGGGGAGTTCTGGCACCAGTTCGAGTCGGGGCTCAAGGAGGCGGCCGATCGCGGCGGGTACGAGCTGCGGGTGGAGCTCTCGAATCTCGACAGCGAGCGCCAGCGGGTGCTGGTGGACAGCATCGTCGCGCGCGAGCCGGACGCGCTGCTGCTCGTGCCGCTCGACGGAGCGGCGGCCGCCGCGAGCGTCGCGTCGGCGGCCGCGGCCCGGATCCCCGTGTTCACGGCGGGACTCGAGGTGCCGGGGGGGCGCGCCATCTCGCACATCGCGTCGGACGATGCGGCGGGGGGCGAGATCGCGGCGGAATATCTCGGCACCTTCCTCCGCGGCGGCGGTGAGGTCGGCATCGTCGGAGCGCCCGGCTCGCCGGCGGACGACGCGCGCGCGCAGGGATTCCAGCGCGCGCTCGCGACGCGTCGCAACCTGCGCCTCGTCGCGACGGTCGCCGGCGGGGGGACGCGCGAGAGCGCGCGAGCGGCGACGGAGGCGATGATGACCGCGAACCCGCAGATCGACGCGATCTTCGTGACGAGCGAGGCGCAGACGCTGGGCGTGCTGGACGCGACGCGCGGGCGATGGCAGGAGCTGGTGGTCGTGGGCTACGGCTTCCCGCCGGAGACCGAGCAGGCGATCGTGCAGGAGACGCCGATCAAGGCGGTGATCCGCGAGTCGCCGCGCGAGATGGGAATCCGCGCGGTGCAGGTCATCGCCGAGCATCTCTCGAACGAGGGGGTGCCGCCGCGGCTGACGGTCGGCGTCCGCCTCATGAGCGCCGGCAACATCGCGCCCGACCGCTGACGGCGCGCCGTCAGCCGATCGGTCTGGTGACGCGCAGCGATCTGAAGACGGCGCTGGAGCGCGGCCCGACACCGAGCACCAGCAGCCCCGTGGGATCGGACTGCAGCACCGACTCGGCCACCACCGTGTCGTTGATGTAGAGCCGGAGCGCGCGCCCGCGCACTTCGACCGCGAGGGTGTTGTCGGCGCGCGCGGAGCGCCGCCACGCCGTCGACGCGGACGAGGCGGACGACGCGGGGAGGACGCGCGTGCAGTGCGTCCCCTCGAAGCGACACAGCTCGAACCGCCCGTTCGCCTGCACGTTGAAGGACCAGCGGTCCGACGTGTAGCGATCGCGCCAGAAGCCGAGCGCCACGGTCGCGTCGGGGCCGTTCAGCACGACGACGTTGAGATCGATGCGGAAGTCGCCGGAGAGCTCGACCGACGGGTAGCTGACGGTGCAGCCGAGCTGCGTGTCCTCGCTCGCGAGATAGTAGCCGTCCACGTCGTAGCGGCTGCGACAGCCCTGCGATCGCAGCGCGCTCACGGGGAGCCGGCGCGTGGTCTTGAAGTCGTCCTCCAGCAGCACGGCGACCGGCGCCGCCGAGCCCCCCCGGTCGGGGCGGCAGGCGCTGCGGAGCCCCATGAGGAGCGTGCTGTCCGCCCCTGCCGCGCGCAGCTCGCGCTCCGCGCTGTCCGCCACGACGAACGCGACGCAGTACTCGCGCGCGCTCTGGAGGATCTGCGGCGTGGGCACGCCGCTGCGGCGCAGCTGCACGACCTCGGCCAGCGTCAGTGCGGCCGGCGCGGGCGCGCTCGACGTCGACTGCGCGTCCACGTGGGGCGCGATCGCGACGAGCGCCGCCAGCGCCCACCCGCACCGGGGGATCATTCGCACACGAGCTGTCTGCCGTTGCGGCGCGCGGCGATCGCGTTGAGCGCGGCGCACGCCTCGCGCGCGCGCTGCGATGCCTGGTCGATCTCACGCCGCAGCGAGGTCAGCGTGGTGCTGGGAAGGTGCTTCTCCGCGACATCGTCGAGGCGCACCGTCGCGCCGCGGAAGAGACGCTGCGCGGCGGCATAGTCCCCCGCGTCGACGCGCGCGCGGGCCGACGCCAGCTCGTCGCGCAGCTGCTCGACGACCTCCGCCGGCACCGGCTGCGAGAGGAGGACCGTCGTCGGCGCGGTGATCGCCGGCGCCTTCACCGTGGGCAGCTGGAGATCGGGCGGCGCGGAGCGGCGCTCGGACGACCTCGAGCCGCGCCGCGCGGTGGGCGCGGGATTCTCCGGCCCCGACGTGGAACGGCTCCCGTCCGTCGGCGTCTCGGTGGATGCAGCACCCACGGCCGCCTCCGACGCGACCGGCTCGGGAGGCGTCTGGAGCGTGCGCGCCGGCTCGACCGCCGTCGCCGGCGTCGCGAGTAGATGATCGTCCTCCCCGTCCGACGGCTTGAACGCCTGCGCCGCCAGCGCGAGCAGCGCCAGGAGGGCGAGCACGGCGCCGACGATGCGCAGCAGGCGCCGCACCGGCGAGACGGGGACCGGCACCACCGTCATCGAGCCGGTGGGATCGAGCGTGAGTCCCGTCGAGACGTTCTCGTCGTCGGTGAGGAGCTCGTCGCCGCCCAACGGCACCGGCGCGCGAGAGGGGAGCGCGAAGCCCGGCAGATTCGCGTGCGGCGCGATCGCCTGCAGCGTCAACGGCGTGATGCCGGACTGCGCGTACGCCGGCGTCATCGATCCGGCCGGCGACGGATGCGCTGCCGGGCTCGCCGGAGTGTACGCCGGAGCGGGACGGGTGTCGGCGAGCGCCTCCTCGAGCAGCGTGCGGAAACGCTCCGCGCTGTGCGGACGCTCCTCCGGCCGTTGTGAGAGCCCCTTCACGATCAACGCGTCGACCGACCAGGAGAGCTTCGCGTGCAGGCGCGAGGGCGGGACCAGCCCCTCCCCCGCCGCGCGATCGACCGCGGAGGCGGGAAGGCTCCCCGTGAACAGCAGGTAGAGCAGCGCGGCGACGGCGTGCACGTCGGTCCACGGCCCCTTGCCGCGCGAGCCGTACATCTCGATCGCGGCGAACCCCGCGCGCGGCGCGATCGCGCCGGGCATCCCGTACATGAGCAGCTGCCGCGGCGTCGCGAGGCCGAGCAGCCGGGGGCGACCGTCGAGGCCGATGAGGATGTTGGCCGGCGCGATGTCGCGGTGCAGGATGCCGTGGCCGTGCAGCACCTCCACGGCATCGAGAATGGCGAGGGCGAGACGCCCCACCTCCGCGGCCGGGATGGGACCGTCGGTACTCAACCGCTCCTCGAGCGTGCGCCCCGGGAGCAGCTGCATGACGAGGTACGCCGTCCCGTTCTGCTCGAAGTGCGCGAGCGCGCGCGGCAGCCCCTCGTGGGTCACCGACTCGAGCAGCTGCGCTTCGAGCAGGAAGCGACGCCGCGCGTCGCTCAGGCGTGCCGCCGCGTCCGCATCGTGTGGACGGGTTGCGGTGCTGCGCGGTGCGCGGCCGACGAGGGCGCGCGGGAACAGCTCCTTGATCGCCACCTCGTCTCCGGTGGACGAGACGGCGCGATACACGACGGCGTGCGGTCCGGGCTCGGCGAGGAGACCGACGATCCGGTATGTCTGCGCGAGGACCGTCCCGACCGGGAGCGCGATGGGTGAAGCGGTGTCCGGCCGCGCGTCAGCTCTCTCGTGCATGACTGCTCCTGCAGGGAAACGGCCCGAACGTCGAAGGCCGGCGAATTGGCGCTACCATAGGCGATGCGTCGAAATGGCGCAATGACGGACGCAGCGCGTGTGTGCGCGCGCGATGCATGCGATACATGCGATGCACGCTAGCGTCGCGCGTGCGTTGGACGCCACCGCGACGGCTGGGCTCGACTGATCGCTCAGCGTCCGCAGCGACGCTGAATACGCTTGGGAGCGGGGGCGTACGGAAACAAGATGCGCGCCGCCGCAGCGTGCTCGCGCGCGCGCCGACAGTCGCCGCGCGCCAGCGCCGATTCGGCGGCGCGCATGCGCAAGCGATAGCTCCCCGGATCCACGCGCGCGGCGCGGTCGAAATCCTGCGCCGTGCGGCTCGCCTCGTGGATGGCCATGCCGCCGATCTGGCTGGCGCTCCGCAGGACCATCAGCACGCCGCCCACGGTCACGGCGCCGATCAGTACCGAGCGCCGCGCGCCGGTCAACGTCAGACGCCAGCGCCCCTCGGGCGCGCCCGCGCCGACGAGCGCCCCCGCCAGCACCCAGGCGACCAGCGTCGGAGCCGCGAGCAGCAGCACGGCGTCGAAGGCGCCGACGCCGAGCGTCGTCGTGACGGTGCCGCCGAGGGCGAGCGCCGCGAGCGCATCGTCGGAGGTGCGCGCATCGCGGAGGCGGCCGACCGCGGTGATCGCGATGCCGGCGAACGCCGCGAGGAGCAGTGCCGCGCCCACCACGCCCCGCTCCGAGAGAAAGGCGACCCAGTCGCTGCTCGGCCACGGGTTCGCCGTCATCCCGTTGTCCAGCACCGACGGGTCGTTGCGCGACGCGACGCGCGGATACTCGACCGCCCAGTTCCCCGGACCCACCCCCAGCAGCGGTGCGCCCATCGCGAGCCTGGCGCTGTTGCGATACTGGATCAGCCGTCCCCGCCCGCTGCCGCTCCGATAGTTGACGACGCCCGTCACGCTGTCGAGGTACGGCGAGTCGCTCCGCCACTCGAGCGCGTTCGGAAGAAAGAGCGCGGCGACGACCGCGGCCGCCACCGCCGCGCCGAGGAGCATCGCCCGTCGCTCCGCGGTGGGGCCGATCATCCGCCACCGCCAGAAGGTGCCGAGCAGGAGCAGCACCGTCGTGAGCAGGAGCGCGAGCCACGCCGCCCGGCTGCGCGAGAGGACGACCGCCGCCGACACCAGCGCGAGCCCGAGCACCGCGACGAGGGCCCCGCCCCGGCGCCTGGCGCGCAGCGCGAGATAGACGAGCACCGGCGTACCGATGACCGACAGGTGCGCCATGAAGTTGCGGTTGCCGAAGGTGCCGCCGGGTGCCCGGGCGAGCGAGGCATACTCGCTCACCACGCCATACGCCTGCGCGAGCGCCGTGACCGCCCCGACGACCACCGCCGCCGCCACCCCGCCCGCGAGCCACCGCGTGAGCCCCGCCCGCGCGAGCGCTCGCGCCGTCCAGTACAGCGCGATCCCGCTCGCCCCGATGGCGAACCCTCGCGCGGCCAGCCAGTGGTTGCGGGCGGCGATCGCCGAGACGAGGGAGAGGGCGAGGTAGCCCGCGAGGAGGAGATCGACGACGCCGAAGGTCAGGCGCTGCGTCCGGGAGAGGACGAGGAGGGCGACGGCGAGCGCCGTCACGTGGAGGACCAGCTCCTTCGGCAGGAAGAAGCGGTCGAGCTCGAAGCTCTTGTAGGGCAGCGCCGCGAGCACCACCGCGATCGCCCCGACGATGACGAGGACGGCGGCGACGCGTTCGGGGCTGGTCGAGACGGGCGCGCCGGGAGAGGCGGGGGCGTCGGGGATCACGGCCGGGAATGATACGGAAGCCGGAGGGTCATTCAACCCATGTGCGTCCCGCGCGTCGCTCCGACCTTCCGTGCAACCCCCAACGGAGATCCGCATGACCCGCTCCTCCGCCGGCGCGATTCGCGCGGCCATCACCCTCATCGCCCTCGTCGCCAGCGTAGGCACCCCGGCCCGCGGCGACGCGCAGATCTTCAAGAAGCTCAAGGACGCCGCCGCCACGAAGGCCGCCGAGAAGCTCGGCGACAAGGCAGCCGACAAGGCGGCGGAGAAGGCGGGGCTCGAATCCTCCGAGGGGGCGCGCGGCGGGGAGCGTCCCGGTGAGCGCGAGCGCCTCGGCGCGCCGCTGACCGCCGACACGCTCGAGCTGCTGCTCAAGGGGCTGGGCGTGATGGCCGCGTCGATGGAGCAGCGGGATCGCCTGACGCAGCAGATCACCGCCTGGCACAACCGCGCCGCCGAGCTGCGCGAGAGCAGCGCCGTGCAGCACTGGATCGAGCGCGAGCGGCTCGTCACCAGCTGCCAGTCCGACGTCATCCGGGAGCGCGAGCGGCAGGTCCAGGACGACATGCAGAAGAAGGTGCAGGAGAACCCGGCCAAGTACAGCGCCGCGGCGATGAAGTTCGCGCAGGAGATCGCGCCGCTGCAGGCCAAGGGCGACATGGAGGCGGTGCAGAAGGCGCAGCTCAAGTGGATGCGCGAGATGACGGGCGTCGATCCGAAGCAGGACACCGTCGCCGCGCGCGCCAAGTGCGGCACCGTTCCGCCGAAGCCGGTGCAGATCGCGCAGATGGACTCGCTCGACGGGCTGGTGAAGAAGGGGAACGTCGAGGTGCGTGCGCTCGAGGCGACGGCGTCCGAGAAGGGCGCGGAGGCGGCGGGCGGGATGCCGAGCCTGCGGTTCGCCAAGGCGCGCGAGCGGCTGCTCACCTGGTTCTACGAGGGAGCGCGCGAGAAGCACCGCTTCCCCGAGGCGAAGCTGCTCTTCAGCCGCAAGGCGGACATCGAGCGGGTCAGGCCGGCGCTCTGACGATGCGCGTCGCCCTCGCGCTCCTCGCCCTGCTCGCGGCGGAGCCGACCGCGCTCCCCACCTCCGCCCTGCGCGTGAAGGCGGGGAGCGCGTGGCACGTCTGGTGGAGATCGTCGGCCGCGCCGGCACGATGGACGGAGAGCCCCGTCCTCGCGCGGGCGCTGCGCTGGCAGCGCGGCGCCGCGGGGGTCGAGTGGGCGGAGGCGCAGCTCGCGGGCTCCGGCGAGGCGTGGCGCACGCGGCTCGTCGTCGTGCGCATCGATCCCGCGCGCGTGCGACTCTCGCTCGACACGGCCTTCACCAGCGCGCCGCGGCGCCCGGCGTGGAGCACGGATCGCCGTCCGCCCGACGCGCTGTTCGCGGTGAACGCGGGGCAATTCGTGCACACGCTCCCGTGGGGGCTGGTGATGCTCGACGGCCGCGAGTTCCTCCCCGCGGGCTCCGGCCCGCTCGCCTCGGCGCTCGCCGCCGACGAGACGGGAGCGCTGCGCTGGGCGCACGGGAACGCCGCGAACGACGTCGCGACCAGCGGCGCGCGCTGGGCCTTCCAGTCCTACCCGACGCTCCTGCGCGACGGCGAGGTCCCCGAGCCGCTCCGCGCCGACCTCGGCCTCGTGGACGTGAAACACCGCGACGCGCGCGCGGCGATCGGCACGACGAGCGACGGCCGCCTCCTCGTCGCCCTCACCCGCTTCGACGCGTTCGGCACACGCCTCGGCTTCGTCCCGTTCGGCCTCACCGTCCCCGAGATGGCGGCCGTGATGGGCGCCCTCGGCGCACGCGACGCGATGATGCTCGACGGCGGGATCAGCGCGCAGCTCATGCTGCGAACGGCGAACGGCAGCGTGAAGGAGTGGCCGGGGCTGCGCAAGGTGCCGCTGGCGCTGGTGGCGCGCGACGGCGGGGTGACGGATTGACGGTAACGGCCGTCATCCCGAGCGCAGGCGAGGGATGACAGCCCGTGCTCGGGACGACGGCCCTGCCGTCGAACCGTCCATCCGCCGTTCTCACTCGTACCGCAGCGCCTCCACCGGGTCCAGCTTGGCGGCGCGGGCGGCGGGGAGCATGCCGAACAGGACGCCGGTCAGGGCGCTGGCGCCGAGGGCGAGGACGATCGCCGTCGGGGGAACCACCGCCTCGATCGGGGTGAAGGCGCGGATGAGCGCCGAAAGGCCGAGGCCGACGAGGAGCCCGATGATGGCGCCGATCAATGTGAGCGTCGCCGCTTCCACCAGGAACTGCCAGAGGATGACGACGCGCGTCGCGCCGAGCGCCTTGCGGACGCCGATCTCGCGCGTCCGCTCGGTGACGGAGATCATCATGATCGCGACGACGCCGATGCCGCCGACGAGGAGCCCGACGGCGGACAGCACCGTCATCGTGAGGAAGAAGGCGCCGACGATCTTGTTGTAGAGCGCCATGATCTTCTCGGGCGTCGACAGGAAGAAGTCGTTCTGCTGCGCCGGACGCAGGTGGCGCATCGCGCGCAGCGTCGCGATCGTCTCGTCCATCGCCGCGTCCCGCGTCACCCCCGCCTTCGGCTTGACGGTGAGGTCGAGCCAGCGCACCCCGACGTTGAGCCGGCGCTGCGCGGTCTGGATCGGCATGACGAGCTTCCCCTTGTCTCCGCTGTCGAAGGCGTTGCCGATCGGCTTGAAGACGCCGATGATCGAGAAGAGCTGCCCGCTGATGCGGACCTCCTTGCCGACCGGATCCGCGCCCAGCTCGAGCCGCTCCACGATCTTGTCGTTCACGAGCACGACCGGCGACGCCGCCGCATCCTCCTCGCGCGTGAAGTTGCGGCCGGCGACGATGTCGCCCCCGGTCACGTCGAACCAGTCGGCGGTGTAGGCGTCGAGCGACACCCCCGGCAGCTCGCGGTCGGCGAAGCGGATCGACGCGCCGCTGCCGATGTGCGCCGTCACTCCCTGGATCGTCGGGATCTCGGCGATCGCGCGCGCCTGCTCGAGCGTGAGCGGCGGATTGCGTCGCCACGGGCACGAATCCGCCGAGCCGTTGCACGAGTTGATCTCGGGCGGCCAGCGGGTGATGAAGAAGGTCGTCGGCCCCGCGGCGGCGATGCTCTTCGACACGCCGGCGTTGATCCCGTGCACGGCGGCGGACATCGCCGTGACGACGAAGACCCCGACGGCGATGCCGAGGATCGTGAGCCCCGCCCGCACCTTGTTCGCGCGGATCGCGTCGAGGGCGATGATCACCCCCTGCACCGTCGCGTTCAGTCTCGCTCCGAATCGCATCTCACTCACTCCGCATCGCGACGATGGGGTCCAGCTTGGAGGCGCGCCGGGCCGGATACGCGCCGGCGATGATGCCGACCCCCGCCCCGATCGCGACCGCGACCGCCACCGACCAGGGCGCCACGCTCGCCGGCAGCGGCGACACCGCGGCCACGAGCTGCGAGAGGCCGACCCCCAGCGCGATGCCGATCGCCGCGCCGACGGTGCTCAGCGTCGCCGACTCGACGAGGAACTGCGCCATGATGTCGCGCCGCCGCGCCCCCAGCGACTTCCGGATCCCGATCTCGCGCGTCCGCTCCGCCACCGCCACGAGCATGATGTTCATGATGACGATCGCGCCGACGACGAGGCCGATCGCCGGGAGCACGATCCCCGCGAGCACGAGATACTTCTTGATCGTCAGCCACTCCGAGAGCGCGCTCTCCGAGCTCTCGAGAACGAAGTCGTCCGGCTCGGCGGGGCGCAGCCGGTGCCGCTTGCGCATCACCTCGCGCACCGCCTCCTGCAGCCCGTTGTACACGGCCGGATTCGGCGCCTGCACCACGACGCCGTACAGATTGCGGCGCGCGCCGGTGATGCGATTCATCTCGGAGTTGAACGGGGCGAGGATCTGCCGGTCGAGCGAGAGGCCGAACACCGTCCCCTGCTTCTCCAGCACGCCGATCACCTGGAAGGGGAAGCGATTGACGCGGATCTCCCGGCCGATCGGGTCGAGATTGGGGAAGTAGGTCTCGGCGATCTCGCTGCCGATGACGACGACGGGCGCGCCGAGCGTCTCCTCCTGCTCGTTGTAGAGCCGCCCCTGCGTCGTCGCGAGGTCCTTGATCGCGAAGTAGCCGGGGGTGGCGGCCATCGCCAGCACCTGGGGGCCGCCGGCCTGGAAGGGCGAGCTCGCCTGCGCCCAGGTGACGTCGTGCAGCGCCCAGCGCGCATCGGGCGGCAGCGCCTCGCGCACCGCGTAGCCGTCCTCGATCGTGATGCGCGGCCGGCGCTGCCAGGCGCGCCACTGCGCCTCCGTGACGTTGTTCTGGATGTCGGGGAAGCGCCGCAGGTTGAAGGTGTTGACGCCGAGGAACTTGCCGGCGAAGTCCTGCTCGACGTAACGGCTCATCCCCTCGACGATCGAGACGACGGCGATGAGGAACATCACGCTGATCGTCACGCCGAGCAGGGTGAAGAAGCTCTTGAGCTTCTGGACGCGGATCTGCGCGAGGGCGAGACGGACGGCTTCGAAGAGTTGCATGGAGAGGAAGGCGAGGAACTGAGGGCCCTACGCGCGGCCGGGACGCTGGGTTGCAAGGAGGCCGCTCGCGACGGCGGTGCGACGCCCGACGCGGCCTGTCGTCGTCCGCCGCACACGACCCGCGGCGCCCCCCGGACTGCGCGACTGGCGTGGACGCGACAGAGTTCGCTCGCCCCCCCGCCCACCCCCGACGTCTTCGACCGAGGACTCGATCATGCTACGACGACTCATCGTGCCCGCCGCTGCCGGGCTCCTGCTCGCCGCCTGCGCCCCCGACTCGAACCCCGACGAGACACCGCCTGTTCCCGCCGCCGACGTCGGCCAGCAGGGGCAGGCCGCGGTGAACGACACCGAATCCGATCCCGACGTGGTGAAGGTCGCCGCCGGCTCGAAGGATCACACCACGCTCGTCGCCGCGCTCAAGGCGGCCGACCTCGTGAACTCCCTCGCCAACGCGGGGCCGTTCACCGTCTTCGCCCCCACGAACGCCGCGTTCGAGAAGCTACCCGTGGGCACGGTGGAGAACCTCCTGCAGCCGAAGAACAAGGCGACGCTCGTCGGCGTCCTCCAGCATCACGTCGCGGTGCCGGTGATCGACGTGGAGATGCTGGCGGACGGACAGGAGCTGGGCGTCGCCGACGGCGGCAAGCTCAGATTCTCCCGGCGCGACGGCGAAAGATACATCGGCGACGCGAAGATCGTCGCGACGGTGCGCGCCTCGAACGGCGTGGTGTACGTCGTGGACGGCGTGCTCCTCCCCTGAACGACCGGTGTTGCGTGGTGCGCCCGTCACACGGCGCGCCACGCACCCCGCCGCTCGCCCCTCGAGCGGCCAGGGACGCCGAGCATCCGGACATCCGCGCCGATGCCGGCGCTCAGCCCGACGCGCACGGACGCGCCCCCGTCGGATGCTCGAGCGGGCGGACGGCCGCACCGCCGAGGATGTAATATGGACCGCGAGCGGCCGCGGTATCCGTGTCGGCGCCGATGCTGGCGACGGCCGGACGGATCCGGGATCGGGCCAAGACGGCCGACGGCGGGGCGAGTAAGATGCAGACGGACGTGAGACCGGCGAACGAGACAGGGTGCATCGACGAATGACCTCGCGGATGGCAGGCAGCGGACCGGTGCCGACCGGACGATCGGCATGACCGCCGAGCTCAACGACCTCGGCGATCGTCACGAGTGGACGCTCAGCGGACACCGCGTGACGCAGATGAGCATCGACCTCACGAGCGTACGGCTCCATTCGTGGTCGCTGCAGGCCTCGCTCGACATCCGCTTCTCCGCCCCGTTCACCCTGCGCGAGGCGGACGGCGCGAGCCGCGTGATCGACCCGCGACATCCGGAGCAGCTGGCGCCCCTCCTGACGCTGATCGGCCGGCACATCGAGTGGCTCGCGGTGGAGCGGACGGGCGCGCTGCGGGTCGCGTTGAGCGACGGGACGACGCTGCACACGGAGCCGCACCCGCGCTACGAGGCGTTCGACGTCCAGGGGGGCGGGGCGCTGGAAGGGCTCGAGTACCGGGTTCCGCCGGGCGGCGGCGCGGCGTACGGTTGATGCGATGACGAGATCCACCGCCACCACCGTCGAGGAGTATCTCGCCGAGCTCCCCGCCGAGCGCCGCGCCGTCGTGAGCGCGGTGCGCGAGCTGGTGCGGCGCCATCTCCCCGCGGGCTATCGGGAGACGCTCGCCTGGGGGATGATCGCGTACGGGATTCCGCTCGAGCAGTTCCCGGACACGTACAACGGCCAGCCGCTGGGCTACGTCGCGCTCGCGGCGCAGAAGCAGTACTACGCCCTCTATCTCATGGGCGCGTACGGCGACCCCGCCGTCGATCGCGCGTTGCGCGACGGGTTCGCGACGGCCGGGAAGCGGCTCGACATGGGGAAGTCGTGCCTGCGCTTCCGGTCGCTCGACGACCTGGCCCTCGACGCGGTCGGCGCGACGATCGCGGCGATCCCGCCCGAGCGGCTGATCGCGATGCACGAGGCGGTGCACGGCGCGAAGCGAGCGCGCGGCGCGAAGCGCACGAAGAGCGCGACGAGCGCGACGTCGAAGAAACGGCGCGGCTGAGCGGCGACCACGAACGACGAATCCCGACCCCTGATGCGGAGTCGGGATTCGTTGCCGTCGTGGGGCTCAGGGGCTCGGCGTGCCGCCACCTCCGGTGCCACCGCCGCCGGCGCCGCCACCACCCGTGCCGCCACCGCCGGGGCTCCCCGAGCCACCGCCCGTCCCGCTCCCCGCCGCCGGCGGGTTCACGTCGACGTCGATGTCGGTGCCGCGGGAGCCACCGTCCCGGAAGAAGAAGAACCAGGCGAGCAGGAGGAGCAGGACGATCGCGACGATGGCTACGATCGCGCTGGAGCCGCCGCCGCCGGCGGGTGGCGCGGACTGCGGCGACTGCTGGACGTTGACGTCGGCCATGTAGTTGTCCTCGGACGTGAAAAGGTCACCACGCACTTCGCGCGGTGACCTTTTGCGAGGACGATGCCACGAGCCTGGTTCAGTAGCTCTCGTCCGCTTCCAGTTCGTCCGCCTCGATCTCCTCGTCGTCCAGCTCCTCGAGCTCCTCCTCGAAGTCCTCGAGCGGGATCTCGCGCGGCGCGAGCGACGGCAGGAGCCAGCCGCGCGCCTCCTCCGTCAGGTCGTCGATGGGGATGCGGATGGACTTCATCGAGACGAAGCTGAGCACCACCGAGTTCCCCTTCACGAGGGCGGCCAGCACCTCGTCACGGTGGATGCGGAGGCGGGAAGTGACGGTCACCAGCACGGCGCAGTACCTCTAGGGATGACGTTCGGCCGACGGTCCCGCGGGCGCAGGTCGCGCCGCTCCACCGGCCAACGCAATATTACCGAACAAGTCCCGAAAATCGAGACCTCCGACGGCCGGTGCGTCCCGGCGTCTCGTCCTGCAACGTATTACCTACCAACGATTTGCCAGAAAGTTCCATCTCTAGCGCCGGACGGTGCCCATCCGAACGACCTCGAACGCGCTCGACGGGACGCGCTTGAGCTCGCCCAATCGCTCGTCGCTCCAGCGGGGATCGGGGGCACCGCTCACGTACCACCCCGAGCCGTTGTCGGCGAGGAACATCCCGTAGCGCATCATGGCCCGGAGGATGACCCGCACCTCGGGGGAGAACCCGGTCGTGTCGAAGCTCGCCCGCAGCCGGACCCGCATTCCCATCGGCGGGAGGGCGCTGCTCGTGTCGCTCGAGGCATGGTGGCGCGCCGGCTCCAGGTAGCCGCGCCGGGTGCGCGGACAGGTGAATCGGAGCGCGTGCTCGATGGCGCCGCGCTCCACCGCTTCCTCGTAGCGCACCAGCCCGGGGAAGATCGGCAGCCCGGCGGCGTCGCCGCTCGTCCACCCCGCCGGGCGGAGGGCGTTGGACGACAGGTCGAACACCGCCGCGGAGCCGGCGCGCCACCGGGTGCCGCCGTTCTCGGGGTGGGCATCGAACAGCTCGTACAGCTTCCAGGCGTCGAGATCGACGACGAGGACGTGCCGGTCCCCGTTGCCGTTCGCCCCTCCCTCGATCGGGGCGTCCGGGGGGATCGGGTAGGGCCCCGGATCGCTCTCGTCGGCGTATCCGAAGGTGACCGGCACCTTCGCCTGGCCGCTCCGCACGGTGACGTACGGAATTCCGTTCGGCGCCCCGTTCCAGACGGTGCCGAAGTCGGGGTGCAGATTGCGCAGGCCGCAGCTCGCGATGAGCGTGGCCGAGCTCGGATCGACCGGCTCGCGCGAGATGTCGGTGTTCCAGGGGTTGTCGGCGGGAAAGACCCGGCGACCGCCGAGCACGCCTCCCGTCCCGGGATTCACCTCCTCCACCGAGCCCCCCGCAGGGGCACCGGGACCTCCGTCCGCGCAGGCGAGGAGGGCCACGAGGAGGAGCGGAACGGACGAGTGGACGGCGGCGCGCATGAGGCGAACGATCGTCCCCCCGACGCGCGCCGAGCCGTGACGATGGTCACCCCGTCAGGGTGTCATTCGATCCACCGCACCTCGTCGCCGACGCGCAGCGCCCCACCCTCGAGCACCTCGGCGAACACGCCCCCCCGCCAGTCGCGCTCCATCGCCGTGCGCAGCCCGGGAACGGCCTCGTCCATCCGCTCGCACGGGCGCGTCTCCCCCCGGACACGGAGGCGGACGTCCCCGATCGCGATCACGCGGCCGCGGCTCTCGCGCAGCGGGAAACCGCTCACCATCACGTTCGCACGCCGCGCCGACGGCGGCGCGTCGCCGCCGACCTCGCGCATGAGCTCGTCCCACACCTCGCGCTCGATCAGCGTCACCTGACGGTAGCGGCTGAGGCTCGCGTTCCCGACGAGTCCCTTCCCCGCGACCGCGGTGGCGACGGTGACGGGATCCATGACGCCACGGCGGGCGCGCTTGATCCAGAGCGCTTCGATGCGGGGCATGGAGGGAAAGGTAGCGGGGGCCGGGGGCTGGGGGGCTG
>Ga0182741_1002622_pt1 | contig 20568 bp, 18 predicted proteins | sample eDN5th37CBELigOP_FD_128874 | JGI IMG/M metagenome (GOLD analysis project Ga0182741, IMG submission 128874) | Enriched Organic Plus compost microbial communities from Emeryville, California, USA - eDNA 5th pass 37_C BE-Lig OP (version 2) (version 2) ... | reverse complement strand
GCGGCGGCGGACCCAACTACGTCAATATGTAAGGCAAAAAGAGCGGCTCTCGATCGTTGCAACGCAACGATCGAGAGCGCCTGTTAAGCGGGATGCTGTTGTGGAAACTGCCATGAAAATTTTGGAAATAGCTTTTTAGTAGCTTCTTCTGGCCAAACCCCAAATACCACTAGCGCCAGTTACTGATATGATATATCAACAAATTCGGTCGTAATGTGGGGGCATCAATAAGCCGGTTATTCGAAACCATTGGGGGTTTCGGATTCATGGTGCTGTTCCTCCTAGGCCACTTCCCAGGTGGAACGATACTTATGGCAGCAGCCTGCAATACACGCCGTCTCGATGGCTGGGATTGGGTCCTGTCTGTGATTATCGCATTCTTCGGTTTGATTAAGAGCATTACATGCTGAGATAGGCTTCGATCTACTTGCGGAAGTGGGCGCCTTCAGAGCCCGATCCGGGATCGTCGCTGCGCGTTGTCCGAGATGACCACAGGCCCGTGTGCCGATTTATCCAGCTTCACGAGGCTTTTACGCCGCCAGCGTCAATCTTCCCCTTGCGACGGATACAGGGAAACGCCATTCTCCGGCCTGATTTGGCGCACATCTCCCTTCTAACCTCACCTCGAGATGTCGCGATGATTGGAGCCGCACTTCGTGCCCACGTTCAAATTGCCTTTGTCCCGTAAGGGTTTGCCTGCACTTGTCCTGATTGCGGCCAGCCTCGTGGCCTCGCCTTCCTTCGCGACGAACACCGATCCGAATGAGGCCCTGAGTCCCGCACAGAGCCTGGAGGGCAATTTCCTCGCCGCCTATGTGGCCGGTTCCGCCCGCGACACGGAGGCCGCATCGCTGTTCTTCCGCGAGGCAATTCAGGAGGATCCGCGCAACCGGGAGCTTCTGGAGCGGGGCTTCGTGGCCTTCCTCGCGAGCGGCTCCATGCAGGAGGCCTATCGGACGGCCGAGCGGCTCTCCGCCCGCGATTCGTCCAACAATCTCGCGCAGTTCGCCCTCTCCGTGCGCTCCTTCAAGGCGGGGAAATACGCCGATGCCCGCGCCCGTCTCGCCAAAGGCGCCCGTGGCCGCCAGGCGGACCTGACCGCGACGCTTCTCACGGCCTGGGCCTATGCCGGGTCCAAGGATGCCAAACAGGCCCTCGCCACCGTCGACAAGCTCAAGAACGAGCGCGCCTTCGACCAGTTCCGCGAGTACCACGCGGCCCTGATCGCCGACGTGGTCGGCAATGCCAAGGAAGCTGAAAAGCGCTTCAAGGCCGCCTATGAGGGTGAGAAGAACACCCTCCAGGTGGTGGACGCCTATGGCCGGTTCCTGGCCAAGCGCGGCAGGAAGGAGGAGGCGCTGGCGGTCTACAAGGCCTTCGACGAGCTCGCGCCGCGCCACCCCGTCGTCCGCGCGGCCATGAAGGCGCTGGACGAGGGCAAGCCCCTCATGCCTCTCGTCGCGAACGCGCAGGACGGCGCGGCCGAGCTTCTCTACGGCCTCGGCGTCGTGGGCAACAGCCAGGGCGACGAGCTGACGGCGATCATCTATCTCCAGCTCGGCCTCGACCTGAAGCCCAACCACCCGATGGCCCTGATCACCCTGGGCGACGTGTACGAGCGCCTGAAGCAGTACGAGCAGGCCAATGCGATCTTCGATCGCGTGCCCAAGGACGCGCCCGTACGCACGAGCGCCGATATCGCCATCGGCCAGAACTACGAGCAGATGGGCCGCGGCGACGAGGCGATGGCCTATCTCGACAGGCTCATGAAGGAGCGCCCGGACGACGTCGAGGTCGTCATGGCGCTCGGCAACGTCCAGCGGTCGCGCAAGAAGTTCGCGGAGGCCGCCGAGACCTATTCCAGGGCCATCGAACTCGTGGGCCAGCCCCAGCGCGGGCACTGGATCCTCTTCTTCTATCGCGGCACGTGCTACGAGCGCGCGAAGCAGTGGGACAAGGCCGAGGCGGACCTGAAAAGGGCCCTGGAGCTGGTGCCCGAATCGCTGACGGCGGGCAAGGCGCAGGTGATGAACTATCTCGCCTATTCCTGGGTCGACCGGAGCGAGAATATCGACCAGGCCTTCCAGATGCTCACGCAGGCCGTGGAGCTCGCGCCGCGCGACGGCATGATCATCGACTCCCTGGGCTGGGCCTATTACCGGATGGGCCGCTACGAGGACGCCGTGCGCGAACTCGAAAAGGCCGTGGAGCTGAAGGCCGGCGATCCGACGATCAACGATCACCTGGGCGACGCCTATTGGAAGGTCGGCCGCAAGCTCGAAGCCAAGTTCCAGTGGGACCACGCCAAGAACTCCGATCCGGAGCACGAGGAACTCGTGAAGATCCTGCGCAAGATCGATCTCGGCCTCGACGAGGTGGAGAAGAACCCGACCGCTGCCGAGACCGCGCCGCCTCCGGCGCCGGCTCCGGCGGCCGCGCAAAACGGCGGCTAGGCCCTTCTTCTCCTTGGTTCTTTCGTCATGGCCGGGCTCGTCCCGGCCATTGTCGTTTCAGCCCCCATTCACCTCAACCCTTCCCATCGCCCCCTCACTCGGGCATGGAAAGGGGCATGTCACAGCCTTTCGTCACCAAAGCTCCCGCCAAGATCAACCTGACGCTCCATGTCCTGGGCCGGAGGGCGGACGGCTACCATGAGCTTGAAAGCCTCGTGGCCTTCGCGGGTATCGGCGACGATCTTCGGCTCGTGCCCGGCCCGGAGCTGACGCTCGACGTCAGCGGCCCGACGGCGGCGCTGGCCGGGAGCGGAGCGGACAACCTCGTCCTGAAGGCGGCCCGGCTCCTGGCGGAGCGTGTCGAGGGGCTGAAGGTCGGGGCTTTTCATCTGGTCAAGCGGCTGCCCGTGGCGGCCGGAATCGGCGGCGGCTCGTCCGATGCAGCGGCCGCCCTACGGCTGATGGCCGAGCTCAACGGCCTGCCTCTGTCCCACCCGGCCTTGCGGGAGGCGGCGCGGCTCACGGGCGCGGATGTCTCCGTCTGCCTCGAACCGCGGGCCCGCATGATGCGCGGGATCGGGGAGGAACTCGGGCCCGCTCTGAATATGCCGCCGCTCTGCGCCGTGCTGGTGAACCCGCGCGTCCCGGTCGAAACGCCCGCCGTGTTCAGGGCGCTCGGCTTGCAGCCGGGGCAGGCGCTCGGCGGAAGCCCTCATCCCGTTGTGGAGGCAGCGTCGTTCGGGGCTCTTCTCCGGGATCTGCGCTCCGCGCGGAACGATCTCGAGCCGCCCGCCCGACAGGTTCAGCCGCTCGTCGGCGAGGCGCTCGCTGAGGTGGCCCGAACCCCTGGCTGCCGTCTTGCACGCATGTCCGGCTCGGGAGCGACGGTGTTCGGGCTCCATGACGACCACGTAAGCGCCGCGCAGGCGGCCGAGATCATTCGCGGCCGCAGGCCGGACTGGTGGGTCGAGGCGACGAGCCTCGCATAACGAAATGGCCGGGACGAGCCCGGCCATGACGTCGTGATTGCGATGGTCCTGCCGCGGCGTCTCACCAAGCCGGGATGATGGCGCCCTTGAAGCGCTCCTCCAGGAACTTCGCGACCTCGGGAGACTGGTAGGATTCCACGAAGGTCTTGATCTCCGGGCGGTTCTCGTCGCCCTGGCGGGCCGCGACGAAGTTGGCGTAAGGGTTGCCCTCGCGCTTCTCCACCGCGATCGTGTCCTTGCGGATGTCGAGACCGCCATTGAGCGCGTGGTCGGTATTGATCACCGCCGCATCGAGATCGGGCAGGGCGCGGGGCAGCTGCGCGGCATCGAGCTCGGAGAACTGCACGTTCTTCGGGTTCTCGGCGATGTCGAGCAGGCTCGGCGACAGGCCCTTGCCGTCCTTCAGCTTGATGATGCCTTCCTGGGCCAGGAGGTTGAGCGCGCGGCCGCCGTTGCTCGGATCGTTCGGAATGCCGATCTTCGCGCCCTTCGGCAGATCGGCGACGGCCTTCACCTTGGTGGAGTAGAGGCCGATCGGCTGCACGAAGGTGAAGCCCACGGGCACGATCTTGTAGCCGCGCGCGGCGATCTGCGCATCGAGATAGGGCTTGTGCTGGAAGGCGTTGGCGTCGAGGTCCTTGCGCTCCAGCGCCTCGTTCACGAGGGCATAATCGGAGAAGGGCACGAGCTCGACGTTGAGGCCCTTGGAGGCGGCGACTTTCTTGACGACCTGCGCCACCTCTTCCTCGGCCCCGGACATGACGCCGACCTTGATGCTCTTCTGCTGGGCCGCGGCAGGCAGGGACGTGGCGACGACCGCGCCGAGCGCGAAGGTCGCCGACAGGATCGTGCGACGGGTGAAAACGGACATGGAAGTACCTTTCGGGCAAAGTGCGTCCGGGCTTCAACATGAAGCCGGACATGTGGTTCGAGGTGGAAGAGAACGATCAGGCCGTGAAGCGACGACACCACTCAGCCAGGGATGGCTGCTGGTCCGGCATGGGTGCCATGGTGGAGATCAGTCGTGTCATAGCCCTCGTTCCTCGTGAACCACGAGGCGGAAGCCGCTCGTGGCGCTTTAGCCTTTGGTCACGCGGGGCAAGCTGCTCGTCTCAAATCACCGCGGCCGCGAGGCGGTGGGTTCCGCCTCGAGACAGGAAGGCTTTTAAGTCGGATGGATTTTCTGTCAACCGGATTGTTCTGTAAAACGAACAGTCCTGCTATGCTCAATGCGCACGGGCGATGCAGAAATCGACGGCTTCGAGGAGGGCCTGCTTCATCGGGCTCGACGGGAAGAGGGCGAGCGCATCGCGGGCCATGGAGCCGTAATGGCGGGCGCGCTCGACCGTGTCCTCCAGCGCCCTGTGGCGGCGCATGATGGCGATCGCCTGCTCGAGGTCGCCGTCCTCGATCTCGGCCTGCTCGAGAACGCGCTTCCAGAAGGTGCGCTCCTCCGCCGTCCCGCGGCGGAAGGAGAGGACCACGGGGAGGGTGATCTTTCCTTCACGGAAATCGTCGCCCACGTTCTTGCCGAGCGTCGCGGCCTTGCCGCCGTAATCCAGGGCATCGTCGATGAGCTGGAAGGCGATGCCGAGATTCATGCCGTAGGAGCGGCAGGCGGCCTGTTCGGCCTTCGGACGATTGGCGATCACGGGGCCGACCTCGCAGGCGGCGGCGAAGAGTTCCGCCGTCTTGCCGCGGATGACGGCGAGGTATTCGTCCTCGGTGGTCTCGGTGTTCTTGGCGGCGGCGAGCTGCATCACCTCGCCCTCGGCGATCACGGTCGCGGCGGCGGAGAGAATGTCGAGGGCGCGGAGCGAGCCCACTTCCACCATCATGCGGAAGGCCTGTCCCAGCAGGAAGTCGCCCACCAGCACGCTCGCCTCGTTGCCCCACTTGATGCGGGCGGCGATCTTGCCCCGGCGCATGTCACTCTCGTCCACCACGTCGTCGTGGAGGAGGGTGGCGGTGTGCATGAACTCGACGGCGGCCGCGAGCTTCACATGCCCATCGCCCTGGTAATCCGAGAGCGCTGCCGTCGCGAGGGTGAGCATCGGGCGCAGGCGCTTGCCGCCGGAAGAGATGAGGTGGTTGGCCACCTCGGGAATCATCGTCACCTCGGATCCCGTGCGCGACAGGATCATCGCATTGACCCGCTCCATGTCGGAGGTCACAAGGGAGACGAGCTTTTCGATGCTCGCATTCTTCTCGGGATGCTTCTCTTCGAACGGAACGACGACGCCCACGTGTCAAACCCGGGTTGCCGGCCGTAACGGCCAGTAGGAATATCAATCACCGTGGCATGGCATTTTCCATGCTGCAATGCAAACGCATGCCCTTGAGGAAAGTTGTCAGCCGATGGTCGAAATCGTCCGCACCAACGATCTCGTTCTGGTCGGCTTCCTACAATCCTTATTGGAGGACGCCAATATCCCAGTTCTCGTGGCTGACATGCATGTGAGTTCCATTGAAGGCATGATCGGCGCCTTTCCAAGGCGGTTGCTGGTGCCCGAAGACCATGTGGAGGAGGCCCGCCAGCTGATCCGGGATGCCGGCCTCGAGGCCGAATTGCGTCAGGGCTGATGGCATGAGCGGGATCACGGACGATTCTCTGTATGGCGGGCGTGTCTTTCTCGCCCAGCCCGCCAAGGGGCACCGGGCCGGCACCGATGCGGTGCTGCTGGCCGGAGCCGCTCCGGCGAAGGCGGGAGATCGGGTGCTGGATGTCGGCGCTGCCACCGGCGCGGTCGGCCTCATGGTGGCGGCACGAGAGAAGGGGGTGCGGCTCGCCTTCGTAGAGCAGGATGAGGGCCTTGCCGATCTCTGCCGGCGGAACTGCCGGGCGAACGGCGTCGAGGCCGAGGTTTTCGTCGCCGACCTTCTGGACAAGACCTCGCGCCATGCGGCGGGCCTGCGCCCGGAGAGCGCCGATCTCGTCCTGACCAATCCGCCCTTTCTGGAAGAGGGGCAGGCGCGAATCTCGCCCGACCGGGGCAGGGCAGCGGCCCACGTCCTGCCGTCCGGTGGGCTGGAAGCCTGGCTGAAGGCCTGCCTGAGCCTTCTCAAGCCGAAGGGCCGTTTCGTCCTGATCCACCGGGCTGACAGGCTTGTGGAATGCCTCGAGGGGCTCGATGGCCCCCTGGGCGGCCTTAGCCTGCGCTTCGTGCATCCGAGCGCCGACAGGCCCGCTATCCGCGTCCTGATCTCGGGTTCCAAGGGCAGCCGCGCCCCCCTGGTGATCCTGCCGCCGCTGATCCTGAACGGGTCCGACGGGCGCTTTACGCCGCAGGCCGAGGCGCTGCATCGGGGCGAGGCCGATTTGCTGTGAAAAGGGCGCCTTCCGGCGCCCTTCACTCATCGATTTACCAGCGATAACCGGGCCGGCGCACCACGCGGCAGACCTCGACCGGGCGGCGAACCCAGCGGTAGCCGTTCCATACCCGCCGGCGTTCGACCCAGCAGCGCCGCACCGCGCGGTAGGGGCGGTAGACCGGCGGGGGACGATAGAAGCGGCGGCGATAATGCGGCCGGCCATATTCGTGGCGCACCAGGATGGGGCCAGCCCTATACTCCACGGCCGGGCGGCGATAGCCGTAATAGGGCTGGGCCTCGGCGGGCTGCGGTGCCGACAGAGCGCCGAAACCAAGGGTGGCAAAGCCGAGAAGACCGATCAGCAGCTTTCGCATGTCTCTCTCCTTAATCCGCTCGTCCTGGACCTGAGACGGCACATGACAGAATGGTGTCCATAGGTAAACCATAGAGGGCCTTAACTGAACGAAGGCCGAAGTTTTCCCTAACGGCATGTTCATCTTGGGAAGCCTTGCCGCACGCACTAGATAATGGCCATGGCTCAGACATCCCTTTCCTCCCTTCTTCCGACCCGCCTCCAGTTCCTCCTGCCAAGCCGCTATCGCAGCTACCGGCACCCCATCGTGGCGGTGATGCGCCTGTCGGGGGCCATCGGGGCCGTCACCCCGTTCCGGTCGGGGCTGGCCATGGCGAGTGTGGCGCCGATGCTGGAGCGGGCCTTCTCCGTGCCCGGCGCCAAGGCGGTGGCCATCGTCATCAACTCCCCGGGCGGCTCGGCGGCCCAGTCGCACCTGATCTTCAAGCGGATCAGGGCCTTCGCGGAGGAGAAGAAGCTTCCGGTTTTCGCCTTCGTGGAGGATGCGGCGGCCTCGGGCGGCTACATGATCGCCTGCGCGGCGGACGAGATCTATGCCGATCCCGCCTCCATCGTGGGTTCGATCGGCGTGGTCTCGGCCGGTTTCGGCTTCCAGGATCTGATCGCCCGGATCGGCGTGGAGCGGCGCGTTCACACGACGGGCGAGAACAAGGCCATGCTCGACCCCTTCCGGCCGGAGAACCCGGAGGACGTGGCGCGGCTCAAGGGGCTCCAGCGCAGGATCTACGAGGTGTTCGTGGATCTCGTGAAGACCCGCCGGGGGGAGAAGCTCAACGATTCTTATGAGGATCTGTTTTCCGGGGCCTTCTGGGTCGGGGCGGAGGCGGTGGACCTCGGCCTCGTCGATGGGCTGGGCGATGTCCGTTCCGTCCTGCGCCAGCGCTTCGGGGAGGACGTGCAGTTCCGCATGATCGAGCCCGCCCGTCCGCCCCTGCTGGCGCGCCTCGTCGGTCGCCGGTCCGTGACCGGGGGCGGCAGCCTCATCGACCCGGCCGAGGTCGTTGGAGCACTGGAGGAGAGGGCGGCCTGGGCGCGGCTGGGGCTGTAACCTCCCTCCGTTGTTCCCGGCCCCTTCTCCCAGCGCCGGAATGACAGGCGGGCGCTTCCTGCGCTTGACTTGAGGGCCCCATCATCCCAAGGGTGCGCGAGCTTTTTTCAAAGACCGGACGCCATTCATGACGAGCGAACCCGCGCATATGAATCCTGCGCGCTCTTTCCAGGGCCTGATCCTCACGCTCCAGCGCTATTGGGCCGAGCAGGGCTGCGTCATCCTCCAGCCCTACGACATGGAAGTCGGCGCGGGCACCTTCCACCCGGCCACGACCCTGCGGGCGCTGGGCCCCAAGCCCTGGCGCGCGGCCTATGTGCAGCCCTCCCGCCGCCCGAAGGACGGGCGCTACGGCGAGAACCCGAACCGCCTTCAGCACTATTACCAGTTCCAGGTGATCCTGAAGCCGAACCCGCCGAACCTGCAGGAGCTCTATCTCGGATCGCTCAAGGCCATCGGCATCGACACGGCGGTCCACGACGTCCGCTTCGTGGAGGACGACTGGGAGAGCCCGACGCTGGGCGCCTGGGGGCTTGGCTGGGAATGCTGGTGCGACGGCATGGAAGTATCGCAGTTCACCTACTTCCAGCAGGTGGCGGGCTTCGAGTGCTCGCCGGTCGCGGGCGAGCTCACCTACGGTCTCGAACGCCTCGCCATGTACCTGCAGGGCGTGGAGTCGATCTACGACCTGAACTTCAACGGCCTCGAAGGCGACCAGAAGGTCACCTATGGCGACGTGTTCCTGCAGGCCGAGCAGGAATATTCGCGCCACAATTTCGAATACGCCGACACGGAGATGCTCTTCCGACACTTCCGCGACGCGGAAGCCGCCTGCCGCAAGTATCTGGAGGCGGGCGAGCCGAAGGACGGCTCCAACGACAGCCGCCATCTCATGGCGCTGCCGGCCTATGACCAGTGCATCAAGGCCAGCCACGTGTTCAACCTGCTCGATGCCCGCGGCGTGATCTCCGTCACCGAGCGCCAGAGCTACATCCTGCGCGTCCGCGAACTGGCCAAGGCCTGCGGCGCGGCATGGCTGAAGACCGAGGGCGGGGGCGTGGCTGCATAGAAGCCACGCGCTCACCCGTTCCCTCAACAAGCAATTCACAGATCTCCCATGCCCGATCTTCTCCTTGAACTCTTTTCCGAAGAAATCCCCGCCCGCATGCAGCGCCGCGCGGCGGAGGATTTGAAGAAGCTCGTGACCGATGCTCTGGTCGAGCGCGGCTTCCTCTACGAGGGCGCGCAGGCCTTCGCGACGCCGCGCCGTCTCGCGCTCACCATCATGGGCCTTCCCGTGAAAGGGCAGGACGTGCGCGAGGAGCGCAAAGGACCGCGCGTCGGCTCGCCCGATGCGGCGATCCAGGGCTTCCTGAAAGGGGCGGGGCTCACCTCTATCGATCAGGCCAAGATCGAGAGCGATCCGAAGAAGGGCGAGTTCTACGTCGCCGTCATCGAGAAGCCGGGTCGCGCGACGATCGACGTGCTGGCCGAGATCCTGCCGCAGATCATCAGGAGCTTCCCCTGGCCGAAATCCATGCGCTGGGGCGCGGCCTCCCGCGAGCCCGGCTCGCTCCGCTGGGTGCGTCCGCTGCAATCGATCCTCTGCACCTTCGGGCCTGAGACGGAGGATCCCGAGATCGTGCGCTTCGAGGTCGATGGCATCACCTCCGGTGACGTCACTTTCGGTCACCGCTTCCTCGCGCCGGAGCCGATCCGCGTCAGGCGCTTCGACGATTATGCGCCTGCGCTTGAGCGCGCGAAGGTCGTGCTCGATGGGGATCGCCGCAAGGACATGATCCTGCACGACGCGAAGGATCTTGCTTTCGCGCAGGGCCTCGAACTCGTCGAGGACGAAGGCCTGCTCGAAGAGGTCGCCGGCCTCGTGGAATGGCCAGTGGTGCTCATGGGCTCCTTCGACGAAGCCTTCCTCGACATTCCGCCGGAAGTGATCCGCACCACCATCCGCGCGAACCAGAAATGTTTCGTGCTGCGCGATCCCAACACCGGCAAGCTCGCCAACCGATTCATTCCCGTCTCCAACCTCGTCGCCACGGATGGCGGCAGGACGATCGTCGGCGGCAACGAGCGCGTGGTGCGCGCGCGTCTCTCCGACGCCAAGTTCTTCTGGGAGACGGACCAGAGGGTGAAGCTGGAGGACCGGCTGGAGAAGCTGAAATCCATCGTCTTCCACGAGAAGCTCGGCACGCAATACGAGCGCGTGGAGCGCATCACGGCCTTGGCGAAAGAGCTCGCGCCCGTCGTCGGCGCCGATCCCGCGCTGGCCGAGCGTGCGGCGCGTCTCGCCAAGGCCGATCTCGTCACCGAGATGGTCGGCGAATTCCCCGAATTGCAGGGCCTGATGGGCCGCTACTACGCGACATTGCAGGGCGAGCATCCGTCCGTCGCGGCCGCCATCGAGGAGCATTACAAGCCGCTCGGTCCCTCCGATCGCGTGCCGACCGATTCCGTGTCGGTGGCCGTGGCGCTCGCCGACAAGATCGATACGCTCGTTGGCTTCTGGGCGATTGATGAAAAGCCGACGGGCTCGAAGGATCCTTACGCGCTGCGTCGCGCGGCCCTGGGCGTGATCCGGTTGGTGTTGGAGAACAACCTCTCGCTTCATCTCGCGCCGGTTTTCCAGCGGCTCATGACGCAAATGGGAGATCGTCTCGCTGCCATGACCGGCCGGGCCGGGCCCGGGAAGAGCGCCGTCATTTCGGCAGAAGAGGATCTCCTCTCCTTCTTCGCCGACCGTCTGAAAGTCTATCTCCGCGACCAGGGCGCGCGGCACGATCTCATCGACGCCGTGTTCGCGCTCGAAGGGCAGGACGACCTGCTCATGATCGTCCGCCGCGTGGAGGCGCTGGGCCGTTTCCTCGACACGGAGGACGGCGCGAACCTGCTCGCCGGCTATCGCCGCGCCGCGAACATCCTTCGCATCGAGGAGAAGAAGGACGGACGCGCCTATGATGGGGCGCCCGATCTCCAGATCGTGAACGACCAGGGGCAGATCGAGGAGAAGGCGCTCGCCGTGGTTCTGGATGGGGCGAAGCGCGACGCGGCCGCTGCCATCGAAGCGGAGGATTTCGAGGGGGCCATGCGGGCCCTCTCGCGCCTGCGCCAGCCGGTGGATTCCTTCTTCGACAAGGTCACCGTCAATGCGGAGGATGCGGGCCTTCGCGCGAATCGCCTGCGCCTGCTCAACTCGATCCGCGAGGCGACTCGAACCGTGGCCGATTTCTCCCGGATCGAAGGGTGATACTCCTTAATTGCTGTTAAGGTGTTGCGCGGGGGGCACAGCCAAAGGCCCCTCGTCGCTCTAGGTAGGCGGCAACATCTTTTCCGGACGATTCCCGATGATCCGTCGCCTGATCCTCAGCGCTCTCCTATGCGCCTCCGTCACCGCCTGCCAAACCGCCCAGCAGCCTGCGCCCAAGGAGGCCGCATCTGCCGAGGATGCCGCCTGGTATATCGGCACGAAGCCTGACAAGCCGTTCGACATCCCCCTCGTCGACCGCAGCAGGATGGACCCGAAATATGCCCGCCAGACCGTGAACTACAACGGTCCCGAGCGGCCCGGCTCCATCGTGGTCGATATCGACGAGCGCCTGCTCTACCTCGTGCAGCCCGACGGGAAGGCGATTCGCTACGGCGTCGGCGTCGGCAAGCAGGGCTTCTCCTGGAAGGGCGTGGCATCCGTCGGCCGCAAGGGCGTGTGGCCGTCCTGGACGCCGACCCAGACCATGGTCGGCCTCAAGCCCGACCTGCCGCGCTACCGCGAAGCCGGCCTCGACAATCCGCTCGGCGCCCGCGCCCTCTACCTCTATCAGAGCGGCCGGGACATCCTGTTCCGCATCCACGGCACCAACGAGCCCTGGAGCATCGGCGAGCAGATGTCTTCGGGCTGCGTGCGCATGCTCAACGAGGACGTAGTGGATCTCTACGAGCGCGTCCCCGTGGGCACCACGGTCTATGTGAAGCGCAACGGGCGCTACCGGGTCTAATCCCGTGTGAAATTGCAACGCTGATCATGGCCGGGCATGTCCCGGCCATTTTCTTTTCCGACGCTGCCTTGCCGACCGAAAGTGATCGCGCCAAACCCCGACGGGCATTGAAAAGACTACTTCTTCTGCAACAAAGGAACCTTGGCTGTTCAGCTTGCGTTTGGGCTCCATATGTTTCAAGCCATCACCGGCGCTGCAGCGGGCGTTCATGAAGCCAGGGGATCTAGCGATGACGCAGTGGGTATACACCTTCGGAGACGGCAAGGCCGAGGGCCAGGCGGGTATGAAGAACCTGCTTGGCGGCAAGGGAGCGAACCTCGCCGAAATGTCCAATCTGGGGCTCCCGGTTCCTCCGGGCTTCACCATCACCACGGAAGTCTGCACCTATTACTACGATCACGGCCGCACCTATCCCGAGGAGCTGAAGGGTCAGGTCGAAAAGGCCCTCGACTTCGTCGGCAAGCTCACCGGCCGCACCTTCGGCGATGCTGCCAATCCGCTTCTCGTTTCCGTCCGCTCCGGCGCGCGTGCCTCGATGCCCGGCATGATGGATACGGTGCTCAATCTCGGCCTCAACGACGTGACCGTCGAAGCCCTGGCGAAGGGCGCCGGCGACGAGCGCTTCGCCTACGATTCCTATCGCCGCTTCATCACCATGTATTCCAACGTGGTGCTGGGCATCGGTCACCATCACTTCGAGGAAGTACTCGACGAGTTCAAGGACCGCAAAGGCTACAGCCTCGACACCGACCTCACGGCGCAGGACTGGAAGGGCCTGATCCCGCGCTACAAGGAGCTCGTGGAGAAGGAACTCGGCAAGCCGTTCCCGCAGGACCCGCAGGAGCAGCTCTGGGGCGCGATCGGTGCCGTGTTCGGTTCCTGGATGAACAGCCGCGCCATCAAGTACCGCGAACTGCACGGCATCCCTGCGAGCTGGGGCACGGCGGTGAACGTTCAGGCGATGGTGTTCGGCAACATGGGCGAGACGTCAGCCACCGGCGTCGCCTTCACCCGCAATCCGTCGACGGGCGAGAAGCAGCTCTACGGCGAGTTCCTCATCAACGCTCAGGGTGAGGACGTGGTGGCGGGCATCCGCACGCCGCAGGACATCACGGAGGCCGCGCGCATCGCGTCCGGCTCCGACAAGCCCTCGATGGAAAAGGCCATGCCGCAGGCCTATGCCGAGCTCGTGCGCATCTACGGCATCCTCGAGAAGCACTACCGTGACATGCAGGACATGGAATTCACGGTGGAGAAGGGCAAGCTCTGGATGCTCCAGACGCGCAACGGCAAGCGCACCGCGAAGGCTGCGCTCCGCATCGCGGTGGAGCTCGCCAGCGAAGGCCTGATCACGCAGGAGGAGGCGATCACGCGCGTCGAGCCCGCCGCGCTCGATCAGCTGCTGCACCCGACCATCGACCCGAAGGCCGAGCGCAAGATCCTCGCCAGCGGCCTGCCGGCCTCGCCGGGCGCGGCCAGCGGAGAGATCGTGTTCAATTCCGACGACGCGGAAGCGGCCAAGAAGGCGGGGCGCAAGGTCATTCTCGTGCGCGTCGAAACCTCGCCCGAAGACATTCACGGCATGCATGCGGCGGAAGGCATCCTCACCACGCGCGGCGGCATGACCTCCCACGCGGCGGTGGTCGCGCGCGGCATGGGCAAGCCGTGCGTGTCCGGTGCGGGCTCGATCCGCGTCGACTACCAGAAGCAGACGATGACGGTGGCCGGCGAGACCCTGAAGAAGGGCGACGTGATCACCATCGACGGCTCGAACGGCCAGGTGCTGCTCGGCCAGGTGAAGATGCTGGAGCCGGAGCTCTCCGGCGAGTTCGCGACGCTCATGGGCTGGGCCGACAAGGTGCGCCGCATGAAGGTGCGCGCCAATGCGGAGACGCCGCTCGACGCCAAGACCGCGCGCAACTTCGGCGCTGAAGGCATCGGCCTCTGCCGTACGGAGCACATGTTCTTCGAGGGCGACCGCATCGTGGCGGTGCGCGAGATGATCCTGTCCGACGACGAGGCGGGACGCCGCGCGGCACTGGCCAAGTTGCTGCCCATGCAGCGCAAGGACTTCGTCGAGCTGTTCACGATCATGAGCGGGCTGCCGGTCACGATCCGCCTGCTCGATCCGCCTCTGCACGAGTTCCTGCCGCATTCGGAGGAGGAGATGGAGGAAGTGGCGAAGGCCATGAACGCCTCCGTCGACAAGCTCAAGCACCGGGCGCGCGAACTGCACGAGTTCAACCCGATGCTCGGCTTCCGCGGCTGCCGTCTCGCGGTGGCCTATCCTGAGATCGCCGAGATGCAGGCGCGCGCCATCTTCGAGGCCGCCGTGGAGGCGGGCCGCAATACGGGCGAGCCCGTGGTGCCTGAGGTGATGGTGCCGCTCGTCATGACGAAGGCGGAGCTCGACCTCGTGAAGGACCGCATCGTCGCCATGGCCGAAGCGGTGGCGCAGGAAAGCGGCGTCAAAGTCGAGTATCAGGTCGGCACGATGATCGAGCTGCCGCGCGCGGCCCTGCGCGCAGCCGAGATCGCGGAATCGGCGGAGTTCTTCTCCTTCGGCACCAACGATCTCACGCAGACGACGCTCGGCATCTCGCGCGACGACGCTGCCTCGTTCCTCGGCCCGTACACGCAGAAGGGCCTGCTGCCGGCGGATCCCTTCGTCACCATCGATCAGGAAGGCGTGGGCGAGCTGGTGAAGCTCGCAGCAGAACGCGGCAGGAAGACGAGAGGCAACATCAAGCTCGGCATCTGCGGCGAGCATGGCGGTGATCCGGCCTCGATCCATTTCTGCCAGTCGGTCGGGCTCGACTACGTGTCGTGCTCACCCTACCGCGTGCCGATCGCGCGTCTCGCCGCGGCGCAGGCGGCGCTCGGCAACAAAGCCGCGAGCCAGGCGTGATGGCCTTGACCCTGACGCGTCTTCTTTACATCGGGACGGTGCTGGCAGCCGGCATCGTCATCGGTTTGCTCGTTCAGCAGAATCCCGCATGGCAGGAATTTGCCCTTAAACCGGTGATCTGGCCATTCGGGGTGTCGCTGGTCTTCGATCTCTTCATCGGTCGGCTCGCGGCCGAGGGCAGGGCGGAACCGCTCACCATGATGGATCGCTTCATCGCGGTGTTCGGCGCTGGCCTCATCATCACGCTCATTACGGCCTCGTAAGATCAGGCTGATCGGGGAGACATCATGGTTCTGCACAAAGGCTCGTGCCATTGCGGCAAGGTGGCGTTCGAAGTCGAGACGGATCTTCAGCAGGTCATCGAGTGCAATTGCTCGATCTGCCGCAAGAAGGGCTATCTGCTGACATTCGCCCCGCGTGAGGCGTTGACGGTGCGTGGCGAAGAGAACCTCGCCACCTACACCTTCAATACGCACACCATCCGGCATCGCTTCTGCGCCACCTGCGGGACGGCCACTTTCGGCGAGGGCCAGCAGCCAGGGGGCGGGCTGATGGCTGCGATCAATGTGCGCTGTCTCGATGACGTCGAGTTGTCGGAACTGAAGCCCGTGCCCTTCAACGGGCGGGAACGGTAAATCTCCGAAACACATGTCATGGCCGGGCTCGTCCCGGCCATCCCGATCGGAAAAATGCTGCGCCTCACGCGATCGAGATCACCGGCACAAGGCCGGTGATGACGAGCAACATGGGCTGATGCCTCAAGCTGCCACCGCGCTCGACCGGCGCAGGCCCATGATCTGCAGTTCCGCATACATCAGCACCACGAGTGCCTGCATGATCACGAAGGCATAGCCCGCGGGCGTGGGCGACACCCAGCCGCTGACGAGAAGCAGCAGGCTGTCGGCGGCCCATGCGATGTTGCCGATGATCACGGCCCAGACGAGCGCCCTGTTCATCTGGGGACGCAGGCTGAGCCAGGCGAGCAGGGCGACATAGGGCAGCAGGACGGCGCCAGCGCCGCGCAGGAGGCCTTCCGGCAGCCCGAGCAGGCGGCTCAGTGGATCGGCAGCGAGCAGCATCAGCAGGCCGAACGCGCCGCTCGTGGTGGCATCGGCCAGGAGGGCCTGGCGAAGAAGCGGGGAGGGGTGGATCGTCGTCATGGCATGGTCCTCTTGCAGAAGGGCTGGGGCATCCCAACCGCGTCGAAGGATCCACGAGACGGGGAAGGGCGTCGATTACCTCACAGGTCATGGAGTCGGGCGCCGCGCCGCGCTATGGTCCCGCCCATGAAGCCCGCGAAGAACCACAACCCTGCCGCCCAGCATTTCGGTGATTACCTGCGCGAGTGGCGCCAGCGCCGCCGCATGAGCCAGATGGACCTTGCGCTCGAAGCCGAGATCTCCACGCGGCATCTGAGCTTTCTCGAGACCGGCCGCTCGCAGCCGAGCCGCGACATGGTTCTGCTCCTGACCGAGAAGCTGGACATGCCTCTGCGCGAGCGCAACGTGATGCTGGCTGCCGCCGGCTACGCGCCGGTCTATTCGGAGCGCTCGCTCGACGACCCCGCGCTGAAGAGCATGCGGGATGCCATCGATCTCGTCCTCAAGGGCCACGAGCCTTATCCCGCGCTGGCCGTCGACAGGCATTGGTCCCTCGTCGCCGCCAACACGGCGCTGTTCTTCCTCGTGCAGGGCGTCGATCCGGCGCTGCTGAAGCCGCCGGTGAACGTGCTGCGCCTGAGCGTCCATCCGGCAGGCCTGGCGCGGCGCATCGTGAACTTCTCCGAGTGGCGCGATCATCTCGTCGCTCGCCTGCATCATCAGGTGAACGTGACGGGCGATGCGATGCTCTCCGCCCTCATCGAGGAACTGCGGGCCTATCCGATTCCGGACGCCGCCAAGCGCATGCCTCACTCCAAGCCGCATCACGCCGATCTCGTCGTGCCGCTGCAGCTGATGACGGAGGAGGGCGTGCTCACCTTCTTCAGCACGACGACGGTCTTCGGCACGCCCGTGGACGTGACCTTGTCGGAGCTCGCCATCGAGGCCTTCTTCCCCGCCGATGCGGAGACGGCCGATGCGTTGAGGCGGATGGCGGAGAAGCGCCGGAACGCGGCTGGCGCCTGACGCATTTCAGAGTCTGGCCGATACGTCGCTTCTCTGACTGTCATGGCCGGGCTTGTCCCTGCCATCTCGATCCGAAAAGCGCTGTGCTTCGAATAATCGGGATCACCGGCACAAGGCCGGTGATGACATGGGTGAGGCCGACAGTGCATGCCTGCGGCCCACGCACAGGGGCCGTCTTAACCACCCATCAACCTTAACCCGCGATAACGATAAGCAGCGGAAGCGTCCTGTTCGATGCTGTCCCGGTTCGAGTTGAGTGGGTGTTCGCGTGCGTGTTCGGAATCGTCGCTCTCGGATGAGATGGATCTGCGCCACGACGGCGCCGTGGGCGCTGGCGAGCGGTCTTCTGATCTCGTTCACCGCCTCCGCCAGCAACGGCCCGCAGGCCGGCATGAGCTTTGTCGTTCCGAGCCCTGTCGCGCGCCTGACCCGGACCGATCTCGTCCCCCCGATCAGCATCTCCATCGCGGGCGGCCGCCTTGACCTCAGCCGCGACGTCCTTCGATTCCTGCCGCGTTACGACCTGCCCGACGACATGGTTGAATCCGTGCCGCCGAAAGACGACCGCAAGGCCGATGCGGGCACCGATCCCGAGGTCGACCGTTCCGCCAAGGGCGATCCTCTCGTCGCGCCTCATGTCACGCTCTCCCTGCGTGCCACGCAGCTGCGTCCCGATCTCGCCCACGCCTCGGGCGCGCGCCTGCTCTTCAGCCAGGACGAGCGGCTTCTGCCGCCCACGATCCTGATGGAGGGGCAGCTGGAAGCCCCCGAGATGGAGCAGGTCTTCGAGCCTGCGGAGATGCCCGAATTCACCACTACGCGGCAGACCGTTTCGGTGCAGTCGCCCGCCGCCGCCGCAGCGGGCTCGACCGGCGCCGCGGCAAGCCTGACCACGCCGATCGTGAAGCGCGCCGTCGCGCTCGCCTCCACGACGCCGGCCCCGGTGGAGGCAACGCCCATCGAGATCGCCGCCGCGCCCGTCTCGCTGCAGTCGCCGCGCCTCGACAAGGGCGGCTTCGGGACGAGCCTCGTGCCGAAATCGGGTGGAGATACGGCGCCGAACTATGCGGACCTGATCGACCCGGACAATCTGAGCAAGGAACAGCGCTGCCTCGCGGAGGCCGTCTATTTCGAGGCCCGCAGCGAACCGGAAGAGGGGCAGGCCGCCGTGGCGCAGGTGGTGCTCAACCGCGTGAAGAGCGGCCTCTATCCGTCGACGATCTGCGGCGTGGTCTATCAGAACCGCCACCGCCATCTCGCCTGCCAGTTCACCTTCGCCTGCGAAGGCAAGGCTCTGCGCGTGACCGACAAAATCTCCTGGGAACGCGCCAAGCGCGTGGCGAGCGCGGTGCTCGAGGGCAAGACCTACCTCGCCGAGGTGGGCGGCGCCACGCATTACCACGCGAATTACGTTCGACCCTACTGGGCCAAGCGCCTCAGGAAGATGGACGTGATCGGCCGCCACATCTTCTACAAGCTGAAGCCCGGCCAGACCTGATCGGGCCGTTCGGCGAGCGGCTGTGACCCATCACGGCCGCTCATACCAAAGTCCAGAAACTTTCAATATTGCTGATGCGAGAGTTCGGATAGGATCCGCCTCCGATTTGCCGCCCGAGGGCCGTGCCGATGTCAGCACCCAGCACCCAATCCCGCTTCTCGCCTGAACTCATCGTTCTGTCCGGCTGCCTGATTGCGCTCATCAGCTTCGGGCCGCGCGCGTCGGTGGGGCTGTTCCAGATTCCGATGACCACGGAATTCGGCTGGGGACGCGACACGTTCAGCCTGGCCATCGCCTTCCAGAACCTTCTCTGGGGCCTCGGCCAGCCTTTTGCCGGCGCGGTGGCGGATCGGTTCGGCGCCTTCAGGGTGCTGTGCGCCGGCGCCTTGCTCTATGCGCTCGGCCTCGTGGTGATGGCCTATGCCTCGACCCCCGGCATCCTGCATCTCGGCGCGGGCGTGCTGATCGGCTTCGGCCTCTCCGGCTGCTCCTTCAACCTGGTTCTCGGCGCCTTCGGCAAGCTCCTGCCGGAGAAGTGGCGCCCCATGGCCTTCGGCGCAGGCACGGCGGCAGGCTCCTTCGGGCAGTTCCTCTTTCCGCCCATCGGCAACCTGCTCATCGATTCCTTCGGCTGGCAGCAGGCGCTCGTGATCTTCGCGGGCTCGGTGCTGATCGTCATGCCACTGGCGATATCCCTCGCCACCCGGCCGGGTGCGGGCGGAGCGGCCGCGAGCGCCGCCAATGTCCCGAACCAATCCATCAAACAGGCGCTGACGGAAGCCTTCCGGCACCGCTCCTATGTGCTGCTGGTGCTCGGCTTCTTCACCTGCGGCTTCCAGCTCGCCTTTATCACGGCGCATCTTCCGGCCTATCTGAAGGATGCCGGCCTCTCGGCCGCCGTCGGCGGCTGGACGCTTGCGGTGATCGGCCTCGCCAACGCCTTCGGGTCGCTGGGTTCCGGCTGGCTCTCCACGCGCATGTCGAAGCGCTGGCTGCTCGCTTGGATCTATTTCGGCCGCTCCATCGCGATTGCCGCCTTCATCCTGCTGCCGGCCTCGCCCGCGACGTCGATCCTGTTCGGCATCTCCATCGGCCTGCTGTGGCTCTCCACCGTTCCGCCCACCTCTTCGCTCGTGATGCTGATGTTCGGCACGCGCTACATGGCGATGCTCTATGGCTTCGCCTTCTTCTCGCACCAGGTCGGAGGCTTCCTCGGCGTCTGGCTCGGCGGCGAGCTGTACGAGCTCTACGGCAATTACGCGCTGGTCTGGTGGCTCTCGATCGCGCTCGGCGTCGCCTCCGCGCTCATCAACCTGCCGATCAAGGAACGTCCGGTGGAGCGCGGCCCCGCGCTGCAGCCCGCAGAATAAGGACCTTCACGCCGCGTCTCCACGTCTCGTCCTTCGAGACGCTTCGCTCCTCAGGGCGAGGGCTGTGTGGTTCAGGCGAAGGGCCGTGGGGTGCGCCAGTTCCCTGCGTCGTCACCGGCCCTGTGCCGGTGATCCCGATTGGTGAGGCAGGGCGCTCATCCGGTCGTTCGTCGCCGCCTCTCCCACGTCATCACCGGCCTTGTGCCGGTGATCCCGGTGGTGTGAGGCGCGGCGCTTGTCGGATCGGCAAAGGGCAGGGCGAAGAACAGTGGAGCGCGGATCCTGCGCTGTGCTCCCACGAGGGGCATGCAGAACATGCGCTGTCGGACATTTCCACGTCATCACCGGCCTTGTGCCGGTGATGACGTGGAGAGGGTCTCGGAGAGGTGTGAGGCTGGCCGCTGTCTCGCGCAGACTGACAAATTCCCGCGCTCACGCGATGCCTCTTCGCCCTGGTGGATCTCTCGTGATGTCAAAGAGCGTG
>Ga0182741_1002620_pt1 | contig 20579 bp, 18 predicted proteins | sample eDN5th37CBELigOP_FD_128874 | JGI IMG/M metagenome (GOLD analysis project Ga0182741, IMG submission 128874) | Enriched Organic Plus compost microbial communities from Emeryville, California, USA - eDNA 5th pass 37_C BE-Lig OP (version 2) (version 2) ... | reverse complement strand
TTCGCCGACCTGGCGGAGAAGACGGTGACCACCTTGCACGGTCGTCTCGACCTGAAGGACCTGCCGGAGGCCTACCGCCGCTGGCCGGCCTTCCCGCTGGTCTCGATCAGCGACGACCAGCGCGCGCCGTTGCCCTTCGCCAACTGGATCGGGACCGTGCACCACGGCTTCCCGCCGGAGCACTACACCTTCCACCTGCGCAGCGAGGGTTATCTCGCCTTCCTGGGCCGCATCTCGCCGGAGAAGCGCCCGGACCGGGCCATCGAGATCGCGCGGCGCGCCGGCAAGCGGCTGAAGATCGCCGCCAAGGTGGACGCCGCCGACCGGGCCTACTTCAACGACGTCATCGAGCCGCTGATCCGCAACGAGCCTCTGGTGGAGTTCATTGGCGAGATCGGCGATGCGGAGAAGTCCGCCTTCCTGGGCGGCGCCGACGCCCTGCTCTTCCCCATCGACTGGCCCGAGCCCTTCGGCCTGGTGATGATCGAGGCCATGGCCTGCGGCACGCCGGTCATCGCCTGGAACTGTGGTTCGGTGCCGGAGGTGGTGGAGCCCGGCGTCACCGGCTTCATCGTCGAGGACCTGGACGCGGCGGTGGCCGCCGTCGGCCGGATCGGCGAGCTGCGGCGCACCGGGGTGCGCGCCCGCTTCGAGACTCGTTTCTCCGCGCTCACCATGGCGCGCCACTACGCCGCGCTTTACGCCGGGCTGCGCCAGCCTGAGCCTGGACCGGTCTCGCGCGCGGCGGCTCAAGTGAAAGCCGTCGCCGCGTGAGGAAGCGGGGGACGAAGCATGGACGACCTGGCGCTTGCGCCGGAGGCGCATTTCGAGGCGGCGAGCGAGCGCGAGCGGCGCGCGCCCGACCGCCTCTTCACCCTCAAGGAAGGCGACGTCTTCCTGGTCTGCGACGCGTTCGGCGACATCCACGGGGTCGCCGACGGGCTCTTCCACAACGACACGCGGCAGCTCTCCCGCCTGACCCTGCGGCTCGACGGGAGCGCCCCTGCCCTGCTGAGCAGCGCCGTGGGTCGGGACAACGTCATCTTCACCGCCAACGCCACCAATCGGCCGCTCACGCCGATCGGCGCGGTCACAACGCCCGAAGGCGTGGTGCACCTGGAGCGCAAGCGGCTGATCTGGGACGGGCGGCTCTTCGAGCGCATCCGGTGCGTCAACTACGGGGACGCTCCGGCCACGCTGCCGCTCGACTTCAGCTTCGACGCCGACTTCAAGGACATGTTCGAGGTTCGCGGGCAGACGCGCGCGCACCGCGGCCATCGCGCCTCGCCCACGGTCCTGCCGATGGGCGTCAAGTTTCAGTACGAAGGACTCGACGGGAACCGCCGCGACTGCGTCATCGCGTTCTCGGAGCGGCCCACGCACCTTGACGCCCACCACGCCAGCATCCGCCTGGAGCTCGACCCGCGGACGCCGAAGGACGTCTACCTCGAGGTGGGGCCGGAGGGGGGACCCCCGCCCGCCGCACGGCGCTTCCGGCGCGCGAGCCTGCTGGCCAAGGCCGCGATGCGGCGGCGCCTGCGCCGCGGCGGCCGGGTCCACACCTCGGGGCGGCTGTTCAACGCCTGGCTCGACAAGTCGCGGGCCGACCTGGCGCTGCTCACCACGGATCTCGCCACCGGTCCCTACCCCTACGCGGGCATCCCTTGGTTCTCCACGACCTTCGGCCGCGATGCGATCATCACAGCCTGGCAGCTGCTCTGGCTCGATCCGAGCCTAGCCAAGGGCGTGCTGGCCCATCTCGCGGCGACCCAGGCCGACGAGCACTCGAGCTTCCGGGACGCAGCGCCAGGCAAGATCCTGCACGAGGCTCGACGCGGCGAGATGGCCGCACAAGGCGAGGTGCCGTTCGGCCGCTACTATGGCGGCGTCGACACCACCTGCCTGTTCGTCGCGCTGGCGGCGGCTTACGCGGAGCGGACCGGCGACCGCGCCTTCCTGGACCAGATCTGGCCGGCGCTCCTGGCCGCCACCGGCTGGATGGACAGCTTCGCCAAGTCGGACCCGCTGGGCCTCATCCGGTACGCGCGCGGGGCCGACACGGGCCTCTTGAACCAGGGCTGGAAGGACAGCCACGACTCCATCTTCCATGCGGACGGCCGAACGCCCGATGGGCCGATCGCCCTGGTCGAGGTGCAAGGCTACGCCTACGCCGCCTACTGCGGGATGGCGCGGCTCGCGGCCACGCGATTCGACCGCGACCACGCCGAGGGATGGCGTCGCCGGGCCGAGCAGATCCGCGAGGCGGTGGAATCGCGGTTCTGGATGCCGGAGGCCGGCTTCTACGGCATCGCCCTCGACGGCGAGAACCAGCTCTGCCGGGTGAAGGCCTCCAACGCCGGACACCTGCTGTTCGTCGGCCTGCCCTCGCCTGAGCGCGCCCAGGCGGTGATGCGAACCCTTTTGGGCCCAGGCTTCACCAACGGGTGGGGGCTTCGCACGCTGGCCAGCGACCAGCCGCGCTACAACCCCATGTCCTATCACAACGGCTCGGTCTGGCCGCACGACACCGCGCTCTGCGCCATAGGCTTTCGGCGCTATGGCGGGGCCGACGCCGTGCCGCGCCTGCTCTCGGCGCTGTTCGAGGCGGCGGTGCACTTCGACATGCGGCTGCCCGAGCTCTTCTGCGGCTTCCCGCGCCATGCCGGCGAGCCGCCGGTCGCCTATCCCGTCGCCTGCCTGCCGCAGGCTTGGGCCGCGGCGTCCGTGTTCGGCGTCCTGCAGGCCTGCCTTGGCCTGCACGTGGACGGCTGGCGTGACGAGCTCCACGTGCGCTCGCCACGGCTGCCCCTGGGCATCGGCGAGCTCCGGCTCGAGAACCTGCCGGTTGGCGACCGTCGCCTCGACCTGGTGTTCCGCGAGGCCGGCGGGCGGGTGATGGTCCTCCCCGGCCGCAACGAAGAGCAGGGCGTTCCGTTGATCACCCACACCTGACGGACAGGCGAGAGGGACCCACCAGAGCGAGCGGAGACATGCGCGTCAGAGTTTGGATCGAGGGCCCGGACGGGCCCGCCCGGGACTTCGAGCTCGTGAGCCCGCCGCGCGTCGGCGAACGCATCTGCATCGCCACGTCGCACGGGCTCGAGGAGGGCGTGGTGGAGACGATCACCTGGCAGCTGCAGGCCGTCGAACCCACGACCACGGAACTGCTCCTCGAAGGCGAACCGCCCGGCTCCGTCAGCCTCGTCCAGGTCGTCTGCCGCCGACCGACCGAGGCGCTGCACCGAGTGTTGGCCGCCTCCGCCGACGCCGAGCAGGCGTCTCTTCCCTCTCCGTCATCCGGTTAGGGGCGGTCCTCCGGCCACGGCGCGCTCAGCACCTCGTGCCAGCTCATGTCCGGCGCCTTGCCCTGGAAGTTGACGAAGCCGACGCAGCCCAGGCGTTTGCACCGCTCCTTGCGGTTCCAGAGGCTGAAGTCCGCGCCCTTCACTCGCGCAATCAGCTTCAGGTTCACGCGGAAGAGCAGGCCGCAGGCCTCGCACTTGGAGTGCACGTCCCAGCCTAACCGAATCATGTCCCCCACGCTCTCGCAGCGCCGCCGCCGCATTGCGATCGGTATGCGATCCGGATTCCGACTACCCATGCTCCACTCCTGACTCACCGGAACAGAAGCAGAACGACGAGAGATTGAAAGGTGACCGGCGCGTCAGGCTCGGCCTTGACCCGACCGTGCATTTTATTGCTCGTCCGCTGCAACTCGCCGGGCAGACCAGCGCTTCTCCAGACGAGCTGTGGCGAGCAGCTCGCTCATGGAACCGCGCGTCGCTGGCCCCTGATCCAGCGATATTCGGTCTGGCCAATGGAGACGCCCAGATGTCGCAATCCCTCACCCCGTTCGGAGGCGCCGATCCTCTGCTTTCGCTTCATCGCGAGATGAACCGCCTGTTCGACGATGTCTTCCGCGGGTCGCGCAGCTTCGCGCCGCCCACGAGTCAGGGCGGCGGCGCGGCGGCCACCTTCAATGCCAGCATGGACGTCTCCGAAACCGACAAGGAAGTGCGCGTCTGCGTGGAGCTGCCGGGCGTCGACGAGAAGGATATCGACGTTTCGCTGGAGAACGATCAGCTCACCATCGGTGGCGAGAAGAAGTTCGAGCAGGAGAAGGGTGACGAGAAGACCAACTACCATTTCGTGGAGCGCGGCTATGGCCGCTTCCAACGCGCCCTCCGTCTGCCCTTCCAGGCCAATCCTGATGAGGTGAAAGCGACCTTCCACAACGGCGTGCTGACCGTCACCGTGCCGAAGAGCGCCGAGCAGAGCCGTTCGCGGCGGATCCAGATTCAAGGTTCGAGCGGTCAGTCGTCGTCTTCCGCCCAAGGGCAGGACCAACAAACTGCGGCCGGCCCGGCGAGCGGGCAGGAAGCCTCCGGCCAGGGCGCCACGCACTGAGCGGTTGCCAGCCTTGGGAAGGGGACGCTCCCCCCTTCCCCGGGGCCAAAGCATCGTGAACCCCACGAGGTAACCGCCGCAGCGTCTTCACTGGCGTAAGTGGTCCGCCAAGCGCTAGGATTCGTACGCGACGCTGTGGAGGCGCCCATGCTTTGGCGTGCAATCGTCTGGATATTTCTGCTGTGGCTCGTGGGTACGCCGGTTGTCGCCGCGCTCAGAGGCGAACTGCCGCCGGGTTTGAAGGAACTCGTTCTCGTTGGCGCACTGATATTTGCGAGTCTGGTCGTGTTCGGCCCGATCTTCGCAGGTCGTGGCAATGATGATGAGGACGAAGAAGCCTTCCGTTTCCAACAGCAGCGTGAACGTGCGGAGAGGGACGCCTATCACCGCGGTCGTGGTGAATGGTAGGGGAGGACCAACCTAACGTCGCCTCACCCGCTCCGGGCCATCGGAGTTGCGATCTCCGGCTGATGCCCCCCTATCTCGCTGGCGCTGAGCCTGCATCAAACTCGGTTCTCGGAAACGCGCACCGTCCTCCATTCGCTCGGCCGCCTTGGATCGGGCCCGATCGACGACCCGCGCGGCTGCATCAGGATCCAGGCGCTGGCGGGCGACGCTGGCCACCACGCCCAGGGTAGCTTGCGCCGCCTTCAGGGCAGGATCGCGCGCAGCCTCCGCTGGATCACTCTCGCGGAGGCGCGCCGCTTCTACGGTCCAGCGGTTACGCTGGTGCGCCTCGCCGCTGCGGTCCGACACGCGCTCGACCCCCTCGCGACGAAGGGTGATCTCGTCCCCGACCTTCGCGCCTGAGCGCGAGATCGCCGCCGGCAGGGTCACGCCCCAGATCTGCACCGGCTTGCCCTCCGCCGGTTGGATGCGCAGGAACGGAGCGGGCGCAGCCCCCTGGCGGCCGCGAAATGGCGCACGTCCGATCTCCAGGAGTCGACCACGAACGCCGGCGTCGTAGTCAACGCGATCTCCAGGCTGCGCGGGTGATGGGCCGGAGCGCTCGTCTGTCCGCTCGCGAAGAGGCGCGGGTCCTAAGGAGCCCTTATCTCGCGCTTCGGACCGGCGCTCGAGCTCCTGAAAATCGCGCTGGTTGGGCCGGAAGCCGCGCACCTCCAGGCCGCGGCTCTGAGCCTCCAGCCACACCTCGCGCTTGAAGTCCTCGGTCCCGCGCACCTGGATCGCCTGCCAGCCACGATGCTCGGCGATGTCCACCATGTCGCGGATGGTGTTCGGGTTGGTTTCGGACGTGGAGAGCCGCGCGCCGGCGTCTCGGAAGGCCGGCTTCGGCGCGTTGTACTCGGCATAGAACGCGACGGCGCGGGCCGACGATTGCGTGAAGTAGCGCTTGCTGAGCGCGTCGGGCACATCCCCCTTCTCGGTCGAGATGGCCCGATTCGGCGAGCCTTTCAGCAATTCGCGCGTGGGCGCCACGTCGCCCTCCGTTGCGCGGCGTTGTCGCGGCCTGCGCGGCGCCTCGGGCTCCCGCAGGTCCTTTCCGGCGTCGTCTGCCGCCTCGGACATCATCGCCTCCTATCGCGCCGCGAGTTCGTCACGGTCGTCGTGCGCACGCTCGCGGTGTACGTCGATCTCGAACTCATCCTCGAGCGCCCGGTCGAGCGCAGCGCGATCGATGTAGGCCTCAGCCCAGCGCGCCACCTCCTCTTCGCTGGCGCGCTCAGGGGGCGCGTCCATGTCCACAGCCTCCAGCGCGAGGCTGATCATCTCGGGCGTCAGCAGTTCCTCGCCGGCGGCTTCGGCTTCCGTGAGCGGACGCGACGCGGGTTCGATCTCGCCGCCTGAGGGCGCCGGTGCTGGGGCCGGATGAACGGTGACTGGACGCGCCGGCGGCGTGGGGGCCGGCGACACGCGGCGGGTGAAGTCGCCTTCGTCGAAGTAGCGAAGCTTCTTGCCGCGGACGGGGGGCATGCCCGCGCGAAGGACGATCAGGCGATCCGGCGGCAACTGCATGAGCTCCTGGGGCAGCATCAGCGCCCGCCGTTGCTCAGAATCCGTCGTGGTCCGGCGACCGCCGGCGAGGAGCATTGTGGGTCGGCTCCGCGACTGTGATCCGGTCGTGTAGTAGCCCAGCCGGTCGCTGAGCTCCTGGGCCACCTTCAGCTCCTTCGGCGCGAAGACCACCTCCACGCCGCAGTTCGAGATGATCTCCTCGGCGATGTCGTGCCCATACTCGGCGCGCAGCTGCGACGGGCTCTGCAGGACGGCGAGGAACCTCAGGCCGTAGCCGGCCACGAACGAGAAGCCGCGGGCGATCACCGGCGCAGCGCCCAGCCTCGCGAACTCGTCGAGCAGGACGAGGATCTGGCGGGGCTCTAAATCCTGCCGCGGCAGATGACGGGTGTTGAGGTCGACTAGCTGCTGGAACAGCAGGTTATACAGCGGCTGGACGCGGGCCAGGTTGTCTGGCGAAGCCCCGAGGTAGAGGGTGGTCGGCACGTCCCTGAGTCGCCGCAGATCAAAGTCGCTCTCGCTCGTCGCGGCGTCCACCAGGGGGTTGAGCCAGAGGTTGAGCCGCGAGGTGAGCGTCTGGCGCACCGAGGCGAAGGTGTTCTCGGAGGCCGCGCAGAAGTCCGTCAGCGCGTTTACGCAGCCTGCTGACAGCGGTCGGTTCTGCGCCGCCCGGTCGGCGATGATGTTGGGAAAGCGGGTGCGGGGATTGCCGACCGTGAGCTGGCGGTAGATCTCGCCGATCGTGAACGGCAGCTCCGGCGTCTCAGCGATGTAGGCCCCGACGCCGACGAATCCTGTGCGCGAGGCTTCAGCCCAGAAAGGATCGGTCCGTTCGGGGGCGGTGAACAGCATGCCCGCGATCTTCTGCAGCTCGTCGAGGACTTCGATCTGCGAGCTGCGGTCGATGTAGGCCAGCGGATTGAAGCGGGCCGTGCGGCCGTCCGCGGCCAGGGGATCGAACAGATGCACGGCCTGGCCGTGGGCGGCGCGGAAGCCTGCGGAGGCGTCGTAGTTCTCTCGCTTGATGTCGAGCACCACGGCCGAGCCAGGCCAATCGAGCAGGTTTGGAATGACCACGCCCACGCCCTTGCCTGTGCGCGTCGGCGCATAGAGCAGGACGTGCTCGGGGCCGCCAAAGCGAAGGTAGGACCCGCCAGCCCGGCCGAGCAGCAGACCGCGGCGCGCCCGCAGTCCCGCCTGGCGCAGATCCCCCTCCCCCGCCCAGCGGGCCGCGCCGTGCAGCGGGCGCCGGACCTGGAGCGCGGCCGCGAGCGCCAGCATCGCCACGAAGAGGAAAGAGCCGACCGCGCCGATCTTGAGCCAGCGTACCACCTCCGGATCGCCCCGGTAATACCAGAGCCAGCGCGGCAGAACGGCGAGATCGACGTTCGAGGAGAGCTGACCCAGCCCGCCTAGGGTGATCAGCATCCACAAGGATATCCACAGGCCGGCGAGCAGCGCCGCGCCCAGGCTGAGAAACCAGGCCTTAGCGGCGGGGGTCGCGCTTGCGAAGGGGGTCAAAATAGACCTCCGTCATGCGGAAGCGGCCGGCCTGCCGCTTCATCTGGACCACGACGTCGACCAGCAGGAGAAGGAGCGTTCGGATGTCCGCCCGTGAAAGGTCGCGGCCGCCTTCCGACTCTTTCACCAGAAGCGTGAGTTGCTCGAACGCGAGCTGGGCGGAGTCGGCGTGCACCGTGGTGATCGACCCCGGATGGCCTGAGTTGACGTTGCGCAGGTAGAAGAAGGCCGTGCCGTCCCGCAGCTCCTGAAGCAGGATGCGATCGGGCCGCATGCGCAGGGCGCTTTCGAGCAGTTGCTTGGCGCCGACGCGCGCAAGCCCCTGGCCGTCCTTGGCGTAGATCAGGTGAACGACGTTGCGGTGCGGCACCGAAAGCTCGCGCGCGTCCTCGATCGTGAGCAGCCGCTCGCCATCGGGGATCAGCTTGATGAGGGTCTTCGAGAAGGTGGTCTTGCCGGAGCCGGTCGCGCCGCTGATCAGGATGTTCTTGCGCGCGCGGACCGCCAGCTCGAAGAACTCCGGCCACTTCCCTGCGTCGCGCAGCGCCATCAGCTCGGTCTCTTCGGGCGCAAGGTCCTCCGTCGCCGATTTCGCGCCTTCGAACAGACCAGAGGCGACTAGGTCCTGCATCCCGAACTCGGCCGCGGAAGGCTTACGGATGGTGAAGGAGATGCTCTCGGCCGCCGGCGGCAGGACGATCTGGCAGCGCTCGCCGCCGGGCAGCACGGTCGAGCAGACAGGCTCCGAGGCGGTGACGTCCTGGTTTGTGAAGGCCGCCGCGGTCGTGGCCAAGGTCGACAGCCACGCTGGCGTCAGCTCCGGCGCCTCATGCCAGCGCCAGCCGCCTGGCCCCTCGATCCCGACTTCCCCGGGTCGGTTGATCACCAGTTCGGTGACGTCGGGAGCGTCCAGCAGCGGCGCCAACGGCGTCAGGTGATGGCGAAGGACCGCCGTGTCGCTCATCGCAGGGCGAGCCCGTAGACGTCGGCGAAGTTCAGATCCTGGGCGACGAAGATGGACACCTCCTCGCCCTGGTTTTTCCGCAGCCGCGGCGGGATGCCGATCGAGTTCTGCAGGGCGATGCTGGCGGTCTCGCTGGGCACGTCCATGGTGGTGTTGAACCGGCCGCGCCCGGCGCTCTGGGCCGCGATGTTGGCCGCATCGTCGAAAATCGAGAGCAGCAGCGCCCCGCCGAACCGCTCCCAGAAGAAGGTGTCGACCTTGCCGTCAAATCCAGCCCGGCCGAGACCGTCGGCCGCCGGCGAAGCCAGGCTGACGGCCACCCCGTTCGGGGTCACCGCGCGGGTCCAGAGCACGAACAGCCGCTTCTGACCCTGGCGGATGCCGCCGCGGTACTCGCCGAGCACCTTGGTGCCCTTCTCCATCAGCACGACGCGTCCGTTGTCGGAGTAGACGTCGCGGGGAACGAGGCAGGTGGCGTAGCCCGGCACGGAGCTGTCCAGGGCGGTCTGCAGGACGCACGGAATGCTCGATCCGGCAGTGATCAGGAAGTTGCGGTCGGGGAGCATCTCGGCGCGCGCTTGCGCGACACCGGCCGTACGCCTCAGCTTGTCGAGCTCATTGGCTTCGCGGGCGCCCTCCCTAGCCGCGGCGGCGGGCCCGCTGAAGCCGGCCAAGCCCCGATTGGCCGAGTAGGCGATGATGGGGGCACGCCGCGCCGCTTCGGCCAGCTGGCGCCTCTGGTCGGCCGCGCTTGGGCCGGCCGCCGCCTGGGTCGGCTGCATCGGCGGCACACCCCCGCCGTCGCCGCCTGCGGTAAGCGTTCCGTCGGGATTGAGCACCGGTGCGTCGGGATCGTGCGCCGCCTTCGACAGCAGCGGCGAATCCGCATCCGGTCCTTCGTAGTTCACGACCTGGCGCGCTGGCGTCTTCTCCAGGGGCGAGTCGTCAAGCTTGGCGTCGCCGCGATCCCAGGTGGCGACGATGAGCAGGCCGGCGGCCGCCATCATCCCAACCATCCCGAGGATCTTGCCCTGAGCCCCGGCAGCGAAGCGGCGGCCGACCGGCGATATGCCGCGCTCGGAGGCGGGCTCGTCGTTCGCCGCCCGGCGCAGGTTATCTTCGGCCGGCGGCTCTGGCGCGCCCTCGCCGTAGCGGGCCGCAAGTTCGTCAGGCAGGCGCGGCCGGCGCGGCGGCTCTCCCGACGTCGCAAGGGTGTCGGTCATCGGTTGCCTCCCTGGGGCTGGGTGCGCTTGACGATGGGGGAGCCGGTGCCCGTGCCGTAATTCACGCCATAGGGCTGAACCGCCTCGTTGTAGATGCAGAGGACTTCGCGGCCGCGGCGGAGCCGGAGCTGGGGTGAGACTCTGTGGATGACGACGAACTCCCCGCGCACGTCAAAGGGCACCAGAGCCTCAGAGCCGTCCGGTGAGACTGTGTAGATGGTCGGCATCTCCCGCTGACCGGGGAAGCGCAGCACCGTGAACTGACCGTTGTCGCTGACCTCGGAGGGCTGGATCTTCGAAGAGCCCTGGACGGTGTAGTTGAGGTTGCGGACGCCGGTCGTAACGCCGATGTTGAGCGCGGTCTGGACTGCGCCGCGCTGCGCCGCCAGCGCTTGGCGGACCCGCTCTTCCTCGGGATAGCGGAAGCGGACCTGGAAGTAGGTGTCGGGCGTGCTGGCGGAGATCGGACCTGAGCGGGTCCGGAGCTCGAACGTGTAGTTGCGGGTCTCGCCGGCGCCCTTGGTCGTGACGATCAGATTAGTGGCGCCCGTCTTCTCACGGGGCTTCACGAACAGGATGTTGGTCTCGGCCGCGACTTCCCAGCCCACGGTGTCGCCGAGGGCCACGTGCAGGATCTCCTCCTGCGGGCTGAAGATGATCTGGGTCGCGGTCCTGAAGGCGCCGACGACTTGGTAGACTTGCCAGGGATCGTAATCGACGACCTTGATCCGCGGGTCGGCGGTGCCGGGCCGAGGCGTCTGCGCCGCCAGGGCGGGCGCACCGACCAGCGCGACGGCCAGCACTCCTGAGAGTAGAAGCGCCTTCATCGCGGAATCTCCGGATCGGCGCGATAGCTCTCGACCTGGAAGCCAAGCGGATTACGCAGTCGGTCCGACTCCAGCATCGGCGCCTTGGTGTAGCTGAACGTGACGGTCGCGATCCAATCGCTGTCCGTGGTGGCGGTGGCCTGGCGCACGGTGCGGTGGAAGCGGACGTTTGCCACCCGGTCGTTGATGAAGCTGATGTTGCGGATTTGCACGTCGGCGAGGCCTGTCGGACCGTACACGGCCTGAGGGCTCTGGGGGTTTGTCGGACGCGCCGCAGACGCCCAGCGTTCCTGTTCGTCAGGCGTTGAGAGGATCGAGACGAAGCGGAAGTTCTCTTCCGCAGCCGGCGCGATCCAGCCCTCCCGGGCGCGGACGTACTGAGCGAGGAAGTACTTGTCGACGGCCTCGTTGTACTGGGTCGGCTTCGTCCCATTGAGCGCGGTCATGACGTCCACCGCGCCCGTCGTCTGGTTCACGCGGACCACGAAGGGGGAGACGGACTTCAGCGGCGCAAGCGCTGTCACGGCAGCGATCGCGGCGACGGCCGTGGCGGTGGCGACGCCAGCCACAATCCAGGCGAAACGGCGCGATCGCTCGGCGGCCAACGCCCGGTCCTGGTCCCAGGAGCGCGCTTCTCGGAAATAGGCCTGCAGGTCGTTTGCGGGGACGCCAGTCATGACAGTTCAGCAGCTCGGGTAGGAGGGAAGCGAGGACAGCCGTTGGGGCTTGGCGGGCTTGTTGTTCGACGCAGCCGGCTTCGGCGGTGAGCCGTTCGGCACGGTGTTCATCACCGGCGGCTTGCCCGGGCTGGTGTCGGGCTGGGCGGTGACCGTCGCAGGTACAGGCGAGCCGGGCAGGACCGAGCCGTGAGGATTCGCGGGGCGCCGGTCCTTCCCATTGCACGCCCGCGGCTTGTCGCGGGCACCACTTTCCGTCGGAAATGCAAGCAGGCTGCCGAGAAGTAGTCCCACGAGAAGTCGCCGGCTTGACACTATCAACGCTGATCTGCCGCTCATCAGACCCACCATTCGTAAGGACCCGGCGTCGCGATTGCTTGGGCGCGACCAGCGAGGCTGTCGAAGTTGTAGGCCAACCCGTCTTCGACGATGTTGGAGCGTGGGATGAGGGTTGGGTCTGTAGGGATTTCTCCAATGACGATGCCGCCATCGCCGTTATGGAAATCCGAGATGGCGACGACCTCATTCGTAGGAAGCGTTATGTACAGAACGCCTCCTTCACTCAGGTAGTCATAGATGACGCCATGCTCGTCGAGGCGATTTGCCAGAAGGGTTGCTCCTCCTTCGGCATCGAGTATCGTATATATCCCTCCATCCAGCCTATAGCCATTCCAGTATAGCTCGTCCTGCGGAGACAAGTCCTCGATCCACCAAGTGTCATCCGCATGCTGCGACCACGGGATGACTTGGCCTTTCTCTACAAAGACGACGTCTGAACCGTCTCCTGTCGCCGCGTTCGACCTGCCTGAGGCCGCAAGCACGAGGGTGTCGTCGCCGCTGCCGCCCTCGACGATCTCCAGGTCGCTGGGGTTTGCCGCGCCACCGCCGACGAGAAGATCGTTCCCATCGTCACCAGACAGTCGGTCGCGTTCTTGTCCCCCCTCCAGGCGATCATTTCCGGCTCCTCCATGCAAATCGTCAGAGCCCAGGCCACCTTGAATGGTGTCGTTTCCCGCATTGCCGTAGAGAAAGTCCTCGTCTTGACCACCTTGGATTAGATCACCGCCCCGGCTGCCAAAGATCTGATCAAGCCCAGCGCCACCCACAAGCGTGTCAGACTGAAGTGTAGGATCAGGACTGAAGGCGATGATCTGACCCTTCTCCACCCGCGAATAATTTGCATCGGCAGCACCGCCGGCACCCGCGGCAAAGCCATCGCCATAGATTTGATCGTGAGATGCTCCACCATCCAACCTGTTGGAGAAGCTGTTCCCGATCAGCCCGTCGGATCTTGCCGTGCCAATTGCGTCTTCTATGTATGATCCGAAGGCAATCGAAACATTGAGCTGGCCATAAGGCAGCGTCCACGACTGTTGGTACAATGAGTGTTCGCCGATCGTGGAGAAGTGACCGGGTCGAAGGTCTATAAAAACCGCTGCCGCTGGGATAGCGCTCGCATCAATGACGTCGCGATCACCGCTTGCGTCCCATATTGACCACTGCCGATCGAAACCCGCGGCACCGACAAAGTCGTCGGCACTGTACGTTGTATTTCCTGAGTGGCTCTGGTTATTGGCACCATAGAGGTATTGGAGCGCCGCAACATCGTGTAGTTGATACTCAGTGGGCGATGTGAGCCCGACGGTCGGGCCGTACGACATGACGGTGAACTGAATAGAATCGTAGGCCGCCGAAATGTTGTTGTCGCCCGCGAGCCCCAAGAGATGACCAGTTTCGTGCAGGGCATTTCTGGCAAAATCGGAGGCTATCGCTGGAGCTGTAAACCACGCGTCGCCAGCAATAACTGGGAACCCCGGCGGGCCGGCCCATGCCAGCGCCTCTGAAGTCGTGTAGTTCAGGCCGCCGAAATTCAGGACAGCCGCTGCTGGGTCGGCCTCAGACGCAAACTCCAAGGGAACGAAGTCGAACCTCGTGTCGAACATCGCAACGACCGAGACTCTCTCTGTCGCAGTCAGCGGGCTGAATGCTTGACCATATGTGGAGTTTGAGGCTGCCGTGCCGACTGGGAACGGCAGTCGATTTGCTTGATACGGAATATCGCTGGCCTGGTTGTAGAACGAATAGGTAAATTGCGTTCCTGCCAGCCCCGGCCCGGGCGCAAGATTAAGCGCCTCATTAAGATTGCCGGCGAGCATTGGTTTTCTCCATGTCAGAGAATCTGTTGAGGGTTTCCAGAAGCCCGCGCTCAAGAGTGCTCAACACCCCGGCGTTCCAGCTCACCCACGCGGGACACGGTGGATTGTCGATACAGACTGGGGAAACAAGAATGCGCGTTGTGGCTCGAGATGGCCTGCCCGTGTACTTGCCGGTCACCAACCCGTGTGCGTCGCGAACCTCGAGTTCGATCGAGTGTCGGCCATAGGGCAGCAAAACGACGCGCGTCGCGACGGTAATGCTGAACTCGGCGGGTGCGCATGTTGGGGCATCGATGATGCTCTGGTTGGCGACGAGTGTTCCGGCGTTCCTCTCGGTCATCCAGTGACGCAAGATCTGCCGAACGCCGCTTGTGAGGTGGACGTTAGACATCCGCGGCCAGTGACCTTCGACACGCGCGACCACAACGCAGGCGCGGAGCTTCGTATCGTGCACCGGCGCGACGGCGCTCAATGACGCCCCTCGCCCGCGAGCCCCTGCCACCACGTCATCGCTTTGCGATGGGAAGCTTACCTGCTCGCCAGCAACTGCTTGTGGCACTCCGCGTAGCCAGATCGGGCTACCGGTCAGGGCGATCAGGGAGATTATTGTGCGGCAGACGAAGCGGTTGACCATGACGCACCTACGCTGCTTGACGCCGTGACGGAGCCGTTGACGCGCGGCCGACGGAACCGCCCGATCGGTGCGGAGTGTTGAACGACGGTGTGGGCACTCCCGCTTTGGAGAGAGCTGTTGCTGCCCAGCCTCCCGCCCGCATGAATTCGCCGACGCCCGCGTGAGCGCCATTGGCGATGCCCGCGGCTAGCCTCGGCACGCTGAAGAAGAAAATCGAAGCGATGATGCAATGGATGGAGAACAGCCATGCCGCGATCTGTAGCTCAGACTGGGACATGATCTCGTCCCACTGGCTCTCGACCAGCGCCAGAACGAGCCTAAAAATAGCCAGGATCAATGCAAACAGGACGAGGTAGTTTACCGCCTGTGAGAGCCATCCGAAGAAGAACTGTCGCGTAGATTGGAAGACTAGGCAGGCAATGAAGATTGGACCAACTGCTACAAGCAACGCCAGCGAAACGAGGGCGATCATGGTGATGCAGAACCCGATCGTGGCCGCCAGTGCGGTTGCAATGTAGACGGCGACCGCCGCCACCCACGGCATCGGATAGGCCAGGTTTGCCGTATTTGCGCACCGCGCGGCCAGGCCAAAGCCTCGCCCGACAAACTGGTCGAACGCTTGCCCGACCCCCGTGGCGCCGTCGCCGCTCACGGCGTGCGCGAGAGCATTCGGTAGGTCATGAAATAGGGGATCTGTGACCCAGTCCTGATAGGCCACTGTGGTCGCAACCACGTAGACGAAGGCGAGCTTAATCATGCGCATCACGCCGTCCATGACTGGCTCGCCCGTCACGCCCTTGAAGAGGGTGTAGCCATAGAGAACGACGTATAGGACAAGCATAACCTGAAGAGGACCTTGGACGTGTGAGACTACGTCCGACAGCCGATCATTGAGAAATACGTCTAGCTGCCCCTCGACGTACGTGTAGGCTGGCCCAAAAACATCAGCCATGGCTTGTCACTTCTTTTCAGCCTGAGGATGGTTTCTGCCCGCCATCTCGTCCCAGGCGTCAATCTCGGCCCGGAACCTTTGTTTGGATACTGCCGCCTGAGCGTTGTCACATTCGCGGCCTCGATGAGTTCCAGCTACGCACGCGCGGGCGACGGCGCTCGCTTCCTGCGGATTCGCCTCGAAGTAGGAGGTCGACCTCGCTTGGTCGCAGCCAGAAAGCGAGATCAGTGCGACGACTGCGGCGGCTTCGATCGCGCGGTTCATTGCCGCCCCATCTGATCCCAGACCGCCACAGTGGCCTCTAGTCGCCTGGCCGCGCTCTCCTCGTCTCGTTGCCGCCGCAAGCGCTCCTCGGCGGCCTGCATCATTGCGAGGCCTTGCAGACGCATTTGATCGTTCTGGATCATCGCGGCCTCGGCATCGATGCGTGCCTGAAGGTCAAGGACCGCCCGCGCGTTAGGCGCTGTGCTTAGGGCCTCACGAAGCTGTTCGAGGCCTTGCAGACGCTGATCCGCTGTTTGGGTGACCCGCTCACCCACTGCCATGTCGCGGGCGGCCCTAACCCCCGACTTCTCCAGCGCATCGCGATAGTACTGCTCGGCTTCGGTCAGCCCTGAGGCGTCCGAAGGTGTGTAGATGCGGTTCGCGTCGCGGATGGCAGTGGCCCGGGCGGTGAGCGAGCCAAGGTCGTTGATGTCCGCACTCATCAGCCTCTGCGCGTCCGAAAACTCTGCGGGCAGCAGGGTGCGCACGGCAGGCGTGTTCAGGAGCCCGCCAATGCTGTTGACGTTCGAGATCTGGTTGAGGCTGTCGTAAAGCCGCTGGCCTTGCCCGATGATCTCGGTGCCCTGGCGGACCTGCTCCTGGAGCTGGGAAAGCTGCGCCTGTGCCTCCCGGATCTGGTCGAGCATTTTAGCGTAGGCGCCTGGGTCCGTGACCACCATCTCCGCGCGGACGGGCGCGGCCGCTGTGACGACGAGCAGGGCGGTCGCAGTCAGTAGGATCGGACGCCTCATCGCAGGCTCCTTCGTTCGACGTGGAAGATCGGCTCCCAGACAGCGGGATCGTCGCCGTGGCGGGCACGGATGCGGTCGAGGAGTTCGACGGTTTCGGTGCGTCCGCTGAGAATGGCGAGCTCGTCATCGAGGCCGTTTAGGTTCAGCTCCACGACGACGGAGTTGTGGCCTTGCTTGACCAGGAACTGACGCGACTCCGGCGCCAACTCCTCGCGGATCAGCCGGAACTCCTCATTGGTAAGGCCGAAGCCCTCGACGTAGTCCTTGGCCGAGCCATAGGGGTTCGGCAGGTAGATCTTCGTCGCGCACATCTCCACGATGGTGGGCGCGATCGGCGACTTGAGCACGTCGGACGGGCTCTGCGTCCCGAAGACCATCATCGCGTTGCGCTTGCGGTAGGTCTTCAGGCCGTCCTGAGCCAGGCCACGGAAGGCCTCGTCCCCGAGCGCCTTCCAGAACTCGTCGATATCCACCACCAGGCGGCGGCCGTCGGCGAGCGCGTCGATGCGGTGGAAGAGGTACATCATGATCGGCGTGCGGAAGTCCGGGTTGTCGAGGAAGTCCGTCATGTCGAAGCCGAGGAACCGGCCCTCGAGGCTCACCTCGTCGGCCTCATTGTCGAGCACCCAGCCCAGCGGCCCCGAGCGGGTCCAGCGCTCTAGCCGTGCGCCGATCCCTTCGGGGTCGCGTTGGCCCAGGAGCTGCCTTAGCGCCTGCAAGGAGCGGTCGGCCTGCGGCAGGGGCGCCAGGGCCTGAATGCCGTCGTCGATGCGCCGCTCCTCCTGCACGGTGAGCGGCCGGTCGGCCGGCGTCACGAGCTTGCGGACAAGCTGGCCCAGGAAGAGCAGGTTCGCAGGCGTGTACTCGAGCGCCTTGAACGGCGCGAAGCCTGTGGGCGCGGCGTTCCGAAGGGGCAGGTAGGCCCCGCCGCAGGCCCGCACGAAGATCTCCGCGCCCCGGTCCTTGTCGATGAAGATCTGCTGAGCCCCGAGCTTCTCCATCTGGGCCAGCATGAAGTTCTGGACAACGGTCTTGCCGCTCCCCGTCGGTCCGCAGATGAAGGTGTGGCCGATGTCGCCGGTGTGGAAGTTGAAATAGAACGGCGACATTGCCGAGGTGCGCAGCAGCGCCACCGGCGCGCCCCAGTGGTTCCCGCTCCGCCGTCCCGCCGGATAGGTGTGGAAGGCCGCCAGGGCGGCGAAATTCCGAGAGGTGATGGCTGCCGGGCGCGTGCGGTAGCTGAACGCTCCCGGGAACTGCGACCAAAACGCGCCCTCCAGCGCCAGGTCCTCGCGGGCCACGAGCACGCCGGAGTCCGCGAGCGTGGCGCGGGCGAGCGACATGTGGTCCTGAAGACGCTTCGGCGTCTCGCCATAGACCAGCAGCGAGAACTGGTGATCGCCCATGACGAAGCGGTTGCTGACCAGCTCGTCGATGGCGTCACTGAGCCCTTCGATCTGCGAGGCCGCCCGGTCGCCGGCCCGGACCATCTGGTTCTGGCGCCGCTCCATGACCGCCTTGGCCGCAGGTTTGGAGAGGAAGCTGAAGGACTGGGTGGCCACGAACGGATACTTGGCCTTCAGGAGCTCGTCCCAGAGCCCCGGACGGGTGGTGGCAGGGTATTCCTTGACCCCGAACATGCCCGCGAACCGCTGCTCGCCGGGCTCGCGGATCTCCAGGCTCTCCCGGCCAATGATCACCCGGCTGGAATAGATCGCGCGCCCAAGGTGTCCACTCACCAGCGGCATCGGCTGATGGCGGCCGGTGAGCAGCAGGTGCAGGAGCTCCATGGGCTCGGAGAAGGCGAGGCCCCGACGCTCGTAGAGGCCGAGCGGCTGGGCGCCGTAGCGGGCCAGGTACTGCTCGAGGTCCCTCCCCTTCTCCTGCAGCCGCTCGATCGCTTCCGGCTGCACCTCGGCCCCGGCCTTTCGCGCCCGCTTCAAGCGCGCGACGATCCCCGTCAGCCGCTCGCTGGCGCCGAAGCCCGGATGCAGCACAAGGGTGACATAGAGCTCGTTGACGAAGAGGCGGGTGCGCGAGATCCGCTCGCGGTAGGCGTGGTCGAGCCGGCGGGCGAAGGGCGAGCGGAAGTCGCCCTCGGGATAGCCGGTGTCGAGGCGACGGACCAGGTGCGTCCACACGGCCAGCCGGTCGTCGGCCAGGTTGCGCCACGCCCCGTTGAGCTTGGCGTGCCAATCGTTGAGGTCGCGGGTGTCGGCGGTCTCAAACGACACGCCATCGAGACGGAAGGACATCATCAGCGCGCGGGTGTCCAAGGCGATGATGGTGTCGGTCACGTGCCGGGCGAAAGGCAGCTGCCGGCCGAGCGCCTGCTCCCGGCCGATCACGCGCTGCGGCGTCCGAAGGACGTCGGTGATGAGACCTTGGCTGCCGTCAGCCATGGGCGACCTCCTCCGGACGGTAGCGGCGGCGCACGGGGAGCGGCGCGATCGAGCTGCCGCCCCACCAGCCGGCGTTGCGGGCACGGGCCTTCGTGTCGAACCAGATGAACAGCACCCGGAAGGCGTTGTGGTCGTTCTTGACGATCGCCCGGAACAGGACGTGCAGCACGACGCCGCTGAGCAGGTAGAGGGGCGTGCCGCCGGCCAGGAAGATCAGCCCGGTGAGGATCATGTTGACGCTCATGGCCTCCAGCGGCACGCCGAGCAGCATCGCCGGGCGGGTGCAGGCCAGGAACAGCATGTCTTCGGTGAGCGGCTCGTCCGGCATCGCGCGCGTACCCTAGGCGACCGCCCCGCCGGTGATCCGCCCCACGACCCAGGCGGCGCTGAAGACGACGACGATCCCGAGGATGACCACGCCGGCGCGGCGGATATCGAGCAGGCCGAACATGACGCTGAAGCCCAGCAGCACCACGGCGATGATCGCGATGAGCCGCGCGATGTTGCCCGTCAGCAAGTCGACGATGTTCTGCAGGAACCCCTCGACGTTGTTGCCCGCGGTCTGGGCCAGCGCCGGCTCGACGAGGGCGAGGCTCAGGAGGCCGGCCAATAGGCTGAGAACGGCATAACGCCTGAGGGCTCCGCCGCCCGTGGAAGCGGACAAGGATTGCATGGGTGATCTCCCTTTCTCGATCACGTCAGCGTCCCCCCTGAGACGCTGAAAAAACCAGCCGATCGCCGCCGCCTTGGCGGCGAAAGATGTCCCAGCTCGGCGGGGGCGGCGGCTCGGCCTGCAGACGAACGGCGGCGTCCTCGATGGCCATGGCTTCGGGAACGGAGGCCTCGGCGGCGGGCGCTTGGCGGGGCGGTGGGGCTGCGCCCGTGACGGCGATCGCCGGCACGACGGTCTTGGCCGAGGCCTCCACCTTGGCCACATAGCCGTTCCGGAAGCCTCGGCCGATATCGCCGGTGTTGTAGAGGGACAGGGCGACGCGCAGCGCGCCTTGAGGATCGCTCGAGCGGCGCGAGGCCGAAGCGTAGTTCTCCGTCAGGACCCGGCCGGCGGCGGCCAGGTTGGCGCAGGGCTCGAACGCGTCCTCGATCGACAGCTTCAGCCAACCGAGGTTCTTGCTGTTGATCTGACCGAGCCCGAGATCGAAGTTGGCGCCGGTCTCCAGGAGGGTTCGCGCCATCCGCACCGCCTCGGCCTTGGTGCGGGGCTGGCGGGCCAGCTTGACGCCGCTGTTGACGTTGATGGCGAGGGGATTGAACCGGCTCTCGGTCCGCACCACGGACAACAGGGTTTCGGGCGCGACGCCGGGGGCGCATTGCTGCGCCAGAGCGAGGGCCGCGGACAGCTCGATGAGCATCGGACCCCTCCCCTCGCCTCAGGCGGCTAGCCGCGTGGCCGGAGGGGCTGGAGGCCCCGCCGCCGGCTGAGCCTCGAGCAGCTGCTCCAGCATCCAGACCGGCATCGAGATGCGGCCCCGGGCGGGCGCCTCGAGGGAAACCGGGTCCCGCACGCTGAAGAGCGCCCGCGTGCGCTCCAGGAGATCCTCCTCGACCGGCCAGACGACGCCGACCGCCTGGCCCTGACCATAGGGCTGGGGAAGGCCCAGCGGTTCGGGCGCCCAGCCGAGCTCCACGAGTTGGCCCAGGAACTTGGTGTCGCAGTAGGTGAGAAAGGTCTCGACGAGGCGGCTGCGGGCGAACTCCAGAGCGGCCAAAATCAGCGCCCGGCGGGCGCGCACCAGGGCTTTCGGACGCGCCATCGTGCCGGGGCACCAGCGGGTCCACTCCCACACGCCCGGACCGCGGGGCGC
>Ga0182741_1002618_pt1 | contig 20602 bp, 18 predicted proteins | sample eDN5th37CBELigOP_FD_128874 | JGI IMG/M metagenome (GOLD analysis project Ga0182741, IMG submission 128874) | Enriched Organic Plus compost microbial communities from Emeryville, California, USA - eDNA 5th pass 37_C BE-Lig OP (version 2) (version 2) ... | reverse complement strand
CCATCACTTCCGGCCTCGCATTCCAACTCTACGGCGGTCCGGTGGGCGAGCCGGCGCTCGGGCCTACGGCTTACCCCCACAGAATTTCGTCCATTGCTAACCCTATCGCGCCGATCTCGCACCACTGGCTGGACGCTACGCACATCAGCTTCGGGGTCGTAACGGCAGGGCTCTACGGACGGCGCTGGAAGCTCGAGGGATCCGCGTTCAACGGTCGCGAGCCGGACGAAGATCGCTACGACCTGGATCTCGACAAGCTCGACTCCTACTCGGGGCGGATCTGGTTCCTGCCAACCGATCGCTGGTCGCTCCAAGCATCGGCCGGGCGGTTGGTTGACGCCGAGGCGCCGCGGGATGGCGGAGAACCTGAGAGTATCACGCGGGCTACGGCATCCGCCACCTATCACAGACCGTTGGGCGCACAGAGCCTCTGGGCGAGCACGCTGGCGTGGGGGAGCAACATCGAGAAGGACCACACCACGCACGCGATACTCGCCGAGAGCAACCTCTCGCTGGGGGAGCGCGATGTGTTCTTCGCGCGCGGCGAGGTGAACGGGAAGAGCGGGAAAGACCTGGCCCTGCCAACTGGCGCCGATCCCGCCCTCCAGGAAGAGACCTTCACCATCGGAAAGATCGCCGTTGGCTACGACCGGCAGATAGGCGAAGTCGCTGGCCTGCTACCGGGGATCGGCGTAGGCGCATCCCTCAGCATCGTGCCTCGGAGTCTGGAGCCGTTCTACGGAAAGACCGCGGCACCTGGGCTGGCGGTGTTTTTCAGTCTGCGTCCCAAGCCCATGCCACCGATGGGCATGGCCATGGACTCGACCGAGACGGACCAGAGGCACATGGAGGGGATGCCGAGGTAAGGCACGAGCCGGCCGGTGGTCCGCCCTGCGTGATGCAGCCGCCGGTGAATCTCGTGCGGTGCCTCAATCGCCGCTGCACGAATCTCAAGCGCTCATGTGCGGGCAGCGGTAGTGGAGCGATCCCAGCGCTACTCCTTGGCAGATGAGGTGCAGTATCACCGGTCCACGATGGTGCGTACAGTTAGCCATGTGGGCGTGCGGCTGTAGTAATGCAGCGGTCTGGTTGCCTAGTGGATGGGCCATGACGGCCCCTGAGATCCAGACGAACATCAGCACGGCCGCCGCATTCAGCACCGAACGCTTGGTCACATGCGTCCCAACTCGGGGAGTCTCGCCCGCCAACCGACGGATCCGGCGATCGAGGATGTCCGGCCGCGTGAACCCGACAGTTCCGGCTAGCTGCCACCGCGACTGCTCCCACTCCGCTACGGATAGAATCGCCGAGGCCAGAACGAGCGGCTCATCCCCGGCGGCCACGTCATCCGCCTGGACCTCCGCCTCATCGGCCATGTCCTCCGCCAGCCGCTTCAGCGCGGGTATCCAGAATATCGTGTACGCGAAGAAGCGAAGCACGGAGAGGCGGAGCGGATCCCGCCGCATTGCGTGCGCCCCCTCGTGCGCGAGCACCGCCGCGAGCTGACGCTCCGAGAGGCGATCGGCGAGCGAGCGTGCCACGTAAATTTGGGGCCTCAACCAACCCACGGTGAACGCCGGATTCGGAAGGTCGTCGACGACGCGGATGATGCGTGGGTCGACTCCCGCCGCGCGCGCCGCCAGGTCGAACTCGTCGCCCCGCGACGGGCGCTCGGCAGCGAGCGGAGCGAGCGTCCGTCGCGCCCGGAACCAGGCGCGCACTCGGTCCCACGTCGCATACCCGACTCCGCCGACGAGAGCAGCGTGGGACAGCTCGTGTACCGGAGCGAGCAGCACGTGTAGCGCCACAAGGCAGATCACGCCGATGTGATCGGTCCCACGGAACAGCACCTCGGTTCCACGCGCCAGGTGATGGCCCAGGACCGGGCTGATGCTCAGGAGCGTCAGCGCGGCAATGCTGACGAGCAGCGCGCGCCGCCGCGTCTGCTCACGTGTCGCGACGATTCGTGGCAGGTACGACTGCATATTCGGCATCACGGCTTTTCCTCCTGCTCTCGCAACCGGCGTCGGATGAGCTTGCCCAGCTCCGCCAGCCGCTCCGGATCACGCTCGGCCAGAACATCCACCAGAGACATAGCGACGACGTCGGGCTCGAACGAGAGCACGCCCTCGACCACGCGGCGCGAGGCATGTGCCATGAACTCGTCCTCGGTCCATTGCGCCTCGTAGTGCAGAAGATCATCGCGCCGTTCCCGCCGCAACAGCCCCTTGCTCACGAGCTTGTTCAGCACCGTCACTACCGTGAGGAGCGCGACTCTGTGGCGCTTCACCACGCGAGCGTGCACGACCTTGGCGGGCACAGGTTCGTCGAGATCCCAAATGGCGCGCATCACGCGCGCTTCGAGGTCGCCGAGCACTTTGGCCAGTCCCGCAGCCGACAGCCGGACGGTGTCCTGAAGGCGTGGCGCTTTACGGGCCGCAGCACGTGCCGGCGTCGATCTCTTTTTCATGGGTGCTCAGTGAGAGGACCGGTATAGCTTCGCTCGAGCTCACAGTAACTTTACCGCACGCAAACCATGTCAGGCAAGAGTTGCGTGGCCGCAGCCGCATGGCACGCCACACGCCCGAGGGGATGCGCACCACCCGCCGCATCGCTCTCAACCCCCACGCCATAGCTCACCATAGGGCGTAGCATCACGGCCGCTTCGCAACATACCACGCGCGCATACTAGCTGCCGATTACGATGTGACATCCATGACAGCGCGTGCTTTATGGGGCATAGAACCTGCCCGACAGTGCGACCCCGCCTCACAGCATGGCCGTACGTGGGCGGGCAGCAGCAGCATCGTCGGCCGCTCGTGCATCTGCCGAAAGGAGGAGCCCGTATGTCATCCCTCGCCCGAATATCGCTCGTGTCCGCCGCTCTAGCGCTGAGCCTCGCCGCGTGCACGGACAGTCCAACCGCTCCCGTGGTGCCACAGCGTTCGCCGAACCAGCCATCGCTCGGCATGGCTGCACCGCAGCCCTCAGTGGCGAGGTACGAGGTCTACTACATGGAGCTCACCATCGATCATCACCTTGCCGGCATCGCTGAGGCGACGCTCTGCGTGGAGCGGGCGATCCACCCGGAGCTGGAGGCGATGTGCGAGCAGAGTGTCGCGAGTCAGCAGCAGCAGATCGGGCAGCTTCGTAGCTGGCTTCGAGAGTGGTACGGGACCGAATACGCCGGCGAGATCGAGCCGAGCGCGCGACAGGACATCCGGCGGCTCTCCGAGCTATCAGGCGCCGCGTTCGAAGACGAATTCCTCACGGACTTCAGTAAGCACCATCTCCGGATCATCAAGGAATCGGAGAAGGCAGTGCGAAAGGTCTACCACGACGAGCTACGTGCGCTGGCTCAGACCATCATCACTGCCCAGAGCCGGTCCGTGATCCAGATGCAAACGTGGGATTGCGAGTGGTACGGCGACTGTCGTCAGGGCATCCGAAAGCAGGCCGAACGCGCCTGAACGATTGGAGCAAGATCGGGCGCTGGAACCTGATACGGGCCGCGTGCTCCCGGCAAAAGTGCACGCCACAGATCAGTGTGAAGCGGCACGACGTGGCGATGCCGATCCGGTCAGAAGATAAGCCATAGGCCCCCACGAACGGTCCAACCGGTGACATCGTGTCCTTCACCCTCTCCAAGCGCGGTAGCATACCCGGCCCGACGAGTCCACCGGACATCGATGTACGGCGCGAACTTCCGCCGGATCTCGTAGCGCGTGGCGATGCCGATATCGGCGTCGCCGAGGCCGGGGTCCAGATCGCGCACGGGATCGCGCATGAGCGGCCAGTCAAGACGTAGCTCCGGACGCAGGATGAGGCGCTGCATCAGCAGCCAATCGGTGCTCACCTCGGTCTGCACACTCAGTTTGGCCCGGTCGCTCACGAAGAGCATCGCATCGACATCGAACCAGTACGGTGCGAGCCCGCGGATGCCGGCACCCAAGTAGTTGACCCCTACGGGACGGATATCCCGCCGGTAACCCACGACGGCGTCCCAGAAGCGAGCTACGTAGTGACCGTACATCGCGCGGAGCTGCATGTCCGACACCGAGCCGCCAACCAGATCGCCCTCGACGTTCCACCAGAGCCGGTCGAGGTCGGTGCCGATCCAACCTTCACCGGCAAGGCTCATCACTCCGGTACCGCTCGCGCTCGTGGCGTCGACCTGCAGGAGGCCGTACGAGAAGATCTGGGTGTCGTCTTCCGGTAGCGCGCCATGCATGCCCTGAGCGCGAACCGGGGCAGCCGCCAGAACGAGACAAGCGAGCGTTGCAAGCGCGAGCCAGCCAACTGCGGCTCCGCTGATGCGCCGTCCTCGCATCGTCGTGGCCGGCGCTATCTGGCTTTGTGGGCTATGCTGCCGCATCCCGATCCTCGCTCACCACTCCGTCTTCAGGGGTGACTACTACCCGCGTGAACATACCAGTCATCATGTGATACATGAGGTGACAGTGCAGCGCCCACGTACCGGACTCGTGGAAAGTCAGGTGGGTGACCAGCGTGTCCGCCGGCGGCACACTCACGGTGTGCTTACGCGGCGCGTAGGCCGGGTCCATACCGTTCTGTAGCTCCATGAACACCCCGTGCAGGTGCATCGGATGATCCATCATCGTCTCGTTGATGAAGGTGAGCTTGGCGCGCTCACCCTGCCGCAATAGGATCGGCTCCGATTCTGAAAGCTTCTTTCCGTTGATCGTCCAGAAGTAGCGCTCCATGTCGCCCGTGAGATGGAGTACCACCTCCCGCTCCGGTTGTCTGAGATCCACATTCGGCGTGCGAGCCCGTAGATCGCTGTAGCGGAGCACGCGCCATCCGGGCGTGCCTGGAAGCCCCGCGCTCTCGAGCATCTTGGGAAGCGGCGCGTTACTGACCGGCACGGGCGCCATCATGGTCATGCCCGGCGCGGCCATGTCGTGCGTCGTGCTGTGGTCCAAGTTCATGTGGTCCATCTTCATGCCGGCCATCGATGATTCGGCAGATGTGCTATCGCCCTTCGCATGTCCGCCACCCGGCTGGCCATGCTGCATCTGACCAGGCTCCATGCCACCCATTTCCATCCCGGGCATGTCCATGCCTTCCATGTGCATCCCGCCCATGTCGCCCATGTCGGCCATGGTGCGGACGGGGCGCGGATCCATCGCCGGAATGGGCGCGCTCGCGCCTTCTCGTTCGGCGAGCGTACCGCGGGCGTAGCCCGTGCGATCCATGGCCTGCGCGAAGATCGTGTACGCCTGCCCTGCTTCTGGCTCCACGATCACGTCGTACGTCTCGGCGACTCCCATGCGGATCTGGTCGACCACCACCGGCTCCACGTCCTGCCCATCCGCCTGGACCACCGTCATTCGAAGCCCTGGCAGCTTGACGTCGAAGTAGGTCATCGACGAAGCGTTGATGAGGCGGAGCCGCACTCGATCGCCGGGCGCGAAGAGGCCAGTCCAGTTCTGGCCAGGAGTCCTCCCGTTGAAGAGGAAAGTGAAGCCGCTCACGTCGCTGATGTCGGAGCGCAGCATGCGCATTCTGGCCCACATGCGCCGCTCGTTCACGACAGCGCCGCGCGTACTCCCCTTCGGCGGACTGAATAGATCCCGGAAAAAGCCGAGCAGCGTCGGACGCGAAAAGTTGTAGTAGTCGCTCTCCTTCTTGAGGTTGCCCAGGATCTCGTGCGGATCCTCGTCGCTCCACTCGGAGAGTACCACCACGTAGTCACGTTCCGCCTGGATCGGGTCGCGTCCGGCCGGATCTATGATGAGAGGACCGTACAGCCCCTTCGGCTCCTGCCCGCCCGAGTGGCTGTGATACCAGTAGGTGCCGCTCTGCTTCACCCGGTAGTGGTAGGTGAACGTCTCCCCGGGCTTGATACCAGGGAAGCTGAACGCCGGAACGCCGTCCATGCCGGCTGGGACGAGGAGTCCATGCCAGTGGATCGAAGTATCCTCGTCCAGGCGGTTAGTAACGCGGATAGTCACGTCCTCGCCTTCGCGGAACCGGAGGAGCGGCGCCGGAATGGCGCCGTTGGCCGCGACTCCGGTGCGCCGCTCGCCGGTGAAGTTGACGCCACGCTCATCGATGACCAGGTCGATGGGCGGCCGCGCGAGATCGCGTAAGGAGCGTGGCGCCCGGTCACGAACCGCGAGCGGCGCGGCCCTGAGCACGCGCGGGCGCGTGCCGAGCGCTACGAGGACAGCCGTACCCGCAACGGTCCGGATGAAGCGCCGGCGTGGGACCGGCTGCCCATTACACCGGGATCCGGACATCTCGTCTTCGGTAGGCGTTACACTCATGATTCATTCAGCTCCGATTCACCCACTCGCCGAAGGCGGCTCGCGGAATCCGCACAACCCTGCACCGCTGCAATGGCGTCAGATCGCTACTGCCGCGTGGCAGTCATACCCGGTAACGTCACATCGTACCTCGGCACTCGCCGGACCTACCCGTGACGGGCCGTGCAATTGAATTTGCTACGGCATGCTGTATTTTACTGTGCGTAAATAGTGCACGCTAGTAGGCCCGCGCCCCAGTTCCCACTCTACGAGGTTCCCGTGATGAAAATGACCCGATGGGCGATCCTAGGCTCCGCCGCACTGTTGCTTCTCGCCAGCGGAGCAGCCGCACAGGATACCGCTTCCGCGCCCGCGAAGGCCGGAATGCCGGGCATGCACATGAACCACGGCGAGGCCATGGCCACGCTCGTTGCGACCTCCGGTGCGCCGCAGCCGGCAGGTATGGCGATGCTGCGAGGTACGACCATCCAGCTGACCTTTTCCGGTGATCAGCCGGGCAGTACGCGTCCATGGCACGTTCACAAGGGCACGTGCACCGATGATGAAGGCATCGTAGGCAGGGTCGGCAGCTACCCGGCGCTGTCCATCGGCCAGGACGGCCGCGGTACGGCGAAGGCGACGCTCAGCCAGCCACTACCGGCCACCGGTTCGTACTTCGTCGCCGTGTACGCCTCCGCCTCGGACATGAAGACCGTTATCGCTTGCGGCCCGCTCAATCAGGGAGGGATGTAAGCAGTCCGGAGCCGTCGCTACCGCCCCGCACGCGACGGAATGCTCTGTCGACGCGAGGGCGGTAGCGAAGCGCATGCGGGCGTGTACTCGGACTCACTGACGATCTTCGTCTTCTTCCGCTTCATCTTCGTCTTCTTCTCCTCGGACGCGCCCCGCGCCATCAGGCAGATCATCAGGGCCCTGATGCGTCCACCAGAGGGGGTCTACCGTCGCTGACTGATTCACCAGCGCGGCCTTACGCAAGAGCATCCCTCCGCCACCGAAGCTGGCGAGGATCAGCACCGCAACGATGATGCGCTCGGCCGCGCTCTTGCTCTGGTCAACCGCCATCATCTCGTCTGTCGCATGCTGGCCAGGCATCTCCTGTTCCATACCGGCCCCCGCCGCCATGCCAGGCATTCCGGGCATCGCCGGCTTCGCCGCCTGCGCGGCGGGCACGATGCTCAGCTCTGCGCGCGCCGTGATGTCGCCGTCCGGCGCAATAGCCACTAGCGTGTAAGCACCGGTCGGCACGTGTGGCGGTAGCGTGAGCGTTGCCTGGAATGTGCCGGCTGCATCTGTCTTCACCTCGCCGATCGGGAAATTGTCGAGCACTCCCCGAAGCTCGAGCTTCATGTCGGTGCCCTCTTCGAACTTCTCACCGCGCAGCTCCAGCTTTCCACCAATGGCTATCTGTTTCGATGCCAGATGGAGCACTCCGTTCGTAGGATGGCCCAGTAGCGGCGTGCTCGAGAAGAGGATGAGCGCGACACCGAGAACGCTTCGCTTGATCGTGCCTACCATGATGATCCTCCGTTACATACCGAGGTGTTGCTTGTGCGGCGCGAAGACGCCGTAGGCGATGCCACCCACGTAGAGCGCGAGCAGGATGAGCGCGACCGCCATCACCAGCCGTGGCCGCCCGTGTCCCTCCCGGGGGCGATCGATGAGTGGGACGATGAAGAGAAAGCCGAAGATCACTATGGGCGCTACGATCATTCCCGTCATCCCCATCGTATTCTCGACCACGTAAATCCAGAGGAACGGCCAGAATGGCTTCGTGACCTCTACGCCCTGCACGGACGGATAGCCCAGGCCCGGCGGGAAGAATGCCGCCAGCGTGCCGGCCAATCCCAGGAGGAGCAGCGCATAACCGGTGAGCTTCGGCAGGTGCTGTGCGAACACGCTCGTCTTGGGTTCCGTGGCATTGATCCCGTGATTCCGGATGAGCCAGAAGTGCAGCGCCACGAGTGCGATGAGGATGATCGGCAGTAGACTCACATGCAGATTGTGCAAGCGGCTGAGAAGGCTCGTGCTGCTCGTGAAATCCGGGGTCAGCACCGCGCCGAGCGGGCCGCTCATGCCTGCCCCCGCGACCGCGTGCTCGAGCGCCTCTCCGCCTTCCTGGTCGGCCCGTAGCACGGTGCCGGTGAATGCCATTGCGAAGAGGACGAGGTAGAGCCCGACGCCGGCCCACCAGGTGACCTCGCGCGGCTTCACGTAGCTGCGGCGCCAGAAGACGTAGCTCATGTGGAGGAATACCGTGACGAGCACGATGCTCGCTCCCCAGTAGTGCAGCCCGCGCAGCCAGCCGCCGAGCGGTACCCTGGTCATGATGTAAAGGATGCTGTCGTGCGCCGCGATCGGGTTCGGGTTGTAGAACTGGTCGAGCAGGACTCCCGTGACGATGAGCAGCAGGATGCCGAAGAAGGTGAGCCCGCCGAGCATGTAGGCCAGGCGGTTAGCCACAGGGGAGATGGGATATTCGAGGCCGTGGAGCGCGAATCGCTCGTGTAGGACTCCGCGCCTCCGGTCGGGTGGTGGAGTGAGCGAAGCGCCGCCGGCGACGTGGGGCTCGGTGTGAAGTTGGTCCGGCAAATTCTCCTCCTCAGGGCGCCAGGCCCATGTGGGAAATGGTCCGCGATAACCAGCGCTACGGTGCGCCCCGTGAATCCGCTCCACCTCCACGCAGAGCGATACGCTCAACAGGCGGCGAGGCACCACATTTTATGCTGCCTAAAACATACCCCCGTGACGAGTGAAGTCCAGGCGCGTCGTAACAGGAAGGTGCAACGAGCCGCCAACCAACCAGCATCTACGCACCGGACGCATCCGACGGGCGCCGCGCCCGACCGCTCGTGTGCGTGTGGCGCACGACCCACCGGGCGCCGCGACGCTCCAGGACCGCCGTGCCCCGGCCGACCACATCGGCCTGGCGGCCGTTCACGTCGGCCTCAAGCGTGTAGCGGAAGATCGCCCAGGCCACATCGCCAGCAACATGAGGCTCGATCTCGGAGGGACGATATCGGATATTCTTGAACTCCTTCATTTCCGGGACGAGGTGGTGGTCGCGGTAGTCGGCCCACGTGCGGTTGATCCCCGCTCCCTCGATGATCGTGAGGCTATCGCCCGCATATATCGTATCGAGGGCTGCGAGGTCCACCCGTTCCGCGGCATCGAAGAGGGCGCGAATGGTGGCCACTACCTGAGCTTCATCCTGGGAGCGCACCCGATCGCCGCTCGCCGGGATCGGCGGCGCCAACGGCCGCTGTGCATGCACGACTTCCGGAGCGGCAGCTGTCGCCATCGCGGCAAGGGCGCGGATCAGGACTCGTGTAGTCATGGCTGTACAGGGGAGAAGTTGTGAACGCAGGGAGAACCCTGCACCGAGCCTGTGTCGACTCGCCGGCACTGGCGACGCTCGCTCCGTAGAATGTACCGCGTAGTTTATCGACCGTAAAGCGCGTTACTGCGTACGATAGCCCGAGAGCGGTTGGAAAGCCTGGAGCGTTTCGCGGCGTGTGGAGTCACCGCCTCGGCTCACGTGCGCACCGCTCGCGGCTCGAGAGCCCGCAATTCCGTGTAGACGAGCACGCGCCACCCATCGTCCCCGAGACCATTTCCCGGCTCGGCCAGACGGCTCCGCGTCTCCTCGGGGATGGCAGCGTTGCCTGGTCCATGCGAGTCCGGCCCATGTTCGGTGGGCGGCGGAAGTGTGCCTGGCGCACGGAGTCCGTTAGGGCCAGTGGGCGGCGCGGCGGCTCGCTGCGCCATGCCGCTCATGTCATGCCCCCCATCGAGTCTGCGTTCGTTCCAGGCATGTCCATCCCACTCATGTCATGCTTGGCCATCCCCATGTCGCCCATCAGCAGCAGCGGCTGGGGACGCCGGCGCGGGATCGGGGCCACCATGCCGGCGCGCGGCGCGAGCGTTCCGCGCGTATACCCGCTGCGATCCATGGACTCGGCGAAGATCGTGTAGGCGTGGGCCTCCGTCAGACGGACGATGACGTCAAACGTCTGAGCGATCTCCATTCGGAAGTCGTCGGTGACGACCGGCCTCACGTTCTGGCCGCTCACCGCGACCACCGTCATCTCCAGGCCGGGGATGCGCACATCGAAGCACGTCCCCGCGCCGGCGTTGATGATGCGGAGCCGGACTCGTTCACCGGGCCGGAAGAGTCCCGTCCAGTTGGACTCGGGCGGCAGGCCGTTCAGTAGATACGTGTAGGTCGCGCCGGTGATGTCGGAGATATCGGTGGGCGCCATCCGCATCTTCGCCCACATCAGTCTGTCCTTGATCGTCGCGAGCAGGCCACGCCAACGAGCGTCACTGAAGAAGTCTGACAGCCCAGAGTGGCTATGGTACCAGTACGCGCCATACTGCCGGATGGGGAGGCGATAGGTGAACGTCTTGCGCGGCCGGATCCCCGGAAAGGTGACGCCGGGCACTCCATCCATCCCGTTGGGCACGATCAGCCCGTGCCAGTGGATCGACGTGTCCTCATCGAGCTCGTTCGTCACGCGGAGAGTGTAATCCTCTCCCTCACGCAGGCGCAGCAGCGGTCCCGGCAACGTGTCGGTGATCGTCGTCACCGTGGCGCGTCGGGAGCCAATCTCGAGCGGTGTGGCGCGGATCAGCAGCGCGCGCACCGCTTCGTTCTCTATCGTTGCCCCACGCAGCCGCCCGCTCTCCACCGCGCGAGAGAGCGGACGCGCGTACGCGGGCGTGAGACGCTCGAGCCCGGCCAGCATGCCCAACGCCCCGGCCGCAGCCAGAAAGCTGCGTCGCGATACCCCACTCGGGACGGCTGGTCCATCCACCATCGACCTCGGATCCATCTTGCACTCCGCTTCTATACCGCGCCACCATCCACGACCACACCGTATGCCCGACGCGAGCGCAAGCGAGCCGGATCGAGCCGGACCGCCTGACACCAGGCACCGGTGATCAGACCGGCGGCCATTGAGCAAGGCGCTTTAGCCAGCATAAAGGCACCGATGCAAGAATGGTACTGGTGCTGCGCACCAGTGTCGCTTCCTCTTCAATGCGGGTGAGGCGCACTGCCGCGCGACGCCGCATCGCTCCTGATCTGCTCGAGCGCCCTCTCCACGGCCGCGCGGACTATCGGATCAGGATCGTCGAGCGCCGCGCGCAGTGTCGGCATCACCTCGTTTGCCTCCTCCCCGATCCGCCCGAGGGCGAAGGCGGCGGCCCCACGGACCGCTGGCTCTCGGTCGCCGATGCGGAGTGCCAGCTCCGCCACGGTCGGTGCCGCCGCCGGCCCGAGATCGCCGAGCGAGTATGCGGCCGCGGCACGGACGCTGGAGGAGGAATCGTCGAGCGCATCGCGAAACGCGGGCACTGCGATCTCCGCTCCGGGCCGGATCTTGAGCAGCGCCTGCACGGCACTGAGGCGGACGTAGTCGGCCTGATCGTGGAGCAGCGGCACAATAGACGGTCCGCTCTCCGTGGCACTTGCGCCGATCCGGCCGAGCGCTTGTAGCGCGTTCGCGCGCACCGATGCGTCGGGATCATTGAGCGCAGCGGTCAATGGGAGCACGGCCTCACGGGCCACGGAGCCAAAGGCCCCAAGGATGAGCGCTGCCTGCGCACGCACATCGGCGTGAGCCGTGTCCTCGAGTGCCGCAACCACACCCGGTACCGCTCCCTTCAGACGCACGCCATCCATGGCGAGTGCATAGGCGGCCGCGAGGCGAACTTGATCGACCGAGTCTGCGAGCGCACCGACCAGGGCATTGGTTACCGCCGGCGATCGTGGGTGGATCGCGAGAATCTGGCCCAGGGACCTCGCCGCCTTCGCACGATCTGCCGCGTTCGAGCTGTCGAGCATGGAGATCCACTCGGTGCTCGGCCTGCCATCATAACTCGGGTCGCTCTCGCAGCCCACGAGTACGACAGCCGCGCATAGCGCAGCGAGGATGCAGCGCACACGTCTAGCACCCATCCATGGTCCGCGTGATCGCGACCGCCGGCTCGGGCATAGACACGGCGTCACGTTCCCGATCCGCACGCCGTCTCCATACATCATAGCACCTCGGGTGGTGCCTGGCCGCAGGGATAATCAGCCAGCGCGCTCTCGAACTGAATGGTGGTGTGCTCGATTCCGAACCGATCGTGAAGCTCCCCGCAGATGCGCTGGAGCAGAGCATCGTCTACCCGGTCATTTTCCTTCACCAAGTGAACAGTGAGCGCCGCCTCTGTGGTACTCATGGCCCAGATGTGCAGGTCGTGCACTTTTACTACTCCCGGAAGTTGCGCGAGATAGTCATCGATCGCGCCCGGATCGATTCCTTCGGGTACGGCATCCAACGCAAGGTTGAAGGAGTCGCGGAGGAGCCCCCACGTCCCGATCGCGATCAATACAACGATGATCAGGCTGACCACCGGGTCCACCCAGAACCACCCCGTCAACGCTATCACGCCGCCCGCGATGACCACACCGACCGAAACCCCTGCGTCGGCCGCCATGTGCAGGTACGCACCGCGGATGTTGAGGTCGCGCTCTCGACCGCGCATGAAGAGCAGCGCTGTAACCCCGTTGATCACTACACCGATCGCTGCTACCCCCATGATCGTGCCCGATGAGACCGGGCCGGGTTGACTGAATCGCCCGATCGCGTCCCATGCGATGGCACCGATGGCAATCAGGAGAATCACTGCGTTCAGGAGCGCCGCCAAGATTGACGAGCTGCGCAGACCGTAGGTGCGCCGAGGCGTGGGACTACGCGACGATAGTACACTGGCGCCCCACGCGAGCACGAGTCCGAGGACATCGCTGAGGTTGTGACCCGCGTCCGCTACGAGCGCCAGAGAGTTGGCCCTGATGCCGAACACGAACTCTGCCGCAACGAAGGTCAGGTTGAGAGCGATGCCGATCGCGAAGGCCCGGTTGTAGTTCGGTGGGCCATGCTGGTGGTCGTAGCTACCGGCGTGCATCGGACCTCCTCAGAGAGTGCACGTTATAGAGCGCGCGCATCGACATCGAATGTGCGCACACGAACCGCGTCGCTCATCTTCCATACAAAGATCTTACCATCGCCACGCCGGCCCGTGTGCGCGGTCTGCGCGATCACCGCTAGAATGGCATCCGCGCGCACCCGGCCGGCCACCGCGATCTCGAGCCTGATCTTCGGTGTGAAATCTTCGACGCCCCCTCCGGACCGCGTGCCGCCGGGCGCTCCAGCCTCACCGGCGGTGTCACCGCCCTCGACCTTCTCCTGCCCAAAACCGCGGCAGTCGCTCACCGTCATCCCGCCGAAGTATGGAAGCGCCTCGAGCGCAAGCGTCACCGCATCGAGCTTGAACTCCTGGATTATCGCTGTGACCATCCAAAGGTCATTGTCGTTCTCTCTGGCCATTGCTCATCTCCTCGTAAGGCCGGGATACGCTCATAGGGGCGCAACCGGAAGCAGAATCCAGTATCTGTTGGACTGCTAGTATTCCACCCGCCTACCCTCGAACCAGCCGTATAGCGCTGGCAGGAGGAGGAGCGTGAGCGCAGTGGAGGTAAGCAGGCCGCCAACCACCACGGCCGCAAGCGGACGTTGTACCTCGGAGCCGGCGCCGCTCGAGAACAGCAGCGGCAGGAGCCCCAGTATTGCTACCGTGGCCGTCATGAGCACCGGCCGAAGCCGGAGAACGGTGCCTTCGTACACGGCGTCCTGGAGCGACTTCCCCTCGCGCCGTAGCGCGTTGATGTAGCTCACCAGAACCACTCCGTTGAGCACCGCAACGCCGAAGAGCGCGATGAAACCCACCGACGCGGGCACGGACAGGTATTGCCGGGAGATGAGGAGCCCAAATATCCCGCCGATCAGCGCGAAAGGAACGTTCAGAATTATCAGCGCCGCCTGTCTCAGGGAGTTGAAGCTCGAGAAAAGAAGCAGGAAGATCAGCCCGATCGTGATAGGCACGATGATGGCCAGCCGCCTCATCGCCCGCTGCTGGTTCTCGAACTGGCCGCCCCACGTGAGGAAGTAGCCCGTCGGCAGCTTCACCTGCTGCGCTATCCGCTGCTGCGCTTCCGCAACGAAGCCACCCATATCGCGCCCACGGACGTTGAGCTGGATCACGATCCGGCGCTGCCCGTCCTGGTGGCCTATCTGTTTGGGGCCCACCACCGCTCTTATATCGGCCAACTGCGAGAGCGGAATCCGCGCATCTCCACTGGGAGTGGGGATGAGCACCCCGCCGATCGCGTCCAGGTCGCTCCGGTACGGCTCCTGAAAGCGAACGCTGATGTCGAAGCGCCGAATCCCCTCGAACACCTGACCGATGTTCTCGCCGCCGAGCGCCGTCTCGATCGTCTCCTGGACATCCTCCACGTTGATGCCGAACCGCGCGATCGCACTCCGATCGATGGCTATCTGCACCTGCGGCTGCCCGGTGACCTGCTCCACCTGTACGTCCGCCGCGCCGGGGACTGAGGAAACCGCGCGCTGAATCTCATCCGCCGTTCTTACGAGCTCGTCGAGGTCGTCGCCATAGAGGTCGATGGCGAGTTGCGCCTTGACTCCGCTCAGGAGCTCATCCACGCGCGTGGCTATGGGCTGCGAGAAGTTGAGGGCGACGCCGGGGAAGGAAGAGAACTTCTCCTCCATGGCCTCCACCAGCTCGGGTTTGTCGCGGCCCGTCTCCCACTCGTCCTCCGGCTTGAGAGTGACGGTCGCCTCGATGTTGTTCACCGGCTCGGGGTCACCGCCCGCCTCGGCGCGCCCCACCTTGGAAACGACGTCCGCCACCTCGGGGAAGGTCATCGCCATCTTCTCGAGCTCGGTCGCGGTCCTCAGGCCTTCCTCGAGCCCGGCCGAAGGCGCGAGCGTTGCCCGGTAGAGGATGGAGCCTTCCTCGAGCGCGGGGACGAACTCGGTACCCAGAAGCGGGACTACCGCGAGACTGAGTACGAGCGCGACGATCGCGCCAGCGAGCACCTTCCCCCTATGCGTGATTGAAAATCTGAGCATCGGCAGGTACGGCCGCTTGATCAGGCGCATGATCCAGGTGTCTTCCTCACTGCCCCCCTTCAGGAAGAACGAGCAGAGCACCGGGATCACGGTGAGGGAGAAGATGAGCGAACCGATCATCGCGAAGGAAATCGCGAACGCCATTGGTCGGAACATCTTCCCTTCTACGCCCTCCAACGTGAAGAGCGGGATAAACACGAGTATGATTATCGCGATGGCGAAGACGATCGGCCTCCCAACTTCGCGGGCCGCGCGAAGGATGATGTGGAGACGTGGCTCGGTGAAGCCGCTCGAAGTGTCGCCGTTGGCTTGGGCTTCTCCTTCGTGTCGATGCCGTGCTTCCGAGAGATGCCGGTACACGTTCTCCACCATCACCACCCCACCGTCGACCATCATCCCGATGGCGATTGCGAGCCCGCCAAGGCTCATCAGGTTGGCGCTCTGCCCGAAGTAGAGCATGAGGATGAAAGCGAGCAACAGCGAGAGCGGCAGCATGGCGGTGACTATGAGCGCGCTCCTCACATTCCCGAGGAAGAGGAAGAGCACCGCCACGATAAGGACGGCGCCTTCGAGCAGCGCGTCTTTCACCGTGCTAACCGCGCGGTCCACCAGCTCCGACTGATCGTAGTACGGCGCGACCTGCACACCACCAGGCAGTGACTTGTTGATCTCGACTACCTTCTGCTTCACTGCCTCGATTACCTGCGACGTATTCTCGTAGATTCGCTTGAGGACGATCCCGGTCACGACCTCGCCCTTTCCGTTCATGGTCACAGCGCCCCGGCGGACCTCGGGGCCGACCATAACGTTGGCGACGTTGCTGATGTACACCGGCGTGCCCGCACGCTCGGCCACGATGATGCTTGCCAGATCAGGGAGGTCCTCCGCGAGACCAATCCCTCGGATGAGGTACTCCTCAGGCCCACGAACGATATAGCCGCCACCGACGTTGCGATTGTTCGCACCCACGGCCTGCCGCACATCTTCCAGCGTCACCCCGTACTGGAGGAGAGAGCGCGGATCGACCTGGATCTGGTACTGCTTGACGTCGCCGCCGAAGGAGAGCACATCCGTCACGCCCGGCACTGTTCTGAGATTGTATTTGACGATCCAATCCTGCAGCGTGCGCAGTTCGGTGAGGTCTGCTCCCTTCCCTTCCACGACGTACTGATAGATCTGGCCCAGCCCTGTCGTGATCGGGCCGAGCGTGGGCTCACCCAGGCCAGGCGGGATCTGCTCCTTGGCGTCCTGCAGCTTCTCCAGGGTGAGCTGCCGGGCGAAATAGATGTCGACGTCGTCCCTGAAGTAGACCGACACCTGGCTCAGGCCAAAGGCGGAGATGGACTTCACCTGCTCGACGCCAGGGAGGCCGTTCATCGACACCTCCACCGGATAGGTGATGAGCTTCTCGACCTCCTCGGGCGCGAGCCCCGGTGCCTCGGTCACCACCTGCACGAGCGTAGGCGACACATCGGGGAACGCGTCGATGGGGAGTTTCGTGAGAGCGTAAGCACCTCCGCCCAGCACACCGATCGCCATGACGATTATCAGCAGGCGGTTCTTCAGCGAGAACGCGAGAATACGGTCAATCATCGGCCGTCACTCCTCTCTGCTGAAGCTGGCCTTGGTCAGCTCCGCCTTGAGCTGGAAGGCACCCTTGACGACGATCCGCGCTCCCGGCTCGAGCCCATCGCTTATGACCACCATGCCGCCGCCGGCGCGAGGCCCGACAGTGACAGGCCGCAACACGTACATGCCGGGCTCGGATCCCGCCACGAAGACCACCGACTTCCCTGCAATCTCCTGCACAGCGACTTCCGGTACCACGATCGTGCTCGAAGCGCCGCCAGTAGCGGTCGTCCGGATGCGAACGCGAGCGAACATCCCTGGGCGCAGCCGCCGCTCAGGATTCTCCAGCTCGACTCGTACCTTGAACGTGTGCGTTGCGGAGTCGACGATGCCACCAGCGTACGTCACGCGGCCGGTGAAGGACTCGCTCGGAAGCGCCGTGGGCACGACGACCGCCTGCGCGCCCTCACGTACCCGCGAGAGATCACCCTCGTATACATCCACCGTGATCCACACACGGCCGAGATCGGCCACCGTGAAGAGATTGCTCGACGGACCCACGACCTGTCCCGGTCTTGCGTTGCGCTCGACGACCGTGCCGGCAATCGGTGTCGCCAGCCCGAAGGTTGCTCCCTCGCCGCTCCCGGCTCCGAAGGCCCGGAGCTTCGCGGTGGCCGCATCGGACTCGGCCTGCGCTGACCGGTAGGTCGCCTCGGCTTCGAGCATCTCCTTCTCGGGCGATATCTGCTCGGCAAAGAGCCGCTGCTCACGTTCGTAGTTTCGCCGCGCGATCTCCACGTTGGCCCGGGCCCGCTGTAGGTCCCCGCGCGTCTGGCCTACGTCCGGGCTCTCGACGAGTGCCAGGGCGGCTCCGGCACGGACCTGTTCCCCAAGATCCGCCTCGACCGAGACGACTCGACCTTCCGTTCGCGACGAGATGACGGAGACCCGGTCGGCGTCGTAGGTAATCGTGCCGTTCGCCATTAGCGCTCCATTGGAGCTGGGCGTGACGGTCGCGAGCTCGATGCCGGCGAGACGCTGCCCGGTGGCATCTAGTCGGATGATGCTATCGCTCGCGGCGGCAGCGGTGCTGTCGCCCACAGCCGCCTCTCCATTGGCGCTCGCGGTCTGGACGTCGTCGTTGCGCTCAGCGAGGGCCCACACGGAAAGAAGCGCCAGGAGAATCGCGGCTGCCGCAACGAGCGGCCACCTCCTCCTCGACATTGCGCGCCAGTTCGGGGGCGCCGGGTGCTGAAGGTTCGTGTTGCTATCGGTCATGGTATATGCAAGCTCATTGTGATTGGGATTCCGTAATGGGCGCGGGGTCATCGGGTGGGTCGTAGATACATCATCCTTCGGCCTCGCCAGAGACATCCGCGATGTTCTCGCCCGTCGCCTCGGCGAGGGTAGCGAATGCATCGCGCTCCGCTAGCCATGCCTCCCAATAATCCAGCTCGGCGTTCATCGCCTGATTGCGAATGAGGAGTAGCTCGGGAAGTCCGACCTTACCCTCGCGGTAAGCCGTCTCCACGAGCTGCCGATTCTGCCGCGCGGGTGCGAGCACCGTGGACTCCAGCACCTCCACTGCCCGAGCAGCAGACCGGTAAGCGGATACCACGCTGGCAATCTCGGCTCTCACCCTCGAAGCGAGTGCGGCGCGCTCGAGTGCCGCCTGCCGCGCGCTCGCCTGGCGGGCCTCGGCCTCGCCCTGATTTCGGTTGAAGAGCGGGAGCGTGAGTCCGATACCTGGACGGAACGTTCGCTCGCCAGCGCCATCCCGTTCGGAAGTGCCGCGCAGCACGATGTTCGGCAGTGCCTCGCGCTTGGCGAGGGATGCCTGCGTCGTGGCCTGCCGCATGGCAGCCTCGCGCTCCGCGAGATCGGGCCGGCGCGAGAGCGCGAGCGCCGTGAGGCTGTCGATGTCGAGCCGCTCGGCACGCGTCACCAGCGGCATTGCCACAGGCAGAACGCGTACGCTATCCGCGACCGGCGGATGCTGCGTGCCGTCGAGCACCGGTACCACGACTACTCCACTCGACAGTGCCGCCAGGCGGCGCAGCTCGATCGCCACCTGATCTCGCTCCCGCCGCGACGCCAGGGCCAGCGCACGCGAGCGGCCCAGCTCCACCACCGCAAGGTTGTAGTCCAGCCGGCTGATCTCGCCGGACACGAGCTGGCGCTCCGTCACGGCGGCCAGGCGTTGGTTCAGGGCGAGCACCTCGTCGGCGAGGTCAGTGCGGCGCGTCGCCGCTACGAGCTGGTAGAAGGCCCTGTCGACATCACCAATAGTGAGGCGAATGGTATTGGCGACGCCGGCACGAGCTCGCTCTACTCCAGCACGCCCCACAGCCATACGGACGCCCCGCTGCCCGAAGACTTCCAGCTCCTGTGATATCCCTGGCTCCACGCCGCTTTCACCTCCGGCCGCGAGCGCATCAACCGAGGGATTGAAGCGGAGGACACCCGCCTGCCGCAGCTCGCCACGAGCCACAGCAGTATCGAGATGCGCAGCCAGGAGTTCCGGATTGGCGCGCAGCGCCCGCGCACGGATCTCGTCGAGCGACAGGCGGATGGAGTCGGTGGCCGCTTGTGCGCGCAGCGATGGAGCGAAGGCGGCGCAGAGAGCCGCCACGAACGCAGGAACAACGATGAAATTCAGCAGCGCCCGCGGAGGTCTGTACAGCACCGTCCTCGGTCGCGATTCCAGTCCAATTTGATGATGCACGATCTCTCCGGAGATGTCCGGCGGTGCCGCCATGCAGAACCCGGCTCCCTGGATGGGATTCGGGATCCGCGATGTGCGGATGCCGCAGCGTGGAGCGGTATGTCAGACATGGCGCCTCGCCCGTATGGGGCATCAGGCGCAGAGAGGCGTCAGCCAGTGCGTACCAGAGGTACGGGGCTGCGCCGGGAGAGGCTTACGCTATGGGAGGACGGAAGCGCGGCAGCAGGTCCACGCTCGACAGCTCGACAACGCGAGCGGCGGGGCGCTCAGACTCCACGAACAGCTCCTCGGACGATGCGGCCGAGACCTGTATCAAGCTGAAGTGGCCGTGCGCGCAGTGGTCGACGTGAAATGTATGCGAGCTGCCCTGCTCGTTGTCCGGATGTGGTACCGGCGCGTCCACCGTGTGCGGATCGTGCTCATTCATCGCGACTTCCAGCGGCGATGCTTGCGTCACCACCGACGCTTTGCTGTCATGCACGTCGGGGATGGCCAGCTCCAACCACGAGCCCGCCAGACACACGACGGCCAGCAGCGCCGTAAGGCGCCGTAATGACCACCATCGCATCGCGTGTCTGTGTGCCACTGGCTATGCAACCTCGTCGTGGTGTGGAGCATCACGCAGGATCGCGAAGGTGGCGCGCACTCCGTGTGATGGCTCCTGGATGGTAACCGCCCGCCTCGCGCTCCTCAACCCAAACCGATCGGCTCGCGTAAGGGACTGCGCCGCGTGACGCGTTGCGGTGCTGGATGGCATTCGCTCGGCGACGGTCACTGCATCGGCACGCCAGCCACCTGCTGCTCGTCGGGCGATCTTCCAACCACTCGCGCACGCTCGGCACGCCGCTCCGCCCGCCCCTCTATCCAGTTGAAGAGCGTAGGCAGGACGAAAAGGGTGAGGAGCGTGGAAGTGATCAGCCCACCGATCACGACTGTTCCCAGTGGACGCTGTACCTCGGCCCCTGTTCCATGCGATGTTGCCACCGGGATGAAGCCGAGCGACGCGACGAGCGCCGTCATCAACACAGGCCGCAACCGCT
>Ga0182741_1002615_pt1 | contig 20605 bp, 18 predicted proteins | sample eDN5th37CBELigOP_FD_128874 | JGI IMG/M metagenome (GOLD analysis project Ga0182741, IMG submission 128874) | Enriched Organic Plus compost microbial communities from Emeryville, California, USA - eDNA 5th pass 37_C BE-Lig OP (version 2) (version 2) ... | reverse complement strand
CTTGCGTCGCTCGACCAAGGCGGCACTACGTACCGTGCGGGCGTAATAGGCCCACTGCACGGCCGTGAGTGCTACGATCACCTTGTCCACGCCCTTGCCGAGCACGGCCAGCAGGATCAACGCAATCAGGATCGCCGGGAAGGACAGCTGGATATCGACAAGTCGCATGATGGCCGCGTCGATCGTCCCGCCCGCGTACGCAGCGACCATGCCGACCACCAGCCCGATGGCGAGTGCTATGGCGGTTGATGAGAAGCCGACCAACAGACTCGTCCGGAGGCCGTAAAGAATTGCACTCAGGATGTCCCGGCCCTGCTCGTCCGAGCCGAGCCAGAAGATGTTGCCGTCAAGGTCGGCGCCTCCTGGAGGCAACATACCGCTCATGATGTCGAGTTTGCTCAAGTCGTAAGGATCCTGTGGAGCGACCCAGGGGGCAAAGAGCGCCGCCGAGACGACTAGCACCAACAGGATCAAGCCGAAGACGGCGACCGGATTGCCAACGAACTCGGCAAGGAAGCGCCTCAGGGGCGTCTGCACTTTTGGTGCAGCGGCGGGAGTTACAATGGTCATGCCTTGGCACCCCCCAGGCGAATGCGTGGATCGAGCAGGGAATAAAGGACGTCAACCACGAGGTTGATGATGATGAAGAGGAGCACGGTGACCAGCAGGTATGCCACCACCACGGGCCGGTCGAGGAGCAGAATGCTGTCGATCAGAAGTTTGCCCATCCCCGGCCAGGAGAACACCGATTCCGTAACAACCGAAAAAGCGATCACGGACCCGAATTCGAGACCGAGAACGGTCACAACCGGAATCATGATATTTTTCAGGATATGAACGCCTACAATTCTGACCGGCGACAGTCCTTTGGCCCGGGCGAAGCGAACGTAATCCTGCAGGGCTACTTCCCGGGTCCCGGCACGGGCCAGACGGATCACCAGGGATATCTTGAACAATGCGAGGTTCATGGCAGGCAGGATCATGTGCTTAAGACCGTCGGCTGTCAGAAAACTGAACGGGATACCGAACAGGTCTACCGTTTGGCCGCGGCCACTGGCGGGCAGCCAGCCAAGCCAGACCGCAAAGGTCATGATCAGGAGCATGCCGACCCAGAAGGTCGGGAGGCTGAACCCCAAGATCGATCCTGCCATAATCGTACGGCCAGCCGCGGAGCCGGGTCGCAGGCCTGCCCAGATACCGAGCGGGATCCCAAACAGCACGGCGATGAGCATGGCAAAGAGCGCCAGTTCGAGCGTGGCTGGGAAGCGCTCGAGAACCAAACGGACGGCCGGCGTGCCATGGACGAAGGATGTCCCGAGATCACCCGAGATTGCATTGCCTGCAAATGACAGGAACTGCTCGTACATCGGACGATCGAGGCCCAGCCGCGCGATAGCCGCAGCGCGCTCGATCTCATCAGCTTCAGGGCTGATCAGCACGTCGATGGGGTTGCCGATCGCGAAGATGCCGGCGAACACCAGGACGGACATGATTGCGACGACGATCGCGCTTTGGGCAATGCGTCGGATAAGGAAAACCAGCATGTCAAATCCCCGGTGGGAGAGGGCCCGGGACGACAATCGTCGCCCCGGGGCATGGTCTTATTTGGCCGTGCGAACGGCTGCCGCGAGCGTGTACTGGTCGGCGCGCGGCTCGTAGGTCAGCCCCTTACGCATGCCCCACGAGGCAGCCTCGTAATGCAGAGGCAGGATGGCCACGTCATCACTGACGACCTTCATGGCCTCTGCCAGGAGCTTCTCGCGGGCAGTATCATCAACTGTGGCAAGAGCCTGCGTCAGGAGGTCGTCGAGCTTTGGATTGGAATACCCGGTGTAGTTCGTCGGACCGAAGCCCTTCTCCTTGATGCGCGTTGCGACGAGTGACTTGAGCGGCGAGGAAGCTTCACCCGTCGCCGCACTCCAACCGGCCAGGAAGACACTGAACTCGCCTTTGTTGCGACGTGAGAAGAAGACGTTGACCGTGGCGGCATCGACCTGGGTCTTGATGCCGATGCGGCTGAACATCTGAGCCGCCGCTTGGGCGATCTTCTCGTCGTTGATGTAGCGATCGTTCGGCGTGCCGATGGTCAACTCGAAACCATTCGGGTAGCCGGCATCTGCCAGCAGCTTCTTCGCCTTTTCGGCGTCATAGGCCACCTTCAGGTCCGGGTTTGTGCCGAACAGGCCGGGAGCCAGGAGCTGGGCCGCGGGCTCGGCGGTGTTGTTCATGATGCGCTTTACAATGGCGGCGCGGTCGATCGCCAGCGATAGCGCCTGACGGACACGAATGTCTCGCAGGGGGTTCTTGCCGTCGGTACCCTTAATGGTCGGCGTCTTCTCGGCCTGATCCAGAGCGAGGTAAACGACGCGGTTCGACATAGTCTCTACGACCGACACCTTCGGATCCTTGCGCAGTCGCTCGAGATCCTGCAGCGGCGGCTCGTCGACCATGTCGACATCGCCCGCAAGCAGTGCCGCCACACGCGGTCCTTCGCTGGTGATCGGCCGGAAAGTGACCTTATCCCACTCGGGCTTCGTGCCCCAGTAATTGTCGTTGCGGGCGAGCACAATCCGTTCGCCCTTGCGGTATTCAACAAGCTTGAAGGGGCCGGTGCCGATGGTCAGCGTGCCGTCGTTGAAGGCCTGCGTGGAGGGCCAGCTGTCCGCCTTGCAGCCTGCCTTATCGAACTTTACCGCTTCGCCTCCGGCCGCTTTGGCCGAGATGATGCCGAAGGTCGTCATTTCGACGGGCAGCAGAGGGTAAGGCGAGGCCGTCTTGATGATGACGGTGTAGGGATTCGGCACTTCGATGGTGTCGATACCCTTTGTGTAGAGCGTGAATGACGACGGGCTGTTGGCGACGTTCGGAATGCGGCAGACCGTATAGACGAAATCCTGCGCGGTGAATTCGGTCCCGTCGTGGAATTTCACGCCTTTGCGCAGCTTGAATTCCCAGGTCTTGTCATCAAGGGTCCGCCACGATTCCGCCAGTGCCGGGATCAGACGCTGCTTTGCATCCTGATCGACCAGCGATTCAAAGATGTGCCGACGCACCGTGTTGTTCGGAGTAAGGTTATGATAGTGCGGATCGAGCGAGCTGGGCTCGGAAGCGGTACCGATCCGAAGATCTGCGGCCGAAGCGTGGCCTGCGAGAAATATGGCGGCAAGGACGCCGGCTAAGACTGGGAGTTGCTGTTTCATGACCTCTCTCTGGTACTTGGCTTCTGGGTTTGAAAACGCCGAGATATGTTATTATGTGGAAATTGTTTATCGCATTGCGATAAGAATGTAGCGCAACGCGATTATCTCAAATATTATCGCTGAGCTTGTCAAGGCAGCCTTAGGTGCAAGGCGGGGCAAGTCCGCAGGAGGTAGGTCGGTTATGGATTCGCAGGGAGAGGCGGCTGCGCCGGATCCGATGGAAGAGGATATGGTTGTTATGAAGAAGGGCGCGGGCGCAGCTGCGCGTGAGGATGCCCTGTTCATCAACTCGCTCGCGAAAGGCCTCAGCGTTCTCAAGGCATTTGACGGTGACTGGGATGCGCTCGGCCTAAGCGAAATCGCTGGGCGCTCAGGCATCAGCATGGGTGCCGCCCAGCGGATTACGCATACGTTGGTCCGCCTTGGATACCTCCGCAAGGACGACAGGACGCGCCGTTACCGGCTCAGCGCTCGCACCCTCGACTTTGCCTATCACTACCTTCACGCAAGTCCGCTTTACGAAGTATCGATTCCCTTCGTTGCGTCGGCGCGAGACGAGTGCCGGGAAACCGTCAATGTTGCCGAGCTCGATGGCCCAGAGGTCGTGGCCGTCATTCGCATGCCGAGCCAACGCTACATGAATCCAACGTCAACCATCGGCCGCAGATTGCCGGCCTTTTGCACGGCGGGCGGTCGGGCCCAGCTTGCCTGGCTGCCGCACGCAGAGGTCGCAGACATCCTCGATCGCACGGAGTTCCTGCCACGGACACCGCATACTTTGACCGATCGAGCAGATTTGGAGAAGCGTCTGGAACTGGCCCAGCGCGAGGGGTATGCCATGGTGGTCGAGGAGGTGAATCAGGGCGAAATCGCACTCGCAGCCCCTATTCTGGATGGTAATGGCCGTCCCTTGGCGGCCGTTGGCGTCTCTACGTCGACGGCCGACTGGACTGCCGATAGTGCGCGCGAGCGCCTTGCCCCGGTAGTGATGCAGACGGCGCGCCTGATCTCGCGTTCTCTGAAAGGCTGGAAGCCATTCTAGATCGCTTATGAAAGTGATCCGTATCCTACTAGCCGTTTCGTCAGGCCCGGCATTCGCTTAGAGTCTTCAGGCCCGCGGCAATTTCACCAAGGATTCTCTATGACGACCGCCGATATTCGTTTCGCCACGCTTGAGGATGCTGAGACCGTGGCAAAGCTGATCCGCGATATGGATCGACACTATCGACCTGACGAGGAGCTTCGGCCGGAAGCGGACTATCGGCAGATGACGGAGCAAACTATCGCAAACCTTGAGGGAACCCGCTTCGTAGTCGCTCGAGACGAGGAGGGGCGGGGAGTTGGTCTTGCCTGCGTCGCAGTTCTACGTCCCGGCCGTGATCTGCAAGGACTGGTTTATCTTAAAGATCTCTATGTATCCGAACAGGCACGGGGGTTCGGCCTTGGCACTCAGATCATCCGCTTCCTGTCTGCCTACGCAGTCGAGAATGATATCGGGCGCATGGACTTTACGACCGACACCGACAATGTCGGAGCGCAGCGTCTCTACGATTCACTTGGCGGCATCAGAAAGGAGAAGGTGTATTACACGCTTCCCACCGAGGCCCTCAAGGCCGTTGCGGCACGGGCGAACCGGACTGTTGAGCGGACCTATTCCGTTCAGGACTAGGAAAGAGGAAATCTATTCCATTGCAAATTGACGACAGGCTGGCAGCATCGGCCCCACGCAAGGAGAAACTCGTCCATGCCGACCGATTCCGCGCCCCGGCCTGCCAACCTCGCTCCTCCGGCACCTGAATTTCCATGGCCAGGCGGTAAGAAATGCGTCCTTTTCCCTGGCTTTGATGTCGACGCGGAATCCGTCTGGCTTGGCATGGATCGTCGCAATGTAGATCGCCTGGTTACCATGTCCTATGGGGGCTATGAAGCCCGCGTGGGAATTCCCAAGCTGTTGGAGTTACTGGCCCGCTACGATGTTAAAGCGACGTTCTTCATCACGGGCTGGACAGTGGAGGCTCATCCCGCCTCTTGCGAGGCCATCCTAAAGGCAGGGCACGAAATCGGCCATCATGGCTACTGGCACCTGAGGCCCGAGCCTGGCGACCTCGCCACAATGGTCGAGGAGGTTGATCGCGGCTTTGACGCTCTCAAGAGAGTTCTTGGCGTGACGCCAGTCGGGTATCGGGCGCCGTCGGGCGAGAACTTCACTGAGCTGCTTGCTTTGCTGCGCGATCGGGGAATCCGCTATTCGAGTTCCTGGCGTGACGATATCCGTCCCTATCGCCATGTGCTTCCGGACGGACCTGGCCCTGTCGAGATTCCAGTCAACTACAGTTTCGACGACTGGAACTACGGGATTACTCATCGGATGAGCGCCCGCTCCCTCTTCGGTCGCGAGGAGGTACTTTCAATCTGGCGGGACGAGTTCGACCAGACGCGAGAATGGGGTGGGGTTGCCACCATGATCATGCATCCGCAGGTGTCAGGTCGACCGATGCGCTACCGCATCCTTGAGGATTTTCTGCAGTACGTCCGGCGTTATGACGACGTATGGTGGGCAACGGGTCGTGAGATCGTAGATCATTATGAGGCTTGTGAGGCCAGCACGAAGTGAGTCCCTAAACCGCAGCGGGTTGTTTCAAAGAGCTGGCGTCGGCTCGGAGCGGGCGGCTTCCCGCAGCACCCATTCCCGCAGAGTCGCGAGCTCACGAGTGAGGGGGCGGTCCTTCGGTGTCGTGAACCAGTAGCAATTGCGGCTTTCGAAGCCAAGTCCGAGAGGGTTGGCCAGTTGTCCGTTGGCAAGTTCGTCGGAAATCAGGCTGCGCGGGACAAGTGCAAGCCCCTGGCCACCTATGGCGGCGCGAATGACGAGAGAGTAATATCCAAAGCGGATATGGCGTGTAGGGGTAAAATCCACAAGATCACAGGCCTGCACGAAGTCGTTCCAGCGAAGTGGGGTCTGGCTATGCTCCAGCGCCGGGAAATGGCGGATATCCTCTATAGAAGAAATCCCCCCGGCGCGTGCAATCATCTGAGGCGCTCCGACAAGGACCACATCGCGCCCGAGAACATAATCCGAGTTCCAGCCGGGCGATTCACCTTCACCAAAGCGGAAGACCGCGTCTGCCTTCTCGAGAGTGTCGCTGGGGGCAAAAGTAGTGAACTGTACATCGATGTCCGGATGGAGTTCCGCAAAGCGCGAGTAGCGCGGCATGAACCATCGATCGCCAAGAATCGGGAGAACGTGTAGACGGATCGCCGGTGGGGAGGTGCATAATGCCGCCACACGCACTGCTGCCGTCTCGAGCGCTCCAAGAGCGATCCGGGCCTGTTCGATGTAGATCAATCCGGCCTCGGTCGGCGAAAGCCCGCGACTCGTCCGATGAAAAAGGGGAGTGCCAGCCAGCTCCTCGATGCTCTTGAGCTGCTTGCTGACGGCACTTTGCGTCAGATGCAGCGCCTGCGCGGCCGAGGAAACCGTTCCGTATTGCGCGAGTGCTGCGACGACGCGCAATGCGACAGTATTCGGTAAGTGGCTTCTGGACATTCCTGCGTGCTTCCCACGGACTGCCGGAGCAGCTATTCCATTTTGGACTACCCTCGCGGAAATCATTTCAATTGTCTACTTTTAGGGTGGGTGCAAGCATCCCCTCGATCAGGAGGGATGCCAATGACCGAACCCGTTCGACTTTGGGGAGCAAGGTTCCGGACGCCGCCATCTGCGGCTCTGATGCGCCTCTCACGCGCGCCTGAGAATTACTTCCGGCTCGTGCCAGAGGATTTAAGATCCTCTATTGCCCACGCACGCGAACTTGTGCGGGCTGGTATTCTCACTCAGGACGAGGGCGACAGGATCAGTGTCACTCTGTCGGAAATCGGCAAGGATTTCGAGGCCGGAAAAGTTACACCATCTCACGCCGACGAGGACGTCCATACTTTCCTTGAGCGTCTCCTGGTGGAGCGACTCGGGCCTGTGGGCGGCAAGTTACGGGCTGGCCGTTCACGCAACGACCAGGCGGCCAACGATCTCAAGCTCCATCTGCGCAGTGCCGCAAAGCGGATTGCGAGCGAATTGCTGGCGCTTCAGGACGCCTTGGTTGGGCAGGCGAGCGAGCACCAGTCCACTCTCGCACCAGGCTTCACCCATCTGCAACCGGCCCAGCCGGTCACCTTCGCGCACCAGCTCCTTGCTCACGCCCAAGGCTTCTCGCGGGATATCGAACGCTTGCAGGACTGGGACCGCAGGTCGTCTCGTTCACCGCTCGGCGCCGCGGCACTCGCCGGCTCCGCCATTGCGCTCCATCCGGAGCTCTCGGCAACGGAGCTGGGCTACGATGCCCCCTGCGAAAACTCCATCGATGCGGTCGGCAGTCGCGATCATGTGGCCGAATTCCTATTCGTCTCCGCAATGATCGGCGTCAACCTTTCACGCCTTGCGGAAGAGGTTTTCCTGTGGTCGTCGCGCCAGTTCCGCTGGGTCGTTCTGGATGATGGCTACGCCACCGGTTCCTCAATTATGCCGCAGAAGAAGAATGCGGACATTGCCGAACTCACACGTGGCCGTGCCGCACGGTTGATCGGTGCGCTGAACACGATGCTCACGGCACTGAAGGGCCTGCCCTTCGCCTATAACCGTGACTTGTCAGAGGATAAATGGGCGGCCTTTGAGGCTATTGATACGCTCGAAGTCGTTCTTCCTGCTATGGCCGGCATGATCGCAACAATGCGGGTCGATACCGCCCGTCTGAAGGCACAATCGACCGAGGGATTCACGCTCGCGACGGAGGTCGCCGATTGGCTAGCCCGCAGCGGCGTACCATTTAGCGAGGCGCATGAGATCACCGGTGCTCTCGTGCGCTATTGCGAAGAGAAGAATCTTGAACTCTCTGACCTGTCACCCGCAGATCTCGGTGCTGTCGACCAGCGCCTCGGGGCAGAGCTTCTTAAAGCTCTGACACCGGATGCCGCAGTGGCTGCACGCGCCGGCTATGGTGGGACCGCTCCGGCCCGTGTCGCCGAGCAGATTCAGCGCCTGAAGGAGGTGATCACACGTCAGCGCCACTGGGCAGAAGCTTAATCGAGGCCGGCGTGGAGGAAGCGCGCCGGCTTTGAGATCTCTTGAACAAGAGCAACGAGCCGCGGAGCTAACTGCGGCCTTGATCCAACCAAGGGAACATAGAGCAATGAGCACACGTAAACCGGCTATCCGGATCCTACATGCTGTCGCGTTCGGTACGGCATTGGCAATTCTGCTGCCGATGGGAGCCTCGGCACAGAACATCGCCCTCCCAGAAAAGCTCAAGTCCGCAGGTACCATTGTGGTGGGCATCGAATCGACCTACCCGCCGATGGCCTATAAGGATCCCAAAACCAACGAACGCATCGGCGTGAATATCGACCTTGTCGAGAGCATCGCGAGGGAGCTTGGTGTAAAAGTGAAATGGGAGGAGATGAGCTTCGAACAGCTCATGACCTCTCTTACGACTGGTCGCATCGACATGATCGGGACCGCTATCAGCGACCTGCCTTCACGCCGTGAGAAGCTGACCTTCGTCGACTATCTTGTCACCGGAGCCCAGCCTTTCACGACTGTCGCCAAGAAGGACACGATCAAGTCCGAGGCCGACCTCTGCGGCAAGACCATCGGCGCGCCGCGCACCACTAATTACTACCCCATCGCACAGGCCTGGAGCGAGAAGAACTGTGTCGCGGCGGGAAAGCCCGCGGCGACGATCAACGGCACTGCGGGTGCGACGGCGACGCGCCTCGATCTCAAGCAGGGGCGCCTTGATGCGGCGGTCCTAGGTCCGGAATTCGTCGCGCATCTTATGGCCGATGAGCCCAATACCTATGCGCTTGCCGGCGAACCTCTGACCAGGACACTCTTCGGTTTTGCTTTTAATAAGGCCGAGGCAGGCCTGCGTGATGCCGTTGCTGCAGCCCTCACCGCGATCATGAAGAGTGGAGCTTACGGGAAGACGCTTCAGAAGTTCGGTCTTGAGCGTCAGGCGATGACCGACGTGAAGATCGACGCCGGGACCTGATCGGGGCTGCTGCGGGGACAATCATGCGCGCTGTCATTCTGCCTCATACAGGTGGTCCGGAAGCTTTGGTCCTGGCCGAAGTTCCAGATCCGAGCCCTGTCGCAGGTGAAGTTATCGTCGACGTTCATGCAACAGCCTTGAACTTCGCCGATCTTCTCCAGCGGAGAGGGACCTATGGAACACCTGCAGCCTTGCCCGGCATTCTCGGAATCGAGTGTTCGGGCATGGTTGCGTCCCTCGGCGACGGTGTCGAGGGCTGGGCCGTAGGTGATGAGGTCTGTGCGCTGGTGTCCGGCGGAGCCTATGCGGAGCGGGTGGCGGTTCCCGCCACCCAGCTCCTTAGGCGCCCGCTCAATGTCGATCTCACCATGGCTGCCGCTTTGCCTGAGGCAGCCTGCACCGTCTGGTCCAATCTCATCGACATATCGGGGCTCGCTGCCGACGATGTCCTTCTTGTCCATGGCGGCGGAGGAGGGATAGGAACCTTCGCTATCCAGACAGGCCGGTCGATCGGATCTCGAGTCTTCGCGACGGCGGGCAGCGCTGACAAGCTGCAACGTTGCGTCGAACTGGGCTCAGAGCGGGCAATTTCCTATCGGCATGAGGACTTCGTCGCCGTCCTCATGGATGAAACCGGGGGATACGGCGCAGACGTCATCCTCGACAATATGGGCGCCGCCTATCTTGGCCGGAACATCGACGCCCTCGCGCCTGATGGCAGAATTGCGATGATTGGTCTCCAGAGTGGGCGTGACGCGGAAATTCCGCTTGGCCGCATGATGGCTAAGCGCGGTTCTCTCTTCACCACATCCTTGCGGGACCGCCCGCTTGCAGCGAAGGCCAGGATTGTGGAAGGGGTAAGATGCGATCTATGGCCTCGTATTGAAGGCGGCGATATTCTGCCGGTTGTTGACCGGATTTTCCCATTTGCCGAAATGGCAGCGGCGCATCGGTATATGGAAGATGGAAGACATGTCGGAAAAATCGTCGTCAGCGTAAGAGAGAGCTAGGTGTGAATAAAAGCACAGAAGAAAGAACCACCTCATGACCGATACAGTCTATCAAGTCAGCCACCTAACGCTTGTTCCTCGCCGCCATTACGGGCGAATGATAGCCGCAGTACTGGTTATCGCGGTGCTGGCGGTCATCGCCCACGCGTTTGCGGTTGGGCAGATCGAATGGAGCTACGTAGGTGAGTTCCTGACCGTGCCGGTGATCATGATGGGGCTCGTGAACACTATCGTCATGGCCATTCTAGCCATGGTGGTCGGCATCGTTTTCGGTGTGGTCTTTGCGATCATGCGCCTTTCGGAAAACCCGGTCCTTTCAAAGACTGCACTCGCCTACGTCTGGTTTTTCCGGGCGATCCCGGCGCTGCTGCAATTGTTGCTTTGGTTCAATCTTGCGCTGGTCTTTCCGACCATTGGCATCCCGGGCATGTTTTCGGTCAATACCGTCGACGTAATGACGCCTTTTGTGGCGGCGCTTCTTGGGCTTGGTATTCAGCAAGGCGCGTTCACGGCTGAAGTTGTCCGCGCTGGGCTCCTCTCCGTTGATCGTGGCCAATATGAAGCGGCGCAGACCATCGGAATGACACGGCTCCAAATGCTGCGGCGGATCGTCATGCCTCAGGCCATGCGTGTGATTGTGCCACCTGTCGGGAATGAATTCATCGGCATGGTGAAGCTGACTTCTCTCGCCAGTGTGATCCAGTATGCGGAAATTCTCCACAGTGCCCAGAATATTTACTATGCCAATTCCCGCGTGATCGAACTCCTGATTGTGGCCGCAATCTGGTATCTCGTGGTTGTCACGATCCTCAGTCTCATTCAGGGGCGGATCGAGAAGTACTTCTCGCGAGGCGTCATGTCCTCCAACGGCGTGAAGTAGGGGGAACAGATATGGATATACAAAATCTCTCTTCCGACGCTCCGCTCGTGGTCGCAGCCGATGTTCGGAAACATTTCGGGCCTCTCGAAGTCCTGAAAGGCATCGACGTCAAAGTTCAAAAGGGCGAGGTTCTCTGTATCATCGGCCCATCAGGGTCGGGCAAGAGTACATTTCTGCGCTGTATCAATCAGCTTGAGCGCATCGACGGCGGCGCCATCTGGGTCGGCGGAGAACTGGTTGGCTACAGGCGCGAAGGAAACAATCTCTATGAGCTCGACGACGTGCAGATTGCGCGGCAGCGTCGTTCCATTGGGATGGTATTCCAGCGGTTCAATCTGTTCCCGCATCTTACGGTCACCGAAAACATTATCGAAGGACCAGTTCAGGTCCTGCGTGAGAAACCGAACGAGGCAAGAGAGCGCGCCCACGCGTTGCTTGAGCGTGTCGGTTTGATCGACAAGAAGGACGTCTACCCGGCACACCTTTCCGGCGGACAGCAGCAGCGGGTTGCGATTGCCCGTGCGCTCGCCATGCGTCCGCAGCTGCTGCTCTTCGATGAGCCAACTTCTGCGCTCGATCCGGAGCTCGTAGGTGACGTCCTGAACGTGATGCGGGATCTGGCCAGAACGGGGATGACCATGATTGTCGTGACGCACGAACTCGGCTTCGCGCGCGAGGTCAGTCATCGCACCGCATTCATGGACCAAGGTCAGCTCGTAGAAATCGGGGATTCGCGGTCCATACTGTCGAGTCCGCAGCAGGCGCGCACCCGGGAGTTCATCTCGGCCGTGCATAAATAAGACAGGCATCAGCCCTCCCAACCAAAAGGAAACTCACCCATGAAAGCAAAAATGCTTCTTTGTTCGTTCGCGGCCCTGCTGGCGGCGGGCGGTATCGCAATGGCGCAGCAACTGCCGGAGCGTATCGCCTCGAAGAAGGTGATCGTCGTCGCAAACGTGCCGAACTATCCGCCGCTCGAGTTCAAGGATCCAAAGACCAACACGCTTACGGGCCTCGACATCGATCTTGGTAACGCCCTTGCCAAAAAGCTCGGCGTCGAGATTAAGTGGGAGGAGATCAGCTTCGAGCAAATGGTTAGCGCACTGACCACCGGCCGGGCCGACATGATCCTCTCGGGCATGAGCGACCTTCCCACCCGCCGTGATACGCTCGACTTCGTCGATTACCTGGATTCCGGCGCACAGTTCTACACAACTGCCGACCGCAAGGACGAGTTCAAGACCCTGACCGACTTGTGCGGAAAGACTGTGGGCGCCAGCCGCCGCACGTCCTTCCCCAAAGAAATGGAAACCTGGAGCAAGACAGCTTGCGAGGGCGCCGGTAAGCCTGCTTTGAAGATCGTCGGAACGGAAGGTTCCGCGGATGCGCGGACGCAGCTGCGCCAGAAGCGCCTTGACGCCGCCGTGCAGGGCTCCGAGACACTGCCTTACCTTCTGAACCTCGAGCCTAACACCTACACGATCGTCGGTGAGCCGTTCACCTCAGTCTATCAGGGCATGGGCTTCTCGAAAAAGGACACGGAGCTCCGCGACGCCGTCGCGAAGGCTTTTGCCGAAATGATGAAGGATGGCACCTATGAGGCTGTGCTCAAGAAGTGGGAGCTGACCTCCGCTAAGGTGGACAAGCTCATGATTAACAGCGAGCCGGCCAAGACCCAGTAGTACGACCGCGAGAGCCGCGGACGTCCTGAGACGTCCGCGGCTCTGTGCAAAAATTCTCTCCCTCATACTCCTAACAGGATTGTTCTCGCCCATGAGCATTCAGGCCGGGGCATCGCGCGTCGCTGCGCTCGCCCAGTTTGTCGCTTCAGCGACGCCGTCGGACCTCCCTCCGGCAATCCGCACAAAGGCAGCACGCCATACCCTCGATACCCTGGCTTGCGGAATCGCTGGTGCTGCCTCGCAGGAGGCGCAGGCTGCGCTTGACTTGCTTCTCGCTACCGAGCACCGGGGCGATGTGGCTGTGTGGGGCACCAACGAGGTGCTTTCAGCCCGGTCTGCAACGCTCGTCAACGGCATTGCCTGCCATGCGTTCGAGTTGGATGACACTGGCGGCTGTGACCATTCGGGGGCCGTTGTTCTTCCTGCGGCTTTGGCGGCGGTCGCCATGGCAGGGCGGCCGGTCAGCGGCAAGGAATTCCTGCTTGCTGTGACACTCGGCTACGACATTGGGCGTCGTGTTCTCGAAGCCTGTGGAGGTTATGAGCCTCATAACGAAGCGGGCTGGCACTCCACGGCCACATGCGGAACCTTTGGCGCCGCAGCCGCAGCGGCACGGCTCCTGAAACTTGATTCGACAGGCATTGCCCATGCGCTTGGCCATGCGGCAAGTTTCAGCGGAGGATTGTGGGCCTTCATCCATGACGGCAGCCAGACCAAGCGCATCCATGCAGGCAGAGCAGCCGAAGGGGGCCTCCTGGCTGCACTCCTGGCACGCTCCGGCATCAGCGGCCCATTCAATATCTTTGAGAATGTGTGGGGCGGTTTTCTTGCGACCTTTGCGTCGGAAACCGCACAACCGGACGCATTGACTAAAGGGCTCGGCGAAGGCTGGCGCCTCGAACGAGTGTCCTTGAAACCCTATGCCTCCTGTCGGGGTACCCACTCGTCAGTCGACGCCCTGGGAGTGCTTCTCGATCGTCATAATCTCGCGAGAGAGGACGTGGACGGGATTGAGGTCAGGCTCAGCCCGTTCCTGTCCGACATGTGCGGCGGACGGGACGTCGCAACCCTTCCGTTCGCGCAAATGAGTCTGCCTTATGCGCTTGCAGCACGGCTTGCCCTCGGACATGCCAGTCTTTCGGCCTATTCAGAGAAAGAGCGCAACAATCCAAGCCTGATATCCGCGATGCTGCGTGTGTCCCTGATTGTCGACCCGTCCATCGGTGCTGATGAAGAGCCATTTGTGCGTGTCCTGGCGCGGGATGGCCGCGCGGACGAAATGCGCGTGGAGAGGGCACTTGGCTCGCCAGCGAATCCTGTCACTGACGAGGCTTATTTCGCCAAGATCAGGAGCCTCGGAACGATGGCTATCGACGAATCCGGCGTTCGACACCTGACCGAAGGTGTCCTTGGAATGTGGGAGCAGGACGATATGCGCTGGTTGAACGATACTTTGCAAGCCACAACCCGTCCGGCTCTCTTCCGCTAAGTGTGCGACATCTCGGAGACCCTTGATATGGACCGGAATAAACTTGAAGCCTTACGCACTCGCTATCTCGGGGCGACCGGAGGCGATATCGACGATCCGGATTTTCGCAAAGCTGCAAGCCTGCAGTTTTCAGAAAGCGACCGTCGCAAGTGGCCCTTTGCCGATCCAGCAACTTTTCTCGATGCTCCGTTCCGACCGGATGTGATCGACATGCCTGATTTCGGCAAGCTCGATATTGCACTGATCGGCGTACCGATGGATCTGGGCGTCACCAATAGGGCAGGGGCCCGCCTTGGGCCCCGCGCGGTTCGGGCGATCGAGCGCATCGGCCCTTATGAGCATGTCCTGCGTATGACGCCTATGGCAGACGCGAAGGTAGCCGATATCGGCGACGTGCCTTTCCGGAGCCGCTTCAGCCTTGAATCCTGTCATGCCGATATCGAGGACTTCTTTAGAAAAGTTGTCGGCGCGGGTGTTCTTCCGCTAGCCGTGGGAGGCGACCACTCGATCACACGAGCCATTCTCGCGGCCGTCGGAAAGGATCGGCCTGTGGGTATGATCCATATCGACGCGCATTGCGATACCGGTGGTGTTTATGAAGGATCAAAATTCCACCATGGCGGGCCATTCCGGCAGGCTGTTTTGGAGGGAACGCTTGACCCTGAGCGCGTCATCCAGATCGGCATTCGCGGCGGCGCTGAGTATCTGTGGGAATTCTCCTACGTTTCAGGCATGACCGTCATCCATGCGGAGGAAGTTCCGCGTATGGGCGTTGCGGCAGTCATCGAGAAGGCGCGTGCCGTTGTCGGGGACGGGCCGACTTACGTCTCGTTCGACATCGACAGCCTCGACCCAGGCTTTGCCCCAGGGACGGGGACACCGGAAGTGGGAGGCCTTCAGCCGCGTGAGGTACTGGAGATCCTGCGTGGTCTTATGGGTATAGATATTGTGGGCGGCGATGTCGTAGAGGTCGCGCCTCAATATGATGCAACGAGCAATACGGCCCAGGCCGGAGCTCAGGTGCTTTTTGAGCTTCTCTGCCTCGCAGCCAGGAAAATTGCCCGTCTAAAAAAGTGAAGCTCAGGTGTATCCGGCTGGTTTCTCAAGCTTAGATGGTGATGTTAGGTTAACTTCACATTCCCTCAAATCGTGAAGATGTAATAAAGCAGATCATCGTGAATTTTTAGTGAGAAGATTTATGGCGCGATTTTGGCGGGTGAATTCGCCAGCCGCATAAGTCTCATGCTGCGTAGCAATAGATTTTTGAGTCGCACTAAAGAACTTTGTCGCCACGGGATCGTTGATCAGGCTCCCGAGAGGGATAGTGAGAGGAGATTTCGACGATGGCTAACAATAACGGCTCTTCCAATCGCGGTTTCGCTTCCATGGATAAGGACAAGCAGCACGAGATTGCCAAGAAGGGCGGCGAGGCCAGTGGCGGCAACTTCAAGAACGATCCTCAACGGGCTTCGGAGGCTGGTCGCAAAGGTGGCGAGCAGTCCCACGGTGGTGGAAACAACCGCTAATCCGTAGAGCTGATGAATTCCACCTGGTGAGTAGTCATCGGCTTCTCACCAGGTGGCCGTTTCCTTCGCGCAGACGGTTCAGCTGTCGCGCGAAAATTTAGAACTCGTTAAAGCAAGGTTCCTCGAAGGACGATAGAGGCAACCCCGAAGTAGATAACGAGCCCTGTTACGTCCACCAGAGTGGCCACGAAAGGCGCCGACGCACTTGCCGGGTCGAAGCCAATCCCGCGCAGGATGAAGGGAAGCAAGGATCCCGCCATAGAGCCGAACGTAACGATACCGATCAGCGCTGCCGCGACCGTCAAGCCGATGAGCATCCAGTGCTCACCATAATCATAGAAGCCGAGTTGCTGCCAAAGCGTAATCCGTAGGAAGCCGATGGCTCCCAACGTCGTTCCGAGCACGAGGCCGGTCGGAAGCTCCCGAAGAGCGACTCGCCACCAATCACGGAGACGCAGCTCGCCAAGCGCTAGGGCGCGAATAAGTAGAGATGTCGCCTGAGAGCCGGAATTACCGCCTGAACTCATAATCAGCGGAATAAAGAGCGTGAGAACGATGGCCTTCTCCAGCTCTGCCTCAAAAGTCTGCATCGCCGAAGCAGTCAGCATTTCGGATAAAAAGAGGACGCAAAGCCATCCCGCGCGTTTGCGGATCATCTCCCAAAAACGAATACGAAGATAAGGTTCCTCGAGCGCTTCAACGCCGCCGAACCGCTGCACTTCCTCGGTCGAACGGCGCACAATCGTGTCGATCACGTCGTCTACTGTCACAATCCCAAGGACATGGCCTTTCGGATCCACGACAGGGACGGCCAAGAGATTGTATTTCGCAATCAGACGCGTGGCCTCGTCACGGCTCGCTAGGGGAGAGATCGCGACAGGCTTGCGTTTGGGCGCGACAGTCAGGACATTCGCATGAGGGTCGCCAGCGATCAGGCGCCGGAGGGAGACTGCATCAATGAGCGTGTGCCGGATTGGGTCGAGCACGTACACGGCATAGACAGTCTCTCGTGTCCGCTCGACCATGCGGATATGATGGAGAACCTCGGCGATGGTCCACGTTGCCGGGACGCTGACAAATTCGGTCGTCATGATGGCGCCGGCAGTGTCTTCTGGGTAAGCCAGAAGGCGGCGCAGCATATCGCGTGCCTCCGGCTCAAGAACCGCGAGCAGGTTGGATCGATTAGGTTCTTCGAGTTCCCGCAATGCGTCCGCTGCACGATCTGCGGACATGCCGGTCAGAAGGGCTGCCGTGCTGTCAGGCTTAACAGCGGCCAGGATCTCGGGAACGTTGTCGAGCTCCGGCTGGTCTAGGATCTCAATGGCCCGGTCGAGAGGGAGGTGCTCGAGCACCCGTGCGGCGAAAGCGGGATCCTGTCCTTTGAGGATTTCGGCGATGTCCGGTGCACGCTCGTTCAGCAGGCTGTCGGCGGCCGCCGCAGGATCGAGCGATGCCACGATGTTTGGGGCGATGTCAGTATCGTTCATGGCTCACCTTTCAGGTCGATCCGCCGTCAGCGGACGAACCGGATGAGCCGATCCCTAAGCGATCAGGTCCGGAGCGCCGATGACGGCCTCGAAGATCGACTGTGACTGTCGCTGGGCATGGGGTCCAAATTCCTATGAGCCGCGCTGCCGCTGAAAGCCTTGAGCGCGAAGACTATGGCAATGCGCCCGTCCGCAATTGGCGTCAAGGGAAATGTCTTATGAGCGATGGATTGCCAATCGATCTGCATTCCCCACCCATAGCAGGCTGATAACCGGCTAATGTTTCTCTGTTTGAAGAACCGGACGAGCGGCGGAGGTTTATCGTTACAGGCGTGACGGTGCGCCGCCCGCCGATTGTACCGATAGAGCGCCCGCCTCAACGCCTGCTGTCAGGCTTTTCTGCAAATTGCGGGTTCCGAGCCAGGAATGCAGGAAGCCCGCGTTGAACGCGTCGCCCGCACCTGTCGTATCAATGACGTTAACTGGAAGCGCCTCGGCCGAGACACAGGTCTGTCCGTTTGATGCCATTGCGCCATGTTCGCCTCGCTTCAATACTACGATAGGAAACTGCCCCTTCAGTTGGCGCAGAATATCTTCCGGCGACTCGTTGCCCGTCAGGGCCCTGCCTTCCTCGGCATTCGGCAGAAAAACATCGATTCCCGCGCAGATTTCGAAGAAGTTGGTGTCCTGGCGGATCAACTGATCGTCCCAGCTTGGATCAAGCGAGACCGTAAGGCCTCGGTCTCGCGCCATGGCAATGACGTCGGGATTGTCCTTCAGGGTAGCGAACTCTGCAATGTGCAAATGGGCGACATCGCGAGCCGTGAGGGCTTGCTCCAGGGTTGCCGGCCTGGATGACCCGGCGCGTCGAGACACGAACGCACGCTCGCCGTCCTTGACGAGGGCGACCGTTGGCTGGGGGCCGGCATCGCCTGAGCGTTCGATGAACGATAAATCGACACCGCTGGCATCGAGTTCAGGATTCAGGCCGCACGATAGGGGATCGGCTCCAAGGCGGGTAAGGAGCGCTGCCGGCCGGCCGAGCGATACTAGATGGGCAGCCGTAATGTAGGCGCCGCCACCCACGGTGATTGCGACATCCTCGGCAAAGCGCTCACGGCCGAGCACCGGCATGTCGTGCAGGCCCGTGAAAATGATGTCGCAATAGGTCCGCCCAAGGCACAAAACCTTGTTCCGCTCGGTGGACGTCTGGATCATTGGGCTGCCAGTGCTTTCTCTGTCGCCTTGTCGAAATAATAGAGTCTCTCGGTCGGCGCATGGAGCGTCATTACCTCGCCGACCCGCGGGATCTGCCTGCCCGGAGCGGATCCGACAATGGTCTCACCGCCACTTTCAATATGAACGAGCGTTTCGGAACCGAGTGTTTCCACGAGGGCGACCGGGCCCGAGACGGTCAGGCCCCCTGTGGGAGCGAAGGCCGGGACAAGATCCTGTGGGCGGACACCAACCAGGATGGCAGCCGTCGTTGCGGGCGCAGCTGGCGGCGGAACCGAGCCGCCCGTCGCCAGATCCGTGCCGCTCTCTCGAAGAGTGGCCGACAGCAGGTTCATGGTTGGGCTGCCGATGAAGCGCGCCGTGAAAATATCGACGGGCTTCTCGTAGAGCTCCAGCGGGGTGCCGACCTGTAGGATTCGACCGTCGCGCATCACGACGATCCGGTCAGCCATGGTCATGGCCTCCACTTGGTCATGGGTGACGAAAACGGACGTGGTGCCAAGCCGATGATGAAGCCGCTTGATCTCGATGCGCATCTGGGTGCGCAATTGGGCATCAAGGTTCGAGAGAGGCTCGTCGAAGAGGAAGGCCGCAGGGTCACGAACCATTGCCCGTCCGATGGCAACGCGCTGGCGCTGCCCGCCTGAAAGGGCGGAGGGACGCCGCTCCAGGAGATGCGAGAGTCCTAGAGTTTCTGCGGCCTGTTCCACCCGCACGCGCTTCTCGTTCTTCGATAGCTTGGACCGGTAGAGGCCAAAGGCGATGTTCTCGGCCACGGACATATGCGGATAGATGGCATAGTTCTGGAACACCATGGCGATGTTCCGGTCCTTGGGCTGAAGGTCATTAACGACGCGCCCACCAATTCGAATGTGGCCCTCGCTGATCTCCTCCAGGCCCGCGATCATCCTGAGAGTCGTCGATTTGCCGCAGCCTGATGGGCCGACCAGAACAACGAATTCGCCATCCTGGATCGATAGATCGATCCCATGGACAACGGTCGATTGTCCATAGCGCTTGACGAGGCGATCGAGATCAATGGTCGCCATTAGCGAGCTCCGAGAAGTGCGGTGAAGCGGGCTTGGAGATCTTTTGCAGACGCTTCGGCGCGGCGTGTCGCCTCCTGCATCCGTCCACGGATCTCCACGATTTCTTGATTATATCCGGCAATGGCACTGGACAGTGCCTGCGGTGCAGGTCCGCCTAGCCGATCGCGAACCGCGACAAAGGTCTCCGGAGAGACGATTTCGGCAAAGAGAGCCTTTTCGATGGCCGTTTGCCGCTGCGTGCAGCGCGCAAAGGCTTCCCGGAAGGCCTCGTAGCCATCGGTTGCAATGTCCCCGCCGACGGCAACCACGGCGCGGGAGACCTCAGCGGCGATCTCATGTGCCTCACGGAATGACAAGCCTTCCCGACGCACAAGGCTGTCGGCGAGTTCGGTGACCGTGATGCAGCTGCGGCGGATATTCTGGCGAACCCGGTCGGGGTTGATGCGCAGGGCCGGAACTAGCGCCGCGAGGAGGTCTAGAACGCGCCCGCCGCTTTCGAAGGCGCCATAGCCGAAGCCCTGACTTTCTCCCTCGCTGTCATTCATGTCCGTGAAGGGCGTATTGTGCATGATCGTGAGCATGGCCTGCGCACGCCCGACGGTCTGGGATGCCAAGTGGCGCATATGCTCGATAGGCACGGGATTGCGCTTCTGCGGCATGATCGAGCTGATCTGCACGAACGCGTTGGGGACATAGACCTGACCGACCTCGAAGCTGGTCCAGAACTGCAGATCCTGGATGAACCGTCCGAGATGAAGGAAGGTCAATGCAATCGCCGAATAGGTTGACGTGATGTAGTCGACGGACGCGATGCATCCGTAGGAATTCTGAAGGGGGCGGCTGAAGCCGAGGAGATGCGACATCAGCTCCCGATTAATAGGGAAGCCGCTTGTCGTGATGGCAGCCGCTCCCATGGGGCTGCGGTCTACGATGTCGCGAGCGGCCTCGAGGCGAGCGATGTCGCGCAGCAGAGTCTCCAGAACGGCGGACAGGTAATGGCCG
>Ga0182741_1002612_pt1 | contig 20614 bp, 20 predicted proteins | sample eDN5th37CBELigOP_FD_128874 | JGI IMG/M metagenome (GOLD analysis project Ga0182741, IMG submission 128874) | Enriched Organic Plus compost microbial communities from Emeryville, California, USA - eDNA 5th pass 37_C BE-Lig OP (version 2) (version 2) ... | reverse complement strand
GGGGGCCGGGAACTGGGACTCGGGGTTCGGGGCTCGGGACTCGGGACTCGGGACTCGGGACTGCACGTCCGAGTGCCGGGAAACACGACGAGGGGCCTACTCCGGGAGGAGTGGGCCCCTCGCTGCGCTCGGGAGGGGCGAGGAGCGTCCCGCGGGTGTTCGCTGACACCGAACAGCTGACACCGATCCCCCAGCCCCCAGCCCCGGCTGTCCCTCCTAGAACCCCGGCCAGAGCGACCAGGTCCAGTACCCCTTCCGCCCCGGCTGATCGAGGGGGATGGCGTAGTCCCACCGCAGCATGGCGTAGTTGAAGAGGTTGATCCGCACGCCGGCGCCCCAGCTCCGCACCGGGAAGCGCTGCGAGCGCGCGTCGAAGCCCGTCGGCCGGCTGCCGTAGAGCGCCTGGTTCTTCGACCACGCCACGCCGGCGTCGTGGAAGATGACTCCCTCGACCGGTGGCAGCGTGATGGGGAGGAAGCCGAGCTCGATGCGCCGGACGAGCGGGAGCCGCAGCTCGACGTTCGCCACCGCGACCCGGCTGCCGAGCAGCTGGATCGTGCTGCAGTTCGTCGTGTTCGCGCCGACGCTCGGGCAGTGCAGGTAGTACGAGTTGTTGCGGTCGTAGCCGCGCACGAAGTCCGGGCGCCCGATGTACTTCGGGAACTGCAGCTCGTCCGGCCCCACGGACATGTTCGTGTAGAACCGCGTGGCGAGCGTCAGGAAGTTGAAGATGATCGGATCGTAGCGCCGGTAGTCCACCAGCAGCTCCGTCCAGCGATACGCGCCCAGGACGGGGCTGATCTGCAGGCGGAAGCGCCGCCCGGAGAGCGGCCCGTTGAAGCCGGCGAGGGTGTTGTCCGAGACGTAGGCGAGCTGCGCGTCGAAGTAGTTCAGCATCGGATCGTTCTTGATGCTGTCCTTCTGGAAGACGGTCGCCCGCGAGTCGTCGAGGATCTCGCGGCTGATGAACCAGCGCTTCCGCCCGACGTTGTTGAACCCCGCGCCGAACTCGAGGCGCGAGAAGCGGTTGAACGGATACGAGGCGATGCCGAACAGCTGCCGCGCGACGAAGACCGTGATCTCCTGGTCCTCGCGGTAGCTGTCGCCGATCTGGGGCGACAGGCTGTCGCCGGAGAGGAAGTAGTACGGCGCCTGGGAGATTCCGGCGGACCACTTCCAGCGCCCGCCGAGCGAGCTGTACCCCGCGAAGGCGCGCGCCTCGCTCATCCGGCCGTTGAGCTGCGCGGACATGGCGAGCCGGTGGTTCCCGAGCATGTCGCTCATGATGAGCGTCGTGCCGCCGAACATGTTGCGGCCGTAGTTGTCCGGCGCATACCCGATGGTCGGGCGGGCGACGTAGTCAGGCTGGAACCGCACCTTGTACGACTGGTCGCGGAACTTCGTCGTGTCGGGGAGCCCGAGCGTCGCGCTGTCGAGCAGGGCGGTGATCGTGATGGGCGTCGTCAGCCCCGCCCCCCCGTCCTTGGGGAGCTCGGAGGCGTTCCGGAACCCGTCGGCGTTGCGGTACAGGGAGTTCGACTCCGGCACCGAGTCCGCCGGCGCCGGCGCCCCCGTCTGACCGTTCGTCGCGAGGCCGTTGGTGGTCGTCCGATTGCCGGCCTCCATCGTCCCCACGGTCGCACCGTCGCCGGCCGCCACGGTGACCGGCGCCTCACGATACGGCGACTTCCGGAGCGAGCGCGGGTTGCTCACCGACCAGATGGTGTACTCGCCGTCCTCGAAGTACGTGAAGGCGAGGCGGTCGGCCTTGTGGGCCCAGGTGATCGCCGGGCTGAGCTCCGTGATCCCCGAGACGCCGCCGACCACGTTGGTCAGCTGGTAGTGCTGCTGCTCTTCCGTGTCGTACAGGAAGACGTTGGGGATCCCCGAGCGGTCGGAGACGTAGGCGATGGACTTGCTGTCCGGCGCCCACTGCGGGTTGATGTTCAGCCCCGACTGGCCGGGGAGCAGCTCGAGCGTGCCGCGCGCCATGTCGAGCACGGCGATGCGCAGCTTGGGGAAGCTGAGCAGCTCGAGGCTCTTCGGGCCGTCGCGATCGGTGACGAAGGCGATGCGGGTGCCGTCCGGCGACCAGTGCGGCTGCAGATCGCCGAACTTGTCCTGCGTCAGCCGCTGGAAGTTCTTCCCGTCCACGTCCACGACGTAGATGTCGGTCACGCCGCCGCGCGAGCCGCTGAAGGCGATGCGGCGCCCGTCCGGGGAGAAGGTCGGCCCCGTGACTCCCTCGAGCCCCAGCTCGAAGCGGCGCAGCGTCTTCCCCGAGCGCACGTCCGCGAGGTAGAGCACGTCGCGTCCGCTCCGCTGCGCGGTGAAGGCGAGCATGTTGCCGTCGGGGCTGAAGGCGCTCTGCGAGTAGAGCAGCCGCAGCTCCTCGAAGTTCGGGTCGAGCGTGCTCTTCACGAGCCGCTTCTGGCGTTTGCCCGTCTTGGTGTCGGCGAGCCAGAGGTCGATGAACACCTCGCCGCGCGCCAGGCTGCCGTTCGAGAGGAAGGCGATCGTCTTGCCGTCGCTGCTGAGCGCCGGTGCGAGGAACACCTCGCCCCCCGAGCGACGCTTCGTCAGCAGCGGCGTGGCGAAGCGCCGCGCCCGATCCAGCCCGCCCGTCTGCGGGAGCAGCTGCGACTGCAGCGACTCCTTCCACTCGTCGCCGAGGTCCTCGAGCGAGATGCCGAGCTCGCGCTTGATCGCGCGCTCGACGCCGACGCCGGGGACCCCCTGCATGATCTGGCCGATCGCCTCGTCGCCCCAGCGCTGCCCGACGTACGTCCAGAAGGCGTGGCCGAAGCGGTAGGGGAAGTAGAGCCGCGGCTGCCGCGTCATCTGCTCGACCGTCGGCAGCTTGCCGTTGAGCGCCGCGTCGCGCATCCAGGTCTGCGTGAGCACGGTGCTCGGCCCGAGCGACAGATACTCCGCCATCCCCTCGGCGAACCAGAGGGGAGGCATGAATTGCTGCAGCGTCTGGAGGCCGGCGCCCGCCTTCCCGCGCGCGAAGATGTCGTACTGGAAGGCGTGCACGAGCTCGTGGGTGAGCACGTGCTCGAAGCTGCGGTAGTCGCCGGTGAAGTTGAGGAGCATCCGGTGGCGGAGCGCCTCGGTCACCCCGCCCGTCCCCTCGCCCAGGTCGCCGGTGACGTTGTTCTGCCCGAAGTCGTTGCGCGAGGCGAAGAGCATGATCGGCTTCTTCTCGCGGAACTGATGGTCGAGGATCCGCGAGATCCGCGCGTAGGCCCGCTCGGCCATGCGCGCGGCGTCCTGCACCAGCTCCTGCTCTTCGGGATAGTAGTAGACGAGGAAGTGCTCGGTCTCCTTCACTCGCCAGTCGAACCGGTCGTACTGGACCTGGTTCTGGCCGAAGTAGTTCTGCGCCGTCGCGCCGGCTGGCAGGACCAGCGCGAGGAGTGCTGCGGCTACCGCATTCCGGACTGCTGTCACGTTACTGCTCCTGCTTCCTTCAGGGGTACGACCTCTGCGTCGCTCCACAGCCGCTCGAGCTGGTAGAAACTGCGCAGTGTGGGGTGGAAGACGTGGACGACGAAATCCACGTAGTCCAGGAGGACCCAGCGTCCGCTCGTCAGCCCCTCGACGTGGTGCGCAGCGGCGCCCTCCTTCTTCAACTCCTCCAGCACGTGCTCCCCGAGCGACCGCACGTGCGTGTCGGAGGTCCCGCTCGCGATCACGAAGTAGTCGGTCATGTCGGTGACGCCCTTCAAACCCAGGACGACCACGTCGGCGGCCTTGTTGTCGAGACAGATCTGGGCGGCGCGCTGGACGAGGTGGGCGACGTGGTCGGACGTGGCGTTGGACATGACGTGGAGCGGGACGGGGCGAGAGGACAAGCGTTTTCCCAGTGTGGGAATGAAACGCGACGGAGGCAAGAGTGGCTGCATGGCGCGCGCCCGGCCGCGGCGCCGGCGGTCGGGCCCATCGGTGAATACACCGAATACACCGAATGGCCCGGAGCGATCTGTACACCGGAATCGCGAAAACGACACGGGGACGTCGATGACGACGTCCCCGCGCCCATTCGAGGTCGACGGAACGCTCTGCGTTCAGTCGAGAGCGAACGTCACTGTTTGATGACCCAGACCTTGATCTCGGGCTTCACGTCGGCGTGCAGGCGCACCGGCACGCGGAAGACGCCGAGCGTCTTGATCGGATCGTGGAGGTCGATCTGGCGCTTCTCGATGTGGAAGCCCTGCGCCTCGAGCTGCTGTGCGATGTCGGCGGCGGTCACCGATCCGAACAGCTTCCCCTCCTCGCCGACGCGGGCGGAGAAGGTCAGCGAGACCTCCTCGAGCTTCTGCGCCAGCCCCTGCGCCGCGGCGCGCCGCTCGTTCTCGGCGGCTTCCAGGCGGGCCTTCTCCTGGGCGATGCGCTTGAGGTTCCCCGGCGTCGCCTCGTAGGCGAAGCCGCGGGGGAGGAGATAGTTGCGGGCGTAGCCCGGGGCGACGGTCACCACGTCCCCTGGCTTGCCCAGGTTCTCGATCGCGTGGCGAAGGATGATCTGCATATGGACTCCGATGGTCACGTGGTGGGGCGCGCGCGGCTGCGCCAGTCGGCCCACGTGTCGCCCAGCCCGAGGCCGAAGGCGACGACGAGGAGCAGCGTCAGGCCGAGCACCGCGACGTAGTTCACGACGGGGACGTAGAGCAGCACGACCGCGGTGACGATCAGCGGGGTCAGGCGCCTCGGAGCGAGGAACCAGGCCAGCACGCCGAGACCGCGGAGCACGAAGAGCGCGCCGAAGAAGAGGACGAAGTTCTGCCCGAGGGGGCGAGCGTCGGCCAGCGTCGGCACGAAGAGCACGGTCAGGCCGACGATCAGCCCCCACACCAGCTGGTCGTTGAACCGGAACTGCGAGATGGGGGCGAGCGGCGGTCCGAGACGGGTGCGCGAGAAACGGTGATAGGTCGCCCAGGCGAGCGCGACGGCACACAGCGACTCCAGCGCCAGCAGGGCGGGGAAGAGCCGCGTCCCGGCGCGCGCCGCGGCGTCGAGCAGGGACTCCATCTGCTCCGGCATCTCGGCCAGCTCGGGGATCCGGCCCACGAGCTCCGGCATCTGCGCGAGCGAGAGCCGGATGCTCGCCATCGAGTCGGCGGCCCGCCGAGTGAGCTCGGCCGAAACGATCTCGGCCGCCTGGTCCGCCGACACCGGCCCCACGACCCCCATGATGAGGGTGAAGACGAGGACCAGCGTGAGCGAGATCAGCCCGCGCGTCATCAGCGGACGCTGGGGCCCGAAGAGGCAGACGAGACCGAATGCCCCCGCGAGGAGGAGCCCCCACCCCCGCGCGAGCACGTCGAACGTCCCGCCGGCGGCCGCGTTGGTGGAGATCAGCGCCGCCAGCCCCGACCAGGCGAGGGCAGGGAGCAGCGGCCCCCCGGCCCACCACCCGACCAGCATGCAGGCGGCGAGCGCCGGGACGAACAGCAGGAGCGTCTGCTCGACCGGCGCGATCACGCGCAGGAGGGGGAAGAAGCGGATGAGAACGAGGAACACGCCGAGGGCGAGGAGTAGCTTGCGCCACCCCCGCTCCACCGGCGCGCTGGCCGACGGCCGTTCCGTTCGCTCGGACAGCTGAGCGTCGGTCATCGTCTCGCTCACATGCGCCTCGTCGATCCGCTCAGCCCTGGTGGCCGCGGATGTACGGGATGAGCGCGAGGTAGCGCGCGCGCTTCACCGCGGTCGAGAGCTGCCGCTGGTGCCGGGCGCAGACGCCGCTCAGACGGCTCGGGAGGATCTTCCCGTGGTCGGTGATGAAGCGGCCGAGCATCCGGTCGTCCTTGTAGTCGATGAAGCGGACGCGGGACTCGCAGAAGGGGCAGGTCTTGGTTGGGCGGCGCATGGTTATTCCTCGTCCTCGTCTTCCTCGTCGCGACGGCGGGCGGCCGCCTCGATCTCCTCGGCAGTCATCGGCGGCGCACCGAGCTCGTGCTCGTGCAGCGCGACGAGATAGCGAAGCACGCCGTCATCGAGCTTGAGCGCGCGCTCGAACTCGGGGAGCACCGCCGCCTCGGCGGAGAAGCGCTCGACGACGTAGTAGCCGGCCTCGCGGCGGCCGATCGGATACGCGAGCTGACGGCGGCCCCAGTGATCGGAGGTGAGATCGGCGGGGGAGCCGAGCAGACCGTGGAAGCGCTCGAGGCGCTCGTTGATGGCGGCGTCTTCGAGCGCGGAGTCGAAGACGTACACCGCCTCGTACTGGCGGGACATGTGGCAAGCCTCCCTGTGGTCGGATGAACCGGTAGCCGCCCCCCGCTGGTTGCCGGAGCAGGAGGAGGGGATGAGTTGTCGGCGCCGCGATCGCGATCGCGCGCAAGCCACTGAACTTAAAGGGGCTAGGGACTGGAGGGTAGGGGCTGGGGACTCGGGGGTGGGAGCCTCCCGAGGGTGTTCCCCGTCCCCTGGTCCCCAATCGCTCGCCCCTGCAGTTAGATTCTCCGCCACGACCGGGGTGCGGCCGCGCGCTGAGGCGCGGCCGCTGAGATCACACCCGACGAACCTGATCCGGTTAGCACCGGCGTAGGGAGTCACCATGACCCGATTGCACGTTCGGGCGCGCGTTCGCGTGCGTCCGCCGGCGCGCCTCGCGCGCGCCCTCCTCGTCACGTCGCTGAGCGCCGCCGCCGCGCTCCCCGCCGCAGGGCAGGCCCGACAGGGCACCGACTCGACCCACACCGACTCGCTCGGCGCGGCCCGCCGCCTGGAAGGGCTCACCGTCACCGCGATCCGCGCCGGCGGGACGGCGCCCATCGCGCAGAAGACCATCGAGGCGCCGGCGATCGAGCGCGCCTTCTTCGGCCAGGACGTCCCGCTCCTTCTCCAGGGCGAGCCGTCGGTCACCGCGCACACCGAGACCGGCACCTACTGGGGGTACAGCTACATCCGCCTCCGCGGCATCGACCAGTCGCGCCTCAACCTGTCGCTCGACGGGATCCCGCTCAACGATCCCGAGGATCAGGTCCTCTACTTCGCCGACTTCCCCGACCTGGCGAACTCCCTCCAGTCGGTGCAGGTCCAGCGGGGGGTCGGGACGAGCGGGACGGGGTCGGCGGCCTTCGCCGGCTCGATCAATTTCGAGACGACGTCGCTCGCCACGCGGCGGCAGGGCGGCGAGCTCCAGCTCGGCGTTGGCTCCTTCGGGACTCGCCGAGCGAGCCTCGAGTACCACACGGGGCTCCTCCCGTCGCGCTTCGCCGCCTACGGCCGCCTCTCGGCCCTCGAGACCGACGGCTATCGCCACGCCTCCGACGTGATGGGGCGCTCCGCCTTCCTGAGCGTGGGCTATTTCGGTGATCGCGACATCGTGAAGCTGACGGCCACCGGCGGGTTGATGCGCGACACCATGGCCTACTACGCCGCGAGCGAGGAGGAGCTGCGCGACGATCGCCGGGTGAACCCGCTCACGCCACGGGCCGGCGACCAGTTCGGAGAGCGCATCGTCGCCCTGTCGTACACGCGCCTCCTCGGCGGCGAATCGTCCGTCTCGACCACGCTCTATCGCACCGCGGCGAGCGGACGGTACGACGTCTACTACGATCCGACGATGCTCGTGGACCAGCACCTGGACTTCACCTGGTACGGGCTCACGAGCGCCTGGAACTGGCGGCGGGACGGGGTGCGGCTGGACGTGGGGGTCAACGCGAACACCTACGCGCGCGACCACTACGCGCGTCTGCGGGCCGACCGCTCGCAGCTGTACTTCAACACGGGGCACAAGCGCGACGCGAGCGCGTTCGCCAAGGGCTCGTGGGAGGTCGGGCGCCTGACGCTGTTCGGCGACCTGCAGGGGCGCTGGGCGGAGTTCCGCTACACCCCCGACGAGGCGGCGGGGATCGCCGGTCCGTCGGTGGATTGGACCTTCCTCAACCCGAAGGTCGGCGCGACCTGGCGCGTCGCGCCGGGGGTGGAGAGCTACGCGTCGTTCGGCATCAACGGGCGCGAGCCGACGCGGAACGACATGTTCGGCGGCGCCGACGACCTCGACGCGGCCACCGCCGCCTTCATCGGCCCGCTGACGCGGGTGCGGCCGGAGCGGGTCCGCGATCTCGAGGCGGGGCTCCGCCTGCAGCGGGCGCGATTCTCGGGGCAGGCCAACCTCTTCCTGATGGAGTTCCGGAACGAGATTGCCCCGATCGGCGCCATCAGCGACCTCGGCAGCCAGCTGCGCAAGAACGTCGGCCGGAGCCATCGGCGCGGCGTGGAGCTGGACGGGCGCTGGCGCCCCGTGTCGCGGGTGACGGTCGACGGCGCCCTCACGCTGATGCACGCGCGCATCGCGGAGTACACCGAGGACGCGACCGGCGCCACCTATCAGGACGTGGCGCCCCTCCTCTCGCCGGCGGTGCTGGCGACGCACGGCGTCACGGTGGAGGCGAGCCGTTCGCTGTCCGTCGGGGTCGGCGCCCGCTACACCGGCCGATCGTACCTCGCCAACACCGGCGAGCGCGACTTCATGCTCCCGGCGTCGTATCTCGTCGACGGACACATGTCGTGGGCGCGCGGCAGGTGGGGGATCGTGCTACATGCCAACAACCTCTTGAACGCCGACGCGTACGGGAGCGGCTACACCGACGGCTCGACCTCGTACTACTTCGTCGCTCCGCCGCGTAACGTGTTGTTGACCGCCAAGATGGCCTATTGATCTGATGTAACGGATGAGGTGGGGGACCTCGGTTCGCCGTCGGGGAGGCCGGCATTGTACGCCATCTGGCACATCGGCGGCGGACGTGGTCGCTCGGGCGCACGGCTCTTGCATCCGTTGTGCTCCCGTTCGACGCACGTCTCGCTGCCGAACGGTCTGGCCTGAGCCTCGGCCGCCCGGATTCATCCCATTCGCATCGCAGAGTCGTACCGTACAGATGCTCGATTACGTGGAGACCCCGTCGACCCCCATTCCCAGCGCCACGGCGCGCACGGTACTCGTCGTCGAAGACGACCCGTCGCTGCTGAACGTGCTGACGCGCTTCCTCCAGCTCGGAGGGCTGCGCGTGCTGCCGGCCGGCGACGCGGCGACCGCCATGGAAGTCGCCGACGTCGTGGAGGGGAAGTACGACATGGCGGTGCTCGACTACAACCTCCCCGACCACGACGGCGCGCAGCTCTACGAGGAGCTCCGGTCGCGTTACGGGGACAAGCCGGTCTGCTTCATCTCGGGGGACGACCTGATCGATGCGGCGCTCGAAGGGCACGAGTCGGCGATGTGCCTCACCAAGCCCTTCAGCCCCCGTCAGCTGGTCGAGCTGGTCCAGGCCTTCACCGCCAAAGGCTGACCCGGGGCCCGGAATCCCCGAGACGGCGATGGAGACGCGAACAGCGGGCAGCGAGGATGACATCCCTCGCTGCCCGCTGTTCGTCAGGCGGAGCCGTCAGACGTTGAAGCGGAAGAGCAGCACGTCGCCGTCGTTCACGACGTATTCCTTCCCCTCGCTCCGCACGACGCCCTTCTCGCGCGACCCCTTCCATCCGCCATTCGCGACGAAGTCGTCGTAGCTCACCGTCTCCGCCCGGATGAACCCACGCTCGAAGTCGGAGTGGATCACGCCGGCCGCGACGGGGGCGGTGTCCCCCCGATGGATCGTCCACGCGCGGACCTCCTGCTCGCCGGCCGTGAAGTAGGTCTGCAGGCCGAGCAGCTCGTAGCCAGCGCGGATCAGCCGGTCGAGCCCGGCGCTGTCGAGCCCCAGCGACGCGAGGAAGTCGGCGCGCTCGGACTCGGGGAGCTCGGCCAGCTCGCTCTCGATCTTGGCGGAGAAGGGGACCACCTGCGCCGGCTCGTGGCTCGTCGCGACGGCGGACCGGAGCGCCTGCACGTGCGCCCCCTCGCTCCCCGTCAGCTCGTCCTCGAGGACGTTGGCGGCGTACAGGACCGGCTTCCCGGTGAGGAGGGCGAGCGGCCTGAGCGCTTCCTTCTCCGCGTCCGTCAGCCCCGCCTCCCACAGCCCGCGCCCCTCCTTGAGGACGGCGTGCGCCTTCTCCAGCGCCGGCAGCTCGGCGAGCGCTTCCTTGTCCCCCGTCTTGGAGGCGCGCTTCACCCGGTCCAGCCGCTTCTCGACGCTCCCGAGATCGGCGAGCGCCAGCTCGAACTCGATCACCTCGCGATCGCGAACGGGATCGACGGAGCCCATCACGTGCAGCACGTCGTCGTCGTCGAAGCAGCGCACCACGTGGACGATCGCGTCCGTCTCGCGGATGTTGGCGAGGAACTGGTTTCCCAGCCCTTCGCCCTGCGACGCCCCCTTCACCAGCCCCGCGATGTCCACGAACTCGACCTCGGCGGGGAGGGTGCGCTGCGGCTTCACGATCCCGGCGAGCACCTCCAGCCGCGGATCGGGGACCTTCACCCGACCGACGTTCGGATCCTTGGTGGCGAAGGGATAGTTCGCCGCGAGGACGCCGGCGGAGGTGAGGGCGTTGAAGAGGGTCGACTTGCCGACGTTGGGCAGTCCGACGATTCCGAGTCTCAGCATGGAGGAAAAGCTAATCGCCGCGGGAAGCGGGCGCGGCGGACGGCGTTCACTCCTCGGGCTTGGGCTTCGCCGAGACGTTGAAGCGCGACATCGCCTTCTCGATCCCGTCCTCCAGCCACACCCGCACCGCCTCCTCCACGCGCGGGAAGAGCGCGCGCACCTCGGCCTCCTCCGCCTTGCCGAACGGCGAGAGGACGAAGTCGGAGAGGCGGCCGATCTCCCGCCGCTCGTCCACCGGCCGCGTGCCGATTCGCAGCCGCGGGTATTCCTGCGACCGGAGGACCGCCTCGATGCTCTTGAGGCCGTTGCTCCCGCCCGCGCTCCCCTTCGCGCGCAGCCGCAGCATGCCGACCGGGAGGGCGACGTCGTCGGCGATCACGAGCAGGTCGGTCTTCGGCGACCAGAAGGGACGCCGCAGCCACGGACGCAGCACGGTCCCGCTCAGGTTGTAGTACGTCTGCGGCTTCACCAGCCGCACCTGCACGTTCCCGACGCGTCCGGTGGCGGTCTTGGCGTCGCCGTCCCGGCGCCAGCCGTCGAAATGCCAAACGTCGGCCAGATGGTCGAGGACCATCCAGCCGACGTTGTGACGCGTCCGCTCGTACTCCGGACCGGGGTTGCCGAGTCCCAGAATGACTTTCACGGACGAGCTTACTTCTCGTCCTCGTCAGCCTTCGCCTTGCGGATGAGCTCCGGCTCCGCGGCCTCGCTGGTCGCCGTCTCCTCCGCCGTGCGCGGCGCCGAAACGGTGGCGATGGTCTGCGTCGGGTCGCCGACCACCTCGATGCCAGCCGGGAGCGCGACGTCGCCGACGTGCAGCGGGTGCCCGATCGTCAGCGCGCTCACGTCCACGTCGATGTGGTCCGGGATCGCCGAGGGATCGGCCTTGATCGTGAGCTCGTGCAGGACGACGTCGAGGACGCCGCCGCCGGTGCGGACTCCCTCCGGCGTGCCGACGATGCGGAGCGGTACCGCGACCGTCACCGTCTCGCCGGCGACGAGCTCCTGAAAGTCCACGTGCAGGACCTGCTTCTTGAAGGGGTGGCGCTGGATCTCGCGCATCAGCGTGCGCGTGGTGATCCCGCCGAGGTTCAGCTCGATCACCGTGCTCGCCGTCACCTTCTCGAGGAGCATCTCGAACTCGTGCGCGTTGATCGTGAGCGGCTGCGGGTCGCGCGCGTGTCCGTAGATCACGCCGGGAACCTGGCCGGCGCTGCGCAGCTTGCGCGCGACGCCCTTGCCGGTCTCGTTGCGGGGGGTGGCGTTCAGGGTTGAGGTTGCCATGGTCGAACCTGCCGTGCGATGTGTCGAACGATGCAGCGAACGTCGGCGCCGGTGCTACTCTCAGGAGGCTGCGTCCTCCCTACCATGCCGTGTGGGCGCGGGCCCACGTGGCCGACGGGTACTTCCTCAGTCGAAGAGACTGCTGACGCTCTGCTCCGAGTGCGTGAACCGGATCGCCTTCGCGAGCAGCTCCCCCACCGAGAGCACTTTGAGCTTCGGGATGTGCCGCTCCATCGGGATCGAGATGGAGTCGGTCACCGTCACCTCGGTGATCGGCGAGTTCATGATGCGGTCGCACGCCGGTCCCGAGAGCAGGGCGTGGGTCGCGCAGACGTAGATGTCGTTCGCGCCGAGCGCCTTGAGGGCGCGGGCCGCCTCCGACACCGTCCCCGCCGTGTCGATCATGTCGTCGGCGAGGATGACGTCCTTGTTCGCCACCTCGCCGACGACGTTGACGACCTCGGAGACGTTCGCGCTCGGCCGCCGCTTGTCGATGATGGCGAGCGAGGCGTTGAGGCGCTTGGCGAATCCCCGCGCCATCTTCGCGGCGCCGACGTCGGGTGCCACGACCACCACGTCCTTGAGCCCCTTCTTCCGGAAGTAGGTCGTGAAGACGGGCATGGCGTACAGGTGATCGACGGGGATGTCGAAGAACCCCTGCAGCTGGTGCTGGTGGAAGTCGATCCCGAGCACGCGGTCGGCGCCGGCGCGGGTGATCAGGTTCGCCATCAGCTTGGCGCCGATCGCCACCCGCGGCTGATCCTTGCGGTCCTGCCGGGAGTAGCCGTAGTACGGCATCACCACCGTGATGCGGGAGGCCGAGGCCCGGCGCGCCGCGTCGATGAGCAGGAGCAGCTCGATCACGTTCTCCGCCGGCGGATTCGTCGGCTGGATGATGAACACGTCGGAGCCGCGGATGTTCTCGTCGATCCGGACGAAGATCTCGCCGTCCGCGAAGCGAGTCAGGGTCACGCGCGCGAGGTCGGCGCCGAGGTGACGCGCGATCTCTTCCGCCAGCTCACGGTTCGCCGTCCCGGCGAGAAGCTTGAAGCCGTTCTGTCGTGGGGAGACGGTGGAGCCGTCCATGGGGGCGAGAGGGGTGTGCGGGAGTACGGTCATTGCCCCGCATGGATTCGAACCATGATTCTGCGGTCCAAAGCCGCATGTCCTGCCATTGGACGACGGGGCAGCGCGAGACAGCCCCGAAACCTAGCCGATCGGTTCGACCCCGACAACTCGCCGAAGCGTGCGCGTCCAGACCACCCGCCCGGCGGCGGAGTCGGTGACGGCGGCGGGATCGGTGTCGGGGTCGAAGACGCCGAACAGCGTCGAGCCGGAGCCGGCGAGCATGGCGAGGCGCGCTCCCCCTCGGCGCAGCTGCTCGAGCCCCTCCCCGAGCTGGGGGTGCCGGGCGAGGAGTACCGGCTGGAAGTCGTTGCGCGCGCGCCGGGCGACCGCGTCCCAGTCCAGCAGCTCCGCCGGCGGCACGACGGTGGCGGTCGGGGTCCAGTCGCCGCGTGCCGCCGACAGGAAGCGGTACGCTTCGGCGGTCGGCGACGGGAAGGGGGGGAGCAGCAGCGCGACGGGGCGCTCCGGGAGGGGATCGAGCGGGAGGAGCCGCTCCCCGCGGCTCCACGCGAGCGCGTGGACCTGCTCGGTGGTGAGGAAGGGGACGTCGGCGCCGAGCGGGGTGGCGAGCTGGAGGAGGCGTTCGCCGCCCAGGGGATGCGGGTTGAGGGCGTCGAGGGCGCGGAGGACGGCGCCCGCGTCGGCGCTGCCGCCGCCGAGTCCCCCTCCCGCCGGGATCCGCTTCTCGATGGCGATCTCGAAGCCGGCGGGCCAGCCGGCGGCGGCCATGTACGCCTCCGCCGCGCGCCAGGCGAGGTTCCGCTCGATCGGACCGAGTCCCTCCGACGGCATCTCCGGTCCGGCGCAGTCGAGGGTGCGCCCGGCGACGTCCACCCGGACCCGGATCAGGTCGCCGATCTCGAGGCGATGGAAGACGGTCTGGAGGGCGTGGTACCCCGATCCCTCGCGCGCGAGCACGAGCAGCTCGAGGTTGACCTTGGCGTGCGCGATCACGTGCGCCTCGCGCGCCACGGCTAGCCCTCCTGCTGCTCGACGTTCAGCTGGGGCGCGGGCGGCGGCGCGCTGCCGTTGTCGGCGGACGCGGCCGCACGGACGTCGCCGAGGTGCAGCCCCATGCGCGCGAAGTAGATGGCGCCGATGATCGTGATGGGGAGGAACGAGACGAAGTGGAAGCCGATGGCCCACGCCACCGCCTTCTCGTCGGGGACCCCGTAGACGGCGAGCCCTGCCTTGCCGACGGCCTCGAACATTCCGAAGAAGCCGGGCATCTGCGGCACCGCGATCCCGATCGCGATCACCGCTTGGAGGAAGAGCGCGGCGCTGTACGGCACGTCGATCCCGACGGCGACGAACCCCACCCAGAAGGCGAGGGCGTTGACGAGCCAGAAGAGCACCGCCCACCCGAGCACGACGAGGAACCGCGTGGGGTGGCGCAGCACCGCCAGCCCGCTGATGAACGCCACCAGCCAGCCGCGCGTCTTGCGCTCGAGCGGCTTGGAGATCGAGCCGACGAGGATCTCGAAGACGCGCAGCACGACGTTGGGGAGGAACACGAGCGCCACCAGCACCGCCGCGCCGAAGAGGGCGACGGCGAGCCCGCCCATCGCCAGCCGATGCACCGGCGTGCCGCCGATGGTCGAATCCGAGGCGAAACGCGGATCGAGCATCGCTAGGAACATCAACGTCAGCAGGACGATGGCGTCGATGACGCGATCCACGGCGACCGAGGCGAAGGCCGCGGTGAAGGGGATCTGCGGCACTTCCCGCGTGAGCGCGTAGGCGCGCGCCACCTCGCCGGCGCGGGCCGGGACGACGTTGTTGATCATCAGCCCGATCGCCGTCGGCCGCCACAGCGTCCCGAAGGGGAGCGGGGCATGCAGCGGGGCGAGGATCGGCCGCCAGCGCATCGCCCGGAGGGGGAAGGCGGCGGTCGCGAGGAACGCGGAGAGGACGAGCAGCCAGAGGTTCGACTGCTGGAGGTGCGCCGAGACCGACGCGACGGGGACGTCCTTGAGCGCCCACCACAACAACAGACCGCTGAGGGCGACGCCGATCGCCCCGCGCACACCAGCTTTCATGGATTCGGCCACCGGGTCATGCCACTGCTTCGTCGAGCAGGGCGAGATCCATCAGGTCGAAGAGCTCGGCGACCGCCTCGGGCGTCGGGGCTCCGCCGGCCCGACGGATCTCGTCACGCAGCTCGATCGCCCGTCGCACCGCGGCGCGTCCGCGATAGACCAGCGTCTCGATCGGAACGACGGGCTGCTCCACCGGCGCCGGAGCGCCGAGCGGCTGGCGATCGAGGAGCGAGAGCCCGGCCAGCCCCTGATCGAGCAGCGTCGCCGCCGAGGAGGCGGGGGTCGGCGCGGACGCGGGGGAGGGCGCCGGCTCGGGCTCGGGCGCCGTCGCGGGTACCGGTTCCGCCGGGGACGGCTCGAGCTCCTCGGAGGTGTGCAGCGCGGACGCGAGGGCGCGCAGCCGCTCGTCGAGCGACTCGCGGGCGAGCGAGGGATCGGAGAGCAGCGCCGCCATCGCCCGCAGCCGCGTGAGGGTCGGGCCGTCCAGCGCGCCCGCGGCCATGAACGACTCGCTCAGGGTGACGATCGCCTGCTCCTCGAAGCTCGCGGCGAGGGCGCGCACGCCGCGGAGGGCGCGACGGAGCTCGCGCCGGTAGCGCTCGCGCGCCGCGTCGTCGTGCGCGCGTGCGGCCTCCTCGGCGAGGCGCTGGAGGTGCTCCCCCTGGCTCACCAGCTCCAGGCGGAAGCGCGCCGAGGCGGAGGTCGGCGGCGAGGAGGAGGTGCTGACGACGTGGGGACCGGCATCGTCGTGGAAGAGCGACGCGATCGGCACCACCGGCTCCTCGTCGCCGGCCGAATCGAGCCAGGTGTCGAGCGCGTCGCCGAACCGGCGCGCCGGCTCCCCGTCGACGTCGAGCGTGCCGCCGTTCCGCAGCGCCTCCGCGACCGCGCGCAGCACCTCGGAGGATGCCGCGAGCAGCTCGCGCGGCGCCGCACCGAGGGTGCGCTGGCCGGCGTCGAGCGGGTGCGCGGCCTGCTCCGCCGCCTCCAGCACCTGCGCCACCAGCGGCGGGAGGTCCTTGACCGCCGCCACTCCGCGGAGCGCCCGCACGCGACGGAGCACCATCGACACGCCGGCGGCATCCTCGGGACGCGTGATCACGAGCTCGAGACCGGCGGCGATGTTGGCCATCTCGCTGGCGAGAAAGCCGAGCCCCGACGGACCGGCGGGGGTGGCCGGCGTCGCGGCCGCCCGCGTCGCGGGGAGGAGCGCCAGGAGCTCGCCGGTCCGCTCGCTCGCGCGCTGCGTCTCCGCGTCGCTCCAGGACCGCGCGGCGCGGAGGAGGAGCTTCAGCTCGTCCACGGCCGCGATGGCGGCACCGCGGACGCGCGCGTCCCACGACAGCGCGCCCTCGCGCCGCGCGCGCCCCAGCCGCTCGAGCGCGTGCGCGAGCTCCGCGAACGCGGGGAGCTTCGCCATCGTGGCGCTTCCGCGCAGCGCGCGCGCCGCGCGCTGTACCGCCTCACCGTCGGGTCCCGCAGGGCCGGCGTGCGCGAGCAGCCCATCGAGCTGTTCGACGTACTCGCCCGCCTCGAGAATGAAGAAGTCGAGAAATCCGACGGAAGAACTCATGCCCGCTCCGGGATGGACGGCAAGGAAGTTAGATCGGCCACGAGAGCACGTGGAGTGGGTGAACGACTAAAGACGGGACCGAGCGTCCCCACGTCACGGGCGGCGGGCCGCATCCATCGCCCGCCGCATCTCGGCCACCGCCTCGCGGAGCCCGACGAAGATCGCCCGGCTCACGATGGAATGGCCGATGTTCAGCTCCTCGATCGCCAGGATCGCCGCGACCGGTCCCACGTTCTCCACCGTCAGCCCGTGCCCGGCGTGCACGAAGAGCCCGATCGCGGCGCCGCGGTCGGCGGCGCTCACGAGCGCCGCGAGCGCCCGTTCGTCGCCGTGCGCGTAGCGCCCCGTGTGCAGCTCGATCGCCGCCGCGCCGAGCTCCCGCGACCGGTCGACCGCTGAAGGCTCCGGGTCGATGAAGAGGCTCGTGCGGATGCCGGCGTCGGCGAGCCGTGCGAGTCCGTCGCGCAGCCGCGCGGTGTCGCGCGTCACATCGAGCCCGCCCTCCGTCGTGACCTCCTCGCGCCGCTCGGGGACGAGCGTCACCTGGTGGGGGCGCAGCCGCACGGCGAGGGCCACCATCTCCTCCGTCAGCGCCATCTCCAGATTGAACACCGTCCGCACCTCGCGGGCGAGGCGCTCGACGTCGTCGTCCAGGATGTGACGCCGATCCTCGCGCAGATGTGCGGTGATCCCGTCGGCGCCCGCGTCCTCGCAGAGTCGTGCCGCCAGCACGGGATCGGGCTCGCGGCCACGGCGCGCCTGCCGCACCGTTGCGACGTGGTCCACATTGATGTACAGGCGCTGATGCCGGGGGGCTGCCGACGCCTCGCGAGACGACGTGTCGATCGATGGCATGGTCGCGGGGTATATTTGCCTGCTCGGGAAGCTATCCACTCCGGACGGAGATCACACGTGAAGAAGCTCGCCCTCGTGCTCCTGCTGACCGCGGCGTGTCGAACCACCACCGTGCGACCGGCGCCGCCGCCCAGTGCGGCGAGTGGTGGAGGGACCGGCGCCGACGCGCCGCGCGCCGCCGCCGACGCCTTCCTCCGCGCCGTGCAGAACGAGGACCTGCAGGCGCTGGGTTCCGTCTGGGGGACCGCGGACGGCGCCGCACGCGACCTGATGCCGCGCATCGACATGGAACGTCGGGCCATCGTGATGATGCGCTGCTTCCGCCACGATTCCTATCGCGTGCAGTCGGATTCCCCCACCGCCGGCGGCGGCCGTCTGCTGTCCGTCGAGCTCGCGCGGGGCAACGAGCGCCGGGTCTCCAACTTCACCGTCGTCCCCGGCAAGGAACGGCGCTGGTACGTGCAGAACGCGCAGGTGGAGACCCTCCAGGAGTGGTGCGGGATGGGGTCGCGCTGACGCGCCGCCCTCCGCTCAGTGCTCCGTGAGCTCCACGAGCACGCCCGCCGTCGCGCTCGGGTGCAGGAAGGCGATGCGCTTCCCCTCGGCTCCCATGCGCGGCTCCTCGTCGATCAGCCGCACTCCGGCGGCGCGGCAGCGCGCGAGGGTGCCGTCGAGGTCGTCCACCGCGAAGCAGATGTGATGGATCCCGGGTCCGCGCTTCTCGACGAAGCGCGCGATCGGGGAGTCGGGACGCTCCGCCTCGAGCAGCTCGACGAGCGAGTCGCCGGCGGCGAGGCCGGCGATGCGGGCGCCGTCCGCGTCGTCCAGCGGCACTTCGGGCAGCAACAGCAGGTCGCGATAGAACGGGAGGATCTCGTCGAGCGTCCGCACGGCGATGCCGACGTGAGCGATGCGGGTCCCGCGTGGGGTGGCTGGCATGTCTCTGGCGCGTTCTCGGTGAAGTCGCGAGTCGGCCGTCGCCGGCGCTCGCGGCTGTTCGCGCGAAAGGTACACCCGCTGCCTGGACGGACCCAGCAGCGCCCTCCCGGGGAGATCGTCGATGGCGAAGCTGGCGGACGTGACGGATCAGTCGTTCCAGCAGGAGATCGAGCAGCACGCCGGACTGGCCGTGGTGGACTTCTGGGCGACCTGGTGTGGTCCCTGTCGGTTGATCGCGCCCATCCTCGAGGCGCTGGCGGACGAGTATGCGGGTCGGGTGAAGGTGGCGAAGCTCGACGTCGACGCGAACATGCAGACGGCGACGCGGTTCAACGTCCGCTCGATCCCGCTGCTCCTCTTCTTCAGGGACGGCCGGGTGGTGGACCAGATCGTCGGTGCGGTGCCGCGGGCCATGATCGAGGCGAAGCTGACGCAGCACGCCGCCTGAGCGGCTGGTCCGATTCCGCACGATCGGCCGGACGCGCGCCGCCCGTGACCTTCGAGGCCGCCGTGCGTTAATCTTGGAGTTCTCCCAGCTCTTCATCGAGATCGATGCCGGCCAACCTCGCTGGCGTGCGCTTCCCCGGCTCGCGGGTGCTCCTGCAGCGCACGCGCCTGGCGTACGTGCACCTCCGCAACCTCCTCTCCGACGCGAAGCGCGATCGCGCGGCGCGCGTGTCGGGGTACGTGGCGATCTGGCTGCCGGAGGAGCTGATCATGCTGTACCTGCAGCGCGGCGAGGTGGTCAACGCGGCGCGGCTGCGGGAGTCGCACGGGGAGCTCGTCCCCATCTCCGAGGCCATCGCGAGCGTCCCGGCGGAGCCGGAGTACGGCGAGATCTGCTTCCACGAGGCGGACGCGGAGCTGCTCGCCTGCATGCTGCACACGCAGACCCTCCCCGCGCTCGACTGGCCCGCCGAGCTGCGCGTGAGCGATCCGGCGGCGCTCTTCCCGTATCTGCTCGCCATGACCTTCGACGGCGTGGTCGAGATCCAGGCGGACGGCGGGATGAACTATCTCGTCTTTCGCAACGGCACCGTGCGACGGGCCTACCTGACCACCGCGCACAAGGGGAGCCTCGTCGAGCGGGTGGAGAAGCTGTTCGGGCCGGAGTTCCGGTCGGCGATGGTCGTCCGGCGCTGGGGACCGGCTGAGGCGCTCCCGGAGCAGGCGCCCCCCGCGCTCGTGCAGGCCTACCGCGACCTGGTGGGCGCGACGGTGAAGCGGCTCTCGGTGGAGAACGAGAGCGCGGCCGCGATCGCCGAGCACGCCCGGGTCAACCTGCTGGCCGCGCATCCCGTACTGTCGCAGTTCGGTACGGGCGACGCGCCGCATCCGCGCGACCCGGTCGCCGACACCGATACCCTCTCGGCCGCGGTCGGTGCGTGGCTGAAGGAGGTCCTCTGGGCGGGAGCGGGCGCGTCGCTCACCCACGAGGAGCTGTTGCGCGAGCTGACCTGGGAGCGACGCCACGTCTTCCAGTCCGCGGGGCTCTACGAGCATCTGCCATGGAAGGTCGCCTGAGCGACGCCGAGCCCGACGCGCCGCTGGCGGGCGGCCGGCTGTACGTCGTCAGCACCCCCATCGGCAACATGGGGGATTTTTCTTTCCGCGCCGTGCAGGTGCTCCGGGAGGCGTCGGTCATCCTCGCCGAGGATACGCGGCACTCCCGGCGGCTCCTCGATCGCTACGAGATCCGCACGCCGGTGCAGGCGTACCACGAGCACAACGAGGCGCGCGCCACGCCCGGGATCGTCGCCCGGCTGCGCGCCGGGGAGGCGGTGGCGCTGGTGTCGGATGCGGGGACCCCGCTCCTGTCGGATCCGGGGGCGCGCCTCGTCCAGGGGTGCGTCGCCGCGGGGATCCCCGTCGTCGCGGTGCCCGGCGCGTCGGCGCTGCTGGCGGCGCTCGTCTCCTCGGGGATCCCGGCCGACCGGTTCACCTTCTACGGCTTCCTGCCGCGGAAGGGGCGCGAGCGTAAGGATCTCGTGGCGGAGGTCGCGCGGCTTCGGCACGCCGCGGTACTCTACGAGGCGCCGGGACGGGTCGCCGACACCCTGCGCGAGCTGGCGGACGCGGGCGCGCGCGATCGCCCGGCCGTCGTCGCCCGAGAGCTGACGAAGCAGTTCGAGGAGCTCCGGCGCGGAACGGTGCTGGAGCTCGCGGCGTACTACGACGATGCCCCGCCGCGCGGCGAGGTGGTGCTCGTGATCGGCGGTGGCGCGGAGGTCGCGGTTGACGAGGACACGGTACTGGCGCGCGCGCGGGCGCTGCACGCCGACGGACTGTCGTCGCGCGATGCG
>Ga0182741_1002611_pt1 | contig 20633 bp, 19 predicted proteins | sample eDN5th37CBELigOP_FD_128874 | JGI IMG/M metagenome (GOLD analysis project Ga0182741, IMG submission 128874) | Enriched Organic Plus compost microbial communities from Emeryville, California, USA - eDNA 5th pass 37_C BE-Lig OP (version 2) (version 2) ... | reverse complement strand
TGCTCGGGAAGAGATGCAGCTCGATGATCCGCTCGACGGGAAGCTTCTCGACGATCGCCTTGAGGAAACGCTCGTGCGTCTCGGCGAGGAAAGTCGCGGGCACCGTCACGGCGTCACCGCGCTCGGCACGCTGTCGCGGCGTGGAGCGCGCTCGCGCTCGATGAGTGCCCGCTCGACGTACAGCCGGAGGATGTGCATGAAGTCCTGCGCGTTCGTGACGACCCCGAACGCCTGGTGGGTGCCGCGGTCCTTCAGCTTGCTCACGACGAACTCCGACGAATCGACGCAGATCGTGGCCATCTCGCGCAGCCGTGGCCATTCGGCGGGGCTCGAGCCGCGCGGACGCGAGGTCGGCCGGCCGGTCTCCGGATCCTCCATCACGAAGGCGGGGAGCATGTTCCCCGTCCCGATCGCGTGCAGCGCCGTGGCGACGAAGATCGCCATCGACGCGCGGGTGGCGTGCTCGCGCATCGTGTCCTGCCCCTGCACCGCGTCGGTGATGACGTCGGGGAGCGGGCCGTCGTCGCGGATCGAGCCGGTGAGGACGAAGGGGACGCTCCGCTCCACCAGGGCGTGCATGATCCCGTTCGTGATCAGCCCCTGCCGCACCGCGCCGGCGATCGAGCCCACCGCGCGGATCTGATTGATGGCGCGCATGTGGATGCCGTGACCGCCCGCGGAGGCGACACCGTTGTTCGTCATGCCGAGGGTCGTGCCGTACATCGCGGCCTCGATGTCGTGCACGGCGACCGCGTTCCCGGCGAGCAGCGCGCCGACGAAGCCGTTCTGGATGAACCAGACCATGTCGGCCCGCGCCCGCGAGTGGACGAGCGCGGGGCCGGTGACCCACACCGGATACCCGCCGCGATCGCGCTCCTCGAGGAGGAGCTGCGCCATCAGCACGTAGTCGATGGGCTTCTCGCGCGAGACCTCGCTCGTCATGAACTTGAACTCGCCCCCCTCCGCCCCCTCGCCAAGGAAGGCCTGGGTGTGGACGAAGATCCCCTCGCTCCCGTCCTCGGTGGTCCCCACGGCCACCCGCTCGCCGGCACGGACCCGGCGCCCCTCGCGCACCCAGAGCTCCCCCTGGCCGTCGAGCACGAGCGCCGAGTCCATCCGCGGCTCCGCCGGCATCCGCCACCGCCCGTCGATCCGGACGTAGGTCGGGAGGTTCGTCGTGGAGAAGAACCCTTCGGGGAGCACCCCGTCGGCGGGGGCGGGGACGAAGCGCGCGTCGGGACTCGAGGCGTACTCGGGAGCGCTGAAGTCGGGATGGGCGATGTAAGTCACGGGCGTAAGATCGTCGGGCGCAGGGGTGAGGGTAAAGGGCTGCGGGAGGGCGGACGGTTTCGTCCTGCGTCCTGCGACCTGCGTCCTGCGTCAGGAGCGCCCCGAGGGGGTGAAGACGCAGGACGAAGCCCGCAGGACGCAGCCGTCCGCAGGTCGCAGACGCTCGCAGTCCGCAGCAGTCCGCCGATCGAGCACTCCCTACAGCAGCGCCACCGGATCCCGGTCGAAGGTCATTCGGAGCCCCGCCGTGTCCGGCACCTCGAAGCGCTCCATCAGGTAGCGGCCGACGCGGGTCAGCTCGCGCGGGTGCTCGGCCTTGAGCAGCAGGTGCCAGCGCCAGCGGTTCTTGATCCGCTCGACCGGACAGGGCGCGGGGCCGATCACGGTGAGTCCGGGTGCGGCGTGCCGGGCGAGCAGCCGGTGCAGCCACGCGGCGACGCGCGTCGCGAGCTGCGCCGTCGCCTCCTCGGAGGTCCCGCTCAGCACGACGTTCGCGAGGCGCAGCGTCGGCGGATAGGGCGGGCTCGTTCGCCCCGCCAGCTCCTCGGCGACGAAGGCGTGGTAGTCGTGCGCGACGGCGCAGCGGACGGCGTGATGCCCGGGGACCCGCGTCTGGATGAGGACGCGCCCCCCCTTGGGCCCGCGCCCCGCCCGCCCCGCCACCTGGCTCAGGAGCTGGAAGCAACGCTCGGAGGCGCGGAAGTCGGGGAGGTTGATCCCGACGTCGGCGTCCACGACGGCGACGAGCGTCACGTCGGGGAAGTCGAGCCCCTTGGCGATCATCTGCGTGCCGAGGAGGATGTCCACCTCGTGGCGATCGACGCGATCGAGGATCTCGGCGTGCGCCCACTTCCCGCTCGTCGTGTCCACGTCCATGCGCGCGACGCGCGCGGCGGGAAAGCGCTCCAGCAGCAGCCGCTCGACCTGCTGCGTGCCGAGCCCGCGCTGCTTGAGGATGGCGCCGGCGCAGCGGGGACAGCGGGTGCGCGGCGGCTCGGCGTGCTGGCAGTAGTGGCAGACGAGCCGCTCGGGGGTGCGGTGGTAGGTGAGGCTGATCGAGCAGTTGTCGCAGGTGGCGACGTCGCCGCAGCTCCCGCACTGCACGAACGACGCGTAGCCGCGGCGATTGAGGAGCAGGATGCTCTGCTCGCCCTTGGCGAGCCGATCGCGCAGCGCGACCTCGACCGGCTCGCTGATCACCGAACGGAAGAGCGACTCCACCGTCGGCGCCGCGCCCGGCACGGAGCGCTCCGGCTTGTTCGCGCGCAGGTCCACCACCTCGACCGCCGGGAGCTGCGCGCCGCCGACGCGCGCGGGGAGCGCGAGCCGGGTGTACTTCCCCTCCTGCGCGTTCACCCAGCTCTCGAGGCTGGGGGTCGCGCTGCCGAGCACCACGACCGCGCCCGCCGCGCGCGCGCGCATCACCGCGACCTCGCGCGCGTGGTACCGTGGCGACTCGCCCTGCTTGTAGCTCGACTCGTGCTCCTCGTCCACGATGACCGCGCCGAGGTCGTGCAGCGGCGCGAAGATCGCCGAGCGCGCGCCGACCGCGATGCGCTTCTCGCCGCGCTGCAGCGCGAGCCACGCGTCGTACCGCTCGCCATCGGAGAGCGCGCTGTGCAGCACGGCGATCGCGTCACCGAACACGGCGCGGAATCGGTCGACCGTCTGCGGGGTGAGCGCGATCTCGGGGACGAGCACGATCGCCGAGCGCCCACGCTCGTGCACGATGCGGCGGAGCACCTCGATGTAGACGAGCGTCTTGCCGCTTCCGGTGACGCCGTGGAGCAGGAAGACCTCGCCCCCCTTCCCCGCGGCGATGGCGTCGATCGCCGCGCGCTGCGCGTCGGTCACCGCATGCGCCGGATGCGCGCGCACCGCGCGCGCCGCGAACGGATCGCGCGCGACCGTCTCCTCCTCGACCGTGACGAGCCCGCGCGCGACGAGCCCGCGCAGCACCGACGGCGAGAACGGGAGCTGCGCATGGAGCTGCTCGACGGCGGCACGCCCGCCGAGCGACTCCAGGAGCTCGAACAACGTCCGCTGCTGCGGCGCGCGCGCGAAGATCCGCTCGCGGTGCATGAGCGAGGGGAGCTCGCGGCGCAGCGCGACGACGCGGCGCGTGCGCTGCGCGGGGACCGGCACCGCGGCGCCGGTGAGCGCGGCCGGAAGCGCCGAGCGCAGCGCGACGCCCAGCGGCACGACGTAGTACTCGGCGATCCACCGGCAGAGGCCGAGCATCGACCGGGAGAGGACGGGCGCGTCGTCGGGGAGCTCGGCGACGGGGCGCACCGTGACGCGCTCGGGCGCGCGCCCCGGCCCGACGATGACCCCCATCTGCGTCCGGCCGCGGAAGGGAACCACCGCGCGGCACCCGACCATCGCACGCGCCGCCTCCGCCTCGCTCACCTCGTAGGTGAACGTGCGAAAGAGCGGGAGCGGGAGGGCGACGTCGACGAGCGGCACGGAAGGGCGGAGTGACAGCGCGTGAGCGTGACAGCTTGACAGCTTGACAGTCCGGCGAATGCGTCCCTCCGCCCGACGCCGAACTGAAGCTGTCAAGCCGTCACGCTGTCAAGCCGTCACGCTGTCACGCTGTCACGCTGTCAACAGCAGCTCCCTCTCCTGCACTCGGGATGACCGCCCCACCGTCCAATCGTCACACCGCCTCCACCCCCAGCCCCGCGCCCGTCGGCAGCGTGATCGTGCCGCCGGCGATCGAGGCGCCGACGTAGGGGTCGTCCTTGAGCAGCGCCGCGCCGTCCAGGTCCGCGAAGTCGAGCAGCGGGGCGAAGTGCGCCGCCTGCGTGATGCCGAGGCTCGTCTCGATCATGCAGCCGCACATCACCAGCATCCCGTGGGAGCGCGCGGTAGCGATCATGCGCAGCGCCTCCCGCAGCCCGCCGCACTTCGCGAGCTTGATGTTGATCCCGTCCACGACGCCGACGAGCTTCGGGATGTCGAGCGAGGTGACGCAGCTCTCGTCGGCGACGATCGGGAGCGGCGAGCGGTCGCGCACGAAGCGCAGCCCTTCGAGGTCGTGCGGCGGCAGCGGCTGCTCGACGAACTCGACGCCGTAGTCCATCAGCAGCTCGATCATGTTGAGCGCGTGCTTCGGCGTCCACGCCGCGTTCGCGTCCACGCGCAGCACCTTGTCGGGCGCCGCCATGCGCACGGTGCGGATGATCTCCGCGTCGCGCTCCGAGCCCAGCTTGATCTTGAGCACGGGATACTCGGCCGCCTCGTGCACGCGGCGCACGAGCTCCTCCTCGTCGGGGGCGATGGCGATGGTGAAGCTCGAGCGCGGCGCCCGCGCCGGATCGAGCCCCCACATCTTCCAGAGCGGGACGCCGAGCCGCTTCCCCGCGAGATCGTGCATCGCCGCGCTGATCGCGGACTTCACCGAGCCGTTGAAGCGGATCGCCTGGTTCATCAGCCGCTCGACGTCCTCGAGCGCCCACGCGTCCACGTCGGCGAGCACCGGCTCGAGGCGGGCGATGGCGCCGAGCGCGCTCTCCGGCGTCTCGCCGTAGAAGCGGTTCGGGGCCGCCTCCCCCCACCCCTGTGCGCCGTCGGCGTCGGTGAGGGTGACGCGCACGACGCGGTACTCGCTGGAGCCGCCGCGCGCGATGACGAAGGGGTGCCGCGTGTGGACGGTGACGATCTCGGCTTGCAGTTTCATCGGGCTCTGGACGCGGTCAGTCGGCTGGACGTTGCGGTACGGTGCGCATCCCGGGCATCGGGATCGGACGCGAGGAAGGCGATCAGCGCGTCGGCGAGGTCGGCGCCGCGCGCGTAACGGTCGGCGGGGTTCTTGGCGAGGCAGCGCATCACGATGGCCGAGAGTCCGGCGGACGCGCGCGAGTCGACGTCGGTGGGCGCGACGGGCTGCTCGTGCACGTGCTTGTAGCCGACGGAGAAGGCGTCGGCGCCGTCGAAGGGGGGGAAGCCGACCAGCGCCTCGTAGAGCATCACGCCGACGGCGTAGAGATCGCTGCGGCCGTCCACCAGCTTCCCCATCGCCTGTTCGGGGGACATGTAGTGCGGCGTCCCCATCGCGCGCCCCGTCGCCGTGAGGCGCCCGTGGAAGCGCGCCGTCGCGATGCCGAAGTCCGTCACGAGCGCGTTGCCGTCCTCGTCGTAGAGGATGTTGTCCGGCTTCACGTCGCGATGCACGACGCCGTGCCGGTGCGCGTAGTCGAGGGCGACGGCGACCTGCGTGGCGGTGGCGGCGGCGCGCGCCGGGGTGACGGACTTCTGGCGGTAGAGCTGATCGGCGAGCGAGCCGCCGCCGAGGTAGGGCATCACCGTGTACACCGTCTCCTCGGTGCGGCCGAAGTCGAGGATCGGCACGATGTGCGGATGCACGAGCTGCGCCGCCGCTTCGGCCTCGCGGCGGAAGCGCTCCGCCATCTCGGCGTCGCGCGCGAGGTGCGGGTGCAGCACCTTGATCGCCACGGGGCGCGCGAGCAGCCCGTGCTCGCCGAGGAAGACGCTCGCCATGCCGCCGCCGCCGAGCCGGCGGATGATGCGGTAGCGCGTCCCGGTCGCGCGCCGGAGGACGGTGATCTCCTCGTCCGGCTTCTCGAACGGGGCGGACGGCACGTCGGGAAGCGCCGCGGCGCATCGGCCGCACTCCGCGGCGTTCGCGCGATTCCAGGTGCCGCACTCGGGACAGAACACGTCGCTCCTCCTACCCGCCGAAGTTGATGCGCACGAAGTCGTACGGCGGCCATGGGCCCGTGACGGAGACCCGTACCCCTGCATGCCGGTCACGCTCCTCCTCGACGAGCGAGGCGAACTCCTTCCACAAGCTCCGCTCGACCAGGTAGGCGGAGCTGACCGCGATCCCCGTCGCGTGCTCGCTCCGGAGCGGGACCGACACCACGGCCTGCCGGCGGAAGACGCGGAAGCACTCCGCCGCCGTCGCCGCGACCTCCGCGCCCATGTCCCGCTCGTCGGGGGCCCCCTCGGTGCGCCGCACGTGCACGCGCCCCTCGACGCGGTCCTCGACGAAGGCGAGCGCGTCGTGGATCGCGACGTAGTGCAGCTCGAGCCACTGCTCCAGGGCGCGCTGGTCGCGGAACACCGTCCCCGCCGGCGCGGGGAGGAGCCCCGCGCTGTGCGTGAACACCGCGCTCACCACCTCGTGGTGGCGCGACGCGAGCGCCTCGTCGGGGATCGGCAGCTGGAACGCCGCCTCCTCGACGACGGCGGCCACCTCGCGCACGGGCACGAGCCGGGTCCCCGCCGCGGGCGACTCCCCATGCAAGCCGTCGAGCATCGCGACCGCGAACAGACGGAGCCCCATCAGAGCAGCTTGCGCCAACGGAGCAACGCCAGGAGCAGGAGCCCGATCAGCAGCTGCACGACGAGGAGCAGCTCGAACCCCCACCGATGCTCGGCGAACGGGAGCCCGCGCACGTTCATCCCCCACATCCCGCTCACGACCACGAACGGGATGCTCATCGTCGCGATCACCGACAGCCCCTTCGTCACCGCGCCGAGGCGGTTGCTCACCTGCGTCAGGTAGCTGTCCAGCGTGCTGCCGAGCATGTCGCGGTAGGTGTCGAGCGAGTCGGTGATGCGCAGCTGGTGGTCGTAGATGTCGCGGAAGTAGAGCTGCACCTCCGGCGTGAGGAGCGGCGTCGGCCGGTTGGTGAGGACGTTGAACACCTCGCGCTGCGGCGAGAGATGCCGGCGCAGCCCGAGCACGAGCCGCTTCACGGCGAAGATGTCGTGCAGCGCCGACTGGTCGAAGCTCGAGAAGATGCGCCCTTCCAGCCCGTCGATGAACTCGTCGAGGCGGTCGAGGATCGGGAAGTACTCGTCCACCGCCATGTCCATGATCGCGTGCGCGAGCCGCGACACGCCGCGCCCCATGAGGTCCGGGCTGCGATCGATCCGCTCGGCGACCGCGTTCACCGACGCCGCGCGCCCCGCGTGCGTCGTCACCACGTAGTGCGGCCCGATGAACAGGCAGAGGTTGTACGTCTCGAGGTCGTACGGGTCGTTCGTCGTCTCGTCGAAGCGGACCCCCCGGATGATCATGAAGAGATAGCCGGGATACTCCTCGATCTTGACGCGCGAGTTGGGGTTGAGCGTGTCCTCGATCGACAGCGGGTGGAAGTGGAACACCTTCTCGAGCACCGCGACCTGCGAGCGGCTGCCGACGTCGATCGCCACCCACAGCTCCCCCTTCTCGCACTCCACCGCGGAGAGCAGCTCGCTCGGCGGCAGGTCGTGGCGCAGCGTGCCATGCTCGTCCAGGTAGTAGCTGCACGGCAGCCGCGCGTCGCGCTCCGGCGCCCCGTGGCCGTCGTTCAGCCGCGCGGGTGTGGCCACTTGACCCCTCGGATGAGCTGGAAGCCGAGCGCCCGCTCGCGGCACATCTCGTTGAGCAGCTGGCGCTCGCGCTCCACCGCGCCCCGCAGCGCGCGCCATCCCCAGCGCCGCCACGCGCGCGACACGATGTGCGCCTTGTGCTGCCAGGTGAGCTGCGTCTCGATGCCGGGCAGCGACGACGAGCGGCGGCGCACGCCGCCGTCGCTCCAGTCCTGCACGTCGATCTCGACGACGCCGGCATCGCGAAGCATCTGCTTCCACTCGATCAGCAGGAAGGGACGCAGCCCCAGCCGCTCCACCGCCGGCTCGCGGGCCTCCACCGACAGGGTGCTCCAGGTCGGCTGGAGGAGGACGACGGAGCCCATGGGCTTCGTCACGCGCACGAGCTCCGCCACGGCGCGCGCCGGATCGGCGGTCGCGGCCAGCGCCGGCTCGGCGACCGCCGCGTCGAAGACGCCCGTCTCGTGCGGCAGGTCCTCGAGCGACGCCTCCTCGAACGTCACCTGGTCCCCGAGCCCCGCCGCGCGAAGGCGGGCGCTCGCCAGGGCGAGGATCGCGTGGTCGGGATCGACGCCGGTGACCGTGGCGCCGGTGCGGGTCGCGATCCACTCGCACATGCGCCCCTCCCCGCAGCCGGCGACGAGCAGCTCCTGGCCGGCCGTGATCCCGGTCACCTGCGCGACTTCCCGGTACAGCGCATCGCCCGAGGCGCGCCAGCGCTCCATCACGGCGTGCTGCGCGAGGCGGAGGACGGCCGGAACCGACGAAGGGGTGGGGACCGCGCGACGGCCTGGGGACGACATAGGGGGTGAAAGCTACCCAGACCGCGTGCGCCTGGCGAGGCGGGGGGGCGGGGGGACGAGGCGTCCGGTGATTTCGAGTCCGGCGAACTGAGAACGGCTGCCTCCTGCGTGCTTCGTCCTGCGTCTTCATCCCCTCGGGACGCTTCTGACGCAGGTCGCAGGACGCAGGACGAAGGACCAAGCAGTTCGCCGCTCGCTCCCCCTACAGCCCCGCCAGCGCCCGCATGTGCACGACGCTCGCCTCGGCGACGCGCTCGGGCGCGTAGCCCCCTTCGAGCGCGCTCACCACGCGCCCCGCGCACCACTGGTCGGCGCGGCTCGTCATCTCGCGCGTCAGGCGGTCCACGTGCTCCATCTCCAGCGTGAACCCGCCCAGCGGATCCCCCTTCAGGCAGTCGAAGCCGGCCGAGACGAGGACGAGGTCGGGGGTGAAGCCGGTCGTCGCCGCGTCCACCGCGCGCAGCAAGGCGTCCACGTACTCCTCGGGGGGACGGGAGTGCGGCATCGGCACGTTCCACACGCTGCGATGCGGACCGCGGTCGTCGGCCGCCCCCGTCCCCGGATACCAGGGCCACTGGTGCATGGACACGAAATGGATCGCCGGCTCGTCCTGCACGAGCGCCTGCGTCCCGTTGCCGTGGTGCACGTCCCAGTCGACGATGAGCACCCGGTCGGCGCCGTGGCGCGCGCGCGCGTAGTGGGCGGCGATGGCGACGTTCCCGAACAGGCAGAAGCCCATCGCGCGGTCGCGCAGCGCGTGATGGCCCGGCGGGCGCACGGCACAGAAGCTCCGCGCGAGCACGCCGGACATGGCGAGATCGACGCCGTCGAGCACCGCGCCCGCCGCCGCCGTGGCGGCGTCCCAGCTCCCCTCGCTCGCCACGGTGTCGGGATCGAGTCGGCCGCCGCCCTCCGCCGCCACGCGCCGGACCTGCTCGACGTAGGCGGGATCGTGCGCGAGGGCGAGCTCACCGCCGTCCGCGTGTCGCGCCTCGCGATGGTCGAGCGCGTGGAACAGCTGCTCGTCCCAGCGCAGCGCGCGCGGGATGGCGCGCAGCCGGCCGACGTGCTCCGGATGCTCCCAGCCCGTGTCGTGCCGCCCGCAGTCGGGGTGGGAGATGTACGCGATGGTCATCGGGCGCCTCGCAGGCGACGGGAGAGCCACTCGGCCAGGAGCAGCAGCACGATCAGCGCGAACAGCACCGGCGTCGGCAGCGTCGCCGCCGCGCGCGCCGCATCCTCGGGACGGGGACGCGCCGCCCCCAGTGCGTCGACCGTCGCCGCGAGCGGGGCGGGGTCGGCCTCCGCCGACGTGTCGGCGCGTGGATGCGCGGGGGCGTGCGCCACGCTCGCGACGAGCGCCGACCACCAGCGCCGGTGCGCGACCACGCCGGAATCTCCACCGCTCAGTCGCCAGCGCCAGCTGTCCGCGTAGCCGACCTGCGCCACCCGCCCCGCACCGACGCGCCGCGCCGCCAGCGCGACCGACCGGTCGCGTCGCTCGAGCACCACCGCGTCCGGCCGCATCGCGGTGATCGGAACGAGCGGCAGGTCGCCTCGGGTGAGCGAATCGCCGGCGTCGGCGAGCGAGGGCGCCTCGAGCGGACCGTTGGCGCCGGCGGCGAGCGCGGCGAGCGCGGAAACGTCGCGCGCCGCCGCGGCGGTCACGATCAGCCCGCCCCCCGCGCGCACGAACCGCCCCACCGTCTCCGCGACGCTCGACGCGGACGAGTCGAGGGCGACGACGGCGCCGACGCGCGCCGTGTCGAGCGCCACGCTCCCCTGCTGCACCACCTGTCCCGGCGCGAGCGGCGTGCGGAGCGCGACGCGCCACCCCGCCTCCTCGAGCGCGGCGGTGACGAAGCGCGTCTCCCACGAGGGACGGCCGAGCACCACCACGTCGCGCAGCGCGAGCGAGTCGGGGAGCGCGCTCGTGGCCGTCGTCGCGCCCGCCGTCACGCGCGCCCGTCCCTCGAGCGCCGGCACGCGCACCTCGATGCCGCCGTGCCGCACCCGCGCGCTGTCGATCGTCCCCGCCTCGTCCAGGAGCCGCAGCACGCTCCCCGACGGCCCTGCCGCCGAGATCACGACGCCGCCCGTCGGCTCGGCCACGGGATCCACGCCGAGCGCGGTCGGCGGCGCCTCGCCGCTCCAGCTCACCGCTCGTCCCGAGCGCGCGAGCGCTCGCAGCCAGGCGCGCTCCGCCGCGGCGGGAGCGCCGGGAAGCTCCACGTGCAGCGGCCCCGCCTCGCGCTCGAGCGTGAGCGCGGCCAGCTCGCGTGCGAGGGCGTCGCCGCGGACGGCGCGCGGCCGCGCATCGGCACCATCACCCGTGCGAAGCGCGGCGAGGAGCGCCCAGCCGAGCAGCGCCAGCGCGGCCACGCGACAGCCGAGCTCCAGCGCGCGGCGCGCGCGCAACGCGCGCTCAGTGAGTGAGCGCATAGACCACGAGGTTGACGGCGAAGCGGGTGTTGTCCACCGACATGAAGCGCTTGCTGTCGGGGTGGTAGTTCCACTCCGAGCTGTAGTCCTTGCTGCTGTAGAGCACGCCGATGCGCCCGCCGCGCTGCACGGCGAGGAGGTTGGGGTGCACCAGGTTGTCCCCCCAGCCGTTCAGCTCGTGCGACGTCGTGGGCGGCCCGTCGTCGAAGCGGAAGAAGGCGCGATAGAGCGCGTGATCGTTGGGCAGCGGCGCGAGCGGGCCGACGGCGGCACGCAGCTCCTCGGTCGCCGTCCTGTGAAAGGCGCCGTCGACGTCGTGGTTGTGATCGTCCACGAACAGCAGCCCGCCGCGCTCGACGTAGCGCGCGACGTTGCGCCGCTCGGCCTCGGTGAAGCGAACCGGCAGGTGGCCGGTGAGATAGAGCAGCGGATGCCGGAAGATCGCGTCGGAGCCGAGGGGGACGATCACTCCCTGCGGCGCGACGTCGATCGTGGTGTAGCGCGCGAGCGAGTCGATGACGTTGGCGGGGACGAGCGGCGCGCTGTCCCAGTCGCCGCTGTCGTACTGTGCCGTCGCGAAGGTGAAGTCGGTCATGGCAGCGACGACCAGAGGGCGAGCGAGTCGCGGCGCTGCGGCTCGCCGGCCGCGGCGCGGCGGGTCCGCAGCGCTGCCGTCGTCGCCTCGGCGGTGCGGCCGCGGCGGATCGCGTCGGCGAGCGCGTCCAGCGCGGCGGCGAGCGCCGGCGCGTCGCCGACGACGTCCACGCGCAGCACGAGCAGACTGTCCACCGCCGCCGACGCGCCCTCGGGCGTCGCGGCCAGCGCCACGGCGCGGGCGAGCCGGCGCGCGCGCGCCGCGGCGGCCGTGTCGAGCGCGGCGAGCGGCGCGCGCGCGCCCGGATCGCCCTTGTCCTTCCCCGTGAGCCGCACCTTCGCGAGATCGACGACGGCGGCGGGCGGACGGCCGCGCAGGTAGATGCGCTCCGCCTGGCGCGCGCGCTGGATCGCGGCGAGGGCGCGGCGCATGTGCGGCAGCGCGCGGCGCAGGTCGATCTGGTCGAGCTCGCGACCGGCGTCCCACATCGCGTTGTACGCTTCGAGCAGCGGCCGGTTGATCGCGACGACGGGGCTCTCGCCGCCCTCGAAGTCGAGCGACTGCGCATCGTGCTCTCCCGCGGCGCGGGCGCGCTCGAGCAGCTCCGCTTCCTCGTCGTGCGTCTCCCCCTCGCCGTGCGCGTGCTCCCCCTCGTCGCCGGAGGCGGAGAGGCGCATGAAGATGATCTCGCCCACCGACTTGCGGAGCTTCGCCTGGTCCTGCGAGATGCGGCGCGCCTCGGCGGTCAGCACCTGGCGCGTGAGGCGCGGCCGCTTCGTCTCCAGCGCCTCGGTGAGCATGATGAGCATCCGCTGGCTGAGCGCGGACTTCTCCTCCGCCGGCGGCGGCGCCGGCTCCACGGCGACCGAGTCGTACTCGTTGGCGCGCGCGACGCGCAGCGTCCGCGTCTCCGAGCTGCCGATCCCCGGGCCGGTCACGTCGTTCGCGTCGCGGGCGACGGCGCGCAGATGCAGGATGTCCCCCGGCTTGAGCGCGAGCGAGTCGAGCGAGAGCGCGGACGCGAAGGCGCGACGCACTCCGCCGCCGCGCACGGCGCCGAGGACGTGCGTCTTGAAGGTGAAGCTCTCCCCTTCCCCCGAGCTGACGATCAGCTCGAAGTGCGATTGTGCGAGGCCGATGTCGTCGCTCGCCTCGGCGGCCAGGGGGATGCGGCCGGTGGGCGCGCGGAGGACGGTGTCGCGCGCCGGCTGCACGAGGCGCACCGTCGGGATCGCGTCCGGTCGAGCGTCGATCGCGAGCAGCCGTTCGCGCGCCCCCGCACGCAGGTGGAGCAGCGCCGCGCGCGCGGGGGCGACGAGTCGGGCCGCCCAGCGCGAGTCGCCGTTCCGCAGCGCGACCGCGCCGCCGGTGGAGAGCGTGGGCGCCGCCGGCAGCTCGCCGCGCCCCTCGACGGTGACGATGCTCCCCGCGAGCGCGGTCACGGTGGTGGGATCGTCGACCCGCGTCACCGGACGGCCGGTGTAGCGCGGCGGCTCGACGGCGACCGCGATCGACGCGAGCGGATCGACCGGGCGGGCGAGGGCGGGGCGATCGACGCGGTCCCCCGCGCGCGGCGACGCGGCCCGCGCGCGGCTACCCGCCGGCAGCAGCAGGAGCGCGACCGACGCGACGGCGAGCGCGACCGCGGGAAGTCGCATCGCCCGCATGGCGCGGCCGACGACGGTGGCGCGCCAATCCACGCGCGACGCCAGCCGGTCGAGCTCCGCTCCGCGTTCGGCAGGAAGCTCCCACGCGGTGACGAGCGCGTACAGCAGCTCCGGGTGCCGCTCCTCCAGCCAGAGCGCGACGGCGGCGGGCGACGCGGCGTGCCGCCCGCGCCAGAGCGCGTGCGCGAGCACCGCGAGCCCCGCGAGCAGAGCGCCCACGCGCGCCGCACGCCGCGCCGGCAACGCGAGCTCCACCACGAGATCGACGAGCGCCACGGCAGCCACGATCGCGAGCGCGACCGCGACGCCGAGGCCGAGCGCGCGGATCGCCGTCGCGGCGAGCAGCACGCGCCGCGCCCCCCGCACGTTCGCGCGAACGTCGCGGCTCGTCGGCGCGCTCATGCCGGCACCTGCCGCGCGCGGTCGCGCACGAAGAGCTCCACCACGAGCAGCAGCGCGCCGAAGGCCAGGAGCCAGGGCGCGAGCGGCGAGTCGCCGCCGTCGCGGCCGACGAGCCGGGCGAGCGCGCGCGACGACGCCGCCGCTCCCGCGCGCTCGATGCTCGCGTGCTCGTTTCCGCGCGACGGGAGCGCGATCGCATCCTCCCCGGGGAGCGCGCACGGGCCGGTGAGCGCGCGCAGGAGTCGCTGCATCGCCGGCCGGAGCACCAGGTCGCCGCTCGCGGGGAGGTCGAGCGCGACGCGACGCACGCACCCCTCGCCGAGCGGCGTCTCGGTCGCCATCGGCTCGCCGTCGGCCCAGCGCGCGACCGCGCGGCCGGCGGGAGGGCGACGGGTGCGCGCGAACGGCGCGACCACCGCCGCGCCGCGCGCGACGACGCCGCCCATCGAGTCGGCACGCTCGCGCCGCCACTCCGCGGCCGACGCCGAATCGGCCGGCCACTCGACGAGCACGCGCCCGGTGCCCGCGCGGACCCAGGCGCTGTCGCCCGCGGACGCGCGTGCGCGCACGAGCCGTCGGTTCGCGGTCGCCTCGTCGCCCTCCAGTCCGGCGAGCACGATGGTGGCGCGCAGCGGGTCGTCGGCCGCCGCGCGCAGGAGGACCGTCGCCGGCGGGAGCGAATCGGAGCGCGGCGCGACGTCCACGAGACGCACCCGCCCCGGCCATGCGTCGCGGAGGCGCATCGTCGCGGCGTCGTGCTCCGCGGCGGCGAACGGCGACACGACCACCAGCTCGACGGAGTCGGCGCGGGTGCGGAGCGCCGCGCCGGCGCGCATCGCGGCGGCGAGCCCCGCAGAGAGGGAGCCGGCGACCGGCGTCGACGGGAGCGACGCGAGCGCGCCCTGCGCCGCCGCCCCCTCGAGCGGTGCCCCCGCCGCGGAGTCGAACAGCACCAGCAGGTCGCCGGCGCGCAGCTCCGCGCGCGCGGCGGCGGCCGCCGCCGCGTGGTCGCCGACCGCGTGCGACCGATCGAGGACCACGACGCGGGCGAGCGAGCCGCCGCGCGGCGCGAGCACGGGGCGCGCGAAGGCGGCGGCAACGAGCAGGCAGGCGAGCGCGCGCAGCGCGAGGAGCGCGCGGTCCGACGGCGGCGAGAGGCGCGTCGAGGAGACTGGCTTCGAGGCGGGGACGAAGCGCGCGGTCGGCAGCGTCGCGCGCGGCGGGCGGTGGCGCGCGAGCAGATGCGCCCCCACGACCGCGAGCGCCGCCAGCACGCCGCCGGCGAGGAACCAGGGGGCGAGCCAGGTCATGCGACGCTCGCGCGCGGATCGACCACGCGGCGCACCACGCGCGGCGCGCTCTCGCCGGTCGTCGCCATCGCGTACCCCGCCCCGGCCGCGCGCCACGCGTGCGCCATCTCGTCGCGCCACGCGGCAAAGGCGCGCTGGTAGGCGGCGAGCGACTCGGCGGCGAGCGGGCGGCTGATTCGCTCGTCCTCCGGGTCGGTGGCGAGCATCGCTCCGCCCGGCGGCTCGAGCTCCTCGCGCGCGACGATGTGCACGAGCTGCACCTCGGCGTCGCGGGCGATGAGCGCGCGCGCCGCGTCGCGCAGCGGCTCCGCCCCCTCCCCTCCCCCCGAGCCGGTGGGCGGATCGCCGAGGAGGTCGGTGAGGAGCACGATGCGCCGCGCCGTGATCGCCTGGAGCGCGGGGGCGAGCGCCGGGGTTCCCCCCGGCACCACCTCGTCGAGCGCGCGCGCGATCTCTCCGATCACGCCGCGACGCGTCCGCGGTGCGAGCAGGCGCGGGGGCGCGCTCGCCAGCGGCACGAGCAGCCCCACCGGATCGCCCTGCCCGTGCGCGACCGCGGCGAGCCCGATCGCCGTCTCGACGGCGAGGCGCCACTTGTCGAGGGTGGGCTCGGGCCACGCCATGGACGCCGAGGCGTCGACGACGACCATCGTGGTGAAGAGCGCGCGGTCGGTCGCGAGGCGCAGATAGGCGCGATCGCTGCGCGCGAGGAGCCGCCAGTCGATGCGCCGCGGATCGTCCCCCTGGCGATAGAGGCGATACTCCGCGAACTCCGACGACGCACCGCGCTGCCGGGAGTGGTGTACCCCCGGCGGCGCGCTCCCCACCGGCCGGCGCGCGGGCCAGCGCACGCCGCGCACGGCGTCGAGCAGCGCGCCGTACCCGGACCCCCGCATGCTCAGAGCGGGATGCCGCTCGATGGCGGCGCCACCTGCTCCAGCAGATCGGCGATCACCATCTCCGACGTCACCCCTTCCGCCTCGGCAGCGAAGCTGGGGAGCACGCGGTGCCGCAGCACCGGCGTCGCGACGCGCTTCACGTCGGCCGGCGCGACGGCGTGCCGCCCGGCGAGGAGCGCGTGCGCCTTGGCGCCGAGGATCAGCGCCTGGCCGGCCCGCGGACCGGCGCCCCAGCGCACGTACTTCTTCACCTGCGGCGTCGCCGACGGATCGTCGGGGCGCGTGGCGCGCACGAGCGACGCCGCGTAGCGGAGCACCGGATCGGCGGCCGGGATCTCGCGCACCAGCCGCTGCAGCGCGAGCGCCTGCTCCGCGTCGAGGGCGGGGGCGAGCTTCTCGCTCGCCGTCCCCGTGGTGGCGCGCAGGATCGACACCTCGTCGTCCGCCTTCGGATAGCCGACGCGGATGTCGAAGAGGAAGCGGTCGAGCTGCGCCTCGGGGAGCGGATACGTCCCTTCCTGCTCGATCGGATTCTGCGTCGCGAGGACGAAGAACGGCTCGGGGAGGCGCATCGTGACGCCGGCGGCGGTGACGGCGTGCTCCTGCATCGCCTCGAGCAGCGCCGCCTGCGTGCGCGGCGGCGCGCGGTTGATCTCGTCGGCCAGGACGACGTTGGCGAAGACGGGGCCGCGCACGAAGCGGAAGGCGCGGGTGCCGGTCGCCGCGTCCTCCTCCATGATCTCGCTCCCGGTGATGTCGCTCGGCACGAGATCGGGGGTGAACTGGATCCGCCGGAAGTCGAGCGCCAGCGCCTCGGCGACCGAGCGGATCATCAGCGTCTTGGCGAGCCCCGGCACGCCGACGAGCAGCGCATGGCCGCCGGCGAGCAGGGCGAGGATGATCTCGTCGAGCGCCTGCTCCTGCCCGACGATGCGGCGGCGCACTTCGTCGCGGACGCGGCGGATGGCGGAGAGGAGGTCGTCGCGGGGCTGCGGAGGCGGGGAGATACGGGTCGCAGGCTGAGTCATCGTCTCGAGCTTGACAGCTGGACAGCTACACGGCGTTCCGATGATGCGGATTGCACGCTGTGGATCTCGTACCGTCCACACCTCGGCGCCAGCGTCATCGCATGGGAAACTTCCGGAATCTCAAGGTGTGGCAGCGATCACACGCACTCGCCGTCACCATCAATCGTCTCTGCAGCCACTTGCCGTGGTACGAACGGACGGACCTGTGCTCGCAGATGCGCCGGGCCGCCACGTCGGTGCCGTTCAACATCGCGGAGGGATGCGGTCGAAAGTCCGCCTCCGGAAACAACGAGGACCTGCTCTCCCGACCGTCGATCTCGTCCGGCTCCCTCCACGAACTGGATAGTGAGATCGAGTACGCGCGAGCCGTGGAGTACATCCCACTCGCCGACGTCCCGTACCTGGTCACGGACGTCGGCGAGAGCAGAATGATGCTCGCAGCCCTCTCGACCACGCTGCGCGAGCGCGACCGCCATCGGCGCCGCTCACCCCGGCACACTGTCACACTGTCACGCTGCAACCGGCAGCTCCCTCGCCTGCGCTCGGGATGACAGCCGTCCGTCCATCCGCCCTACCGCACCGCCCGACGCCGCCGGTGGGTCAGCAGCAGGATCGACCCGTTGCGCACGCCGACCGTCGCGAGGCTCGCCTGCTCGTCCAGCACCTCCCAGCCGCGGAACTTGAGCACGAAGTCCTCGTGCGACGCCGCCTGCGGGTAGAGGTGCGCGAGCGCCTGCTGCTTCAGCGACACCACCGACTCGCCGGCGCGCACGACGAAGGCCTGCACGTCCCAGATCTCCGGCACCTCGACGCGGATCGTGATCGCGTCCGCCGCCCCGGCGGGAGCGAGCTGGATCGGCGCACCACGGGTGCGCAGTTGCGTGACGAACGGGGGTGCAACGGTGCTCATGCGGAGACCTCGGCGGGAACGGCGGGGACGTCGGAGACCGACGGCAGCGTCGAGAAGAAACGCGCGACCTGCATGTCGAAGAGATACGTCGAGCCCGTGACGAGCGTTGCGCCGTCCTCGGCCGGCGTCGCGGCGATCACGATCTCCTCGCCGCCCTGCCCGCGGAACGACGCCCAGTTCGCCCCCTCCATGTCGAGAAAGGCGGAGTAGATCCCCTGGCGTCCGGCGAAGAACGACTTGGCCTTCGCGACCACGTCGGCCGGCGCGAGCGAGGTTCTGGTTTCCTGAAGGGTGCGCTTGGACTTGACCATCGGAGCTCGAGACTCAGGAAGGGGTGCGGACTGCGTGCTGCGGACTGCGGTCGAGTACGTCGATCGAAACTTCACGGATTGGGCCAGCGGTCGGTAGTCTTTCCCGCCCCCCGCAACGCCTCGCCGCTACGGACTGGTTCCGAGCGGCAGCTCCACCTCGAACCGCGCGCCGGCGCCGGGCTCCGAGGTCAGCCGGATCTCCCCGCCCAGCAGCCGCGCGAGCCGGCGCGCGAGCGCGAGCCCCAGCCCGGAGCCTCCGTGCTCCCGGGTGAGCGACCCGTCCACCTGCCGGAACTCCTCGAAGATCAGCTCCTGCGCCTCCGGCGGGATGCCGATCCCCGTGTCCTCCACCTGGTAGACGATGTGGGGACTACCCGCGCCCCCGGCCTGCTCCCGCAGCATCACGGCCGCCCGCACCGTCCCCTCGCGCGTGAACTTGTACGCGTTGTCGAGGAGCGTCGCCAGCAGCTTCACGATTCGCTTACGATCGCTCCGCAGCAGCGGCAGCGGGTCCTGCTCGCGCACCTCGAGCGTCACCCCGTCCGCCGGCGCGCGCGACTGCGCGATCGCCTCGCGCAGCGGCTCGCGCGGGTCGAACTCGCTCCACTCGAGCTCCATCCCGCCGCGCTTGAGCGTCGTCAGCTCGAGCAGGTCGTCGATGAGGCCGAGGAGCTGCTCGCTCGCCCCCTTCACCTGGGTCAGGGTGTTCTGCTGCTCGTCGGTGACCGGGCCGGCCAGCCCCTCCTGCATCAGCGAGATGTAGCCGATGACGGCGGTGAGCGGCGTGCGCAGCTCGTGCGAGATGTTCGCGAGGAACTCGTCCTTCACGCGGCGCGCCTCGATGAGCGCCTCGTTCTGCCGCTCGAGCGTGACGTTCGACTCGGCCAGATGCGCGTTCGCGCGCCGCAGGTCCTCGATCAGCGCCGCCTTCTCGGCGGTCGCCGCCATCTGGTCGGCGACGGTGCGGAGGAGCTGCTGCGCGCCCGCGCTGAAGTCGCCCTCGCGCTCGAAGTAGAAGGTGACGGTGCCGTGCACCCCCTGCGTCGTCTGCAGCGGCAGCGCGACGAGGGCGCGGAACCCGAGTTCCTCCGCCACTTCCTGCCAGTCCTCGAGCGCGGGATCGGCGAAGACGTCGGCGACCTCGATCGGGCGCCGATCGCTCGCCGCCTTCCCACTCGGCCCGAAGCCGACGCGCACCCGCATCTCGCCCAGGAACGGGGCGAAGCGCTCCGGCCAGTTGTGCACCGCGGCGAGCCGCATCAGCTCCGAATCGCCGTCGAGCAGGTAGACGCAGGCGAAGGAGGCGCCGACGAGGGGGCTCACCCGGGCGAGCGCGAACTGGTAGACGTCCTCGGGGCGATCCGCGGTGAGGAAGGCGCTCACGATCTCGCGCACCGCCATCAGCTCGCGCTGGCGCGTGCTCTGGGCCGCGGCCTCCGACCCGGCGAGCGCGGCGGGCGGCGTGTCGGGCGTCGAGGTCACGACGTCCTCCGCACGCGGCGGGTCCGCTCCCGGCGCGACGACGGCATCACGAACGCGTCGCAGGAGGCTGCGCAGCACGGATCTCGAGCTGATAGACGAGCACGCGCGACGGCGTCGCGAGCAGGTGCGACACCGACTCGGCCACGTCGTCCGGCTGGAGCTTCCAGTCGGCGCCGCTGGTGGATCCGGCGAAGCCCGTCGCGACGCCGCCCGGCATCACGACCGACACCCGCACGCCGTGCTCGCGCACCTCGAGCATCAGGCTCTCGCTGAAGCCGAGGAGGCCGTGCTTGGTGGCGGTGTAGCCGGTGCCGCGCGGGAAGGCGCTGCGGCCGGCGATGGACGAGATGTTCACGATGTGCCCGCGGCGTCGCGCGATCATCCCCGGGAGCAGGACGCGCGTCACATGGAAGACGGCATCGAGGTTGACGCTCATCATCGCACGCCAGTCGGCGAGGGTCAGCTCCACGAGCGGCTTCATCACCCCGACGCCGGCGTTGTTCACCAGCACGTCCGCCTCGACCGAGCCGAGCGCCTCGACGACCGCCTCGGGGTCGGTCACGTCGGCGACGAGCGGCGTGCACCGCCCCCCGTCCCCCTGGATCTCGCGCGCCAGCTCCTCGAGCGCCTGCTGCGTGCGCGCGACGGCCACCACATGGTAGCGCTCGGCCAGCCGTCGCGCGATCGCGCGTCCGATCCCTCGCGACGCTCCGGTGACGACGGCGGTTGGGCGTGGGCTCATGTCCTGTAAGGTCGCACCGGACGCGGGGAAACGGGAGCGGGACCGACGGCTTCGTCCTGCGTCCTGCGCCCTGCGTGAGGGGCGTCCCGAGGAGGTGAAGACGCAGGACGCAGCACGCAGGACGCAGCCGTTCGCAGGTCGCAGGACGCAGCCGCGCTCAGTCCGCGGTTCGCCCTCCTACCGGATCACGCACGCCGCCACCGTCCCCCAGATCAGCCGCGTCCCCCAGAGGAGCGATGCCACCGGGACGCGCTCGTCGTGGCCGTGCATCCGCGACTCGTCGTCCTGGTCGAGGGGGAACGGGAGGATCCCGTAGCAGCGGATGCCGAGGCGGCGCAGCGTCGCGCTGTCGGTGGCGCCGGTGCTGAGGTACGGAACGACGGCGAGCCCCGGCTCGAGGGTGCGCG